>ENA-UPTA01000059-UPTA01000059.1-activated-sludge-metagenome-genome-assembly--contig:-NODE-59-length-108954-cov-39.608610_pt1 | contig 108954 bp, 95 predicted proteins | sample MGYA00238184_ERZ773361 | MGnify/ENA primary metagenome ERZ773361 (study PRJEB29100, sample SAMN05720205) | activated sludge metagenome | isolation source: anaerobic digester from wastewater...
TGGTCTTCTGCGAAAACAAGGAAGTGAACTTCGAATGCAGGATCTTCTCGGAAACTGAGAAGAGCGAAGAGAAGAAAAGCATCCTGAGGGAGCTTAACCGGCTCAGGGGAATTGACAACAAGGGCAGACAAGCCGACAATGGTGACATGGACGCGATAGCGGATAAAGACAATCCTTCAGCCTTAAGCCTTCAGCCTTCATCCCGCACCGAGGCCTCCGTCCCCGTTTACTATTACTACCACTGGGACCACTTGGGGACGACGAGATTGATCACGAACCAAAGCGGAGGAGCGGTGAGCCGCCACGACTACGAGCCTTTTGGCGTCGAGATACCGCCCACGAACGACACTGCAAGTAACACCCACCAGTACACAGGGCATGAGAGGGACAAGAACACCGGGTATGATTACATGCACGCAAGATACTATGCCTCTAGCATGGGAAGGTTCATGAGGCCGGATCCGGCAATGAGAAGTGCAAGATGCAACGATCCGCAATCATGGAATCGCTACAGTTATACTGAAAATAATCCTATCGCATATGTTGATCCAACTGGCGAAGTCATAAGTCTTGCGAAATTAACTGGAGAACAGCAAGGGGCTTTGATTGAGGGCCTAAAGGAATATACAGGCAACGAATATGAAGTTGACAAAGAAGGTAACCTCCAACTTGTCAGCATCGGTGAAAACAGTTCTGCCACGGCGACTGAGTTTTTAAACAGTGCCATTTCATCCGAGACAACGTACAATGTGAATGCAACTACCGACCAAAGTCATTGGGAGCAAGGCACTACAAATGTTCACATCAACTTCAGCACATTTGAAGGTGCCAATTATGGGAAAGTTAATCCTTCTACAATCAATCTTGGGTCTTCTCTTGTGCATGAGACTTGGCATGCTGTTAATCAGTGGGGGGATGTAGATAAAGCGACCGGTGCATCATATCAAGACAAAGGATGGAAGGGGCCAGCGGTTGAGTTCGAAAACAAGATACGAGCAGAGAGAGGCCTGCTTCAAAGGAGAGATTATTTCATTTTTGATACATCGAAGAGTGGGCAATATGCTAAAGTGCCCTTCTATGACCCGAAAAAACCTAACAAGGTATATTTTGTGGAGATTCTCCGTGCGAATGCAGGTTTGTAAGCTACTTTTTTTTATCTTGGTAATCCTGAGCAGTGCTTGTGTGGCAACACGCCAGTCAGCTTCTGTGGCTGAATTTTCAAACGACAAAGCAGTGGCCAATTTAAAAGTGTCTTACTGTACGTCAGGGGAGTTGGCGCTAGTATACAATTTCCAATTTGACCGCAAAGGCAAGATCGTGATGCGAACTCTTAACGGTAAAACATGGGGTCACGGGAAAGCTTCTACTAATGATCTTGCGAACCTAGAAGCTATTATCCAAAGCCAACCATTTATTGTGATTCGGGACGATCTCGTTCGCAAAGGATGGTCAGTGGTTGGTGATGAGCCTTACATCAAAATTGAATATGACGGATTCCTTTTCTTCATAGATCTTAAACGCTGTCCCCAAGAAGCAAAGGAATTTCTTCGATCCCTTGATTCAACACTTCTTAATGCTCTTGGAAAGAAGTACTCTTGCTGTGTTCGACTAATTCGCTTTTCTTCTTAGCTCGGGGAATTGTAGGATATTTTCCCCTCCCACCCATCCCGGAGGTAGGTCTGCCCCCTCGTGCGCGGCCCTTCGGTCCTTGGCTGACTGCGGGCGCAGCCCCGTTTTCTTTATTTAGTTGCCCCCGCCCCAAGCCGTCCTTCCGTTTGGCCTTCTTGCCCGCGTAAGCGGCTTTGTTCGCCTCTTGCGCGGGTCATGCTGTGGGCTTCAGGGCAAAAGCCTTGCCGGGGGCCCCTCCCGGCCTCCCTCCGTCACGGCCTTTGCAATCGCCTCCGATAAGCGGCCGCTTATCGGACATTCCCCGCCCGGCTCGCTCCGCTCGCCCTCCGGGTTTACATAAGGCATCTTATGTACAAGCCCTTCGCTTCGCTCCGGGAACTTCCGCGGGCAATGGCCGTCCGGCGCGTCCGCCTTCGGGCGGGGGCTAAAGAACGCCGCGCTTGCGGCGCAGTCGTCGCGCCCCGTTCGGGCTTCGCCCTCACCGCGCGCGCTGCTTACACCCCGCCCGCCCGCCCCGTGTGGAGGGCGCTAGAAGATTTCCGGGGACGCAATACTTATTTCTTGTCAAGCTGAGCGTAATGCCGGGGACACGATCCCGATTCAAAAGGCCGAATCGGGTCATGTCCCCGGGTTACTATAAGCCCTTCTACTTGGCGCCGAGCTTCTGGGAAAGGAAAGTGTAGGCGAGGGCCCACATGTGGGCGGCCTGCTTGTTGTCGGCGGCGCCGCCGTGGCCGCCCTCGATGTTCTCGAAGTAGGGCGATTTCCGGGGACACAATACTTAATTCTTGGCAAGCTGGAAGCGTAATTAGGGGTCAGGGTTTTATTCTTGAATAGGCAGTATCAACTATTTTTCGCACATTTCTGGAATCCTTCGGCATCAAAATCTAACTCCGGGCGCTGATCGGTCCCGCTGTGCTATACTTTTTCCGGAGGTGCGGCGATGAGAACTCGGCTGTTCACGGTGGTTCTGGCGGCGGCGGTCGTTTTGATGACGGGCTGTTACGCTACTTTCAGCCCCGAAAGCGGGCGAAGGGAGATCCTGCGGCAGACCGGGATGGAGCCAAGGGACACTTTCGAGTTTCAGCTCGAGGGCGCGACCATGTCGCTCGCCAAGACGATGGTTTCGAAGGTGGCGGGCGAGCAGGTGAACTTCGGCGGCCTCGACAGGATCGACCTGGCCGTCTATGAACTGCCTTCGGGAAAACAGATCGATTTCGCCAGGGTCCCGTGCCGCGGCTGGGACAAGCTGATCAACACCAGGGAGGGCGACAAGAGCTTCATGGTGCTGGTCCGGACGAACGGCGAGACCCTCGCCGACATGGTGGTGATGGCCCAGGGGCAGAAGCAGGTGCTTTACGGCAGGCTGAAGGGGACCTTGAGCAGAGACCTTCCGGGCACTCTCCAGAAGGTGATGAGCGCCACGGGGATCGAAGGGCTCAAGGACCGCATCATCTCGCTTTCGCCGGAGGACGAGGAAAGCCCCAAGGAGCCCCCGCCGAGGGAGTCCAAATAGCGGCTTCCGGGATTTCTTCCTTTCAAGCCCCATAAGGTATAATCATCTCTTATGTCGGGGTGACCATGTTCGATTCTTATCTGCCGATAGCGATAATGATCGTGGCCGCGACCCTGTTCGCCGCCGGGACACTCATAGCGTCCTGGATAGCTGGTCTCGTGAAGGGATCAAGGACATCAAAAGAGGTCTACGAGTGCGGGATGCCTCTTCTCGACGAGGCCGAGAAAAGGGTTTCGGTCAGGTATTACCTGGTCGTGCTTCTTTTCGTGCTGTTCGACGCCGAGGCCCTGCTTCTTTTCCCGATAGCCGCGGCGTTCAGGGAGGCGCTCAAAGACCCGATGATGGGGATCAAGGCCTTCATGGAACTGGCGATCTTCATACTGGTCCTCCTGATCGGGTTCATCTATCTCTTCAAAAAGGGGGCGTTCAGATGGGAATGAACCACCCGGTTCTCGACGAGGACCTCGAACTGGTGAAGGGCGGAGTCATCCTGGCCCCGCTCCACAAGATCATCAACATCTCGAGGAAGAACAGCCTTTGGCCGATGCCGTTCGGCCTCTCATGCTGCGCGATAGAGATGATGGCGGTCGTCGCCAGCAGGTACGACCTCGCGAGGTTCGGCGCGGAAGCCTTCAGGTTCACGCCGAGGCAGTCGGACCTGATGATCGTCGCGGGGACCCTGACGAGAAAAATGGCTGAGGCGTGCAAGCGCATATACGACCAGATGCCCGAACCCAAGTGGGTGATCGCGATGGGGGTCTGCACGACGACGGGAGGGATGTTCGACTCCTACTCGGTGGTGCAGGGCATAGACCACATCATCCCGGTCGACGTGTACGTGCCCGGATGCCCTCCGAGGCCGGAAGCATTGATCTACTCGATAATGAAGATCCAGGAAAAGGTGATGAAGGAGAAGTGGCTCCCGGGACAGAAGAGGAGGCACGGCCATTACCGGGGAAGAGACCCGAAGTACGGCGCTCTTCCCGTCGCGGGAAAAGGCCCGACGGCGCGCGGAATGGAAATGCCGGAGGACGGCCCGAGCTGGAGAAAGGGGTTCTTCGGTGGCTGAAGAGATCGTCCAGGCTTGGCCCCTGGAACTTGAAAGCGTGATCGGGAAGCTCTCCTCGAAATTCTCCCTCAAGAGATTCAGGGGCGAAACCACAATAATCCTCGACGCGAAGGACCTTCACGAGGCGCTCAGGGTCTTCAGAGAGGACGGCTTCGATTATCTCGCGGACGTTTCCTCCGCCCATTATCCCGAAAGGAACGAAATAGAGCTTATATACCTGGTGAGGTCCCTCAAGGACCGGAGGCAGGCGAGGCTGAAGGCCGCCCTGCCGGCGGATGACCCGCGGACCGTTACGGCGTGCGATATCTGGTCCGGGGCCGACTGGCCGGAGAGGGAAGTGTACGACCTCATGGGAATCGTCTTCGAGGGGCATCCCGATCTCAGGAGGATCCTGATGCCGGAGGATTTCGAGGATCATCCGCTCAGGAAGGAATACCCGATGGAGGGGGACGACTCGTGGAGGAACTTCCTTAAAGAGGGCGAGGGCGAATGAAGAGTGAAGTGAAGGACCTCGGCCTCAGGACGGAAAGGATGACAATCAACATGGGGCCGCAGCATCCCGCGACGCACGGCGTTCTGAGGATCGTCCTGACGCTGGACGGAGAGCGCGTGGTCGCGGCGACTCCCCACGTCGGCTACCTCCACAGGGGGATAGAGAAGATCGCGGAGAACAAGACGCTCCACCAGGTGATCCCTTACACCGACAGGATGGATTACCTTTCGCCGGCATCGAACAACATCGGCCTCTGCCTCGCGGTCGAAAAACTGATAGGGCTTGGCATCACCGAGAAATGCAGGGTAATGAGGGTCGTCGCCTGCGAGCTCGCGAGGATCTCGAGCCATCTACTCTGGCTGGCGACGGACGCGCTCGACATTGGCGCGGGGACGATCTATTTCTACGCCTTCACGGAGAGGGAAAAATACTACGACATGTTCGAGAAGATGACGGGGGCCAGGTTCACCCTCTCCTACGGCAGGATAGGCGGCCTCTCGTGCGAGTGGGAGTCGGGCCTCGAAAAGGAGGTCCTCGATCTGGTCGAGGGAACGCCCGCCTGTCTCGATGAGATAGAAAAACTTCTGACGAGGAACAGGATCTGGATCGAGAGGAACCAGGATGTCGGCGTCATTTCCGGGGAAGAGGCCGTCGCGCTGGGCCTTTCGGGGCCGAACCTGAGAGCCTCCGGAGTGGAGTGGGACATCAGGAAGGCGTATCCATATCTCGGTTACGAAAGATACAAGTTCGAAATTCCCGTCGGCGAGCACGGGGACTGCTACGACAGGTACCTCGTCAGGCTGGAGGAGATGCGCCAGAGCATCGGCATCGTGCGCCAGGCCCTGAAGGAATACGACGAAAAAATCCCGCTGTTCCCGCAGGATGACGCTTCGGCGAAGTATTACTATCCGCCGAAGGAGAAGGTCCTCACCAGCATGGAGGAGCTGATCCACCAGTTCATCGTCGCCACCGAGTCGCCGAAGACCCCGAAGCACGAGGAGATATACCTTGCGATCGAGGCTCCCAAGGGCGAGCTGGGCTTCCACATCGTGGGCTCGGGAACGAGCGTCGCACACAGGCTCCACTTCAGGAGCCCTTCGTTCGTCAACCTCCAGGGCCTGCCGGTGATGATAAAGGGGGACATGCTCGCCGACGTTATCGCCACGGTAGCCTCGCTCGACCCGGTGCTGGGAGAGGTGGACAGGTGAGCCGGGATATCAGGGAACTCCTCGCCGACAAGGAATTCCAGAGGAAGATGGAGAAGCTCGCCGGCCTGTATCCCGAGGAGAGGAGCGCCCTTCTCGCCGCGCTTCATCTTTGCGAATCGGAGACGGGGTGCTGCGGGGAAGAGTTCCAGGAGTACATAGCGGGGAAGCTCGGGATCCCGAGGGCGTCGGTGAAAGGGGTCGTCACCTTCTACGAGATGTTCCACGAGAAGCCGAGAGGGAAATACCTCGTGCAGGTCTGCAGGACGCTTCCGTGCATGCTCGCGGGAGCGGAGATCCTCCTCGACCACATCTGCGGAAAGCTGGGGATCAGGCCGGGCGGGACCACCAAGGACGGGAAGTTCACGCTGGTGACCGTCGAATGCCTGGCGTGCTGCGACAGGGGGCCGTCCCTCATGATAAACGACACCCTCTACACGGGGATCACGCCCGAGGGGTTCGACAAGGTCATAAAGGAGCTCGATTGAAGATGGCAGGGGAGCTCAAGGTCCTCACCGCCAACCTGGGCATGAAGGGAACGACCGAGATCGACGCCGTCATGAGGCGGGGTGCTTACGAAGCGCTCATCAAGGCGATGACCAGGATGACTCCCGACCAGGTGCTGGGCGAGGTGAAGGCTGCGAACCTCAAGGGAAGGGGCGGAGCCGGTTTTCCCGCCGGGCTCAAGTGGAGCTTCCTTCCGAAGGGGAAAGACAAGACGAGATACCTGGTATGCAACGCGGACGAGAGCGAGCCGGGAACTTTCAAGGACCGCCTGCTGATAGAGAACGATCCTCACAAGGTCCTTGAGGGCATAATAATCGCGGGCTACGCGACGCAGTCGGCAGGCTGTTTCATCTACATCCGGGGAGAGATGCCGCAGGGCGCGAGGGTCCTTCAGAGGGCCGTCAACCAGGCTTACGACCGTCATTTCCTGGGGAAGAACATCCTCGGCTCCGGCCTCGATTTCGACATCTGGGTGGCGCGCGGAGCGGGCGCTTACATCTGCGGCGAGGAGACCGCCCTCATGAACAGCCTGGAAGGGAAGCGGGGGGAACCGAGGATAAAGCCGCCGTTCCCCGCGGGTTACGGCGTTTACGGGAAGCCGTCCAACATCAACAACGTGGAGACATACGCGAACGTCCCCGCCATAATAGAGAAGGGCGCCGACTGGTACAACTCGATCGGGAGCGCGGACACTCCGGGGACCAGGCTTTTCGGAGTATGCGGCCACGTGAAGAACCCCGGCCTTTTCGAACTGCCCTCAACCGTGACTCTGAGGGAGCTGATCTACGGCCACGCGGGTGGCATCCTGGGGGACAGGAAGCTCAAGGCGGTCATCCCGGGAGGTTCGTCCGTCCCTGTGCTCAGGGCCGACCAGATAGATGTCACGATGGATTCGGCGGGGCTTAAAGCGGTCGGCAGCATGCCGGGCTCGGGCGGAGTCATCGTCATGAACGATTCCGTCTGCATGGTCAGGGCGCTTCATAACCTGATGCGTTTCTACGCGCACGAATCGTGCGGGCAGTGCACGCCGTGCAGGGAGGGGACGCACTGGCTGGAGCTTCTGTCGGGGGCGATCGAGAGGGGCGAGGGGAGGGAAGGCGACGCCGACAAGATCCTGTCGCTCTCGAAGAACATCATGGGAAGGACCATATGCCCTCTCGGCGACGCGGCGGCGATGCCCGCGGAGTCCTTCGTCAGGCAGTTCAGGGAAGAATTCGAGTTCCACATAAGGGAGAAGCGTTGTCTTCCCGAGACAATGAGGATGACGACGATATATTCGGCATAGACGATGGCGCTCATACTGGTTGACGGAAAAGAGATCGCGGTGAAGCAGGGGGAGACGGTGCTCCAGGCCTGCATGCGGGAAGGGATCGAGATCCCGTATTTCTGCTACCACCCGTCGCTTTCGATCGTCGGGCAGTGCAGGATGTGCCTCGTGAAGGTAGAAGGCGCGCCCAAGCTTCTCACGGCGTGCACCACGACCGTCCCCGAGCTTCCACGCGAGAAAAAATTGGACGGCAGGTACGACATGAAGGTGTCGGTAGCCTGCGACGAGGCGAGGGAGGCGCAGAGAGGGATCATGGAATTCCTCCTCGCCAATCATCCGCTCGACTGCCCCGTCTGCGACCAGGCGGGCGAATGCCGACTCCAGGAGTATTCCTACGACTACGGCGCCCCGAGGTCCGAGTTCGTTTTCGAGAAGCTCCACGCCCCGAAGAGGGTCGTTCTCGGCCCGCACATAATCTACGACGCGGAGCGCTGCATCAAGTGCACGAGGTGCGTCAGGTTCTGCCAGGAGATCACTAAGACTAGCGAGCTGAGCCTCGTTGAAAGGGGAGCGGATACGATCGTCGGGACCTTCGAGGGAGGAAGCCTCGACAACCCATATTCTGTCTGCACGGCCGACCTATGCCCGGTGGGAGCCCTGACTTACAGGGAGTTCAGGTTCAGGGAGCGCGTCTGGTTCCTCCAGGCCCACAACTCGGTGTGCCCCGAATGTTCGAGGAACTGCTCGGTGCGGGTGGACAGCTACAAGGGCGAGGTCCTGAGAATCGTGCCCCGCTACAATCCGTCGGTGAACGGTTACTACATGTGCGACCACGGGAGGCTCATCACCGAAAGGATGAGAGGGCTGGAGACGAGGGAGCTTCCCTCGCTCATCCGGGACGGAAAGCCCTCGCCCATGAACGAAAAAGATTTCTACGCGAGGCTCGTCGCTCTCTTCTCGGAAAAGAAATACCGGCCCGGGGATGTCGCCGTGATCCTATCTGGAAGGATGAGCCTCGAAGAGATGGCCGCTTACAAGCGGCTGTCGAAGGAGCTCTTCGGAGCAGTTATCGGCGATGTGCTTCTCCGCTCCGGCGAAAGCGACGACCTCCTGGTGCGGGACGAAAAAAGGCCAAATTTAGAAGGGGCGAGAAAGCTCGGCCTGCCTGTTTCCGGGAAGGACGAGGCCGTCAGCAGCCTGATCGGCGGGAAGAAAGCGCTTCTGATCATAAGGGAGGACCCTGTCGGGGAAGCCCCGCAAGAGGAGAGAGAAAGGCTTGATACCGCGATCGGGTCGGTCGAAACCGTTGTGGTGATGGACGACCACCTCACCGCGACCGCGGCCCGCGCCCATTATTTCGTGCCGCTCGCGGGTTGGTTCGAGATGGAGGGGACCACCGTCAATTTCAAAGGCCAACTGCAGAAGACTACGAGGTGCGTCGCCCCGCCCGAGGGAAGAAAGCCGTTCCACGACGTCACCGCGGAATTCCTGAAAGCGGCGGGAAAGGAAGCTCCCTCGGGTTTCCGCGAATGGTTCGAAGAAGTGAAGAAGGAGATCCCGGTGCTCGGCCTCGTGAAGGCGGGGGAGATACCGCTCAAGGGGATCCCTCTGCCGGAGAGAAAGGAGAAGCATGGCTGACATCATCCTCTTCTCCGCCATAAAGATCGTCGTGGTCCTAGCCGTGGTGATGGGCGGAGTGGCGTACACGACGCTCGCCGAGAGAAAGGTCTCCGCGTGGCTGCAGGACAGGCTGGGGCCCAACAGGGTCGGACCGTTCGGGCTTCTCCAGCCGATCGCCGACGGGATAAAGTTCTTCACCAAGGAGGACATCACCCCCGGAAGGTCCTACAAGCCGTCATATTTCCTCGCGCCGATGGCGACGCTGATCCCCGCCCTCATAACTTTCGCCGTGATCCCCTTCGGAGAGAGCGTCTCCCTGTCCGGGAAGGACCACAGGCTTCTGATAGCAGAGGGGACGGGGCTTGGGCTCGTGTACCTGCTCGCCGTCTCGTCTCTGGGCGTTTACGGGATACTGCTGGCGGGACTTTCAAGCAACAACAAGTATTCGCTCCTGGGGGCCCTGCGCTCCGTCAACCAGGTGGTCTCCTACGAGGTGGCCCTCGGCCTCGGCCTGATCCCGCTGGCGATGACGGCAGGCGGCTTCGATATCGACGCGATCGTGCGCGCGCAGAAGGGCGGGGTCTGGTTCGTCGTTCCCCATTTCATAGCGTTCATAATACTTCTCGTAGCGCTTTTCGCAGAGACCAACAGGCTTCCCTTCGACCTTCCGGAAGGCGAGAGCGAACTGGTCGGAGGCTATCACACCGAGTATTCGGGGATGCGTTTCGCGATGTTTTTCATGGGGGAGTACGCCAACATGATCACGGCGTCCGCTCTTCTCGTCCTGCTCTTTTTCGGAGGATGGCACCTGCCTTTTCTAAACTACGGCTGGTTCGGTCCTGTGCTGGGGGGGATTCTCTCCGCTATCGTTTTCGCGTGCAAGACGGCGTTCTTCGTCTTCTTCTTCATATGGGTCAGATGGACCCTGCCGCGCTTCAGGTACGACCAGGTGATGCACATGATGTGGATAAGGATCCTGCCTCTGGGGCTGGCCTACATCCTCGTGACCGCCCTGTTCCTTTACCTTAGAGGGCCGATCAAATGATCTGCAGAAGGCCGGTCCTCACGATCTGGGAGAAGCTCTACCTGCCGTCGATAGCGCAGGGGCTCATGGTGACCGTCCGCCATCTATTCAGGAAGAGGGTCACTGTTCAGTATCCCGAGGAGCGCTGGATCCCGCCTTCATATTTCCGGGGCGCGCCCATACTTCTGACGGGCCTCGACGGGCAGGAGAAATGCACATCGTGCAAGCTTTGCCAGTTCATCTGTCCGCCGAAGGCGATAACGATAAAAGGGGCTGAAACGGAAGACCACAAGGAAAAATACCCCGAGGAGTTCTTCATAGACATGGGGCTCTGCATATTCTGCGGGTACTGCCAGGAAGTGTGTCCCGTCGAAGCGATATGGCTCAAGCACCAGTACGAGCTGGCCGACTACGACAGGACCGCGCTCATCTTCGACAAGAAAAAGCTTCTCGAGATGGGCAGGATGGCGCCGTATCTGAAGGGCAGGGAGAAGCCCGTTCAAGGGGGCGGAGAGTAGGATGGCGTTCTTCATAGCGTTCGTGTTCTTTGCCGTGGCGGCTTTTGTCTCTTCCCTCTTCCTCATTTTCCACCCGAAGACCATACCGGCGAGCCTTGGGATGGTCGGCGTGATGGTCTCCCTCGCTGGCGTTTTCGCGCTGCTCCATTTCCCGTTCCTCTCCTTCATCCAGGTGATCCTTTACGCCGGAGCGGTGATCGTCATGGCGGTCTATCTCGTCATGTCGCAGGGGTTCGAGGAGAGGGGGAAAGAGGCCGCCATAAGCCAGGCTTTCTTCTCCTACGCCCTTTCGGTGATCTTCCTCTTCCTCTATTCGAAGGTGATCCTCAGGTCCAGCTTCGCCCCGCTGGAAAAGGCGGAAGAGAGCCTGGGATCTTTGGGAGAGCTGGGGAGGGAGCTGATCACGAATTACCTCGTGCCTTTCGAGATCCTGTCAGTGATACTCGTGGCGGCGATGGTCGGAGCGGTAGTGCTCTCGAAAAGGAGCGCGGAATGAACATCGCCCCATACCTGCTTCTTGCCGGTTTCCTCTTTTCGCTCGGGCTGATAGGCGCGCTCACGAGAAGGTCGGCCATACTGGTCTTCCTTTCGGTGGAGCTGATGCTTAACTCGGGGAACCTCGTTTTCCTGGCTTTCGCGAGGGCGCTGCAGGACACGGGCGGAGCCGTCATGGTCCTCTTCATCCTCGCGCTCTCGGCCGCAGAGGCGGCGGTGGGCACGGCCATAATCGTCGCGTTCATCCGAAAGAGGGGGACGGCCGAGATAGACGCCGCCAACCTCATGAGGTGGTGATCGCGGGTACCCCTTCCGGCTGAACCTCTGCCGGTTCAGGTTCGGGAGGAACGGGATCAGCGGGAATTTTGCCGTCGCTTTCTTTCTTTTCCAATTCAAGCCTGTTCAACAAACCGTTCGCGGTGAGGTAGTAGACGGTCTCCGTTCCGTTCGCGGAAAGGCACTCGATCTTCCTTACGGGCAGTTCGGATGCAGCGTCGAGCGTGACAGCCTGCTTCCAGGTCACGCCCTGATCGTCCGACAGGAAAATGCCTCCGCCTCCGGGAACGTAAAGAGCCGAACCCACGGCCATCACAAGCCTGGAAGGGTTTCCGGGGAATGACGATACCGCCGTCACGGGGCCCAGGCCGTCCCCCGGCTTGAACGCGGTGTTCCACGAAAGCAGGTCCTGTGAACGGAACAAGCCTTCCGCAGTGACAGCCAAGAAAAAACATCCGCTCTTTAAAACATCGATCACTCCGGCATCAGGGCCGGCCTTAACCGGAGGATCGTAGGCGAGGGACCAGGAAAAGCTCTTGTCCTCCTGCTCGGTGCCTTTCCAGAGTCCGCTCCTGCAGGCGGCGTAGAGAACGGTCAGCCCGTTCTCCTCATGGTCAACGATGACTTTCCTGCAGTAATTCCCGAGATCCTTCGACGGTATCTGTCCGGAGCATTCGTTCCCGCAGGAGTAGCCTCCGCTTATGTTCTCGAAGCCGAGCAGGAGTTCGTAAGGATGTTCCTGACTGTACTGCCTGTGAAATCTCCTGTTGCGCCAGACGCCCGCGTCGCTTGAAAAGTATGCCCAAAGCTCGGGGGAGCCTTCAGGGCCGGTTCTTTCTTCGACAGTCATCGAGCTGAAGTTCGAAGTGCAGACGGTCACTATCGGAACGCTCGAGAATGAGAGATCGAAGGACGCCCGGTTCTCCTGGCCTTCGTTGAATGCGAGCTTGTCCGGGTCCGTTCCGAGATCCAGTTCGGCGGCCCTCAAAAGAGCGTACCGAGTTGTGCCGTCGAGTCCTCGGAAAGGATGGATGTCCCGTCCCAGGAATCTCCTCACGGCGCCGTTCTCTTCGACATGGAAACCCGTGACGCCCGTATTCAGCGCCGTGAAATCGTACCTGATCTCGGTGCTGAACTTGAGGGTCGTGCCGTTAAGGTGAATGACCTTGAGGAGGCTCCTGAAGGAATTGTAGCTGTCCCGCTTTCTCGTGATGAAGTAGACATCCTGCCCGTTTGCCGTTCCGACCACGGAAAAGAATGGCGAGCCCTCCTCGCCGAATCTTGTCCATCCTCCGCCCGCCCCCGTGTTCCAGGCGAGGAAACGGAATTCCGCGAGGTCCTTGTCGGCGACGGAGAAAAATACCAGAGTCCCCGCCTTTTTCATGTCGGTCACGATGCTTTCCGATCCTTCGGGGAGAAAAGAGACGAACTTGAAGACGAACCTGCCGTCAGATCTTCCTCCGCACCTGGCCAGAAAGGGGCGGGGCATCCTGCCGTATGTCGGAGCTCCGTTCAAACTCCCCGTTTCGACTATGTCGCATACCGTGAACATCTCGTCCTCGCCGGTAAAGAAAACGGGAGACCTGAAACGGCCCTGTCCGCTGAGCTTTCCACCCGGAACGGTCCCCAGGTCAACGAAAACGCTGCTAGAGGCGCAAAGCTGGCCGGTCTTTCTGTCGAGAGTCTTGTAACGGGCGATGTATTCCTGGCCGAGCGACCCGTGGAAATCGAACTCGAACATCTCGTCCGCCGAGGGGCTCATGGAGATCAGCATGTCTCCTCCCCAGTAGTCGCCTCCCATGTTGAAGCACGAAGAGTTGTCCGAGCAGAAGCTCTTTTTCGGCGGGTTCTTGCACTGCTGTTTGTAAAACGGGCATTGAGGGTTAGGGACGATCGTCCTTCCGCCGTCAAGCGACACGAACACCGGCTGGCAGGCTCCTTCGCTGAGCACAGGGAAGTAAATTGTCTCTTTATCCCTTCTGGAAAAGACCGCCGACGATGTCGCGGAGAACTTGAAGTTGTTGCGGAAATAACCCGGGCCGTTCTCGCAGACGTTCATCGGGTACCAGTTTTCCCCGCCGTCGTCGGACCTGAAAGGAACTCCCCCCACCGATTCCCTGTTTGTCGCGAGAAGGATGGTGTCCTTCACGAAAGGCGAGAAGGCTATGGGACAGGGGAAAAGGCTGTCCGAGCAGTTAAAAATGGCTTTTTCCGGAAGCCCTTTCCCTATCCTCGTCCAGTTTTTTCCGTAGTCCCTGCTTCTGAGGAGGGTTCCCGAAACATAGGCGAAGAGCCATCCCTCGTGGTTCGGGTCGGCCGCCACCCAGGGCTTCTTGAAATGCCAGGGGTCCGTCAAGAGGATCTCTTCGGAACTCGTCGGCCACACCTTTTCCGGAACGGGAGGCTGCCGGGGATGAGAGGGATGACCCGGGAGCGCGGTAAAAAGAATTAAGGAAAAGAGAATGAAAAGAACCGGCCGTTTCATTTACTCTTACCAAGAGAACCGCTCGAGAAACTAAGAGGATCAGAGTCATAATTGTTATTAATGTATTTCACGAATCTAAGCTTGACTCCGTTTTCCAGCTCTTCCTTCACTGAAGCAGGCGAGAAATTCAGAAGCCCGTCCAGCGGAAAATACCTGTCCCCGGTGAATTCCTTCTCTATGTGGGTGATGTAAGCCTCCGCCGAAACGGGCAGGAAGCGGCGGAAAATCGATTCCCCTCCCGCAACAAATAATATATCCTTTGATGAGAGGTAGTTATCGATTAATATCTCAACTTTATTTACGATAATAATTCCTTTACGCCTGTAATTACTGTCATTTGTGAGGATAATGATCTTGCGGCCGTTCAGCGGCTTGCCGATCGATTCGAAGGTCTTTCTACCGAAAAGGACCGCGTGTCCCATAGTAACTTCTTTAAAATACTTGAGATCCTTAAAAAAATGCCAGGGAAGCCCCCCGCCGTTTCCGATCACTCCGTTAGAGGAGACCGCCGCGATCGTTGCTATCAATGTAAGCTCAACCTCCACAAGAAGTTAACATTTTAATGAAAATCAAAAGGGTAAAATCTTGAATGTTGCGTAACCTTCTCAAAATAAAGTTATTTTTTTACCGCGTTTTTCAGGAGGAAATCCTTAACCTTAACTTTATCATAGGATTGCCCCTTTTCGAGGACATCCGTTCTCTGGGAGATCAAGAGTTCGCCCTTTTCGCTGAGAACATACAGATGAGGATATCCATCCGGGCTCGGGAATTTTGCCATGAAAAGTCCGTTGGGAGTCAGGTCGGATTCCGCATAAATCTTCAGAACGACATAATTCTTTTCAAGCAACACGGCAAGTTCGGGGTCGTTTTTCAAGAAATTGTCCAATATGACACACCACTTGCACCACGGCCCTCCCACGAACATCAGGATCCTTTTCCCGTCCGCGGCGGCGGTCTTTTTCGCTTCAGCGAGGTCTTTGAACGGGTCTCTCTCCCTGCCGTAGGGCGGTATGGCAGCGTTCAGCAAGACTGACGCTGTAAGAACAAGAAAGAACAAAAAGACAGTCTTTTTCATCCGGTTCTCCCAAGTATCCGATTTTATATGAACTTCGCCCGGTTTGGCAACATGCCGCGCGCCGCGATGTTTATTTGAAGAAGGCATCGGGGGTATAATGATGATGCGCGGGGAGCGCTTGAAGAGGAGGACGAACATGGCCGAACGGCGAGGGGAAAAAGCCGGGTGGACGATTGGTTTTCTCGGAGGCTTCGCATGGGTTGCGGTTCTTTCCGTCGTTTTCCTCCTCAAGGGGAAGCCCTCGGCCGGGGCTATCGGACTTCTCCTGTTCAGCGCCGCGATAGTCGCGGTCCTGTATTTTGCCCCGTGGCGTCATCCGAGGACGAGCGCCTGGAAGCTGATGCTGGTGCCATACTTTTTTCTGGCGCTCTCTTTCGCGTGGGGAGCCTGGGCTTACGGCGGCCTTGCGCCGCTGGGGCTCGAATGGTGGAACATCGTCTGGTTCGTGCCCCTTCTGCTTCCCTTTTTCACGGGCGGGAACAGAAAGTGGTCTGACGGAGGTAACGGCTGATGGAAGCTTTGAAACTCCTCTCCACTCTTTTCCCCATGGCTCTCGCCGCGGGCATAAACATCTACGCGACGATACTCATCGCGGGAGCATCATTGAGGCTCGGGCTGATCGATGACCCTCCCGAAGCGCTCCGGATCTTCGAATCGTGGCCGATACTTATCACCGCGGGCGTTTTCTACCTGCTCGAATTCTTCGCGGACAAGATCCATTTCATCGACGATATCTGGGATTTCATCCATACTTTCGTCCGCCCCATAGGCATTTCCGTCCTGGTCCTGGCGTCCGTGTCAACGCTCGATCCGAACGTGGCGGTCTTCGCGGCGATCGCGGCCGGCGGGGTTTCTTTCGTTTCCCACACGGCGAAAGCAGGGACCAGGATGTCCATGAACGTGCTCAGCCCCTTCGAGAACTTCAAGAACATAGCGGTGAGCCTTCTCGAGGATATCTTTTCCGCGGGGCTCGTTTTCATGGCGATGAAGTACCCGTACTTCACCGCGGCCGTCGCCCTCGCGATCTTCGTGTTCCTTCTCGTGATGCTTCCGATCCTCTTCCGCTGGATGAAGTTCATCTTCACCGCGGTCTTCCTGAGGCTCAAGTCTTACGCGGCCCGAGTGGAGATCCCGGACTTACCGCCGGGGGGGCAGATGAGACTTCTGGATCACGAGAAGCCTTCCGTCTCTTCCAAGTGCAAATCGCAGGGCGTCCCCAGTGCCGGAGGCCGCAGGGGATTCCTCTCCGTTTTCCCCGGAAAGATGGTTTTCACTTACAGGAAATGGTTCCGGGACCGCGCCTGGACCCTCTTGAAAGCGGACATCGAGGGCGCCTATATCAGGAGAAGGCTGCTCGTGGATGTGCTCGAGGTCCACTACCTGAATGCGAAAGGGAAAAAGAAGACCGCGAGGTTCGTCTTTTACAAGGACCGTTCGCCGCTTCTCGAAATGATCGGGGCAGTCCTGGAGATCCCGTCCGACAAGAACGGGGCCGGAGGCGCCTTTTCCCCGGCGGAAGCGTCCGCCGGCTGAACCCGTTCTTCGTTACCGCATGTCGTGCCGCCAGGCAACCGGCGTCCGGCGGTGTGCCGCATTTTTGCAAGCGGGGCGGGGATTTGGTAAAGTATAGCTTGGGAGAAGCAGAAGAAATGGACGATCAGGAGCTTTTCAAGGTCACATGCCCGCACTGCAGGGCTCTTCTGGAGATAGACCCGCGGAACAAGCTTGTCGTCGGAGGCGAAGCCCCGCCCGCTCCCAAGGAAGGCCTCTCATTCGACGAGAGGCTGAAGAAACTGGAGGAAGACAAGAAGAACGCCCAGAGCAAGTTCGAGGAGTCCGTCCGGGCGGAAAAAAGCAAGAAGGAAGTGCTGGAAAAGAAGTTCAGGGAGCTTTCGGAAAAGGCGAAAGATAGCAAGGATATGCCCATGAAGAGGGATATCGATCTCGATTGACGGAGGAAATGAAAGATGAAGATCGTCAAAGTGGCGCTGATAATCATTCTCGCGGCCGCCGTGCTCGTCTCCTGCAACAGGAAGAAAGTGGAGCCGCCCAAGGAAGTGGATGTGTTCTCATGCAACACGGCCGAGAGGGTCGTGGCGAAGGAACTCGTGACCGTCGACAAGGGAACGTCCGTCGACGGCGACGGCTCCATCATGATCGCTACGGCGGAACCCGTGACCGTGCGTTTCTTCGAAGCCAAGCTTCCCGGGGAGAACTGCAAGTACACTTATAAAGTGAAGATGAAGACCGACACTCTCAACGGGGACGCCTACCTCACGATGGACGTGAATTATCCCAGCGGCGGAAAGCAGACCGTCCAGCAGGACATCCAGAGCTATCTCTCGGACACGAACGACTGGACACCGATGGAGATAACCATCTCGGCGCCCAACCAGAAGCCCGCTTCCGTCACTCTCAACGTCATCGTCGACGGCGACGGGATGGTGTGGGTTGACGACCTGCACCTCATCGCGACGCCCCTGGGCTGATCGTGCCTTTCAAGCTCAAGGTCTATCACAGCCCCGATTCGGACGACGCCTTCATGTTCTACGGCATCTCAGAGGGCCTGCTGAAGGACCCTTCGCTGGAGGTCTCGTGCGAGCTCATGGACATCCAGAGCCTGAACGAGAAGGCGCTTAAAGGGGAGATAGACTGCACCGCGATATCTTTCCACGCGTACGCGCACTGTTTCAGGGACTATCACATACTCGCGCAGGGCGCCTCCTTCGGGGACGGGTACGGGCCCCGGCTGATCGCGAGTACTCCCGTCAGGCTTGAAGATCTGAAAGGCCGAAAGGTAGCCATGCCCGGTGCGCTCACCACCGCCACGCTGGCTTTCAGGATGCTCGGCATCGATTGCGAAGAGATAATGGTCCCTTTCGACAGGATCATGGACGAAGTACGGGAAGGGCGCGCGGACGCGGGTCTTCTCATCCACGAAGGTCAGCTCACATACGCCGCCGACGGGTTCCATCTTGTCCTGGATCTCGGAGAGTGGTGGAAGGAGAGGACGGGCCTTCCTCTGCCTCTGGGCGGGAACGTCATCAAAAAAAACCTTGACCCTTGCGTCCTGAAGGGCTTCCCCCTGCTTTTCAGAAGGTCGATAGAGTACTCCTTGGATAACAGGGAAAAAGCCCTCGCTTACGCGAAGCAGTTCGGCAGAGGGCTGACCTGGGAAGACGCGGACCGTTTCGTTGACATGTACGTTAACAAGTGGACCCGCGGATACGGCGAAACAGGGAAGCTCGCGGTCGGAAGGTTCCTCGATGAGGCGTTCGGGATGGGGCTGATACCCGAAAAGGCGGAACCCTCTTTCCTCGATTGAGCTTTTTGTTGACAAAAGGTGGTGTTTCAAGGCGATAATATGATCTTGGAGTTGGGATGAAGACCAAGATTCTAGTGGTGGAAGACAGCGGACCGATGAGGAGCCTCATTACCGCCGCGCTCGAAGAACATCTCGATGTCGACGTTTACGAGGCGGAGAACGGCTTCGCGGCGCTCAAGCTGATCCCCGACAACCAGTTCAAGGTCATCGTCACGGATATAAACATGCCGGACATCAACGGGCTGGAACTGATCGTTTTCCTCAGGCAGCATCCAAATTTCAAGGACGTCCCGATCCTGATAATCTCCACCGAAGCCGGTGAAGAAGACCGCCGCAGGGGTCTGGAGATAGGCGCGAACGGCTACCTCGTGAAGCCGTTCACCGAGGGCCAGCTCGTGGAAACGGTCCAGAAGTTCCTCGTCTGAGGGGCGGCAATGGAAAAACCCCAGGTCAAGGCGATCAAGGATTTCATCGGCGAAGCGGAGGAGATCCTCGAATCTCTCAGCGAAGATGCCGAGAGCGCCAGGTCGCAGTTCGAAGCCGGCGGCAAGATCCGTCCCGACATAATAAACAAGATATTCAGGGAGATGCACTCGCTCAAAGGGCTTGCGTCGATGCTCGCCCTCGAGAAGATCACGGTCGTCAGCCACGACATGGAAAGCCTTCTCGACAAGGTGCGGATGGGGAAGGTCAAGTTCGGGCCTCCCATATTCGAGATCCTTGATGAATCGAGGAAGGTCCTGAGGCAGCTGGTCGTGGAAGTCGGACAGGGTGGAGAGAAAAGCGGCACCGAAGACATACTTGCCAAGATCTCCGCCGCGTCAGGCGCGCCGCCAAAGCCCAAGGACCCTCCCAAACCGAAATTAAGGCTCGAGGAGGAGACGCTCAAATCCTTCACCGAATACGAAGAACACCGCCTCAAGGAGAACCTCGAGGAGGGAAACAACATATTCGCGATACAGGTGGGTTACGACTTCACCGATTTCGACACCCGGCTGAGAGCTCTTACCGAGGCTCTGAATGAAAAGGGTGAGGTTATCAGCACGCTCCCCGTCATGGATCCGTCGCTGCCCGAAGGCATCCATTTCAGGCTGATCTTCGGGACGGACCTGAGCGAGGCAGGGGTGAAGGCGTTATCCGGGGTTTCTGAAGGGACCGTCACCAACCTGCTGGAGGCAGGAGGAGAGAGCGCGGAGCCTTCCGCCAAAAAGGAAGAGAGAAAAAACGAGCCTTTGCGCGAGGCGGAACCAGCGGAGGCGAGAGAAGAAGGAGCTGCCGTCTCGGATGAGGTCGACGAGATAAAAGGGATCTCCAACACCGTGAAGGTCGATATTTTGAAGCTCGACGAGGTGATGGGTCTGGTCGGCGAGCTAGGGCTTATCAGGGCTTCTTTCAGGAAGATCGCCGACAACCTCGCGGGCGTCGAGGAGATGGAGGAGACGAGGCAGGACCTGGTCCGTCATGTAAGGTCCATGGAGAAAAAACTGGAAGAGCTTCAGCGGTCGATAATCGACATAAGGATGGTCCCCATAGGCCAGATATTCACCAAGCTCAACAGGACCGCCCGCAGGCTGGCCCGCCAGTCGGGCAAGGAGGTCTCCATCCAGCTTTTCGGGGGCGAGACCGAGCTTGACAAGAGAATCATGGACGAGCTGGTGACCCCCCTCGTCCACCTGATAAGGAACGCCATAGACCACGGCCTCGAACCCACGCAGGACAGGCTCAAGGCGGGAAAATCTACCGAAGGCAGCCTCGCGATATCGGCCTTCCACAGGGGGAATTCGATTGTCATCGAGGTGACCGACGACGGAAAAGGGCTCGATTACGAAAAGATAAGAAAGGTAGCCGTTGAGCGGGGTATCATCAGCGAAAGCGCGCTGCTCTCCCCGGAGGAATGCCTCGACCTGATCTTCCAGCCGGGGTTCTCGTCGGCCGACAAGGTGACCGAAGTCTCCGGTCGGGGCGTGGGCCTGGACGCGGTCAAGACCACCGTCGAGGGGCTCAAAGGCTCCATCTCGGTGTGGACAGAAAAAGGGAAAGGCTGCACTTTCCAGATCATCCTTCCGATAACCCTCGCGATAATCCAGTCGCTCATAGTCAGGTGCTGCGAGCAGTTCTTCGCGATACCGATATCCTCGATCGTAGAAAGCTTCAGGATAAGCCCCGAGGAAATAGAATTCGTGGACCAGAAGGAGGTATATAACCTCAGGGGGATAACGCTTCCGATAATGAGGCTGGAGAACCGCTTCGCGCTGAAAAGGAATGACGGCCGCGCTCTCAGCTCTCTGTTCGTCGTCGTGGCGAAGCGCGGCGACAAGGTGGCGGGGATAATCGTGGACGAGCTCGAAGGGGAGCAGGAAACGGTCATTCACCCGATAGGCCAGAAGCTGGGGCACATTCCCGGCATCGCGGGAGCCACGGAGATCGGGGAGAACCAGGTGATCCTCGTGATAGACACGGCGGGGCTGCTCGCTCCGCTGGAGGCCGTCCGTGTTTAAGGAGTTCTACGGCTTCAGGGAACGCCCGTTCGGAAAGACCCCCGACCCGAGGTTCCTATTCCCCTCCGCGGAGCACGAAGAGGCGCTGGCGAGGCTCGAGTACGCCATAGAGGAAAGGGACATGGCCGTCCTGACCGGGGAGATAGGTTCGGGAAAGACGACGATCTCCAGGGCCCTCATGGACAGGAACGACAACGACCATTTCATTCTGATCGTAAACCCGAGGCTGAGCCCCAACCAGCTCCTGAGGGAGATAGCGAAAAGGCTCGACATCGAACCGAAGCATTACAGGGCCGACCTGCTCGACGACATCTCCACCAGGTTCATGGAGATGAACGAGGAGAAGAAGGCCGTGGTCCTCGTCGTGGATGAAGCCCAGCTGATACCTGGGAAGAACACTTTCGACGAGCTCAGGCTGCTCTCCAATTTCCAGCTCGACGACTGCAACCTCGTCTCCATAATCCTCATCGGACAGCCGGAACTGAGGGAAAGGCTCAAGCATTCCACATATTCGGCGCTCAGGCAGAGGATCGGAATGTGGTACCACCTCGGCAACCTGAACGCGGAGGAGACTTCCGCCTACATCAAGCACAGGATGAAGGTCGCGGGAGGAGGAAGGGACATCTTCAGCGCCGAGGCGACGAGGCTCATAGCCGAAAAGACGAAAGGAATACCGAGGCTGATAAACTCCCTCGCGACAAACTCGCTTCTCACGGGCTTCCAGAAAGAGGAAAAGCCGATCTCCGCCGCCACCGTCAAAGAGGCCGCGGCGGAAATGGTCTTTTAGGGAATACCGTTTGGAAAAACCCACTAAAGCCGAACAGGCCGCTGGATATACATTCAACGACTCCTCGTTGCTGAGCCAGGCGCTGTCCCACAGCTCCTTCGCGGAAGAGAAAAGGGGAGGGCGGAAGTTCTCCAACGAAAGGCTGGAATTCCTGGGCGACGCCATAATCGGATTCCTCGTTGGTAAGGCCGTCTACACACATTTCCCCGAGGAGGACGAAGGAGTGCTTTCAAGGCTGAAGGCCCACTGGGTATCCACATCCGCGCTCGCCGTCATTTCCGAAGAAGCGGGCGTAAGGGACGCCCTGATGATGGGCGCCGGCGAAGAGAAGAGCGGCGGCGGCGGGAATCCCAGGAACCTTGCGGGAGCCCTTGAAGCATTCCTCGCTGCGATCTATCTTGACGGGGGCATGGCCGCCGCGGAAAAGTTCGTTTCGAGGTTCTGGGATGAAAAGATCGGGCGCGAAGGGACCGGAGTGCTGAGACTTGACTCGAAGACGCTGCTTCAGGAAAAGCTTCAACTGCGGTTCAAGGAGATCCCGGAATACCTGGTCGAGGAAGACGGTTCGGAATTCCTTGCCACGGTCCGCTTCAGGGGTAAAAACCTCGGAAATGGAAGGGGAAACAGCAAGAAAAAGGCGGAACAGGAAGCCGCCGCGAGAGCTCTTGAAAACGACAGTTTTGATCATGAGTGATTAAGAAAGAGAGGTGACCGTTCATGAGGAAGAGAATTCTGCTTCTCATTTCCGTTACGCTCCTGGCATTCTCGGGCGTATCGGCACAGACGAGCCAGTCCGGCCTTGAACAGACGCTCGCCGGGATAACCGCGGAAAAATACCCGGGATCCCCCGCCGTCATAGTTTTGGACGAAACGAAGGTGGATGTCGAAGATTCGGGGCTTTCCCATGTAAACCGCAGGATGGTGGTGAAGGTCCTCAACGAGGAGGGATGCCTGAGGTATTCCACCTACAGGCTGGATTACGACCCGGCTTCCTCGTTCGCCGAGATAAGGTCGATCGAGACGATAAGGGACGGCAAGAGGGAGAAGCTTCCCGCAGGCAGCATCCTCGACCTGCCCCAGCCCCAGATGATGATCTACTGGGGCCCCAGGATGAAGCTGGCTTCCATCCCGAGGCTCAACCCGGGAGACGCCGTGGAGATCAACACCTACTCCAAGGGCTTCGTCATCGCGTACCTTACCGCCGGAGAGGCGGCGCGGGACGACGAGAGGTACATCCCCCCCATGAGAGGCCATTATTATGACGTGGTGCTCTTCCAGGGAGACCTGCCGATCGTCAAGAAAAGCTACGAACTGATCATGCCGAGGGACAAGTTCCTGAACGCCAGGGTATATCACGGCGAGGTCGGCTTCGAGACCTCCTACGACAAGGAGAAGGTGAGATACCTCTGGTCGAAAGAGAACGTCTCTCCCATCGAGGAAGAACCTAGAATGGTCGAACCCACCGATGTCGCAACAAAAGTGGTGCTCGCCACTGCGGAAGACTGGCCCGCGAAGTCCAGATGGTTCTACGAGGTGAACGAGAACGCCAAGGCGTTCGAATGGGACGGCGACATCAAGAAAAAAGTGGACGAGCTGACCTCCGGCCTCGGGACCGACGACGAAAAGCGGAAGGCGCTGCTGGCTTGGGTCGCGAGGGAGATCCGCTATTCCGGGATATCCATGGGCAAGGGCGAAGGGTACACCCTTCATCCGGGCACGATGACGTTCAACGACAGGGCGGGCGTCTGCAAGGACATCGCAGGGATGCTCATCACGATGCTTAGGTGCGCCGGATACACCACCTATCCCGCCATGACCATGGCCGGCGCCAAGGTCGAGGACGTTCCTGCCGACCAGTTCAACCACTGCGTCGTAGCGGTCAAGCTCGGGCCAGGGCAGTACAAGCTCTACGACCCCACCTGGTGCCCCTTCAGCCGGGAGGTGTGGTCTTCCGCGGAAAAGCCGCAGAACTATGTCATCGGGACTCCCGAGGGCGAAGTTCTCATGGAGACACCTCTAGCTCCTCCTGAGGACAATTTCATCAAGATCGTTTCAACGGGAAGGCTTGATTCCGACGGAAATCTCGCTGGCAGGATGCACATCACCGGGGGAGCCTACAGCGAAACGAACCTGGTCTGGGCCGTCACTTCTACGGACAAGAACGAGGTGAGGCACGTTTTCGAGGAGTGGATCCGCAGGATCGCACCCCAGGCGGAACTGGTCTCCTTCGCCAACGAAGATCCCGTGGACGTGGACAAGCCGTTCTTCATCACCCTTGATTACAGGGTCCCGGGTTACGCCATCAAGGCCGGCAGGGAACTCCTGTTCAAGTCTCCCGCTGCGCAGAACATCCTTTCGAACAGGCGCCTTACCGACTTCGTGGCCGCCGTCGAGGGCGACAAGAGGGAACACGACATATACCTCAGGTCCACCAGGAAGTTCATCTTCGAAGAAAAGATCGAGCTTCCCGCCCTCAGGAAGAATACCGATGCCAACCATCCCGACCCGGTAGACGGCCCTGCCGCGGCTTTCGACGCGAAGGCTTCCTCGTCGGGCAAGTTCTTCGAGCTCAAGGAAACATTCTCCGTGAAGAAAAAAATAGTCCCGGCCTCGGATTACGGAAACCTGAAGGAGGCCTACGAAGCAATGAAGGACTTCGGATCCCGCTATTACAGGGCGGCGTACTAGGAGGCGAAGATGAAGAACAACGCTTTGAAAATAATCCTGCTTGTCCTGGCTGCTGCCCTCCTGAGCCTCTCTTTGTCGGCGCAGCCCGTTTACGGTTCAGCGCCCGGAGCGAGAGAGTATCCTGACGCCGACGTCCTGATCCTTTCGGAAAAGATATCCCTCACCCTCATGCCGGACGGCAGGATCGAGGAGAGCCGGCACAAGGTTGAAAAGGTCCTCACATACAACGGGATAGACACGATCGGCGACCCCAAGATCGCCTTCGACACGGCGACCCAGGCGCTGGCCATTGACAAATGCACGACCTTCAGCCCGGACGGAAGGGTGACCGAGGCGCAGAAGAACAGCTTCACGGAGATGACGCCATTCGAGCTCGAGAAGTCCCCGGACCACGTTTCGATAAGGCAGATGGTAGTCACGAAGGTGGGAATGGAACTGGGTTCGGTCGTGGAGTTCGGGTACACGGTAAAAGACACCAAGCCCTGGAGGAAATACCTGCAGGGAAAGATCCTCGTTCAGAACGAATACCCGACTCTGGTCAAGGAGATCACGATCAGGGTCCCCCGCGGGACCTCCCTGCTGTTGTCGGGAGGAGTCGCCGTGGAGCGGTCCGACGAATCGGACTTCACGGTGTACAGGGCCGCGCTCAGGGACCTTCCGGCGCTCAACTTCCACGAGTTCGTGAATCACGAAGAGTACCTTCACCCCTGTCTTGTCTATTCCACCGCGCCCGGTTGGGCCGCGCAGGCGGCTCATCTCGGCACGATGTTCAGTGAAGCCGCGGGCAAAAGGTCCGGAGCGATGGAGAAAAAGGCCAAAGAGCTGACCGAGAAAAAGCTTTCCGACAGAGAAAAGGCCCTTTCGATCCACGATTTCGTGACGACGAAGATGAGGGCGGTCGATTGGGGGCTTGACGCCTTCGACTATTCAGCCAGGGACGCGTCAAGGGTCTTCGAAACCAGCGGGGGACACAAAATGGACCTCGCCGTGCTCTTATCGGCGATGCTGGATTCTGTCGGGCTAAAAGCGGAACCATGGCTCGTGATGAACGCCCCGTTCGGCGATGAAGAAGCGAAGATCCCGGCTGTTTCGCTTTTCGACGATGTCGTCATGACGGTGGGTACCGGGACAGGGACCCTCTTTCTAGGCTCTGATGCTCCCGCTTCGTCGGCATCCCTCAGGGACTGGACGGGGTCCAGGGCGCTGAAGATATCGTCTGCCGTATCAGGATTGTCGGTTTTTCCCGCTCTTTCCGAGGGCAATTCGGCGAAATGCGCTTTCTCGCTCGAACCCCTGGATGGCGCGGTGGTGCGGGGGACAGGTTCTGTCCTGCTTACAGGAGGCTACGCGAATTACGAATCCGCGAGGACCGGGATCGAAGGAGAGATAATCCCATACGTGAAGGGTGCCCTCCCGGACGCGGCCGATATAAAAGTCACCGCCAGGAACATCTCGGCCGACCACCTCGACGCGGAAGTGGAATTCACCGTTGACCTGAAGAAAGCCGCAGGGAAGACGGGTTTGCATGCCGTCCTGAACACGGGCCTTCCCGGGGCGTCCATCGTGAACTGCAACCATCTTGCGGGCAGGGAAAAACGAACTTCGCCGATGATCCTCTCGATGACCGGAAATGAAAGCTACGAGATAAGGATGAAGCTCCCCGACTGTTTTGCCGGAGCCGGCAACAGGCTCGTGTCTTTCAGTCACGACACGCCCGCGCTGAAAGCGTCGCAGGATTTCACCGAAGGGGAAGGAAAGGTCACAGTCAGCTACTCCGTTTCGACTGACCGGGAGATCATCTCCGCCGGCGACTACGGGAAAGCCAGGCAGGCCGCGCTATCTCTTCTGACGGAGCCGGCTAGGAAGCTGGTCCTCGAGGAGAAAAAAAAGAAGTAGGGTCGTTTCCATAAGTCATGAACCGACGGATCTTCTGAGGGCGGCTATGTTCTCCAGCCGCCCTCTTATTTCAACTTCCAGGAAATCGGTGCCGTACTCTTCCCTGAGTACCGTGAAAAGGTTCCTCATCTTCAGGAATTCGATGATCCTTGAGTAGGGGACGGATATCGTCGTTCCTCCGAAACGCTTGTGGACTTCGCATGCGATCGCGGCTTTCAACGTTCTTACACCGGAGCCTGTCTTAGCCGAGACCGCCAGTGCCCCGGGGAAAAGCGATAAAGCCCTATCCCTGAAGGAGGAAGGGGAGATGTCCGTCTTGTTGAGGACGGTGATGGTCGGGATGTCCGCCCCTCCAAGCTCCGACAAAGACTTTAAGACAATATCGCCTTGTTCCTCGAAATCGGGATGATTGATGTCCAGCACGTGAATGACGAGGTCGCTGACGGCTATCTCTCCGAGCGTGGAGCTGAATGATGCCACGAGGCTGTGGGGAAGCTTGCGTATGAACCCGACGGTATCTACTAGAAGGACTTCCTGGAGGATCCCGGGAATGTGGACCCTTCTGAAGGTGGTGTCCAGAGTGGCGAAAAGACGGTTCTCTGAAAAGAGCCTCGAGTTCGTCAGCGCGTTCATGAGGGAAGATTTTCCAACGTTGGTATAGCCGGCGAAAGCCGCGACGAAGGCGTTCTCCCTTCTCCCGGCCTGCACTTTCCTTCTTTGAGCCAGGTCCGCTATCTCTTCGGAGAGCCTCGATATCCTGGCTCTTATGACGCGCCTGTCGGTTTCCAGCTGGGTCTCTCCCACGCCCCTGGTGCCGATGCCTCCCGCCTGTCTTGACAGGTGCCCCCACGCTCTCGTCAGCCTGGGAAGAAGGTAGTTGTACTGCGCCAGCGAGACCTGCGCCTGCGCCTCCCTGGTCCTGGCCCTTTTGGCGAATATGTCGAGGATCAGGCCCGTCCTGTCAAGGATTTTGACGCCTATCGCCTTTTCAAGATTCCTGATCTGGGCGGGGGAAAGCTCGTCGTCGAAGACAACGAGCTGGATCTTCTTTTCCCTGCATGTCCCGGCTATCTCGTTCGCTTTTCCCTCGCCTATGAAAAAAGCCGGGTCTACCGACTGTTTTCTCTGGATCACCCTTTCTTTTTCATCGGCTCCCGCGGTGTCAGCCAGAAGCGACAATTCGTCGAGGTGCTCTTCAGCTTTGTGGTAGGGAAGATATGGAAGGCTGAGGCCGACAAGAAGGCAGGGAATCCTCGTCTTCAGCCTCCGGAGGGAAAGAAATTCCTGAGGTGGTTGTAGCTCGACATGAGGTCTTCAGGAATAACCCGGAGCTCTCCGATAACTGTCACGTAATTAGTATCTCCATGCCATCTCGGCAATATGTGGTAGTGCAGATGATCCACGATACCAGCGCCAGCGGCCTGACCCAGGTTCATACCGATATTAAGGCCGTCAGGAGAATAGCAGGACCTGATCGCATTCTCACACAAGGCGACAGCGTCCGAAAGAGCATGTTGTTCTTCCTTCTCCAGCATGGTGAGCGAGTCTTTGTGGGAATGGGGCACCACAAGAATATGCCCGTTGTTATACGGATATCTGTTGAGCATGACGGCGACGAGTTCGTTCCTGAAGATCACGAGGTTGTCAAAAGAGGGCTGATCTTCGAACGCTCTGCAGAAGACACAGCCCTCTTCGTTTTTATCCGACTTGATGTATCCCAAACGCCACGGCGCGAAGTTCGTCTCCAAGCTGCCGTCCTCAGCCGTTGATCAGCCCCTTCAGCTCGCTTCCGGGCTTGAAGTGAGGGATCTTTTTCGCTTCCACGAACACTTTGTCCCCGGTCTTGGGGTTCCTCGCCTGGTGCGATTTTCTTTCCTTCATCTTGAAAGACCCGAAGCCTCTGAGCTCGACCTTGTCGCCTGTTTCCAGCGCGCTCATTATCGAGGAAAAGACAGTGTTGACGATAAGCTCCGCCTGCTTTTTCGGGATGGAGGACCTCTTGGCAACGAGTTCGATGATATCCGCTTTCGTCATCGTCATTCACCATCCTTTTTCTGGAACTGGCTGAGGTCGAAGATGTCGCCCAGGGAGACCCTGCCGTCCTTGCCGGCCGGCTTGTCGGAACTCTTGGGTTCTTCTTCCACGGGCCGGCTCTCCTTGAGAGAGAGGCCGATCCTCTTTTCGTCCCTGTCCATCCTTATGAGCTTGAAGCTGTATGCCTTGCCGACTTCCACCACCTGCGAGGGGTCCTCTATGTGGTCCTCGGACAGCTCGGAGATGTGCACGAGGCCTTCCACTCCGTCGCCGAGGTCGACGAACGCGCCGAAGTCGACTATCTTCGTGACTGCGCCTTCCACCGACTCGTTGAGGGAATGGGAAGTGAAGAACTTCTCCCACACGTCGGGGAGCACGTCCTTGATGCTGAGGGAGATCCGCTTGTTGACGACATCGATGTTCGTGATCTTCGCCTCGACCTGGTCGCCCTTCTTGTAGAGCTCGGAGGGGTGCGCGATCCTTCTCCAGGAGAGGTCGGAAATGTGGACCAGCCCGTCGACGTCGGGAAGGACCTCGATGAACACTCCGAATTCGGTGATGTTCTTCACTTTTCCTTCGATAATGTCGCCGACCGCGAAGCTGTCCTTGATGGTTTCCCAGGGATCCTCCTCGATCTGCTTGAGGCCGAGGGATATCCTCTTGGAATCCTTGTCTATCTGGAGCACGGCGACTTCCACTTCGTCGCCAATGTTCACGAGGCTCGACGGGTTCTTGATCTTTTTCGTCCACGACATTTCGCTCACGTGGATCATGCCTTCGATGCCGGGTTCGAGCTCGACGAAAGCGCCGTAGTTGGTGAGGGAGATGACCTTCCCCTTGACCCTGCTTCCCGGGGGGAACTTTTCTTCGATGTTGCCCCAGGGGGAAGGCTCGAGCTGTTTCATACCGAGCTGGAGCTTGTTGTTCTCCTCGTCGTAATCGAGGACAAGGACGTCGATCTCGTCACCGACCTTGAAGAGCTCGGACGGATGAGCGACCCTGCGCCACGACATGTCCGTCACGTGCAGCAGGCCGTCTATTCCGCCGAGGTCCACGAAGACGCCGAAGTTCGTTATGTTCTTGACGAACCCCTTGATAGGCTTCTTGGAATCCTTGGCTTCTATGAGGCGGTCCTTCTGGCCCGACATCCTCTCTTCGAGGAACGCTTTCCTGGAAAGGACTATGTTGCCCCTCTTCCTGTTTACCTTGATGACCTTCATCTCGTATTCCTGGCCGCGAAGGGCGCGCAGGTTCCTCACCGGCTGTATGTCGGCGAGGGAACCGGGAAGGAAAGCCCTCACTCCAACGTCAACCGCGAGTCCTCCCTTGACCCTGTCGAGGACCACGCCCTTTATGGCGCGGTTCTCCTTGAAAGCGTTCTCGACTTCTTCCCACGCCTTCATTTTCTGCGCCTTTACTTTCGACAGCACCACGTAGCCGTTCGCGTCCTCCATTCTTTCCAGGAAGACTTCGATCTGGTCGCCGGGCTTGACGAGGATCTCGCCCCGGGGAGTGGTGAACTCCTCGATCGCGATTATGCCCTCGCTCTTGAGGCCGACGTCCACGAGAACGTCCGTCTCGGTGACGGCCACGACCCTGCCTTTCAGGAGCTGGTGCTCCATCGAATCGGTTGAAGGGATCTCCAGGAACTGCGACATGTCGATGGGACCCGTCTCGTCGATGTTCGCCGACGTCAGTTCAAGGGGATGGATGGATGCGGAAGTTTTCTTTGACTCCTCTCTGGTGTCCTTTCGTTCCTCGGAAGTCATAAATTTGTTACCTCCTGTTTCTTCGGATTTTGACCCTCAGGCAGTGCCCTATGTCGAAACAAATCTACACGAATTGCCTTTGATTGTCAATACCGCAGAAGGCCCGGGAAACCCGCTCCCCGTCCGCGGAGATTGTAAAAACGGCGGTTCCCGTTTAAACTAACGAATCGGAGATGATTCGATGGACCTGAGGAACTCACTTGCGGCGTTCGTTCCGAGGACGGTATGGCCCCTAGTGGACGGTGCCGGGAACGGATCGAGGAAAAGCGGATCGGTACTTTTCGCGGACCTGGCGGGATTCACCAGGCTTACCGACAGCCTCGCGAGCATCGGTAAAGAGGGCGCAGAGGAGCTCACCAGGATACTCAACGAATTCTTCTCGTCCATGATCAAGATAGTCCACGAGGACGGAGGCGACGTCCTCAGGTTCGGCGGCGACGCGATGACGATCTTCATGCCGTCGGGTCCCGGCGAGGCGCTGAAGACTGCCCTGAGGCTGCAGGCCGAAACGGCGAAGTACGGGGCGGTGGAGACGAGGGCGGGAGTTTTCGCGCTCGGGATGAAAATAGGCGTTTCATTCGGCGACACCGTGTTCTCGATAGTGGGCGACGGGTCCGTGGGGTTCGACTATTTCGCGGCGGGAAGCGCGCTGGACCTGTCGGCGGAGTGCGAACATCGGGCGGGCCAGGGCAATATCGTCGTCTGCCCGAGGGCGTCCGAAAAGATCGATTTCAAGAATCTCAGGACCGTCGTTCTCGAAGGCGGGTTCACCATGGTGGAGGGGCCGGACAATGAAGCGCCCCCGGAAAATGGCCCCGTGCGTTCGGAAGAACTCCAACTTCCTTCTGAAGAGGCGCTCTCGGAGTTCCTTCCTTTCTACATAAAGGACAAGCTGGAAACGACCGAGTCGTTCCTGGTAGGCGAGCACAGGCGCACGACCGTTCTCTTCCTGAGCTTCAAGGCTGAGGATTACGAGCGTGACCCGTCTGCTGTGGAGACCGCGCGCGTTGTCTACAGGGAAACGGGACGGCTGGTGAAGAAATACGGAGGTTTCATAAACAAGATAGACATGGGTGACAAGGGGAGCAAGGTCCTGGCCATCTTCGGGAGCCCTCTCGCCGTGGAGCGCCAGGAAGAGATGGGGTGCAGGTGCGCGCTCGACATAGTCTCGAACCCGGAGCTTTCGGGAATAAACGAGAACATCAGGATCGGCCTCACCGTGTCCAGTGTTTTTTCGGCATACGTGGGTTGTCCCGAGAGGCGCGAGTACACGGTCATGGGCAACGGGATAAATCTGGCTGCGAGGCTGATGGCGGCCTGCGCCCCCGGGTCCGTGCTCGCTTCCGAAGAGGTGTACGAAAAAGCATCGTCGGCGATCGAGTTCGACGTCCTTACGCCCATAAACGTCAAGGGCAAGACGGAGAAAGTGCCTGTCTTCTCGCCTACGAGGAAGACCCGGGGGGCGTCCGAGGCATCGGGTTGTTTCGTGGGGAGAAAAAAGGAACTTTCAGAAGCGCTTGAAGCTTTGAGGACGGGATCAAGCTCGCCGGGCATCGCTGTCACGGGAGCGGCCGGCGTGGGGAAGAGCCTGTTCCTTTGCCGTCTGAAAGACAGGTTGCATGCGGAAGGGCTGGAGTGCATCGTCACGAACCTGGCGTCGTACGACCGTGACAAGTACATGGGCGCCTGGCGGGGGATCATCCTCCATTGCCTCGGTGCCGGGGATGGCGGAAGCGCCCCCGTGCGGGTGGATGCGATCCTCTCCCAGATGAACGAGGAGGACAGGGAGTACCTTCCTCTTTTCAACGACATCCTCAACATCGAAGTTCCCGAGAACGCCTCCACGAAAGCGCTTTCGTCGAAAGACAGGAAGGACGTATTCTTCGCCATAATCTCCAGGCTCATCCTCAGGAACACCGCGGATGCTCCTCATCGGATCTTCATTGATCACATGGATTACGCAGACCCGAGCTCGGTCGAGTTCCTGGGAGAGATCGCGACCGACCTCAAGGGGACGCAGTTGAAGATAGCCTTCACTCTCAGGGATTCTGCCTCCCAGCTGCTCAAGGATGCCGCCGAAGGGTTCGGGACGCTCCAGCTCGGCCCTTTCAGCGAAGAAGAGGTCAGGTCATTCCTTCTCGACGTAGCCGGATTCGCTCCGCCGACCGAAACATTCGTTTCTTTCCTTCTGAAGAAGACAGGGGGGAACCCGAAATTCCTGGAAGAGGTCCTCCAGATAATGACGAGGGAACAGCTGGCCTTCAAGGGGCCGTCATCGCTGCTCGAGGTGGACGAGGACCGCCTTTCTTCAGCGAGCTTTCCCGACACTCTGCAGGGCCTTTTCCTCTCCAGAGTGGAAAGCCTTCCGGAAACCGAAAGGCAGATCCTCAAAACTGCGTCTATACTCGGCCCTTCCTTCTCGATCCATTCGCTCAGCTCCATTCTGGAAAAACCGGCCGTCGACGTCGCGGACGAAATCTCGGCCATGGAAAGCTCCGGGTTGATAAAGATGGACACCTGGGGCGAGCGGCCGTACGCCTCGTTCACCGACAACCTGCTAAGGGACGCGATCTACGATTCATTGAATTTCCAGATCAGGAGGGAGATGCACAGAAAGGTGGCAGAATCGCTTGAATCGCTGGGCAGCGAGGAGCCGAGAATAAATCCCGTGCTGGCAAGGCATTTCGAATTTGCGGGAGAAGAGGAGAAAGCTCTCGGGTATCTCTGGAAATCCGCTGAATTTTCGAGGTCCTTCTACGATAACAGGTCGGCTTTCGATTTTCTCGGAAGGTTCGTGGCCATCTCGGAAAAGAGGGGAAAGACGCCCTCGGCCGACAGGCAATTCCTTGACGCTCTGATGTATTACGCGGACGTCCAGCAGGAACTCGGAAGGATACAGGAGGCAGACCTTCTTTACAAGAGGATACTGGACGAGATCAAGGAAGTTAGCCAGGACACGGTGAAGGCAACCTCGAGACTTGCCGACAACAAGAGGAGGACGGGGGCGGTCAAGGAATCTCTCGAATTATTCGACAAGGCCCTCGACGGAGCCAAAAAGCTCAAGGATGAAGCCTTGCAGTGCAGGATCTTCCTCGATTCGGGCGTACCCCTTGCGATGACCGGGAAGATGGGAAAAGCGATGGACCATTTCCAGCGGGCGGAGAACCTGGCGGCGAAGATCGGGGATTTCCCATCCCTCGTTTACGCCCTGATGAACAGGGGACTGGTCGAGTATTTCAAGGGAAAGCTGGAGGGCGCGAAAAGCCTCCTGCTGAAAGCAAGGGAGGTCGCGAAAGAACACGACCTCAAATCATACCTCGCACTCATAACCGTCAACCTGGCACAGGTGCATTTCGAGATGGGAGAGTATGAAAAGGCTCTTGCGATCTGCAGGGAGGCGGTGGAGGTTTCCAGGCAGTTCGGCTACAGGAACCACCTGGTCCTCGCCATGGCGAACCAGGCTTTGTACGAAACGATGCTCTGTGAGTGGGATGACGCCGGCAGGTCCGTCGAGAAAGCGCTTACTCTCGCGAGGCATTACGAAATGGCGTATCCCATGGCCATCAACCTTCACACCAAGTCCCTGATACTCTTCGGCGAGGGATGCTTCACCGAGGCCGTCAAGATGCAGCTGTCGGCTCTCGATATCTACATGGCGAACAATCAGACGAGCGAAGCTCTCGGCTGCCTGAGCGAAATAGCTTTCATTTCAAATTTCCTGAGGATGCCTGAACTGATAAACACTACGCTGGAAAAATTCATCCCGGGGCTGCAGAGCGAGTTGCAGAACGTTACCAGGACTTGGACGATTGGGTTCACCGCGCACCAGGCTTTCCATAAATATATCACCGGGGAGGCGGACCTTTACGACTCAGTGGAAAACATGGAGAACATACTGGAAAGAGCGAGGGAAAGCGGCATCCTCTGGCTCGTCGCGGATGTCGGGAAGGTCCTCATAAATCTCCATCAATCGGATGGGAACCATGCGAAGGCCGCCGAGACCGGCATGGATCTTTTCCCGCTCCTTTCGACACATTTCTGTCCGCTGATCCTGCCCCGGTTCATGATCTCGCTTGCCGAGTCGCTTCTAGAAACCGACGGGAGGGAAGACCTTTCCTCGGTACTTGACAGCCTCAAGACCTACGACAAATACCTGGAAAAAGGGCCCTTCGGCCTTGAATACTGCCTGCTCAGGAAAAAGCTGGCCGAGAAGGATGGTGAAGATCCCGCCCCGTTCACAGAAAGAGGCCGGAGACTGGCGCGGCTGATGATCGAATCGGAAATGGATGAAGAGGTGAGAGAAGCGCTGATGAAGCTTCCCGCCTTCGCCAAATTCGGCGCGGGAACATAACATAACGGGCCTGCGGCGCTGAAAAAAAAAGGCGGGGGCATGCTCCCCCGCCCGTATATCGCAGAAAAATCCGGGTCACCATTTCCAGACAGTGCTCTGGCTCCCTCCGTCGGGATTGACGATGTTCAGAGTGACCGGCATACCCTTCGGAACTTTCGCCTTGAGGGCCGGCCCGCCTTTTATGACGATCCTTCCGCTGTTCTTCCACCTGACATTGGTCCACGGGTCGCCGTTTATATAGACCGACACGCCCGGCTGGAGGTTGGCGCCTGAAACGACGAACCTGAAGGGGTCTCCCTTTTTGGAGACCGATGTTATCACTGGAGCCCTGACGACCGACACGACGGACTGCGCGCTCGTCTCCTTTCCGGAGCTGTCGACGGCGGTTGCAGAAACCACATGAGTCCCAAGCCCGGAAGCTCCGCTGTTCCACGACCATATGAAGGGGAAAGCGGAGACCGTCGCCTGATGGGCGCCGTCGAGGGCGAACGAAACCGATTCGATCTTCACGTCGTCGACTGCGTTGGCCGTGACGTTGACCGTTCCGCTGACGACCGAACCGTCCGAAGGCGATTCGAAAGAAACCATCGGAGGCGTGTCCGCGGCGACAAGCAGCACGTCTTTCAAAATCCCGCTCCTCCCGTCGGGGTTGATAATCTTCACATCACGGAAACCGGGGGCGCTTGAACCTGAAACGCTTATCGTAGCGAAGAAAACCCTGTTGTCATAACGCTGTGATCCGACGACGGAAATGGATTGGTCGAAAACCAGCGTCGCTCCTTCATCGAAATTCTTCCCGGTGATGGCGATGTTCACCGCTGTCCCGACAGTTACTTTCGAGGGGGCAATGTTTGATATGACTGGGGAAAGGGGAGCAGAGGAACAGTCGAACGTGCCGGCCTGGTAAAGCCCTGTCGAGATCTCTTCGTTCCATACGTCCAGAGGCCGGAGATCGTCGCCGTCCAGGATCTTGAGGCCCGAGACCATGAATTTGCCGCTGAACTGCCCGCAATGAACTCCCCCGAGGTCGAAGGGCAGGTCGAAGGATTTCGTTCCCTGAGAATCCGCTTCCAGGCTGGCAGATGAATGCGACACGAAGTTGCCTCTTGAGTCGTAGAGGTCGGCCGCGACCGTGTGGTACCCGGCCGAGGGAAGGGCCGCTGAACAGGAGAATACGATCGAGTCGTATTTGCCGTCGCCATCGGAATCCGACGGGAAGTCTGCGAAGGCTCCGGTGAAAAGCCTGGAGGTTCCCAGTACGTTCATCGTTTCGAACTCGACCCGTGTGAATCCCGCGCCGTTGAAGGTACCCGTCGCCTGGATGAAAACTTCGTAGGACCCCTGGGCGTCTGGAGCGGAAAGAAGCCCGCTGAAGAAGCCACCTTTTTCATCAAGAGCGACCGTCCTGAGCAGCGTTCCATTCTTGTCGTAAAGAAACGCCTGGACGGACTGGGGAGTTACAAGGCTCCAGTCCCCCTTCTTGTCGACTCTCACAATCGTGGTTTCCCCGGGAAGAAGGTTCTGGCTGGTAAGGTAGCCGGAGATCCCGAAGATCGAGTTGTCTATCACGACGGCGCTGAACGAAACTCCCGAAGGGCCTGGAAGGACTTTCAGCGAACAATTTCCCGGCGCGGGAGCGGCTTTGACGAAGAGGCCGTCCCGAATGAGGCTTTCCGCACCCGCAGGATCGACGAAACTGAATTCGGCGGAGCCCTGCGTCAGGTTTATCACTATGGCGATCCCGTCGCATTTGGAAACGGTGAAGGGGTAACTCATCTCGCTTCTCGCAAGGAGAGAACCAGCGTTGGTCGTCATCGCCGTGGATGTGTGGCCGACGGTGCCCCATCCCACTCCTCCCACGGGAGCTTCCGGGCGGCGCGCCTCGATCTTGCCCTCCCCGGACAAAAGGCCGAAAATGTCTTCGGCCGATCCCGGGCTGCCAAGCTCCCAATGATCGTAGTTGAAGAGATGGCCCGGACCGCTGTCGAGAGTCAAGGCAGGATAAATGACGCAATCCTCGCCGAGGCATGCTATCCTTCTGACGCTGAAGACCGATCCCGTCGAAACAACTCCGTCGTTGTTGTCCGTGTTCCACCATCCACCGGTACCTGCAACCGCGTGAACGTCCAACGCTCCGAAATCGGGGTAGACCTCGTTGAAGTACCTTATTATCGAATTAGGCCCCAGGAGAGAGCTTCTTCCGAGCCTCGCGTTGTAATCTGCGCCGCTGTTGGGAACTCCGAGAAGATACGCCTTTTCCATCTTGCGCACGACCGGGTCTCCGGAATGCGGCCCGCTTCCGAGCGCCCTCGCGACGAGCCCTCCCATGTCGTGGGTGACGAGGATATAGGGAGGCATGCCTGAAGCGCATAGCGACGACATGTCCTGGCTGACCTGGTCCAGGACCTCCGAGACCCTTAGGCTCCAGGAGCCGCTCCACCAGTTGTAATTGGGGGTGAAGGAGATCCTTCCCAGGGACCTCGCGTAATTGTCGAAATGCCTGTAATAGTCGGCGTCGGAGCCGTCCGAAGCGTACCATTTGGAGTAGCAGTCGAAAATTCCGTGAAGCATTACCATGGGAGGAGGGAGAGTCAGATCCGCAGCGTTGTGCGTGTCGCACTTGACGGCCGCCGTCCGGGGCGGGATTGTCAATGTCTTCACGATCCGCTTTTGCGAGGGAGCGGCACATCCGTATGAAAGCAGTTCGGCGTCGTAAAGTATGTGGTCCGTGTAATTGATGATCGCGGATAGTGAGTAGTTCCCCGCAGGGATCGTTCCGAAAGAGTAGCTTCCGTTGACAAGATCCGTCGTGTATACGCTGCCTGAAGCTCCCGAAGCCGTGACAATGCCCGTTACTCCATCGCCGTTGAGATGGCAAAGAGCCCCGGATTCTTCGTCCCTGATCCCCGCGCGCCCGGATAGCGTTCCGTTCCCCGTAAGGCAGTCGACGCTCACGGCGTATACCATTTCGCCACTGCACCGGTTCGCGTCGACCGCAGAGACGTAAAAGGTGAACTTGCCCGGTTCTTCCGGCGTCCCGGCGAGAATCCCTCCGCTGCTGAAAGAAAGGCCAGGAGGAAGATCTCCCCTTGTCAAGGAATAGGCGTAGGGGGGATACCCTCCGGTGGCTGTTATCCTCTGAGAATAAGGCTCTCCGAGGACCGCGTCGGGAAGGTCGGACGGTTCTAACATTATCACGGGGCACTGCCGCCTGACCGTGAGCAGTACCTCCGTTCCGTTGGAGCAGGGGTAAGGGGAGGAAGAATCTTCCACATACACGTAAACCTGCCATTCGCCTTCTTCCGTGGGAGTGCCGGAGACCACGCCCGATGAAGTCATCGAGATCCCGGGAGGCCAGCCCCATGAAGGCTCGAGGGGAAGTGAATCGAAGAAAGAATAAGGAGGAGTGCCTCCGCTTGCCGAAAAGGATTGATGGTAATATGATCCGACATAGGCGTCGGGAAGGGATTCGGGGGCTATCATCAGAGAAGAACACGGGTCCTCGATCGTGAGCGTGTAGTTCCTGGAGCCCGTGGTGTAGCAGTAATAGTCGAAAGCGGAAACCTCGAAATTGTATGTCCCCCCGGAATATGGAGTTCCCGATAGGAGCCCGCTGTAGCTGTCCAGGCTGAAACCGTACGGTAGGGAGCCGGAAGAGACGGAGAAGGAGTAGCTTCCCATGCCGCCCGTCGCTGAAATGGTCGCATTGTAAGGGACATAAACCTCTCCGTTCGGAAGAGAAGAGGGAGATACGACTATCGGATCGGCACATGACTGGGCGAAAGCGTGCCCGCAGGCCGCGAGGCATAGAACAAAGACGATCGCCGAGACGATGCACGCTTCAGGACGCTTTTCTTCAACAAACAGTTTTTCTTTCATTTCCGCCTCCCGCAAAAGGGTTCTTGCTGAAACTAAGCTAGCACCGCGGCTGATATCTGTCAATAGCGAAAACGCTGAAGCGGTAAAAAAAGGCGGGGACCTCAGGTCCCCGCCTTTCGAACCGAATGTCAAACGGCTACCATTGCCATACCAGGACCTGTTGACCTCCGTCGTCGTTGACGAACGTGAAAGTAGTGGGGGTTCCTTTTGGCACCTTTGATTTCAGGAGGCTGCCCCCCTTTATGACTATCTTCCCGCTGCTCTTCCACGCGACGTTGGTCCACATCTCGCCGTTGATGTAAACCGTTATGTCCTCCTGGAGGTTGCTTCCGAGCGTGACGATGCGGAAGGGGCTTCCCTTCTTGCTCATCATTGAAACCACGGGCGGCTGGACTACGCTCACCACGGCTTGGGTCGAGGCCTGGTGACCGGCGGAATCGGTCGCCGTCGCCTTTACCGTATGAGTGCCCACGGCCGAAGCCGAAGTGTCCCAGTACCAGATGAACGGGAAAGAAGCCGCTACTTTCTGCAGAGCCCCGTCGAGCTCGAAGGAGACGGAAGCGACCTTGACATCGTCCGAAGCGTTCGCGATTATGTCAAGGTACCCACCGACCACGGAGCCGTTCTCCAGGCCGTCGAAACTTACCTCGGGCGCGGAATCCTCTTCGGAAACGAGCACCTCGTGCAATACGCCGTCGCTGCCGTCGGGATTCGTCACCCTGACGTTCACGTGGCCGACAGCCGAAGCCGGTATGGATATGGTCGAATATATGACGCGGTTCTCAAAATTTTCCTTGTGGAGGACGCTTATCAGTTTGCCGACCCCGGCGTCGAAGGTGACGATGGCGTTCTCGTCGAAGTTCCTGCCCACGATGGCCATGTTAGGTGTCGTTCCGGCGACGACACTGGAGGGAGTCACGTATAAAACCTGAGGCGCGGGCTCCGATGGATCGCAGCAGAATTGCGAAGAAGAATAGCTCTGTGTCGAGACCTCCTGCCCCCACACATCCACGGCGCGAAGCGAATCGGCGTCAAGCACCCTTAGGCCCCCAACCTGAAGAGGAGAGGAGAGCTGGCTGCATTTCAGGTCTTTCAGGTCGAAGAGGAGAAGCGCCTGGCTGGAAGCCCTGCCTGCGGAAATGGAGGCCGTCGAATGCGAGAGGAAATTGCCGGACGAATCGAAGAGGTCCGCGGATACCACGAAATAGCCCTGCCCGCTGATCAGAACATCTGCGGAGAAGGCTAAACCGTCGTACTTGCCGTCGCCGTTGCCGTCCACCGGGGAGTCTGAGAACGTCCCCGTGAAATAGTGGGATGAGGGAAGCACGTTGAGCGTCTCGAACTCCACCCGCGTGAAAGGATCTCCTCCGTATGTCCCTTCAGCTTTGACCACGATCTGATACGTGCCGGGGGACGAGGGGGCACCGAACTCGTGACTGAAATATCCGCCGTTGTCAGCGAGGTCTAAGGACTGGACGAGGTTGCCCGAGCCGTCGTACATGAAAGCTTTAACAGTGGAGGGCATTACAGCCGACCAGTCGCCGTCGCGGTCAGCCCTGAGGGTCGTCTTCACTCCTTCGCCGACGTATTCGCCGGTAAGATAAGCCTTTATCCCGAATATGCTGTTGTCAACGGCGGAGGCGTCGAAAGTCATCCCGGACGCCCCGGGGTTCGCTCTCAGGATCCAGGTCCCCGGTTCGGGTGCGGGCTTTATGAAAGCGTTGTTGTCAAGATCGTGCTGGAACCCTGAGGGATCTATAATCTTGAAACTACCCGATCCCGATGTCACGGTGACGAAAACCGCCATCCCGTCGCAGTTCGATACGGTGAAGGGGTAATCCTGGGAGGCTTCGCTTCTCAGGGAGGCAGAACCGGTCCCCATCGTCGCGGAGGACCTTCCCACCGTTCCCCATCCGACTCCGCCGACCGGCGCTTCAGGAATGCCTTTTTCATCCATCCGCCAGCGCGACCTTCCTGTCAGCAGGATGACATTCTCGAAGATCTCCTCCACGGATTCGGGAGAACCTAGCTCGTTGTGCCTGAAGCGGAAAACATGCTCGGCGCCGCTGTCAAGGCTCAGCGCGGGATAAGCGACGCAGTCTCCTCCCTTGCAAGCCACCCTGGTGATCGTGAAGGCCGAGCGGAGGGAGACCTTTCCGTCGTTGTTGTCCGTTCCCCACCAGCCCCTGTTACCGGCTATCGCGTACACGTCAAGGTTCCCGAAGTCGGGGTACGCGTCGTTGAAGTACCTGATTATGGAGTTGGGTCCCAGGAGGCCGTCCTTTCCCGAACGGGGATTGAAGTCGAAGCCGCTGTTGGGAGTTCCTATTATAAAGGCAGTCCTTATCTGCCTGACCGCCGGATCGTCCGAATAGATTGGGCTTCCAAGTATCCTGGCTATCAGGCCGCCCATGTCGTGCGCGACCAGGGTGAAGGGAGGGACTCCCTGATTGGTGAGCGATGCCATGTCCCTATGAACCTGGTCAAGCACTTCCTCTGTCCTGGTGATCCATGAGCCGGCGTCTCCCCACCATTCGTAGTTGGGGGTGAAGGAAATTACGCCCTGCCTCCTGGCGTAGTTATCCCAGTAACTGTAAAAATCAGGGTCGGCGGGATCTCCTCCGTACCATTTTTCGTAACATCCGAACATACCATGGAGCATGACGATCGGTTTCTCGAAGTCGACCATGGCCGAATTGTCTTCGTTGCAGGCCACATCCACGTACAGGGGGGGGGAAGAGACGCTCTTCACGATAACGCCGTTCAGCGGTGAGGGGCACCCCAATGCGAGGAGGCTGGCGTCATAGGGTATGTGGTCGGTGTAGCGGATCGTCGCCACGAGGCTGCATGGTCCGTATGGCAATTCTCCGAAATCGAAATACCCTCCCGATATGTCGGCGACATGAGTTCCGCCTTTCGAGTCGGTCGCGGTCACCGTTCCTGACACTCCCGGACCGTCGAGAATGTAATATTCCTCTCCCTCTTCGTCGGAAACTGTTATGAATCCGTCCAGAGCTCCTGTCGTCCCGTCGCATCCCACAGCTAAAGAGTATGTCCTGCTTCCGGAACACGCGGCCGAGTCCGTTGCGGTCACGGCGAAACTGTAGCTTCCCGAAACCGATGGAGTTCCGGTAATCGTACCGTCGTCTGCAAGCACGAGTCCTGAAGGAAGAGACCCGCCGGTCAAGGAAAAAGCATAAGGAGGCGTTCCTCCGGAGGCTGATATCTTTTGGCTGTATACGGTGCCGGGGATCGCCGTGGGAAGTGTTTCCGGGGAAAGAGTTATAGCGGGGCAGCTTCCGCCTCCGACCGAGAGCGCGTAAAGATTCGATCCTGCGCATCCGTCCTTGTCGTAGGCGTAAACAAGCAAAGGATAGTTTCCAGCGGAAACAGGGGTCCCGGACAGGATCCCGTCCTTAGACAGGGTGATGCCTTCGGGAGGAACGGTGTATCCGAGAGCGTATGTGTATGGCGATGCTCCTCCGGAAGCGGTTATGGCCTGGTAGTATTCAACGCCGGTCTGGGCTTGCGGAAGCACCGACGGAGAAAGAGTTATGGATGGACAGTATCCCGAACATTGCAGCTGAACGACTGCGGAAGTAGCGACGGGAGAGGCTCCGGAATCAGTCGCGGAAAAGGAAGGGGTCTCAACTTCAGCGTATGAAGGGGCCGGCGATACAGCTGTCGCCTGGGCGGTCAGCGATGTTGAAAAAATGAAGGAGCACCCTGTTCCTATGCCGCCTGTCGTATTAAGCCTCATTATCCACCAGTCGGAACCGTACGAAGCGGGATTGTACGAATCTCCGCCGACGATGTAGCCTCCGTCGGCAGTCTGCGCCGCGCTCTTCGCCAGGTCGTCCCCGGCACCCGCGTACCCTTTCTGCCAGGCTATGTTACCGAGGGAATCCAGCTTCACGATCCAGAAGTCGTTGTCTCCGGCTCCGATGGAATTCGATGAGCACGCCATGATGAAACCGCCGTCCGTCGTCTGCCTTATGTCGTTCGTCTGATCATCCCCGGGTCCTCCGTATTTTTTCTGCCATGTGACCGCACCCGAGGCGTTCAATTTCAGCACCCAGCAGTCATAGTCATACTGTCCGCTGAAGGAATTGGAAAAACCGCCAACGATGTAACCTCCGTCGCTGGTCACCCGGAGGGAAGTGGAGACATCCTCGCCGGAATCGCCGTAAAAATATTCCCAGATAACGCTGCCCGCGGAATCGGTCCTGAACACCCATGCGTCCATCGGGCCGTTGGCGTAGTTCTCGCCCTTGTCCATGAGGCCGCTCGAACCCGCTACGACATAGCCTCCGTCCGAAGTCTGCCTTACCGCGGTGCAGGTCTCTGCGTCGGTCGAAGTGCCGTATGTCTTTTTCCAGGACAGCTCGCCCCCGGCGCCAAGCTTGAGGAGTAGAATGTCCGAGTTTCCCGCGCCGAAGCTCTCGGTGTCGCAGGCCACCATGTAACCGCCGTCGGAGGTTTGAATTATCGAGGCAGAGCTGTCTCCGTTGACTCCTCCGTATGTTCTCTGCCACCCGATTATTCCCGCGGGATTGAGCTTTAAAACCCACACGTCGCTGGAACCCGCTCCGAAAGCGTATGTGAACCCCGCCAGCACGTAGCCCCCGTCCGAAGTCTGGATGACGCTCAAGGCTCCGGAAGGATATGTGCTCCCGTAGTACGCGTTCTGCCACGCGATCTCTCCTGCGGAATCAAGTTTTACCACCCAGACGCCTCCGGAAGACGCACTGAACGAATAAGTGGATCCGGCTGACAGAAAACCGCCGTCTGCTGTAGGTATGACCTCGGAGATCTCGTCATACCCGCTTCCGCCGTAAGTCCTCGACCAGGTCGTCTGCGCAGCCGTAGCGATGCCAGGTACCATGAACAATGCCAACAGAAGGGCTATCGCGGGCAGAAAATCTTTCCGTAAAACGTTGCAAGAGATTCTAGCTGACATGGGCCACCTCCCTTTGCGTTAAAAAACTCCATTATATACTAAGCTCTGCGAAAGAGCTTGTCAAATCTGGCTCGCGGGCGAAAATAAATGATTTTCCCCGAATCCTCGAACATGAAAAAGACAAGGGAATGATTCTCTTGGAATATAATAATTAATCAAATAATATCAATGTGATACCCCACATCTTGACAATTCAATACGCAGATATTATTATAAGACTTGGCTTAATGTATAAGGAGGAACCAGTGGACGCAAACAAATTGACCGCAAAGACCAGAGACGCGATCCTCGAATCTCAGGCGCTTGCACGGAGAAAAGGCAATCCCGAGGTGACGCCGGAACATCTTCTTCTTTCCCTGGTGCGTCAGGAAGGCGGTGTGATACCCGAGATATTGAGGAAGCTGGCTGTCGATCTGCTGGCGCTCACGAACCGGATCGAAACGGCCATCGACAAACTTCCAAAGCTGCAACGAAGGGAGGAGCCGGGTTTCTCGAGAGGTCTCCAGTCCCTTATTGAAGACGCCTCGGGCCGCGCCGCGTCTTTGAAAGACCGATTTGTCTCAACTGAACACCTCTTGCTCGCCATGGCGGCAGGCAGCCACGGAGAATGCGCGAAGATCCTCGGGGAGTTTGACATCGACGAAAGCTCCATAATGAGGGTCCTCAAGGAGGTCAGGGGCACTCAGAGCGTGACCGACGAGAACCCTGAAGGAAAATACTCCGCCCTCGAGCAGTACGGCAAGGACCTCACCGAAATGGCCCGCAGGGGGAAGCTCGACCCGGTGATCGGGAGGGACGAGGAGATAAGGAGGCTGACCCAGATCCTTGCCCGCAGGACGAAGAACAACCCGGTGCTGGTAGGGGATCCCGGCGTGGGCAAGACCGCCATCGTCGAGGGCCTGGCCGAACGGATGGTAAGGGGGGACGTTCCCGACACGCTGAAGGACAAGAAGCTCGTTCAGCTGGACATGGCCTCGCTTTTAGCAGGAGCCAAATACCGCGGCGAGTTCGAGGAAAGGCTCAAGGCCGCCGTCAAGGAAGTGACATCGAGCGAGGGTGAGATAATACTCTTCATGGACGAGCTCCATACCATAGTCGGCGCCGGCGCCGCCGAAGGTTCCATGGACGCTTCCAACATCCTGAAGCCTTCCCTCGCGAGGGGAGAACTGCACGCGATAGGCGCGACGACGATCAACGAGTACAGGAAATACATAGAAAAGGACGCCGCTCTGGAGAGGAGGTTCCAGCCCGTATATGTCGGCGAACCGACTGCCGAGGACTCGATAGCGATCCTCAGGGGTCTGAAGGAGCGGTTCGAGGTCCATCACGGAGTTCGCATCAGGGACGGAGCCATTATCGCGGCCGTGACCCTCAGCGAGAGGTACATCCACGACAGGCATCTTCCCGACAAGGCGATCGATCTCGTTGACGAGGTGGCCGCCAGGCTCCGGATCCAGCTCGACAGCCTTCCGTACGAGATAGATAACATCCAGAGGGAGATAGTGACCATACAGATAGAGAAGCAGGCGCTTCAGAAAGAGGAGCCGGCGCCAGAAGTAAAAGAAAGGCTAGCATCTATTTCCTCAGAGCTGGAAACGCTGGAACAAAAAGCCGCTCTCATGAAAGAGAAGTGGCGGAAGGAGATGGACGCCATCAGGGAACAACAGGGTATCAAGAGGGACCTGGAGGCTTTCAGGAACGAATCGGAACGGGCGGAGCGGCAGGGAGACCTGGAAGCCGCGGCTCAGCTCCGTTACGGCAAGATCCCGGAGCTCGAGACAAGGCTGGTTGAGGTTCAGAAGAAACTCGCCGGACTCAGGACAGAAGGTTCGCTCCTGAAAGAGGAGGTCGACGAAGAGGATGTGGCGCAGGTGGTCTCGCTTTGGACAAAGATCCCTGTATCGAGGATGCTCGAGGGCGAGAGGAAAAAGCTCCTTGAAATGGAGGACAGGATCAGGCAAAGGGTCGTCGGACAGGATGACGCCTTGAAGACCGTATCGGACGCCGTGAGAAGGTCGAGGTCCGGGCTGGGGGACCCGCACAAGCCGATCGGCAACTTTTTCTTCCTGGGCCCGACCGGGGTCGGAAAGACCGAACTGTCGAAAGCACTCGCGGAATTCCTCTTCGACGACGAGAAGAGCCTCGTCAGGATAGACATGAGCGAATACATGGAGAAGCATTCGGTCGCAAGGCTCATCGGGGCTCCGCCCGGATATGTGGGATACGAGGAGGGCGGACAGCTCACCGAAGCCGTCCACAGGCATCCTTACTCGGTCATCCTCCTTGACGAGATCGAAAAAGCCCATCCCGACGTCTTCAACGTCCTTCTGCAGGTGTTCGACGACGGACGGCTTACCGACGGCAAGGGCAGGACGATCAGCTTTGCGGAATCGCTGATAATCATGACCAGCAACATCGGTTCGAAATGGCTGGAGGATCTGTATTTGAAGGATCCCGCAAGAGCGCGCGACAAGGTCATGGCGGAACTGAAGGAGGCGTTCAAGCCGGAGTTCCTTAACCGCGTTGACGAGTTTATATTCTTCAAGCCTCTCTCAGAAGAGGACATACTCGGGATCGTCGACATACAGCTCGGTATCCTCCGGAAGCGGCTCGAGGAAAAGGATTTCTCACTGAACGTCTCTCCCGAAGCCAGGGCATTCCTCGCGAAGGCAGGTTACGACCCCGTGTACGGCGCAAGGCCGCTCAAGAGAGCGATCCAGCGGCACCTGGAAAATCCTCTCTCTCTCAGGATCCTTGAAGGAGCCTACGCTCCCGGGGCCGATATCCGCGTTGACGCAGGGAAGGAGATGCTCGTATTCCCCGCTGCTGATGTATAATGATCGCTTGACTGTTTCCCGGAGGTGAAGATGTTCGGTAATTGGGCGAAAACTGCTTTCCTGCTGACGGCAATGGCGGCGCTTTTCATGATAGTCGGGTATCTGCTGGGCGGCCCCGGAGGGATGGCCATAGCTTTCATTATCGCCATCGTCATGAACTTCGTGTCTTACTTTTTTTCTGACAAGATAGTAGTCAAGTCTTACGGCGCGAAACCGCTTTCGGAGAGCGAAGCTCCAAGGCTCCACGCCATAGTGGCCGAGCTTTCGGCGGCCGCCGGGATCCCCAAGCCTCCCCTTTACATGATGCAGCAGAGCGCGCCGAACGCCTTCGCCACGGGAAGGAACCCCAGGCACGCGCTCGTCTGCGTTACATCGGGCCTGGTGGAACTGCTGAACGAGGAGGAGGTGAAAGGGGTCATCGCCCACGAGATAGGGCACATCGTCAACAGGGACATACTTCTTCAGACGATAGTCGCCTCGTTCGCATCCGCGATAATGTTCCTCGCGCAGATGGCCAGGTGGACCGCCATGATGGGAGGCGGGAGAGACCGCGAAGGACGGGGAGGCGGGATCAACCTGATCGCAATGCTGGTAGCAGTCATCCTCGCCCCGATAGCGGCAATGCTTATCCAGATGGCGATCTCCCGGTCGAGGGAGTACGGCGCGGACGCCACAGGCGCGAAGCTCGCAGGGACGCCCGACGGCCTGGCGAACGCCCTCAGGAAGCTTTTCGCAGCCTCGAAAAGAGTACCGCTGAACGCGGGGCCCGCCACGGCGCACATGTTCATAGTGAAGCCCCTCACGGGCGACGCGCTGATGAACCTCTTCTCGACCCATCCGCCTCTTGAGAGAAGAATAGAGAGGCTCTTGGGCAGAACCGAGTAGCGGGTAAGCCACGATGAGAAAATTCCTTTTTCCCTTCATCATCGCAATAGCCGCGTTCGTCAGTGCTTACTCGCAGGACGTCCAGAGAGAGAACGCGGTCGTGAGGGTCGTAAAGAAGGTAAGCCCGGCGGTAGTTTCGATTTCGGCCACGCAGCGCGTCCAGAACCCTTTCTTTTTCGGGGATTTCTGGGACCTTTTCGGCTTCGGAAGGCAGCAGCAGTTCGACTGGGAAGGGCCGCCTTCCCTGGAAAACTCCCTCGGAAGCGGGTTCATCGTGGATTCCCAGGGTTACATCCTGACGAACGAACACGTCGTGCTCAGCGGACAGGAGATAAAGGTGACCCTGAGCTCGGGAAAAAGCTACTCGGCAAAGCTTGTAGGAGCGGCTCCCGAGGCAGACCTGGCGCTTTTGAAGATCGAGGCGGGCGCGCCCCTGCCATACGTCGAGCTGGGAAGTTCCGATGATCTCATGATAGGGGAGAACGTGATCGCCGTCGGAAATCCCTTCGGCCTTTCAAAGACTGTTACGGTCGGAGTGCTTTCCGCCACCGGCAGGACGGTCAACGCTGGAAGCAGAAGCTACTCCGACTTCCTCCAGACTGACGCCGCGATAAACCCCGGGAACTCGGGGGGCCCGCTCCTTAACATTCTGGGAAAGGTCATAGGAGTCAACACCGCGATAATCAAGAACGCCGAAGGGATCGGTTTCGCCATACCGGTGAGCAGGGCGAAAAGGGTCATGGACCAGCTCAAGAACTTCGGAAGGGTGAGGCCGACCTGGATCGGCGTCCTCGCAGTCGATCCTTCCGCAGCGTACCGGTCGAGATCCGGGATCGACGGCGGAGTAGTCGTCGCAAGGACATATCCTTTCGCGCTTCCCGCGGCTTCGCAGCTTCAGAAAGGCGACATCATAACCAAGCTGAACGGCAGGGAGATCAAGAGCGTCGGAGATTTCAACGCCCAGCTCGCCCTGATGAACGGGGGAGAGACCGCATATCTGGAGATCGTCCGAAACAAGGCGAGGCAGAACCTCTCCCTGAAATGCGCCCTTCTTCCAGAATCGCTGACGGCGGCTATGGGATGGGAACTTCTCGGACTGAGAGTCTCGGACGGCAGGAACGGCGTCGCCGTCGCTTCTGTCAGGGAAGGTTCTCCCGCCGAATCCGCGGGCCTCAGGACAGGTGATGTCATAACCGCGATAGAGGACGAGCGGATCGCCACTCCATCCCAGTTCCTGTCGCGAGCCAGATCGGCTTTCACGTCCACGGGTCTTCCCATAACCGTCGCTAGAGGAAGATGGAGCTATTACGTGTCTTTGAACATGGCGCAGAATGATTGAGAACATGGAAAACGAAAAAAAGAACAGGAAAGTGAAGGTCATAGACAGGAGAAGGGTAGGGCTGAACGATGACGCCCCTTCGGAAGAGCCGTCCCTCAAACCGAGCTATGTCGAGCAGCTCGAATCCAAAGTGTCAAGGATGGAAACCGCCCTCAGATCTAAGATGGAAGAGCTGGAGGACGAAGCGGCAAGGTCCAGGGAAAGGGTGGCCAGGGACGCGGAGAAAAGGTTCGAGGAAAAGGCCGACGCTCTTCTCCTCGATGTCCTTGATATCCTTGAGACAGTTGAACGGGCGGCGAAGCTTGTCTCCCAGGATCCAACGACCCGCGAGGGATTCGAACTGCTCCGTCAATCCCTGGAAAGATTCCTTGAGAAGAACGGGCTGGAAAAGATCTCCGCGCTCGGCGAAGATTTCGATCCCAACATGATGGAGGCTCTTTCCATGGCGCCGGGGCCCAGGGGCAAGGTCGTGGAGATCTTCCAGAACGGTTATTTCAGAGGGGACAAGCTTCTCAAGCCGGCCCGCGTGGTCGTGGGTTCGGGAGGCTGAGCGGATTGGAACTCGTCTTCTCATCGGGCCCTCCTCTCAGCGATCTGGCTTTCGAGAGAGACATCATCGCAGCAGCGGTGGCCGAACCGGTCCTCTTCATTTACGAATGGAAAACCCCTTTCCTCGTGATGGGTTATTCACAGGACTTCGCCGGGATCAGGATCGATCACCTCCGCTCTTCCGGGATCACGGTACTCAGGCGAATGACAGGAGGCACGGCCGTTCTGGGCAGGAAAGCGCTCTCGGCGAGCCTCGTCGTTCCTGCCGGAAAAGAAGGGAGGAGAGATCTTTCCATAACCGGGTGCTACGACCTTTTCACGTGTTCTATCCGCGACGGACTTAAAGAGGGCGGGGTAATAGCTGAAAGATGCTCAGTCAGAGAAAAGAGCGGTTCTCCGGTATGCTTTTTCGGCAGAGGTCCGGAGACGCTGCTCGTCGAAGGGAGAAAAATATTCGGCGGGGCCCAGAGAAGGATCTCGGGCCTGGCTCTTGTCCACGGCGTCCTGCTGCTGGACGAGGCGCCCGACCTCCATGCGCTCGTCTTCGGCGTGACCGAGGAAGAAGTTCAAAGAAGGATCGCTTCCGTTGGGGTGAACGACATCGGAAGGCTGAAACGGAACATCGGACTTGCCTTCGCCCAGAGGCTGGACGAAAAGATAACAGGCATTTTCAAAGCCGAACCGACCCTCGCGTCGATCAAAGAGCAGAAAAGCGGCAAGTGGTCCCCACTTTCCGGCATCCGATAACCCCCCCCTTCGACATGCTCTTCCTTGAAAAAGGACGAAGAAGGGAATAGCATGAAAACTTGCAAGGGGGAAGAAAATGAAAAAAAGTGTCCTCTTGATGGCTGTGGTGTTGCTTATCGGCATCGCTTTCCGGGCTTCGGACAGGACCGGCGGAGGGGGAACGGGGCCGGTCCCGGACAGGTTCTTCAACCCGTCATGGTCACCGGACGGGAAGTACCTCGCCTTCACTGGGCCCCACCATAAAGGATTGTATGTCCTGGCCCCGCGGACAGGGAATGAAGTTATTGTCGTCTCGGACCTGGGATCCGGTTATCGTTTCAACTGGTCGCCAGACGGAAAGAAGCTCGGCTTCAAGGACTTCGAAAAAAAGGCGGACGGCAGGTATCTTCAGATCCCATCGGTCTACGAGATCGGGACTGGAAGAGTCACCCGGCTGACAGATCCCGTGGAGGCGGCTGGGGTGCCTTCCTTCTCCGAGGACGGAAAGACGGTTCTGACCGTGGAGAACGCCATCATAGTTATCGATCCTTCCGGAGCCGTCCGCTCAAGCCACGACATCGGCCTTTACGTGAATCTCGCTCCCGTCTCCCCTGACGGGACGAAAGCGTTGTTCAACGATAACGAAGATAAGCTCTGGATGATAGACCTGTTTTCTTCCGGAAAAACGCGCGTCACGGGAGGGGAAGAGGGCTACTTCGGGCCCCGCTGGTCGCCGGACGGAAAAAAGATCGTCTGCAGCTCCATTTCGGGGAAACTGGCCGTGATCGATACGGCATCACAGACAGTAATGGACCTCGGTCCCGGCACGGGAGCTTCGTGGTCGCCGGACGGAAGGTCCATCGTCTATTCCAGGCCTGAAGGGGAACCGGGAAGGGACATGAAAGGCAGGCACATCTGCCAGATATCGCCGGATGGAGGGCGATTTGAAATTCTCACAGATTCTTCCGCCGAATTCTTCGACGAGCCCTCGTTGTCGCCTTACGGAGAAATCGCTTTCTGCACGGCGGAGACGGGAAAGATCCTTCTGGCCGGACTCACCGGCATGAAGAAAGAAAGCACGGCGGCGGGAAATGGTACCCGGGAAATGCGCTTCGATGGTTATAGTTTCAGGAACCCCGTTCCGTCATCGCCCGTGCCGGTCATCCCCGGGTCCGCATATGTTCCGCCGGAGCCGGCCGCGGACACGGTTATTCCCGGCGTGCCTTACATGCACCAGGTGTACGACACTCCAAACTGGTTCAACGGCCACTGGGCGTGCAACGCCACCTCCGCGATGATGTGCATAGCCTACTACAAGATTCTTCCTTTCTGGGACTGCGTCGTTTCCGTTCCTTATTCGCACGTCAGCCACTACGGGAACTATGTCTCGGAGATATACAGCTACAACGGCTACACTTACGACATCTCATCACCAGATCCGAGCGGCGATCCCGCGTGGGGAGGCTACGGTTACATCGTCCGCAACGATTGGGAGGAGACCAGGGGTTACATGAGGGACTACTTCTACCACCACGGCCTCGATTACGCCGCGGTGGACTGGTCGCCGACCTGGGCTGAATACCAGGCGGAGACGAGCGCGCTTCATCCGACGGTCTTTCTTTCATTGATAACTTCTTCGGGTCACTATACGGTGGGGAGGGGAAACATAACCAACTGGCACACCGCGATATTCAACGACCCTTACGGGGACAAGAACGAAGGTTACATGAACTACAACGGGGAATACGTCTATTACGACTGGCCGGGCTACGACAACGGCTACGAGAACCTCAACACGATGTCATGCTTCATTTACGCCAGGCACGCCCTCTGCGCAGAGCCGTCCGCTCCGGTGATCGCTTCGGTGAACGACACCGATCCCTGTCAGCAGAACGGAGTCCGGATCAATTATTCTTCAGGCGCCCCGGCTACCAGGCACGACCTGTATGTCGACGGCTCCCTTGCGGTGGAAGGCTGCGCGTCCGGAACTACCTATGATCCGGGAGACACTGCGGAACACAGCTACACGGTGAGGGCACTCAACTCCGTGCCGGGATGTTTCACCGATTCAAATTCGCTCCCGGGAACGGATGTTCACATTACCTGCTCCCCTCCCACAATGCCTGTCGTCGAGACAGTGAACACCGACAAGAGCGGTTTCGGCTGGGGAACGGTAGATGCCGATCATGTAAGGGCCCTGCGCGGACTCAAATCGAACCTTCCCGCGCTCTGCACCACTTCAACGGATTTTTCATGTTACGCCATAGGCCTGACAAGCAGTCTTTCTATCAATTCTGATGATCCGTCGGCCGTGGAGGGAAGGTGCTTCTATTATCTTCTTCAGGGCTACAACGGAGGAGACGCCGACGCTTACCTGGGTCCCATCGGAGACGCCACTCCTCCGTGCGTGAGGCAGATCCAACCTCCCGAGGATTGCGACTAACCGGCCTTCAACTCCCTCGAGATGTATTCGACCGAAAGGCATCTGCCGGTCGACGCGTCGAGTTCGGCGAAAACCGCGGAGAGCGCCGGGCGGCCTTTTGCGACTTCCAGGACATTTGGCATCCCTGTGACGATCCTTTCGATGGAGCCTTCCTTCTTCATCCCGATGACGGAATCGTAGGGACCGGTCATTCCGACGTCGCTTATATAACCGGTGCCGCCTTTCAGGATCTCGAGGTCCCTGGTGGCGACATGTGTGTGCGTCCCGAGAAGGAGGCTCACCCGTCCGTCGAGGCAGTATCCCATCGCTTTCTTTTCGCTGGTGGCCTCGGCGTGGAAATCCACGACGATCAGCTTTTCTGACGGCGGCAGGCTTTTCAGGAACGATTCCATCGCTAGAAAAGGGCAGGCGATGGGAGGCATCATCACCTTTCCCTGGATGTTGACGACCCAGAAAGGGATGTCTATCACATTCTCGAGCCTGACGGAGCCCCTGCCTGGAACTCCCTCGGGGAAATTCATCGGCCTGATTATGTCTGGCCTCTCCCGGAAGAAGGGGATGATCTCCTTCTTGTCCCAGACGTGGTTGCCGGTCGTTATGACGTCGACTCCGATGTCGAAGAGTTCCGCGGCCGTCTCCGGCGTCAAACCGAAGCCTCCCGCGGCGTTCTCGCCGTTGGCGATGGTGACGTCCACGGATCTTTCGGCCTTTATGCCGGGGAGGAAATGCCTGACGACCCTGCGGCCTATCCTTCCGATTATGTCGCCTATGAAGAGAACCTTGACAGTAGCCATCTTAGAAGTGATTCCCCGTCCCTGCTTACGTCGCGAAATTGATGTGGCGGGTCTCCCTTATGACCTGGACCTTTATCTGGCCGGAGAACCTCACTTCCTGTTCCAGTTTTTCCGCGATCTCCTTGGAAAGCCACATCGTGTACTCGTCGTCCACTTCCTTCGGCTTGACGTAAACGAGCAGGTCCCTACCCGCTTTCATCGCGAAGACCCTGTCGACGCCGCGCATCTGGTGGACCATTTTTTCGATCTGGTCGAGCCTCTCGATGTACTTTTCGAGGCCGTCCCGGGAAACTCCCGGAACGCTCACGGAGAGGTGCTCGGCGACATCCAGGATCCTGGCTTCAAGCAGGGTCGATTCGGACTGCTTCACCAAGTTGGAGACTATGTTGACGACAGCCTGGGGCTCGCCGTACTGCTTGGCGAGCTGCGAAGAAAGAAGGACCGGGTTCGTGTCTCCCGTCTGTTCTTCCACGTGCCCTATCTCGTGAAGGATGGCGGCCCTCTTGATGTGTTCCACGTTGGCTCCCAGCATCTGCCCGATATAAGCGGATATCTTTGCTGTTTCCATCGAGTGCTCGAGGAGGTTTCCCGCCGAATAGCCTGAGCGGAGCTTGAGGCGTCCGACGGACCCGACCAGCTTGTCGTGCATGTTGTGGATGCCGAGCTGGTAGAGAGCCTCCTTTCCCACTTCATAAAGGGTTTCTTCGACGATCAGGCAGGCTTTTTCGTAGAACTCCTCTATTCTCGCTGGGTGTATCCTGCCGTCCTCGACCAGCTTGTCAAGCGTGATCTTGGCGATCTCCCTGCGGAGGGGATTGTGGCAGGCGAGGAGAAGCATCTCGGGCGTGTCGTCCACGATCACGTCCACTCCGGTTATCCTTTCGAAAGCCCTGATGTTCCTGCCTTCCCTCCCGATCACCCGTCCCTTCATCTCCTCGTTCGGGAGCTTGAAAGTTATGACCGAAGATTCGAGCGGCAGGTGGGGCAGAACCTTCTCTATCGACTGCATCAGTATGAAACGGGCGAAATTCTTCGCCCTTTCCCTTGCGCTCTCCTCGATCTTCTTGATGATGCGCGCCGCCTCTTTCCTCGATTCGGCTTCCATCTGCCTCATCAGCTCGATCTTCGCCTCGTGGGATGTCATGGAGGCGATCTCCTCCAGCTTGGCCTTCTGGACCTTGGAGAAATCCTCCGCGTCCCTTAGGAGCTTCTTGAGTCTTTCCTCCTCCTCCCGGTGCTTTTTTTCGCGCTGCTCGAAGTTCGCCTTGTCTTCTTTCAGCTTCTGGGAGATCCCCTCGATCTTCTCTTCCTTGGCTTCGAGGTCGGACTCGATCTTTGCGAGGTCCTTGCGCTTCTGTTTCCAGGATTTCTCGAGCGCCTGCTCCTCCGCCAGGAGTTTCTCCTTGCCCCGGAGCTCCGCCTCTGTGAACCGCCTCTGCGCTTCCTGCTTGGCCCTTTCCAATATTATTGACGCCTCGGAGGAGGCTTTCTTTATCTCCGATCGTTTCTGAAGAGTGTAGAGCACGCTGGTTATGGCCGCCCCGAGCACCAGGAAGAAGACGCCGAATATGATGTAATAGACTACGCTGTTCAAGATACAAACCTAACCTTTCTGGTTGGTTATCGCCTGGTCAAGGATCTGCGAGAGCTCCTGGGAGACCTTCGCGACCTCTCCCTCTCTAGCCTTGTCTTTCTCGATGAAGGAAAGCAGCCTGTCAGCCAGGTTGAGAGCGGCAAGGATGGCTATCCTGGTAGTGTCGCTCTGGTGGGTTCCCTTCTGCAGCTGGCGCATCGTGTCGTCCACGAGCTGGCTGACCTTCCTGGCGTATTCCGGAGACCCTTTTACCCTTACCTGGTAAGGCTGCCCGAGGATGATCAGTTCCAGGAGCTGCTCGTCCTTCATTGCTGTTCCTGCTCGAACTCCTCGATAAGCCCCTTGACGAGCCCAGTGAGTTCCGAGCGCTCCGACTCGTAGAACTCAAGCCTTCTGAGGAGTTTTTCCTTCTCTTCCTTCAGGAGGTCGATCTCCTTCAGGAGCTGTTCGTTCTCGCTCCTGATGCTGCGCATGTTCTCGGCGATCTTCTTCGCCTTCTCCTTGAGTTTTTCTATCGCTTCTTTTCCGAGACCTTCCTTGTTCTCTTCAAACAACATCTTTCACTCCTGCCTGATCAAAGCGCCCAAACTGTCCCTGAGCGCGGAGATGACGACGGCCATGTTCGTTTCGACTTCCTTGTCCGATAGTGTCCTGTCATTTGCCTTAAAAAACAGCGAAAGCGTGACCGACTTCATTCCCTCGCCGATCTTCATGTCTTCGTAGATCTCGATCAGCTCGACCCTCGAAAGCGTCTCTATTCCCTGTCCCTCCGCGGTCTTCCTGACGGATTCCCACGATGTTGATGAAGGCACCACCAGGGAGATGTCCCTTTTTGAAGCGGGGAACCGGGAAAAGGGTTTGAACTGCGGGAGTTTCGCTCCATGGAACGATCCTGTGTCGAGCTCCGCGGCCGAAACCCTATTCCTGATGTCCATCGCCTGCAGGCTCGCGGGATCGAGGTACGCCAGGAAGCCGGCCTTTTTCCCGCCGACAATAATTTCCAGGAAGTGGTCTTCCGAGAACACCTTCATCCAAGGAGTGCTCTTAACGAACTCCGCATCTATCCCGAAGGAACCGAACAGGAATTCCAGCACCCCCTTCAGGGCAAAAAGGTCTCTCGAGGGAGGTTGATTGAAACTTCTCGACGATTCGTCTTCCGAGAAGATGAGCGCGAGCCTTGGTTCCTCCGTCACAGCCCCATGCCTCCGTGCAGTGTAAACGCGGCCGGCCTCGAACAATGACAGCCCGCGGCGTCCGTAGGAAAGGTTCCTTTTAACGGTCGTCAGGAGATTCGGCAAAAGGCTCCTCCTCAGAACCGAAGAGGCCTCGGAGAGGGGATTGCTTATCTTGACGGTCCCCGGCCCGTCCGAGAAAAGGCTGTTCGTTTCGGGATCGGTCATGCTCAGATGGATCGCTTCGGAGAGCCCTTTTGACGCGAGCCTTGCCTTGACCTCGTCCTCGATGGCCACGGCGGGGTTTCTTCCCGATTCTGCGTCTATGTTGACCGGAAGGTTGGAGGGGAGCTTGTCCAGGCCGTGGATCCGCGTCACCTCCTCGATAAGGTCTATCTCCCTCGAAACGTCGACGCGGAAACTGGGGGATTGAACCTGGTAGAGGCCTTCCCCCTGTTTTTCCAAAGTGAACCCCAGGCTTTCGAGTATCGAAACTGCGTCTTTTTCGGGGACGTCGATCCCGAGGATCTTCTTCAGCCTCGCCGTCCGGAGAACAATCTTTTCCCTGCGCGGCGGCGAGGGAACCACATCGATGCATCCTTCCGCCAGTTTCCCGCCGCACAGCTCCGTTATCATTTCCGCGGCTTTTTCGAGCGCAAGCACCGGGCCGTCGAAATCGACGCCTCTTTCGTACCTGTGGGAAGCGTCGGTGTGGACATTCAGGGCCTTGGAAGTCCTGCGGATCGAAGACGGATCGAAGACAGCCCCTTCCAGCAGGATATCCCTCGTCAGGAAAGTCACTCCGGCCTCTTCTCCGCCCATGACGCCGGCGACCACAAGAGGCCTTGATCCGTCGGCGATGACGAGCATCTCTTCGCCGAGTTTCCTCTCGACGCCGTCCAGCATGAGCAGTTTCTCTCCCGGCAAGGCCCGCCTCACGACGATCCTGTTCCCCTTGATGAACTTCATGTCGAAAGCGTGAAGAGGATGACCGTACTCCAAAAGGACATAGTTCGTCGCGTCCACGACGGCGTTTATGGGGCGGAGCCCGCAAGCCAGGAGCCTTTTCTTCATGGCGGGGGTGCTTTCGCCGACCTTAGCCCCTCTTATCAGAAGCGCCCTGTACCTGGGGCAGAGGGCGGGATCGGCGATCTCGATGGATAAGCTCTTCCCGATTGGTTCGCCGGAATGAACGGGGGAAGCTCCGTAGGCGGGGCGGGGGAGGCCGAATATCGAACTGGCTTCCCTTGCGAGGCCGAAAACGTTCATCAGGTCGGGCCTGTTGACGGTGAACCCAAAATCGAAGATGGTATCGCCGTCCTCCTCGATGGCCTCGTCCACTTCCGTGCCGGAAAAGGTGAATCCTCTCGAGAGCTTTTCGATGTCTTCGGGGATGGGGACGAATTGCCTGATCCATGACAGCGGGAAGCGCATCAGAACTGCTCCAGGAATCTCATGTCGTTCTCGAGAAGGTACTTGATGTTGTCTATGCCGTACTTCAGCATCGCCATCCTGTCTATCCCGAGGCCGAAAGCGAAGCCGGTGTACTTCTCGGGGTCTATCCCGACGAATTCGAAAACCTTCGGGTCGACCATCCCGCATCCGCCGACCTCGAGCCACCCGGTCCTCTTGCAGACCTTGCAACCCGATCCTCCGCAGATCACGCAGGTCAGATCCGTCTCGGCTGAAGGCTCCGTGAAAGGGAAATAGGACGGCCTGAACCTTATCGCCAGTTCCTTCTTGAAAAGCTTCCTGTAAAAAGTCAGCAGCGTCCCTTTCAGGTCCGCCATCGTGATGTCCTCGTCCACGACGAGCCCCTCCACCTGGAAGAACATTGGCGAATGACTCACGTCGTCGTCCCGCCTGAAGACCCTTCCCGGGGCTATGAGCTTCAGAGGCGGCTTTCTAGTTTCCATCGAGCGGATCTGCACGGGGGAGGTCTGCGTCCTGAGGAGAAGATCTCCCTCTTCGAGGTAGAAGGTGTCCTGGATGTCCCTGGAGGGATGGTCCGCCGGCGTGTTGAGCGCTTCAAAATTGTGGTAAGGGTCCTCCACTTCGGGGCCGGAAGCCACCGCGTATCCCATGGAAATGAATATCTCCTCTATCTCCCTCCTTACGGTCGTCAGGGGATGAAGGTGCCCGCGATGGGATCCTTTTCCCGGGAGGGTAAGGTCCATTTTCGGTATGGCGGATTTTTTCGCGTTCAGACCGGAGAGCGCACGGTTAAGGGCCTCCTCGACCTCCTGTTTGAGGAGGTTTACCGACTGCCCGAAAGCTTTTCTTTCTTCGGAAGGCAGGGAAGGGATCCGGGCGAGAAGATCGGCTATGACGCCCCTTTTCTTGCCTACATAAGCCCCTTTAAGCTCCAGAAGGGAGCCTTCGGTGTTCGCCTTTTCAAGCGCTTCGAAAAAACCGCTTTTTATAGAGGCAAGCTCCCGGATGTCCATGGCCCTCCCTAAAAAAGAATTATTTTCTCACATTTTTATAGCTGTTTCAATAGGTTAAAGAACTTAATCCCAACCAGTTTCTTCGTTTTGACCCGAACGATCGAAAAAAGCTGGAATCTTCTTCTGTCAGTTGGATAAAATCGAACATCCTCTTGTTCCTGAACGGGGGAGGTGATAAATTTACTGACTGGCGCGGAGGCGATATGTCAATGTCCGATGAATCTAGGAAAATTGGGCGTTACCGGATCGAGGAGAGGCTCGGGAGCGGGGGCATGGGAGACGTGTACCTCGGCTGGGATGAAACCCTGGAGAGAAAGGTCGCCCTCAAGTGCATAAATGCCGAGAACAGGCTGGACGACGAGGCGAAGGGCCGCTTTCTCAGGGAGGCGAAAGTCCTCTCCCAGCTCGGCCATCCCGACATCTGCCGGATCTATGACTATGTCGAGGCTGAAGACGCCGATTACCTGGTCCTCGAACTGATAAACGGAAAAAAGCTGAGGGATTCCATAGAAGAAGGACGCCTCGGAAAGAAGCAGAAGCTCGAGATCATAAAAAAGATCGCCTCCGTCCTTGAGATAGCCCACGAAAAAGGGATAATACACAGGGACCTGAAACCCGACAACATCATCGTGACCGAAGAGGGCGGCATAAAAGTGTTGGACTTCGGCCTCGCGAGGCAGATCCTGATTGACGACCAGCCGGCACAAGAAGAGCGTCCGAACGTCCCCGTCGTTCCGAAGAACAGATCGACTGACTTAACTCTCGCCCTCGGAGGTTCGGGCGGTTCGGACGTGAAGAGCACGACCGGCCTTACCACAGTGGGCGTCGTGATGGGGACTCTCGGGTACATGAGCCCAGAGCAGGCCAGGGGCGAGGACGTCACTTCCTTCAGCGACATGTACTCTTTCGGGATCATAGTGGAGGAGATCTTCTCAGGAAAGACATCCTATAACCTGGAAAGCAGTTTCAATGTCCTGCTTGAAAAGAACCAGAAGGGGGAAAGGGAGGAGCTCCGCCTGGAAGAGCCCGACATCTCAACATTGGTGGACGACCTGACCGCTTTCGAACCGAACGCGAGGCTGACGGCGCGCGAGGCCGCGAGAAGGATCGAAGAGATCATCGGAAAACCGGCGAAGAAAAGGAAAAGGGTCCTTGTCGCCTCGGCCATCACGCTTCTTTCCGCCTTCGCCGTGATTGCGACACTTTTCTGGATAAAAGCGGCGCGCGCAGAAAAGAAAGCGCTGGAGGAAGCCGAAGCCGCGAAGCAGGTGTCGGATTTCCTCGTGGGGTTGTTCGAAGTCTCTGACCCGAGTGAGGCCAAAGGCAACACGGTCACGGCGAGGGAAGTGCTGGAAAAGGGTTCGGAGAAGATCGAGAGCGAGCTCTGCTCCCAGCCGAAGATCCAGTCGAGGCTGATGATGACCATGGGTGAAGTTTTCATGAACCTCGGACTTTACAAGGAAGCCCGGCCGCTGATCGAAAAATCGCTTCTCCTAAGGGAAAAATGCTTCGGCCCGGGAAGCGGGGAAATGGCTGAGATCTACAACAGCATGGGGCTTTTGGAAGAGATCCAGGGGCGGTATGACAAGGCGGAGTATCACTACCGGAGATCCCTTGATATCAACGCTAAACTATTCGGCGAAGACAGCAACGAAGCAGCATCTATACTTAACAACATCGCCGGAATTTACGTCAAGAAGGAAGAATTCGAAAAAGCGCTGGAAACATACAATAGATCCCTCGCCATCAGGAAGAATTTGAGAGGAGAGACTAGCGCCGACATAGGCTTCACCTACAACAACCTAGGGAGCCTCATGAGCAAGCAGGGTAAATTCTCCGAAGCGGAGAAGCACTACCACCAGGCCTATGCCGTGTGGAAAGAGAAATTCGGGGACCTTGACCCGAACGTCGCCAAATGCCTGAACAATCTCGCGCTCGTATGCAAGAAACAGAAGAAATTCAAAGAAGCCGCGGGCTACTACAACCAGAGCCTGAAAATAAAGGAGAAGATCCTGGGCAGTGACCATCCGGAGACCGCCTCCACGCTCAACAACATCGCCTCGCTCTATTATTCCGAACAGAAGTTCGAAGAAGCTGAAGAAGGTTGGCTTAAGGTTTATGACATATATTCAAGAAAATTCGGCCCGGATCACCCCAACCTGGGATTGATCAGCAACAACCTCGCTCTGGTCTACAAGGCCAAGAAGGACTTTCCCAAGGCTCTTGAATACTATTCGAAAGCCCTCGCCATAACGGAAAAAGCCAACGGCAGGGATTCAATAGACGTAGCGAAGATACTCAACAATATTTCCAGTCTCCAAAGCGCTCAGGGGCGGTTCAGGGAAGCCGAAAATACTCTCACCTCGGCAATAGCTGTCGTTGAGAAAAAACTTGGGCCGGTCCATCAGACTACTCTGCAGTTCAAGACAAACCTGTTCCAGCTTTACCGTGATGAAAAGGATTATGCCACGGCGGAAAAAACCCTGCTTTCCGTCCTTGATGAAGTTCGATCATTCAAGGGTTCCAAGCCGGGCGACATCGAAGCGATCATCGAGATGGTCGTAGATTTCTACGAATCGATCGGCGAAAAAACGAAGGCGGAAAAATACAAGACGATGAAGGGCGGAAACAAGGTTCAACCGAAGAAGGACTGAATGTTCCTGACGACCTGCCCCCAACCCTTGTCCCAGTATAGCCCCACCTGGGCGATGAGCGAATAGGCGAGCCCTATCTGGCATACCGCGAATCCCGCGACCGTGAACTGCGAAAGGCTGAAAATCCCGACCCCGAACTGGGATATGTTTATCACTCCCGCGCCGAACTGGCCGATGGAAATGAACCCTCTCGCCGGTACCGGGACATAGTTGGGGCGGAACTTGAAGGAAACGTGCAGCAGGGGCATTCCGAGGATCCTCGTTTTTGATTTGTATTCATATCCCCAGCCGTCCCATTTCTCCTTGTAAGGGAACGGCGCTCCGCAGTGGGGACATGCGAGCGCGCTCTCGCTTATCTCCTTTCCGCAGTCGCGGCAGTTTTTCATCATTTCGCTCCGCGGGTCGATAGAACGGCGGGAACTGTCTTCAGGAGGATTATCAGGTCGAGCGTGAGGGACCACTCCTCGATGTACTTGAGGTCCAGTTTCATCCATGTGTCGAAATCGAGGTCGGACCTTCCCGAGATCTGCCAGAGGCAGGAGAGCCCGGGCCTCATGGAAAGGCGGCGCCTCTGCCAGCGGTCGTATTTTTCAACCTCGGCCGGGATCGGAGGGCGGGGACCTACAAGGGACATCTCGCCCCTGAGGACGTTCCAGAGCTGGGGAAGCTCGTCTATCGAGGATTTCCTCAGCAACCTTCCTATGGGAGTCAGGCGGGGGTCCCTTTCTATCTTGAAGACGGGTCCGTCCACTTCGTTGAGGTGCTTCAGCTCCTCGAGCTTCTTTTCGGCGTCCTTCACCATCGTCCTGAACTTGTAAAGCCTGAACCTCCTTCCCCTCAGCCCCATCCGCTCCTGGATGAAAAAGACCGGCCCGGGGCTCGTCAGCTTGACGAGGGCCGCCGTGAAAAGAAGCAGGGGAGATAGGAACAGAAGGCCGAAGAATGCCCCGCAGATATCCATCATCCTCTTGATGAAAAGAGCCAGGCCCGCCTTCGGCGTCGTCGCGAAATGGAGGAGAGGGATGTCGCTCAGCCTTTCGAAAAAGATCGGCGTGTTGATGTGGGGAAATATCCTGAGGGACATGATGAGCTCGACTCCGAGTTCCTCGCACACTAGGAAAAGTTCTTCCAGGTTGCTGACTTTTCCGGGCTCTTCGGCGACCACCACGGCGTCTATGACCTCCCTTTCGAGGAACTTCGGGATATCGTAAACGTTCCCGAGAAATGCGACTCCCTTCTTGAGAAGTTCTTCCTTCGCTTCGGGGCATTCTTCTCCGCCCGGAAGGAAAAACCCCCTGACCGTAAATCCCACCTCGGGGCTGGTTCCCACGGAATCGATGAATTCGTGCGCCTGCGCGCTGCATCCCACGAGCACCAGGTTCCTGTGATGGATTCCCTCCCTGACGCTCTTTCGGAACCTCAGGGAAATCAGATGCCTGAAAAGCGTCCCGAGGAAGAGTATCGTGACGAAGTAGATCGCCACGAAGGTCCTGCTCACGTAGACCAGTTTGAGCAGGTAGATGAGCGCGATCGTCATCAGGAAGCCAAAGAACGCCGCCTTTGAAAAAGTTATGAAGGTCTTGTGGAGAGCGACCCCCAGCGGGAACTTGAAAGCGCCCAGCAGGAAAAGGCACAGGAGCAGGAAAAAAGCGGAAATTATCGCGACGGGGATGTACTTGTCGATCGAGAAGAAAACCCTTTTCTCGAAAGAGGGAATCATCGGAAGCAATACAGCCCTGACGAAATAGGCGGCGAAGAAAGAAACGACCAGGTTCACGAGATCGGAAGCAAGGCATGCGAACCCGAAATATTTTTTTGCGGCTCTGAGCATCATCCATCTCCAGCGCATATTATGGCAGACTTTTAAATGTTTATAAACCGCAAGTCCTTCTTCGAGGGGACTCCCGGCAGGCCCCTCACGAACGCTTTTTTATTTTCCGGCATTCGACAAGGAAGATGGACGCTCCGATCATGCTTATCATGCCCGCCACGACCGCGGGATGACGGTAATCGCGGAAACAGTCGTAGAGAAGCCCCCCCGTGACCGGTCCGAAAAGGCCTCCCAGGGAATACCCGAAAGAAACATAGGGGTACACCAGGCCGAGGTTCTCAATCCCGTAGATTTCAGCGGTCTCCTTCGCGAACAGGACGAAATTTCCGCCGAAGCCGAACCCCACTGCCGCGGACAGCGCGAGAAAAGAGGCGGATGTCAGGCTCATCGTTCCCAGAAGGACGATCGAGACGGCCTGGAAAGATAAAGCCATGAAGATAGTCAGGCACGCACCCGTCCTGTCGCTTACCAGCCCCCAGGATATCCTTCCGGCGAAGTTGGCGATCGCGAAGATCGAGACTCCCGCCACGAGGACTCCCGGCTCGACCCCGGCAGCCGCCCCGATAGGCTTGAGGCTCCCGACAACGAGCAGCCCCGCGAATGATCCGAAGAAGAAGCCGGAGATCAGCCTGTAAAGGTCCGTGCTGCGAAGGATCTCGGCCGCGCTCATCCCGTCGCCGCGCTCGAAATCCCTGGAGTTGAAGAGGAACATGGAAGAGACGAATATCACGCTGCCGTAAGCCAGGCCGATGACCCTGAAAGCTTCGAGAATGCCCATGCCCGAGTCCAGCATTTCCTGGAGGATGAAGGAAAGCGCGACGGCCGCGAGCCCGAATCCTCCCACGGCGATCCCCGTCATGAGCCCCTTCTTTTCCGGAAATAGCTTCACCGGCGAGGTGAGCGCTGCCAGGTATCCGAAAGCCGTCCCCATGCCCGCCAGCACGCCGTTGCCCAGGAGAACCACCCAGAACCTGCCTCCTGAAAAACCTGAAATGAGGTAGCCCGAAACAAAGAGGATCGCCGCTATGAAACCCAGGGCCCTGGAACCAAGCCTCCTCTCCAGCTTGCCCGCGAATATCATCGTGACGGGAAGGATCCCGATGAGCAGGCCGAAGATCGACTGGCTCTGCGCGGACGTAAAACCGAATTCCTTCGTAAGTTCCGGTGCCACTATGCTCCAGGCGTAAACACCCCCCAGGCAGAGCATTATGACGAAAGAGGCGAGTACGGCAAGGTATTTTTTCATCAGTCCCTTAAAATCCCTCCTCAAGAGCGCTCATTTTACCTCAATCCCGTTCTGGTCAAGAATTTTAGTGTTTTCACTTTTCATTTTTCAATGCAGGCGTGTCCTTGGGACAGGCTGAAGGCTTAAGGCTGAAGTTCAATAAGGAAAAAGATTCCACAATTTTTCACTTTTCAATCTTCAATTCAATTTTCAATACAGGCGTATTCTGCCGGGCAGGTATCTACTTCATTTTATAGGGGTATTTCTCCGGGTGTTCGATGGAATCTTTTGTGAGGTCAACATCGAGGTCGGGCCAGTAATAATGGCCGGGGTGAGGCTCCCTGACATTCAGGATCTTCCCCACGGGGGCTTCTTTGAACCAGGGGAATTCTTCATAAGACATGAACAATTCCCTGTCCCCTGTGAGCAACCAAACTCCGCTGGCGGATATGTTGGTAACTTCAACCGCTCCTTCGTACTTCCCAAGCGTTTCTGAAATCGGCATAATGCACCTCGATTATTGTTTCTATGTCTTTCAACTGGCTTTGCGAGAAGCGGTGGTTCCTTGCCAGCTCGATTTTCGGTTCAAGCCAGTATTTTGCCTCGCCGCCCGGACATTCGACATGGATATGCATCCTGGATTCCTCGCGAGAGAAAAAGAAAAAGCGATAGCCTTTTTCACGGAGTATCGTGGGGCTCATCCGGATCTTGATCTCCTCTCTTTTTCAAATATAATCTTTGCCCGCGGCCCTGTCAAGAAGAATTTTGTGAATGCTGACGCCAGAGCTGAAGGCTGAAGGCTGAAGGCTGAAGGGTCAATAAGGAAGGGGATTATTCTGTAGGGGCGAACGGCGGTTCGCCCGAATTAAAACCCCCGCGCTTCGCTCTCCCCCTTTGCAAAGTGGGAATGAGGGGGTTTTTCCAACATTGGTTCGCAGTTCCGTCATTCCGAGCGCTCCTTCGTGGGTTCCGAAAACGAAGGAATCTCCCTCATCCCTATTTCCCCCTTATTCTTAACGGGGTTTGGGGGATTTTCCATCTTGAGGTATTTTATCCGTCGGCTGAAGGCTCTCTCTTGTTCATCACCATCCTGTATAAAACCAGGGATATCACGCCCCCCAGCAGAGCGAACCGGGCGTCCTTCGTTTTGAAGGAGAGATAAACCAGAGCCGCCAGACCGATCTCCACAAGCGCCTTGCTGAGATGTTCATTGAGCTCTTCGGCATCGAAATCGACCTGTTCGGCGATCTCTTCATCGAACGTCTTCGGCTTGCGCCCCGCATTTAAAATGGCGAGGACCCACATGATACATGCCGCCATCAGGGCGGCCGAAGCCAGGTAGAACTTCTTGGAACTAATGTCCGGGAGAAGGGAAGCACCCCATTCCGGCATCCCGACGAAGGGGAGAGGAAGAAGCGCGAGGATCACCAGCTCCAGCCACGACCATTTTGAGAGAAGTTTGAGAAATTTGATCGTTTTATCAATCGCCGAATCAAAACTCATCAGGTCCTCTATCTCTGATCTTGGTGCTGCCGATCATCCATAAAAGCCCCGCGCCGCAAAGGCAGCCAAAAATGGAATAGCGGGCGTCCTTCAAGAAAAAAGACAGGACAACGATTATGAGGCAACCGATCTCCACCATTGTCCAACTGGCGTTGATGAAAAGCTCGTGCCAGGAAAAATCCTTCATATCGTCCCATTTTTCGATGCCTGCCGGCGGGTCCTTCCTGTTGGCGTGGATTACGGCTATGACCCAGATCAAAAGCACGAGGATTAACACGCCACTTGTCCAGTAGAACTTTTTAGGCGTATTAGGCAGCAGGGGAGATGTCCAATTAGGAAGGCCGACGAAAGGAATCGGCAGAGCTGCGAGAAATCCGAGAACAGGCCAGGTCCACTTCCTGAAACTCCACATCGGATAGATCATGAGTTCATCTCCTCAGTCTTGTTGCTCTTCACGATTTTCAACTGCTTTTTCAGCAGACGGGAAAAAGCTTGCCCCTTTCGCCGGTGTTCCCCCAGGCCCCTTGACGAACTTCCTGACAACAAGCCCCCTCGCTTCCAGCGACCTAAGCGCTCTGTGGATGTTGCTGGTGTGGATGCCGGATTTTGATGCAAGCTGGCCTGCGCTCATTCCCGGGCGCTCGCGAACAAGCCCGAGGACTTCTATGGAGCGGGGGCCAAGAGGGATTTCAGGCCGCTTGAAGTGCTTTTCGGGAGGGAGGTTCCTTGGGGCTGAGCCCGGCGGGGAAAGCTCCGTTATCCTTCCGAGAGAGGCCAGCTCGATAACCCTCAAAACATCCTTCAACTGCACATACTCCTCGAACGCCGGCCTCAGCTCTTCAAGCCGCTTTTTTATCTCTTCCATCTGCCTCATTATCAGTTCGATCGTCGCCATTATCAACCTCCTTTATCAATCAATACCATAACATAGATAATCGCTATTGTCAAGTGATGATACGATAATATAATAAGACCAAGGCAAAATAAGCGCCTTTTTAGTAGGGTCACATCTTGTTTTAGCGCATTATTCATTATTATTCTTTCTCTCCAATTTCTTCAAAAGCCTTCCTGCTGTTGAATAATGGATATCGAGGTGCCTGGAGATCTCGGTCAGAGTAAAACCGTGTTTTATGTGCGCCTCGGCGATCTTTTCCGCAAGCTGATCCTTCGTTAATTGGGCATAATTTAAAAATATTTTTTCGATAGGGATTCTTAAAAGCTGCCTTTGCAGTCTCGGTATCTCCTTGATTTCCTTGGATGTTTCGATCAGGTCCTTCCACTTATCCATGAAGCCTTCGGTCCCTAAGACCATCTGCGCGTTCGCTCTGGAGAGGGGGCTTGCCTTCCTTAAAAGCCCCTGATTCACAAATTTGATATACCTCGACATGGCTTCCGCTTCTTCCTTGTGAAAACGGCGAAGGATCCAATCAATAAAAAGGAAAGTAGGCTTTTTATCCATCCCTGCAGTCGCGGGGAAACTGCTCCACTTCCATTCACCGACTGATTTCACCATCCTGGCCCTCATGGGATTGAGGACCACATACCGGCACACCTCCAAAAGATGCGTCTCCTTCTGGATCAGGACCGCCTTGTAGCGCCCCTGGAAAAGGTGGCCCACGCGCCCGTATTTGCGGTTGAAAGCCTGCGTGTAATCCCCATTGACCCGTTGCATCGCCAGCGAGAGATTCGGCTTCTGCGTCTCCAAAAGAAGGTGGTAATGGTTGGTCATCAGGCAGTAGGCGTGGATAACAAGCTCATACCTTTCAACAGATGCCGCAAGCTTCGAAAGGAAGAGCTTCATGTCCTCCTCATCGAAGAAGATGGGCTGACGGGCGTTGCCCCGGGAAGTAACGTGATAGACGGCGCCCGGGAATTCGATCCGCATAGGACGGGACATCAAAACCTCCTAACCATAAGAGGGGAGGATAACAGGTAAAATGCTATAAAGCAAGATGTGACCCCATTTTTTAGTTGCGCAATTATAGACAGTTTCGCCTTTGGTCGTTTCGCAGACGCCATTACCGCAGACTGCAGGACAAGTTCCACAGTCGCCAGGACAAGTGCTGCATGTCTCCCCATTATTACACGTCTTATCACCGCAATAGCCGCAGTTGACGCCGGGGATACAATCAGCAGAGGAGAGCGGCAAGAGCAAAACAACGAGAACAAGGAGCAATAAGCCAAGCCGCGTCACACCACCTCTCATAAACAGTCTTTATTGACGTCGGATATTTAAAGGTATTGAGAGAAAAAAGATTTACTCCGCATCTTGCAGATACGGTGCGAACATGAGCAAGACTCCGTCGTATGGCGCCTCATAGATGCAGCCAGACTGCCCTGTATTCCCGCAGGCGCTGAACGAGACGTTGTTCACATCATCATTGAAGCGGATTCTGTTGTCGGAGCAGTTCGAGATGTAGTCCAGCGCCTGGAGATAATTCTCTTTCGACAAAGCACACGACTCATTACCCTCACTCCAGTACTCCGCAATCACATCCTTGTTCTGCTTGATGATTTCATTCACCTGCGCGCTCTTCGTCGCGTCTGTAATCCATTCATGCTCCATCGTCGTGATGTCCGTCAGACTGATTGGGAACTCCTTCTTGTATTCGTAGTTCTTGATATTACCGTCCTTGTCGCGATAGACTCCGGTGACCTCGAGGTGGCGGGTGAGATCAGCACCACTCCAGCCACCACCATAACAAGTAGTGAAGTTCTCATTTTTCGGAGGAATTCTATCACTGCCTGAGTAGCTCCACGTCTTATCAGTTCCAGTACTGTTGAAATTTCCATCTCCATCTCCATCCCAGCGGATATAGGCAACTTCCGCATCTTCTCTTGTATCACTAACCGAGATGGTTGTCAAGACCTGGTCGAGGATTGGGTCTGCCGTCGCGGGTGTGTCAACAACGACTTCCAGCCCGCCTTGCTGTCCTTGCGTGACGGGTTGCGCGCGGACGCCGTTCGCGATGAGGACCGCGTTGCCGCGGAGACGGAGCGAGCCGCCCGCCTCGACCGCGAGACCGAGCTCCGCCGGACTCTTCTTCGTCCAGTCCATGCCGAAACCCGTCGTCACGCTGCTCAACTGCGTACCGTCAGCCTTGTAGGACTCGATCGTCGGCATCGGCATGTTCTCGCCGGTAACGAAGAGGAGGTCGCCGCCGTCGTACGGGACGATATCGTCACGGACGCCGATGGAGCCGACCGTCCGGCCGGTCACGAGCACCGGCGTGTCCGAAACGAGCTTATACACGTCTGCGCTGCCCGCAAGGGCAGAAGCATGGATCGTCTGGTTCCGGCCAGGGACGGCGAAGGCGTTGACGCCGTTCACCGTGATCTTCGCGGCGGTGCTACCCATGCCATGCGCCTCGACAGTATCAAAGGCGTACCACGTCTCCGAAGTGCCGATAAAGTCCGGCTCGGCGAACCGCATCCGCGCAGCGACGTGCGCGTTGTAGCCGTTCTTCTCGGCGTCACTGTCCTTCTTGATCGTCCCTTTGTAGAGGAGCGTGCCGTTCTTCCCGGGCAGCTTGTCCACGAGACCGATCGTCTTCCCCGAGGAGTTCTTCAACGGGGTCAGCTTGCCGGAGTTCGTCGTCTTGATAGTCGCATTCTTGTACGTCGCGGCAGAGCCGTGGAACGCATCAGCCATGAACTCACCCGCGTTCTCCTGGCACCAGCTGATCTCGTCGAAAGGGAAGACAATCTTCGAATAGATCGGAGGGAAACTGTTCACCACCTGCTGCGCCGTCGCAGTCAACGTCGGCTGCGTGTACGCTTGGAACGGGTAGCCCTCGCCGTCAGAGACGAGTATCGCGGCGCCGTTGCCGTTGAACGTGATCGTGACCGTGTCGCCCTTCGCGACGCTGACGCTCGGCTCGGAGAACGAACCAGCGACGAACGAGGTGTTCGTCGTGCTCTTCACGGCGCCGAGACGGTCCTCGACGACGATCTGGCCAGAGACTGCGTCGTCCGCACGCACATACAATTTATTCGTCGCCCCGACCGCGGTGCAGGCGAACGTGCCGTTCGCGGTTTCCCGCACACCCGGCACCTGCTTCGTCCCGTCAAGCAACAGCGTGAACGGCTCGTCGCCGTTCGACTCGATCGTGAGATAGCCGTCGCCAGACAACGACGACGCGAGATCCGCGATGTCGACGCGGCCGTTCGCAGGAATCTCGACAGCAGTATTCGGGTCGCCACCAGTCGGCGCTTGACCGTACGGCGTCTTGGAGATGGTAATTGTCGCCGCGTCCCCCGGGTTTATAAGGATCGCCTTTCCCGGAACAGAAGGCAACATTGTGGAAGCAAAAACGCCTCCATTCACCAAGAGTAAAATTCCCAGCCCTGCCATCAACACTTTCAAACCGATCTTCATTTTTGCCTCCCAAGTAAGGTTCAGTATAAGATCGGCAGGGGAGCGGATTCAAGGGATTTCAGGGTAAAGGAGACTGCCGCGTTTTCGGGGGCTTCGAAGTTGGACTCGCAGTGACGGGCTCCAATAACCGTAATTCCGACTCCAGCTTCGTGGCGGTGGCATGGGAAGGAATCTCCCTTATCCCAAAAGGAGCGTGAACGAGACTGCCGCGTTTTCGGGGGCTTCAAAGTTGGACTTGCCGTGACGGTAGAAGGGAGATTGCCGCAGGTGGGATTACGCTTCGTAGGGCTCTTCGCAAAGACGATGTTTTCAGCCTCGCGCCGCGAGGGCTCCCCGGCCAGGGGGGGCGTTCTTTTTTGCCCCCGTTGCCGGGGAGATTGAGTTCCACGATCACACCTCCATTTTTACCAAACGCACCTACACTTGACAAATAGTATTACTATATGCGATTATGACCGCGTATGGTAAAAAGAGGCTTTTGGCTCAAGAAAATCGAAGCAGGCCTGAAACGAAGGTCGATACTGTGGCTTTCGGGGGTAAGGCGCACGGGGAAAACCTTTCTGTGCAAAAGCATCGAAGATGCCGTTTATTTTGATATGGATCTTCCCGGCCACCGGAGCGTCGTTGACGGCGTGGAGAGCTTTCTGGCCGGAATGAAGGGCCGCACCGTCGTCATCGACGAGATACACCGCCTCGGAAACCCTTCTGAACTTTTAAAGGTGGCGGCGGACCATTTCCCCGAGGTGAAAGTGATAGCCACCGGTTCCTCTTCGCTGGGCGCCTCGCGAAAATTCAGGGATACGCTGACCGGCAGGAAAACAGAGATCCTTCTAACTCCCATGCTTTGCCGCGATCTTGATGATTTCGGCAATACCGGGCTCGCGCACCGCTTCCTGAGGGGCGGACTCCCTCCTATGTTCATGGCGGAAGCCCCGCCGAAGGAGGAATTCCAGGAATGGTTCGATTCATTTTGGGCAAAGGACATCGCCGAGCTTTTCAGGCTTGAGAGCAAGTATTCGTTCACCAAATTCGCCGAGCTGTTGATGGCTCAAAGCGGCAGTATATTTGAAGCGACAAGGTTCGCCAGGCCGTGCGAGGTAAACAGATCGACCATTTCAAATTACCTGGGCGTTCTTGAGGCTACATTTATCGTCAGCATTATCAGGCCGTTCAGCACTCACAGGCCGACCGAGATCACTTCGGCTCCCAAAGTTTACGGGTTCGATACCGGATTTGTATGTTTTTTCAAGGGAATCGATGCCTTGAGGGCCGATGACATGGGTCTTATGTGGGAGCATTTTGTCCTCAATGAACTGTGCGGCAATCTGCAAACCAGGAAGATCAACTACTACAGGGACAAGCAGGGCCACGAGGTGGATTTCGTGATAGCCAGGGCAGGCAGGCCGCCGATTGCCATCGAATGCAAGTGGTCTGCGGACAATGCCGACCTTAAGAATTTGAAACACTTCAGGAAGCATTACCCGGAAGGCGAAAATTATATCGTCTGCAGCGATGTCAAAAGAAGTTTTACAAGAATTTACGATGGCCTTACCGTCAATTTTGTCGGACTCCCCGATTTGATTGCCGGCCTTTCGGCAGGAGACTGAGGAAAATCCCTCCCGGCCTCCCTTACTGACGCAAGGGAGGGGAGAGGCAACCGTCATTCCGACTCCGGCTTCGAGGCGCCGCACCGCTCTGTCATTCCGAGGTTGCCTTCGAGGGTTCCGAAAACGAGGGGATCTCCCTCATCCTAAAGGCATCCTTCAGTCAATTTGCTTTTTTATCCGCGAGGTCTTATCATTTCCTGTTTAGGAGAACTGATGGTAATCGGCGCCGACATTCTTAGCTTTCTCAAGGAGAACGATTCCTTTGTCATCACCACCCACATCTCTCCCGACGGCGACGGGATAGGATCGGCCCTGGCACTTTCGAGAGGGCTGAAAACGCTCGAAAAAAAAGCGATCATCGTGGATCACTCTCCGACGCCATCTAACCTGAAGTTCCTTTTGGAAGACGATTCCGAGATAATACAGCCGGCTGGGCTGCCGCGAGGTTTTAACCCGGAAGACCATTTCGCCCTCGTAGTGGACATGGGGGCTTTCGACAGGCTGGGGTCGGTACTTCCCATCATTCAGAGATGCAAGGGGATGCTGGTGATAGATCATCACATCGTCGACATACCTGAAGGCGTCCATTCCCTGATCGATCCCGGCGCCTGCGCGACAGGCGAAGTTATATATAAACTTTTGAAACGCATGGACTTGAGGATAACCAGGCAGATAGCCGAACCTCTTTACGCGGCGATCGAGACCGACACGGGGGGATTCAGGTTTTCTGGGACCACTCCTTCGACCCATAAGCTTGCCGCGGAACTTCTAAGCCTGGGCGTAGACCCTTCAAGGATTTATTCCGAGATATATGAAAAACAGTCGGCGATCAGGATTAAACTCACGGGAGAGGTATTTGCCACCTTGTGGGTCTCTCCTAAGGGAAAGATCGCGACCATGGAGCTGCGGCAGTCGATGCTGGGTAAGCTCGGCGCCAGGATAGAGGACGGGGATGACCTTGTCAACTATCTAATGACCATCGATGGGGTGAAGGCCGGCTTTTACCTCAAGGAACTTGGTCTTGATAAAACAAAAATATCATGCAGGTCAAGGGATAAGAGATTAGATCTTGGAGTATTTCTTTCGGAATGGGGCGGAGGCGGCCACGCCTTTGCTGCGGGTCTTCTTCTTAACGAAAATATCGAAACATCCAAAAGAGTAATCATCGATAAAGCCCTTGAGATCCTTGAGTAATATATGAGCAAGCAGAGAGTAATGATCCTGCTGTCGGGCTGCGGGCCTCTGGACGGAAGCGATCCTTTTGAATCCGTTTTTTGCCACTATTGGCTTGAAAAGAAAGGCTGTGAAGTCATTTACGCCGCCCCTTCAGGCACTCAGCTCCACAGCGTGAACCATATTGACGGAAAGAACAGCCGCACGCAAAAAAGAGTGATCTTGCAGGAAGCGGCACGCCTTGTCCGGGGAAAACTTTTTCCCCTTAAAGAGTTATCGCCTAAATTGATGGACGGGATAGTTATCCCCGGAGGCCAGGGGACGCCAAAGAATTATTTCTCCTTAAATAAGAATAAGATACCTGAGATAAGATCCGAGATCCGCCTTTTTTTGAAGAGACATGTTGAAAGTAGGGGAACTGTCTTGGCTATCTCGCTGTCGGAATTTGTCGTCCGGCGATCATTGCCGGATCTGATGGACGCGCCGGACCTCCTTGCTCTGAAGCCCGGCCAGTTCGTTTCGAACGAAGAATTTGGAGTTGTGCTGGCTCCAGGATCGCTTCTGACTTCCAACATAACGACTTTATTTATTGAAACAGAACGAGTCATCAATGAATTCATAAACATAATGATGAAAAGAAAAAGCTCATAAATGTTACATATCTTATTGATAATAAAATAATAAATCAGGAACATTGAAAAATGTAAGCCCTGATAATTATCGAATAAGGTAATGATCAGAAATAGTAAGTTACCATAAATCGAACAAAAACTTTAAAACAATCAGATAAAACATTTAAAGAATTCCTTACTAAAATCCCCGTGCGTAAGCTCGTGGGATGGAGTCCCTCCGCCAAAGGCGGACGAGCTTCCTCGTGACAGAGAAAACCCCGGGCGTAAGCCCGTGTGAAGTTTATCGAATTGCCCAGTCAATGAAAGAGAAAATGACCTGGCTTGCCAGATATTCATGAATGGAACGCGAGTCCACCACATTTAATTTAACATAAGATATCTTATCGGACGTAATATTGCCCAAAAAAAGGGAGCCACGAAGACTCCCCGTCAAGCGCTCACGGCGCTTCCGTTTCTTCAACCTCAGGTGAATTTGGATTTTGATGGCGGAGCTCCGCAGCAACCTCCGCTACAGCTATGGCTTGTTCCATTGCCACCGGTTCCGACCGATCCTGGAGCCGAGATCAGCTTTTCGACTTCAGACGAATTGCACTTCGGACAATCGAACTTTTTATCTCCAAGAGGCTTGAGCGTTATCCTTTCAAATTCACAACCGCACTTAAGGCAACGGAACTCGTATATCGGCATCTGCCACCCCCGGACTATAAGCTGTTCTCAATCATGGACTTAAGTGTCGACTTGGGTACCGCGCCAACTTGCTGACCGACGATCTGCCCTCCCTTTACGACAAGGAGCGTCGGAATCGACATGATCCCGAAACGCGACGCTGTGTTCGGGCTTTCGTCGATGTTGACCTTTGCGAACTTGACTTTCCCCTTCATCTCACCTGCCAGCTCATCCACGACGGGGGCGACCATCCTGCACGGGCCGCACCAGGGGGCCCAGAAATCAAGGAACACCGGCAGGGACGAGTTGGTTACTTCGCTGTCAAAATTTGAGTCGTTGACTTCGATGACGAATTCGGACATTTCATTTCCTCACTTTCTCTTCAGGGCCGGACCCGGCCCCGCATCTGTCAGCCATTCAGGTAGGGACCCCGAGCCTGGGCAGGAGGTACCTGTTAAGCAGGAACCAAACGGCAAATACGCCAATCATTAATGATATCTCTTTCATCTTCAATCCTTTACGCCTACCTGTTTCAAAACGGCGATCATCGGGCACCAGTTGGAAAACGCAGATTGGAACAGATTCAACCCGACGAAAGCCGTTATGAAATAAAAGCCGGGATGAGCGAAGTGTCCCATAACGAATCCAAACAATATCAAAGCTCCCGCTATTCCCCTGAGGATTCTGTTGACCATAATCTCCTCCATAAAAACTTAAGGATGCGGCAATCCTTAAAAAGTAACAATCTTACAGCTTTTCGATTATCCATTCAACGGTTCTGTCGATGCCGCCACTTACATTATTCATGTATTTCAAGTTATTATATCCCATAACCTGACGCTTGGATTCATCTTTGAAAAGCGCTATGATCGTAGGGGCTATTTCTTCCGGATTGGATATTTGAGCGGCCCCACCGTTATCAAGGAGAGCTTTTGATTCGTCGGCAAAATTTTCCATGTGGGGCCCGAAGATTACCGGCATCCCCCACCCTGCCGGTTCTAGCGGGTTCTGCCCGCCAAGTTGAAGGATCGATCCTCCCATGAAGGCTACCTTTGCAAGTCCATACGTTTCATGAAGTTCGCCGTAGCTGTCCAAAATAAGAATGTCCCAATCTCTTCCGGGAAGCTCGCTCCTGAGCTTCGGTTTCAACCCCCGTGACCAGCATCCTTCAAGAATTTTCCCCACCCTTTCCAGGTGCCTCGGAGCGATTATTAACCTCGATGAGCCGATCTCGTTTTTAACTGCAACGTGAGCATCGAGAAGAATCTCCTCCTCTCCCTCTCTTATGCTTCCTCCTATCCACAAACTCCCGTTGTCCGGGGGCATGAATTCGGAAAGAGTGCTGACATCGCTGACTTTTTTATTTTCCTTGGGCGCGGCTATATCGAATTTCAGATTCGAGGATACTTCAACTCTATCCTTTTGGATTCCCAGAGAGCGGAACCTGTCCGCGTATTCTTCGGACGAGGCAGAGATCCATGACGAACCAAGTGAATTCTTAAAGAAGCTCCTGAATAGCAGGTATTTGGATAGTTTTTTCGTGGAAATCCTTCCATTCACGATGAATGTGGGAATCTCTTTCTTACTGAGCGCTCTAAGCAGCGAAGGCCAGATCTCGGTTTCAAGAAAAATTACCGCTTTCGGCCGGACCCTCCTAACGGCAAGAATTTGATACAATATCGAATCAATAGGAAAAGCTGAAAACGGGAACTTCTCTTTTTCAAGTTGTTCAAGCCCCGCCCTGGTTGCTGAGGTCAGGAACACAGTATATCCGTTATTTATGAGCTTATAAGCAAGTCTTATCGCAAGTTTTACTTCACCTAAAGAGACCCCGTGTATCCAGATAGGCTCGTTGTCTCTTTTCGGTAACATTCCAACTCTTTCTCTAATCCTCGACCATCCTTTTTGACGCCTTGCGATAATGAAGAGCCAGATCGGGGTCAACAGTATTATCAAGATGTTATATAATAAATACATTTCACACCTTCATCGTCCTGAAATCATCCGCCACCTTGTAGAGACCCCACAGGACGGACAGCATGCTTATGGATGTAAATATAATGATATGAGGGGCTTCCAACAGGTAATCGCACCCGTTGGTCAGGATGCCGCCTAGCGAAGGAGCGGGAGGCGGAACTCCGAGCCCGAGGAAGGAGAGACCTGATTCCGCCATGATGATCGACGCCGCCCCTACCGTCGCCTGCGCACCGAGGACGGGAAAAATGTTGGGGAGCAGATGTTTCCTGAAAATAAAAAGAAATCCCCCGCCCGAGAGGCACGCCGCCTCCATAAAGCTCTGATCTCTAAGCTGCCTTGCCATTGCCCTGGCCGTCCTCGCGTAGCCTACCCAAGATGAGATGGTCAGAGCGAGCACGAGGGAGAACTCTCCCCGCTTGAAAAACGCGAGGATGAGGATCGCCAGCAGTATCCCCGGCAGAGCCAGCAGCAGATCTATCAGCCTTGATATCGCAAGGTCCGCGACGCCGCCCTTGAACCCGGCCAGCGCCCCCAGCAACCCTCCCAGCAGGAGGGAAAGGCTGAGGGAAACTATCGTCAGCTTCAGGGACAGCCTCGAACCGAACACTATCCTGGACAACAGGTCTCTGCCCAGTTCGTCGGTTCCAAGCGGAAATCCGGAAGAAGGGCCCTCCAACCTCCTCTCCAGATGTATCTCCGAAGGATGCAACGAGAGCGCCAGCGGGCCCGCGGCGGTGAGCAGGAGCCAGGACAGTAGGAGGAGGACAGGGAACGACATCTTTTTACGCATCTCTGAGCCTCGGGTCCACCAAGGGAGAGAGGAGGTCGGCCAAAAGGTTTCCCAGCAGGTAAATGAAGCTGAAGACGATTATCAGGGCGGTTATGAGAGTGTAGTCCCTCGAGAAGACGGATCTCGCCAGAAGGCTTCCCAACCCTGGGATGCGGAACACTTTTTCGGTTATTATCGCCCCTGTCAGCAGCGCGCCGAACTCGAGGCCCGCCACCTGCATGAAAGGGATCAGGGAGTTGGGGACCATGTGCGCGGCGAAAGCACGAGAATTCCCAGCGCCTTTTTCCCTTGCCAGCAGGACATAGGACTTTCTTTTTTCCTCGCATATCGAGACCCTCAGGACGCGCCCCAGGTATGCGGAAGCCGGGATGGACAATACCAGGGCCGGGAGCACGAATGACAGGGCCGTCCCGTCTCCCGAAACGGGAAAAATCGGCAAACTGACCGCGAAAAAAAGCAGGAAGACCGGCCCTGTCAGGAATGAAGGCGAAACCATCATCACTGAAGAGGCCAAGCCGAAAACCCTGTCAGGGGGCCGTCCCTCGAAATAAGCGGATGCGGCACCCGAGAACAATCCCGCAAGGATCGAGAGCAGGAGGGCGGAAAACCCCAGCGCCAGGGTGTGGGGCAGGGCTTCGAGGATCTCGGTCGATACCTTTCTCTTCGTTACTAAAGATTCTCCGAAGTCCAATTCCAAAAGCCCCGCGAGGAACGAAGCGTACTGTGCAGTAAGCGGCAGGTCGAGCTTCAGCTCCTTCCGGAGGGCCTCCCTGTCCACGAAAGTTGCGTTCTCTCCCAGAAGGATCTCCACAGGGTCCGAGGGGGCGAGTCGCGACAGGAAAAAGACCGCGCTCGAGGCTGCGAACAGGGTGAAGATGAATTCGAGGACCTTCTTTGCGGCGCGAGAAGACATAGGTTCCATTTTACCTTATCGTCGAGTTGAGGTAAATTGGTCTTTTAAGGGGAGAGAATGAGCCACGGACAACGATTCTTCAGGCCGGACGCCCTGGACGGGGATTCGTTCTTCCTCTCGGGGGACGAGGCAAGGCATGCGACCAGGGTCCTTCGGATAAGAGAGGGAGACCGCGTAACTCTGATGGACGGGCGCGGATCCACGAGGGAATTCTCGGTCATCTGCGCAGGACGGGAGGGCCTCGAAATAAAGGCCGCATCGGAAGCGGTCAGGGCACCGCTTCCGGCGGTCAGGCCGCACCTTATCCTCGGCGCTCCCGACATGAAGGCGCTCGAAGAGGCTCTTCTCCACGCGGTAGAGCTGGGAATGTTCCGGATGGCCCTGGTTCAGACGGAGCGGTCTCCGTCCCCCATCCGCGCTTATGAGGCCAGGACGGAGCGCTTCATGAAGATCGCGGCATCCGCCATAAAGCAATCGGGGAACCCTTTTCTTCCTGAGATATCCTTTCACCGCCATCTTTCGGAAGCTCTCGGGACCGCGCCGGAGAAAGGCTACGTTCTCGATCAAAAAGGAAACCCTGTCAACGCGGCACTTCTATTGACGGGAGAGATCGGCCTCGCGGTGGGGCCCGAAGGGGATTTCACGGAAGGGGAAAAAAGGATGCTGGAAGAAGCCGGTTACGCGCGGCTGTCTGTCTCTTCAAATACGCTGAGGGTCGAAACGGCTGTTCTCGCGGCCCTGTCGCTGGTCACATGTCCGGGGTTTTTCTCAAGCTTCGAGGGTTGACGTAGACGAGGATGTTGTTGTCGTCGGGATCAAGGACCTTAAGGAAGAATCCCTTTGAAAAATTGGTATCCTCGGCCACCTGCCCTGCAAGCACCTCTCCGTCGCTGAAGTGAAGCCTGACGAAACGCCCGTCGGTCTTTTTCCTGAGGTTCTCCTCGTCAAGAAGGGCCTGGTAGGATGGGTTTCCCAAATAGTCTTTCACGAAGAAAGCGGCTTTGAGTTCCGAAACCGCGACGCACAGGGGGGATCCGTCGGTCTTTATGGCGGAGATCGGGTCCGTGCCGTTCTCGAAGAATCCCACTAGCGCCGGGACCACGTTCCCGTCAAGGTACCTGAGTATCAGCTTCCTGTACTCCATGGCCAGCCTCTCCGGATAAATTATCATACCGGACTGAAAAAATTGCAAGAGGCGCTCCTGCCGCTCCGGCGGATCGCCTCAAGGGGTCCCTCCGGACGGCTGCTTTATTTTTCAGCACATTTGTCGGATAATACCGCTTTGAGGTTTTGATGCCGGAACGAAAGCTGAAGTTCAAACACGTTGCCATCGAAGGCGCGATAGGCGTCGGGAAACGCACGCTGGCCCGGCTTCTGGCCCAGCGGACCGACTCGAAGCTGATCGAAGAGGAAGTGAACAACCCCTTCCTCAGGGATTTTTACCAGGGGAAGAAAGGCTCCGCGTTCCAGTGCCAGCTGTACTTCCTGCTGACGCGCTACCAGCAGCAGCTTCCGCTCGTCCAGCCGACTCTTTTCGAAAGCTCCGTGATCTGCGATTACATCCTCGAGAAGGAGCTCATATTCGCCCAGCTCACTCTCGACGAAAAAGAGCTTTACCTTCACAGGAAGATATTCCAGTTCCTCCTCGGCCCCCTGCCGGGCCCGGAGGCGATCGTGTATCTCCAGGCATCGACGGAAGTGCTGAAGAAGAGGATAAGGAAAAGAAGCAGGGAGAACGAGAAGAACATCTCCGAGGAGTACATCGAGAAGCTCAACGAATCCTACAACCACTTTTTCTTCCACTACAAGCGCACTCCTCTCCTCATCGTCAACGTCAACGACACTGACTTCGAAAAGAACCCGGAAGAGATGGACCGCCTCGTTGCAATGATAAATTCTTTGGAGTATGGTGTAGTCCTGTACAACCCTCCTGCATCCTGAGCGAGCGGGAAGGGCTGCGATATGAAGGCGAAGATCGCTTTCCCCCGACCGCAAAGGCGGCGGGGAGAAAGGAAGGATAGATGTCGAAGATAACCGTCCCCCCCTTTAAAAGCGTAAGCGTCCCTGCGATAAGGGATAAAAAGCGTTCCGGCGAGAAGGTGGTTATGGTAACCGCCTACGACTTCCCCTCCGCCAAGGCGTGCGACCAGGCGGGAGCCGACCTCATACTTGTCGGGGATTCCCTGGGGATGGTCGTCCAGGGCAACGAAGACACGCTGTCGGTGACTCTGGAAGAGATGATCTACCACACTTCCATGGTGGCCAGGGCCGCGAGGAGGGCGCTGGTGGTCAGCGACATGCCCTTCTTGACCTACCACACGGACGAGACCGAATCGGTCAGGAACTGCGGGAGATGCATAAAGGAAGGAAAAGCCCAGGCCGTGAAAGTCGAGGGCGGAGCCAAGAGGGCCTCTCTGGTGAGGACCCTCGTGAACAACGAGATACCGGTGATGGGACACATCGGCCTCACCCCCCAGTCGATCCACAGCCTCGGAGGGTTCAAGGTCCAGGGCAAGGACGAAGAGTCCGCAAGGATGCTCCTGGAAGACGCACTGGCGCTGGAGGACGCGGGAGCCTTCTCAGTCGTTCTCGAATGCATGCCCTCCGAGGTCGCCTCGAAGATAACCGCTTCGGTGAAGATACCTACTATCGGCATAGGCTCGGGGCCGCACTGCGACGGGCAGGTGCTCGTATTCCACGACCTACTCGGGATCTCCGATCCTCCCCATCCCCGTTTCGTCAAGAAATACAAGAACCTGAGGGACGAGATGGTCGAAGGGCTATGCCAGTTCGCGAAAGAGGTCAGGAAAGGGGTGTACCCTACCGAGGAGCAGTCGTACCACGTGCAGAAAGATCCCCAGGGACAGGAGAAGGAAAAGATCAAGTGATAATTTGCGGTTCCGTGAAAGAGATCAGGGAAACGAGCCGCGCCGTAAGGAGGGAAGGCAGGAAGATAGCCCTCGTCCCTACCATGGGATACCTTCACGAGGGGCATGTCTCTCTCGTGAGGAAAGCCAACAACCGCGCCGACTTCGTCGTCGTATCGATCTTCGTCAACCCGACGCAGTTCGGCCCCGAAGAGGATTTCGACAGGTACCCGAGGGACTTCGAAAGGGACAGGGTCATATGCGAAGAGGCCCGCGTGGACGCTCTCTTCTGTCCTCAGGTCGAAGAGATCTACCCCAGGGGGTATTCGACGTTCGTCGAGATAGAGGGCCGGATCGTGGACACCCTCTGCGGCGCCAGGAGGCCGGGACATTTCAGGGGAGTGGCTACGGTCGTTTCGAAGCTGTTCCTCGCGGTGGAGCCCGACATGGCGGTGTTCGGGCAGAAAGACGCACAGCAGTGCGCGGTCATAAGGAAAATGACGCGGGACCTCGATTTTCCGGTCGAGATAGTCGTTTCCCCCATAGTCAGGGAAAAGGACGGCCTCGCCATGTCGAGCAGGAACAAGTACCTCGACCCCGGCGAGAGGCAGGCCGCTCCCTTAATCAAGAAGGGGCTGGACCTGGCTTCCAAGGCGTTCGGCGGGGGTGAGCGCTTGCCTGCGAAACTGAAACAGGCGGCGCTCGCCGAGATCGGGCGTTCGGCACTCCTGAGGACGGATTATCTGGAGATAGTCGACGGCGAGACCCTCGAGCCGCTGGAGACCCTTTCAGGGGGGAGGCCGGCCCTCCTTGCCGCGGCCGTCTTCTGCGGGAAAACGCGGCTGATAGACAACATAATCCTGGGAGCTCAGAATGGTAATTGAGATGCTTGCGTCGAAGATACACAGGGCGAGGGTCACCGACTCGAACCTCGATTACGAAGGTTCTTTAACCCTCGATTCCGACATCATGAAAAAAGCGGGGATCATCCCCTATCAGGCGGTCGAAATATACAACGTCACGAACGGTTCTAGGCTGAAGACCTACGCCATCGAGGGCGAGCCCGGCTCCAGGACATTCTGCGCGAACGGCGCCGCCGCCCACCAGATAAAGAAGGGGGATGTCGTCATAATATGCGCCTACGTCCAGGTGGACGCGAGCGAGGCTGCCGGTTTCAGGCCCACGGTCCTGAGGATCGGCGATAACAACGAAATTGCCGGATAAGGAGAATTCGAGATGAAAAGGACCATGATCTTTCTCGCAGTGATGTTCTTCACGGTATCCGCGGTCTTCGCGGGAGGCCCCGCGGACCGCGACCCGATGAAAGCCGTTTCAAGACTGAAGGAGTTCAAGGCGCAGGAATCGCGGAATAAAGCGGCGGCCGTGGAAAAGATGAAGCAGGCCGAGAAATACGGCCAGCAGGAAAAACAGAACATCGACATGCTCCACTACGACCTCGACCTCTTTGTCGACCCGAGCCAGAGGTTCATCAGCGGAACGGTCACGCTGACCTTCTCCCCTACCGCGTCCCTGTCGTCGCTCAATTTCAGGCTTCACAAGAAGCTGGAACTCGTCTCGGTATCCTTCGACGATGCCGCAACGGGAAGCTACAAGAGGTCTAAGGACGACATAAAGGTCGATTTTCCCACCCCGCTCCAGCCCGGGACCAATCACAAGGTCGCCATATCCTACCGCGGTGCTCCGCAGATGACAGGGGCCCTCGGCGGCGGCATGCTTTTCAGCGATCATGACGGGGTGATGTCTGCCACTACGCTCTCGGAACCGTTCGAGGCTTATGCTTGGTGGCCCGTCATAGACGAGGTTTCCGACAAATTCACCGCAGATATAAACCTCAAGACACCCGCGGGAATGGTCGGAGCCTCCAACGGCACCCTTGAGGGAACAGTTACCAACCAGGACGGCACGGTCACTTACATGTGGAGCGAAGACTACCCGATCCCCGCCTACCTGATCTCGGTCAACGTCACCAACTACGAGCATTTCAGCGATTCCTACACCTCGCTGGACGGCAGCGCGGTCATGCCGCTCGAATACTACGTCTATCCCGAGCACCTTTCGGAAGCGCGGACGAACTTCGAGGACATCCCCGAGATGATCTCTCTCTACGCGGGCCTGGTCGGAGAATATCCCTTTATCGGCGAGAAGTACGGGCAGGTGGAGTTCCCCTGGGGCGGCGCCATGGAGCATCAGACGCTGACGAGCATGGGAGATTACTTCGTCGGCTATTCCGATTATTACAACAACCTCATTTACGCCCACGAGCTGTCCCACCAGTGGTTCGGCGACGAGGTGACCTGCGGGACCTGGCATGACATATGGCTCAACGAAGGGTTCGCCACCTACTTCGAGGTTCTCTGGATGGTGCACGAATACAGCAGTTACGGATTGACAGTCGGCGGAGTGCTCGGCTCTTATTATGACGACGGCCTCGCGAACGGCGCGCTCCGGGGAACGGTCTACGTGAAGAACGAGAACAAGCCTTTCGCTGATTCAGACGCCATATACACGAAGGGGGCCTGGGTCCTGCACATGCTCAGCCGCGTCATGGGAGAGGAGAAATTCTGGCAGGCCATGAGGGCTTACCGTGAGAGGCATTCCATGTCCTCGGCGGTCACGGATGATTTCATGTCCGTGTGCGAAGAGTTCCACGGTTCCGACCTGAAATGGTTCTTCGACCAGTGGGTGTACACGAAGAAAAGGCCGGTCTATTCCTGGACGTACTCGCAGAGCGGGAACACGCTCAACATTAGCGTGATGCAGAAGCAGAAACACAAGATCGCCAACCGCTCCGAGAACAACGACCGCTACATAATGCCCATCGACATCACCGTTTACTATGACGACGGGAGGGAGGAGACCGTTGTCATCAACAACGACGAGCGCTCGCAGGATTTCTCCGTCGCCGTCTCCGGAACCGTGAGCAACGTCGATTTCGACAAAGGCAATTTCATCCTCAAGGAGATGAAGGACTAGGAGGCCGCTCCCTGAACTTGAAAATTTGCCCGCTTGGTAATATCATTTAACCGACAAGCGAGGTGAAACATGTCAGACGTCGGAGAGCATGTGGGGAAAAAGCGGGCCCTCAGGCCCCTCGAGTCTTTCGGCATTGGCAGACTGATAACTGACGAGGACTTCAGGGTCGTGGAGATCTCGGAACAATCGGCGCGGCTGCTGGGCGCGGAGCCCGAGGATCTCCTCTCGAAGAGACTGACGGGAGAGATCGGCCCTAGGCGCGAAGTCCTCGAAGAAGCCGCCCGCGGCAAGATACATCTTTCGGAATGCAGGACGGCGGACGGCGGCACCATAAACGTCTGTTTCCGGGTGATGAAGCTCAACGGCGGAAGCGATGCCGAAGGCTTCGACGTGATCTTCCTGAAGGAAAGCGATACCCAGAAATGTTCCGGCGGAGAAAGCGTCCATTTCCACGAAGTGATCCACGAACTCGATTACAACCACGCGCAGACGATCTTTCTCGAGAGGCTTCTAGAATCCACGGGGCACGACCTGAAGACGCCTCTGGGCGTGGTCCTCGGTTATTGCGAGCTCCTGTTCAAGGGGAAAGCGAACGGAGCCGGCGATTCGGACCGCATCCACAGGACCATATACAGGAACTGCGCCTGGATCTCGGAGATGGTGGAGAGGCTGGAGGAGTTCACCTCGATCGTCAAGCATTGCAAGGACGAGAAAAGAAAGCCGGTCAGCTTCACCCAAGCCCTTAGGGACTCCGCCGGGAGGCTTTCAAGGACATCCTTCGCGACAAAGGTCAAGCTCCACATCGAGGGTCCCGAATCGTCCGATACCGAAATCTCGGAGCCGCCGAACCTCATCGCTTCCATGGCGGACGAGCTTCTGAGGAACGCCATCCTGTACAGCAGGAGCGACAGGGAGGTCGCGATCTCGGTGTCGCGCGACGGGAAGAAAGTCTGCGCCGCGATGCTCATCCCGGCAATGGAAGAAGATGCCCCGACCATGAACCATCTCATGGAGAGAGTCTTTGTCCAGCCTCCGGATTTTCACAAGGAGTCGGCAGAACAGAAGCCTGTCTGCCTGGGGCTCGGAGCGGTAAAATATCTCGTCATGATGATGGGAGGCACGATGAACGCCTCGAGCGGCCCGGGCGAAAGCGCCAGGATCGTCGTCGAACTGCCGGCCCAAGCATGATCAGTCCTGCCGCGGCTCAACAGCCTGATGCTGTTTTTTCCTTAGAAGCACCCTTATCGGGCCGAACGGGGCATCCTGAAAAAGGCTCACGACCCGTTTTTTCGCCATCTCCAGGACAGTCACGAAAGTAAGGACCGTGCCGAACCTGCCTTTGTCTTCCCCGAGAAGTTCCGTGAACAGCGCAGTCCCTCGCTCCCTTATCAGCGCCAGGACCTCCTCCATCTTCTCGGCTATGTTCTTCTCTTCTACGAGGATTATTTTTGTTTCCTTGTTCTCGATCCTCTGGATGACGTTCTTGATCGCCCCGACGAGATCCCATACTTCGAGGTCGTAGGTGTCCAGGCTCCCCTCCCCGGCTATCTCCCTGCGGTGGAACTGGCTGATCGCAAGCGCTTCCTTTTCGCCCAGAATGTGCCCCGCCTCTATCAGCTTCCTGTGCTCCAGGAGCTGATCCACGAGAGTTTTGCGGGGATCCTCGGCTACGGCTTCCTCCCGCGTGTGCCTCGGAAGAAGCATCTGGCCCTTGATGCTGATCAGTGTCGCGGCCATCGTTATGAAGTCGGCTGCGATGTAGAGGTTGAGGTCCTTCATCTTCGATAGGTACCTGTTGTACTGCTCTGTTATCTGCGCGATAGGGATGTCGTAGATGTCCAGCTCGTTCTTGTCGATAAAGTAAAGGAGCAGGTCAAGGGGGCCTTTGAAGACGGGAAGGGAATAGCGCGGCTCCGTACCGTCCCCTGCCTCGACGAATTTTCCTGGTTCCGTTATCGCGTCCATGCCGTATCCAAAAAAAGCTATTATATATTATAATGCCTGATTGGCAAACCGCTAAGGAACGGAGGAAAAATGCCCCGTGAAAAAGAACTCTCCAGGAAAGCCTCTTTCAGGCAGAAGCTCGACAAGCAGCTGAAGGACAAAAAGACCCTCCCTTCGACCTCGGGATACGAATTTCAACCCCTTTACACCCCGGAAGATACACCCGGCGCAGATTACGAGGAACGGCTCGGTTATCCCGGGGAATTTCCCTTCACGAGAGGCGTGCAGGCTTCGATGTACAGGGGCAGGTTCTGGACCATGAGACAATACGCGGGTTTCGGAACCGCCAGTGAATCCAACGAACGGTACAGGTACCTCATAGAAAAGGGACAGACCGGCCTCTCCGTCGCTTTCGACCTACCCACCCAGATGGGATACGATTCCGACGACCCGGTCTCCGCCGGAGAGGTCGGCAAGGTGGGCGTGGCGGTGGACAGCCTGGAGGACATGGAGGTACTTCTGAAGGGCATCCCGCTCGACAAGGTTTCCACCTCAATGACGATCAACTCGACGGCGTTCGTGCTGCTCTCTCTCTACCTCGCCGTCGCTGAAAAGCAGGGCGTCCCGTTCTCCTCGCTTTCGGGCACCATCCAGAACGACATCCTCAAGGAATACATAGCCAGGGGGACCTATGTCTTCCCACCGAAGCCATCTCTAAGGCTCATCACGGACATTTTCGAGTTCGCCGGCGGGAACGTTCCGAAGTGGAACACGATATCGATTTCCGGCTACCACATCAGGGAAGCGGGAGCGAGCGCGGTACAGGAAATAGCATTCACCTTCCTGAACGGAATGACGTATGTCCGAGCCGCTATGGACGCGGGCCTGGAAGTCGACGCTTTCGGCGAGAGGCTTTCCTTTTTCTTCAACGCCCACAACAATCTTCTGGAAGAGGTCGCGAAGTTCAGGGCGGCCAGGCGACTGTGGGCGAAGATAATGCACGACAAGTTCAACGCAGTGAACCCCAAAGCCCAGATGCTTCGCTTCCACACACAAACAGCCGGCTGCACCCTCACCGCCCAGCAGCCCGAGGTTAACGTGGCCAGGGTGACCCTGCAGGCACTGGCGGCCGTCCTGGGCGGAACCCAGTCCCTCCACACCAACTCCAAGGACGAAGCTCTCGGGCTCCCCACGATGGAATCGGCGACCGTGGCGCTCAGGACGCAGCAGGCGATCGCTTTCGAAAGCGGTGTCACGGACATGATAGACCCTCTCGGAGGGTCTTACGCTATCGAAACCCTTACCGACAGGATAGAATCAGAGGCGATGAGAATCATCGAGGAGATCGAGGCCGGCGGCGGGATGGTCGACGCGATAGAAAAGGGCATTGTCCAGAGGCAGATAGAGGATTCTTCCTACAGTTACCAGAAAGAGATCGAAGCTGGAGAAAGAATAATCGTCGGCGTGAATTCCTTCTCGGAATCATCTGAAACGCCAATCCCAGTATTAAGGATCGACCCTAAACTCGAGACCGAGCAGGTGGGGAGGCTCAGAGACCTGAAGGCGCGCAGGGACAACGCGGCGGTGTCGAGAGCCCTCGCAAATGTAAAAGCGGCGGCGGAATCTTCGGACAACATAATGCCTCCGACACTGGAAGCGGTCAAAGCCTACGCCACGATCGGCGAGATCGTCGGAACTCTCAGGGATGTTTTCGGGGTGTTCAGGGCGGGATGATTGAGCCAGCCCCTTTCCGAACATACCAGGCGGACTTTTCAAGCCCATCTCGGGGCCCACTTTTTTGAGGGGATCTTCACCGGCGTCTGGCTCCTGAACGACATCGTCGCCAGGAAGCATTTCGATGCCTCCCCGATCCTGGTCACTCTGCTGGTCATGTCGGCTTCCGCATCTCTCATCCTCTCGCTGCCGCTCGGCTCGATGATGGCCTACAGGCCCAAGAGGATCTTCTTCCTGATGGCTGGGGTGCCGCGGCTGGCATTCCTGCTATGCCTGTTTTGCGGGTCGGCAACGGGCTTCGTGATCCTCGCCTCGATCGCCTCGATCTCATATCCGCTTTTCTTCACCGCTCAGAACGCAATACTTAAATCCAACTACGGGGAAGGGAACAGGGGGAAGCTTTTCGGACTGGTATATTCCTTTTCCGGGCTGATGGCCATATTCTCATCTTTAACGGTGGGAAGGATTTACGACCTTTTTCCCGACTCTCCCTCCGTAATTTATCCCCTGGCGGCGCTGGCGGGCTTCGCTTCTTGCGTCCTGATGTCCGGCATCAGGGAAGAAGGAATCAACAAGAAGGAGCCGACCACTCTCGTTAAGCCCCTCGATATCCTCAAAAAACGCCCGGATTTCAGAAAATTCGAGATCTCCTATTTCCTTTACGGAACGGGATTCATGATGATGCTTCCCCTTTTACCACTATATCTGGTAGACCATCTCAAGGTGACATACAGCCAAGCGTCATTTCTTAACGGGCTTTTTTACCAGGGGATGATTGTGATCTTCTCCTGGTTCATGGGTCGGCTCACCGACAGGGTCCATCCCCTGTACCTGAACAAGGCGGGATTCGCCGCACTTGTATTCTATCCTTTGTCACTTTCACTTGCCGCCGGCGTTCTATTCGCCTACCCCGCATACGCCTGGTACGGAATAAGCATGGCCGTCGTCAACGTTTCCTGGTATCTCGCTCCCCTGACATTCTGCCACGCCAGGGAGGAAGCCTCCTCATTCGGAGCTCTGCACGTGGCGCTTGCGGGCGCAAGGGCGTTCATAGCGTTCCCGCTCGGGACTTTCCTATATTCGGTTTCCGGGACATTCTGGGTCCCGTTCCTGACATCCTCTTCCCTTTTCCTGGTCAGTTCCATGATCATCCCCTCCCCTGATAAAATCATAAGCTCAAAAAAATGAAGAAGTTGCGGTTCGGCAAAGCCGCAAATGCAATAAAAATGCCAATATATGGGCATTTTAACCCTTGACAAACACAATATATTGGATTATATTCTCATTGCCCTGAAAAGGGTCTTTTTTATAAAACGGGAAAAAACAGGAGAAATCTTATGGATAAGAATAAAAACATTGGCGGGACCATCAAGGACAAGCGCGATTCGAAGGACGATCTTTTCAAGGAGCTTCCTCAGGACAGAAGGCAGGATTCGGACGACATAGCGCCAGATCAGTTCGTTTCAGAAGCACTGGAGCCTTTCTCTCTTAAGCGGCACTTTACCACTTCAGGCACATCTCCTTACGATTCTGTAAGATATGTCAAAAGAAGTTCCCGCATACTCAATCCGGACGGTTCGATCGTCTTCTCCCTTGACGACGCCGAAGTGCCCGATGAATGGTCGCAGCTGGCCACCGACATCATGATATCCAAGTACTTCAGGAAAGCGGGAGTGCCCGGGTCCGGCCACGAGACTTCCGTCAGGCAGGTCGTGAGAAGGATCGCCCACACCTTAAGGACCGAGGGTGAAAAGCTCGGGAATTATTTTACGGAGGAATCTGAAGCGCAGACCTTCGAGGACGAGCTCGTCCACATCCTCATCACCCAGAAGGGCGCCTTCAACTCGCCTGTGTGGTTCAATCTCGGGCTCTACCACGAGTACGGGATAGAGGGCCAGGGCGGGGCTTATTACCATAATCCCCAAACGGCCAGGGTAGAGGAGACTAGGAACGCCTATCAGCACCCCCAGTGCTCCGCATGCTTCATCCAGTCGGTAAAAGACGACCTCATGGACATTTTCCAGCTGATAAAGAATGAAGCGCGCCTTTTCAAGTACGGGTCCGGGACCGGCACCAATTTCTCGAGAATCAGATCAAAGGAGGAGAAGCTTTCCGGCGGCGGCACATCGTCCGGCCTCATGTCTTTCCTTGAAGTTCTGGACAGGGCGGCGGGGGCGACGAAATCGGGAGGGACGACCCGCAGGGCCGCGAAGATGGTCATCCTGGACGCCGACCACCCGGAAATACTCGATTTCATAGGCTGGAAGAAGCGCGAGGAAGAAAAAGCGAGGATGATGGCCAAGAGCGGCGTCAGCATGGATGAAGCCATAAGGACGGTCTCGGGCCAGAACGCCAACAATTCCGTCAGGGTCACGGATGAGTTCATGGAGGCTTGTGAAAAGAACACCGTGTTCTCGACAAGGAACCGCGTTTCGGGCGACGCCGCCCAGACTCTGAAAGCAAGGGACATCCTCAAAATGATCGCGGAAGGCGCCTGGGAATGCGGCGACCCGGGCATCCAGTTCGACACGACCATCAACAAATGGCACACCTGCAAGGCTTCAGGCAGGATCAACGCCAGCAACCCCTGTTCCGAATACATGTTCCTGGACGACTCTTCCTGCAACCTCGCGTCCATAAACCTTCTCAAGTTCCTACGGGAGGACGGATCCTTCGAGATAGAAGGATTCAAGCACGCCATAGCCATTCTCATCATGGCGCAGGAGATCCTGGTCGACCTGGCTTCGTACCCCACCGAGACGATCGCGCAGAACAGCCATGACTTCCGCCCCCTGGGGCTCGGATACGCCAATCTCGGGACCCTTCTGATGGTCTCAGGCATACCTTATGACAGTCCGAAAGGTTTCGCATGGTGCTCCGCCGTGACCAGCATAATGACCGGCCACGCTTATACCGTGTCGGCGCACATCGCAGAACGAAAAGGGCCCTTCCCCGCATACGCGGCGAACAAGGAGCCGATGCTTGACGTTATTAAAATGCACAGGGCGGAAAGCCTAAACATCGACACATCGCTCATACCCGAGCAGCTCGCCACGGCGGCGCGGCAGGCATGGGACGACGCTCTACTCTTCGGCATGCGCTTCGGCTACAGGAACGCCCAGGCTTCAGTTCTGGCCCCGACCGGCACAATAGGTCTTCTGATGGACTGCGACACCACGGGGATCGAGCCAGACTTCACACTAGTGAAGTTCAAGAAACTCGCGGGAGGCGGCTACTTCAAGATCGTCAACCAATCTGTCGAACCGGCTCTTAAGAAGCTGGGGTACTCGCCGAAGGAGATCGGGGAGATCCTCGACTACCTGATCGGGACATTCAAACTCGATGGAACTCCCTTCATCAACCCGAGGACCCTGAATGAAAAAGGTTTCACTGCCGAAGAAATAACGAAGGTCGAAGCCCAGCTGCCCAGAGTCGTCGAGATTTCTCAGGCTTTCACGGTTCCGGTGCTGGGGGATGCCTGTTTCAAACGCCTGGGCGTTTCACCGGAAGAGGCGTCGAAGCCGGGCTTTTCTCTACTCGCCAAGCTCGGCTTCAAGAATGTGGAAATAGAGGAGGCTTCAAAGGTCGCATCGGGGCACATGACGCTGGAAGGCGCCCCCTACCTGAAAGAGGAGCATCTGCCTGTCTTCGACTGCGCCAACAAGTGCGGAAAGTACGGAAAACGCTTCATCGCTCCGCTGGGACACATCAGGATGATGGCGGCCGCCCAGCCCTTCATCTCCGGAGCCATATCCAAAACGGTCAACCTTCCGGGCAACATAACTCCCGAGGAGATAGAAAGGGTCTTCACGGAAGCCTGGAAAAGGGGGGTCAAGGCGATAGCTGTCTACAGGGACGGCTCGAAGATGCTCCAGCCGCTCTCTGATGCTTCCTCTGAAAAAAAAGAGGGCACGGACAAGGCGGCACATCCCCAGCAGACGGCAGACCTCTGGAGAACTCCGCTCCAGAGAAGAAGGCTTCCGAAGAAAAGGAAGGGCTTCACTCAGGAAGCCCGCGTCGGCGGCCAGAAGATCTATCTGAGGACAGGCGAGTACGAGGACGGCCGCCTGGGAGAGATCTTCGTGGACGTCCACAAGGAGGGCGCGTCCTTCAGGAGCCTGATGAACTGCTTCGCGATAGCCATCTCGCTCGGCCTCCAATACGGCGTCCCCCTTGAGGAGTACGTCGACTGCTTCACGTTTACCAGCTTCGAGCCCCGCGGCATCGTGAACGACCACCCGAACATAAAGCACGCAAACTCGATGATCGACTACCTGTTCAGGGTTATCGCCCTCGAGTACCTGAAGAGGACGGACCTTGTCCAGGTCAAGCCGCAGGAGATCACCCCCGAGGCCGACGCCACGAAGATCCTGGCTTCCCCCACCGCCTCCAGCAAGGAACTCAAGGAAGCGGAAGAGATCCTGAAGACAGAATCAAAGCTTCCAGTTTACAAGATCGCCGACAGCTCGGTCGCGAGCCAGTACCTTGGCTCGATGATGGGAGACGCTCCGTTCTGCAGCATTTGCGGCCACCTCACGGTAAGGAACGGCGCATGCTACAAATGCCTGAACTGCGGGAATTCGCTCGGGTGTTCGTAAGGCTTATGGCTGAAGGTTAGTCTTTATAGGAATAAATTCACTGGCATGGGCAGGGGTCTGCGCCCCTGCCCCTTTGCGGGAAGATCTGGGGCGATATCGGTTTTTCAGGTTTCCGCTTACTTAAAATTACCCCGTGAGCCTCGTCTTGCGATCTTGTCAAAAGGGCCGGGAACAGGATATAAACAAGATTTGCGCCGCGACGCCGCAATTTCACGGCCGCGTTTCATGCAGGCTTCCGCGGCCTGGGGAACCCGGGATTGCGGTGTTCTAGTGCTTCGTCCCCTTCGCTATCACTTCAAGTTCGTATTGCCTGGCGCAGATCACCAGGGGTTCCGGTTCACCCGGCAAGGGAGGGCGTATTGGAAGGACCGAGACATTTTCCTTGTAAATCTCCACGACCCTATAGGTCGCCCCTCCGTCCACGCGCACTCCGCCTATGAACTTGACAACATCGCCCACATCCATTTCAGTTGCCTCCTGAACCAAAGATAACCCCGGAAGCGTACTATGTCAATGGGGGCATACCTCCCAGATTCCAGCAAATTACAGGACAGGCTGTGCGGCAATCGGTTTTTTCAGCAACCGGCCGGCAAGGGTAACGGCACACGAGATAAAAATGGAACAGGACCGCGAAAACCGTCATCCTCTTCTTGCGGCCGGACTCGCGCGACCTGGCCTTGTTCACGGGTTATCAACTCGTTTTCCCCTGCCCTTACTACCACTCGAAGCGGTATTCGCAGCATGTGTCCCTGCGGCAGAGGCAGCGTGGCTCCGAACCCCGCACCTTCACTCCCGCGATCAGGCCGCACATCTCCGCTATGTATGCGACGTTGCTGGAGCAGACGCTCCGGAACGTCTCCCGGTGGCCGGATATTTTGAGAATAGAATGATTGGGCGAGCTTTCCGATACTATCATCTCGCCGAAACCCCGGACATAGCTCTTGTGAAGGATCGGCATCTTCTCTATCACCTCGCATGGGGTCTTGGCCGCCCCCAGGGCTACTTTGAAGAATTTCATGTGCGAAGCCGCCGACCTGCGCCCAAGCTCCTGATAAGCGCTTTCGCCGGGGAGCCCCGAGAGTTCTTTGATGTAAAGACAGAGCGAGTCGTCCATTGCGAGCGCGTACCAGCTCATCGGAAGTATTATGCCCCCGGCGTCATTGCCGAATTTTTTCTTCAGCAGCGATACGGCCTCGGATTCCTTCTCCCTGCCGTAATTGTCGCGGATGTGCTCCAGCCTGCTCTGGATCGTCGTGCCTTTGATCTCGGCCATCTATCCCCCGTTCTTTTTCGAATCAGTCGCCGGAAGTCATCACGAATTCCAAGTCAACAAGTATTTGTTCATTTAGTCTCTTTGTCAAGACGGTGTTGCACATATCCTGAGCCCTCTTTTCGCCGTAAACAATGATGTCGCACATGAAATGGCCTCCCTCCCGACGCGATGGCCGTTCTTTTCCTCCCGTAAAAGGTATAAAATGGGCACGGAGGCATAAATATGGAAAAGATCTTTCATTACTCCCTCATGACCGCCGCTTCTTTCGTCGCCCTGGCATTGTTCTCCATCGGTATCAGGAATATCAGGGCGAGGAGGAAGCCGGGACCCTTCATGATGGCCCTCCTCATAGCGTTCAGCCTGATTGGAGTCAACAGTTCAGGTCAGAGCACCGGCTCCCCTGTCAAATCCGCGAGGCAGCACACGGAAAAGTACCCCGAGAGCAGGGTCCTGGACCTTAACAAGACTCCCGAGTGGAGGGATTTCAAGGCGTTCTGGAAAAAACTGGATCTCGTTGTTCCAAAGAAAAAGACCGAGGGGGAGCTCGGCGATGTCATTGAGCATCATGGCTCTATCGATCGCGAGGAAGCAGGAAAACTCAGGAACGAGCTTAAAGAGCTGGTGGAAAGATTGAAGCGGCTCGAACAATCCAGGATCTTGACTCCCTCCGAGAGAGAACTTTTCGAACGCCTTTGCACCGAACGGATCAACCAGATGGAGCAGTTCCCGATGAGCATGATTACCCGGATGATACCTCCCCCGTATCTTGTCCGAAAAGAACAGACGATCGGCAATCTGGAAAGAAGGATCGACCAGCTCCTTGAACTAAAAAAGAACGACAAGATAGACCAGCGAGAGATCTCCTTGGCGCTCAAGAACATACAGAAAGAGATCGAGGCGTTCTCGGCGTACGATTCCGTGAGCAGGGGGTGGCTGGGGTATCACTTTATGTATGCCGATCTCGGGGGTCCTGCCGAGGAGAAAGATTTCAGCATCGACAGGTTGATAGAGGACAACGAAAAACAGTACGCAGGTTTTACGGCAAGGAAAGATTCGCCCGACTCCAGCGAAGCCGCTCCCTCTTTCAAAGAGATCGAAGCGAAGTACAAGGAAACCAGAGAGAATCTCCTGACGCTGAAGAGGGCCGTCCCGTTCATCAACGAAGCTGTCTTAGATTTGGAACGATGAACCGCCCGTATTTCGTTTTCGAGGTCACGCCCCGATGCGGAAGCGACTGCCTTTACTGCTACAATGTCTGGAAACAGCGCGATGATTATCCAGAAGGAGAACTGACCTTTTCCGCCATCACTCGTCTTTTCGAGAAGCTTCTCTCGGAGGTCCGTCCTTCGGGGGTGACGCTGGCGGGAGGCGAACCCCTCCTTCATCCCCATATTGCCAAGATCAGTACTTTTCTGTCAGGGAAAAACATCCCCGTGAGCGTCGTGACCAACGGGACCATTCTGGATGAAGAAACTGCGGGGAACCTGGCCGATGCCGGCGTGGGCCACTTTGAAATATCGATCCCCAGCATGGATCGCTTTTCATACGCAAAGCTCACGCGGGACGAGAGGCTCGGCGAGGCCAGGAAAGCTCTGCTTTGCACTAGGTCCGCGGGCTCCAAACTGACTGTTTCGACGGTAATAACAAGGCTCAACCTCATCGACATAGGAGAGGTCATCGAACTGGCCGCAGCTTTTTCCGCCGACTCGGTATCGCTGAACCGCTTCGTCCCCGGCGGAGAAGGTCTCCGGCACCTTTCAGAGCTCACGCCGACGAGAGATGACCTCGAACAGGTTCTTGCGGCTGCGGATGCGAAGAGCGCGGACCTCGGCATTCCTGTCGCGGTGACCATACCGGTGGAACCTTGCCTGATCGATCATAAGCAGTTTCCGCGCCTCCATTTCGGGGCATGCTCTTGCGGAAAGGATAAATGGGTGATCGACCCTCTAGGAAATCTTCGGACTTGCGAACAGAACCCCGAGATCCTCGGAAGCCTCTTTTTGAAAAGCTTTGCGGACTTGGCAGGATCGGCGCGGACTGAAAGTTTCAGAAATGATGGCCTGAATGTTGGTTGCGGAGAATGCGATCTTTACGAGAACTGCGGGGGCGGCTGCAGGTTCCTGCGACGATCAGGGACGAAATAGATTCAGAAGGACTTTACCGCCTCTTCCACGGTAGCGTATTTGTCGAACACCGACGAGATCCTTGTAATGTCGAGAAGGTCGTCAACTTTCCTCGAGTCGCTGACGAGCTTGATGACCCCTCCGAACCGCCTCGCTATCGTATATGCCGCCATGAGGTCTCCGAGCCCGGCCGAATCTATGAAAGACACTCCCCTCAGGTCTGCAACGATCTTTTTATTTCCCTGTTCGACCTGTTCGTTGACGACATCCTTTATCCTCACCAAGGATGTCTTCCCGTCTATCTTAAGAACTATGAGTTCTTCGACCCGTTCCACCGTGATCGTCATCCCGCCCTTCTGTCTCCTCTCCTTTCTCATTGTACTCCTTTACGGTTCCATCGCGAAACGTCCTCCTCCCGCTTTTCTGACTTTTGCGGAAAACGCGTTCCAGGGAGTATAATGGTAAAGAAGGGGTGAAAGATGAACAGGACGATATTGACGATAGGGCCATTCGATTCGAGCGGAGCGACGGGCATAGTAGCCGACATCAAGACTTTCCAGACGTTCCGCGTGTATGGCGCGCCTGTCTCGACGGCGATCATAGCGCAGAACACCTCGGGGATCCAGGGCGTGTTCCCGATCCCGATGGAGTTCGTGGGTCAGCAGATGGAGGCGGTCGTTTCGGACATGCCCCTCCACGCCGCGAAAATAGGCATGCTGACCGAGGCCAACAGCATCGAGATCGTCGCATCGCTGCTGAACGCGCTGAACATCAAATGCCCACTGATGGTAGACCCCGTCATCTTCAACCACGAGGGGCAGCGGCTTGTTAACGACGACGCCGTGGCGGCCATAAAGAGCAAGCTCATCCCCCTGGCGTTCGCCGTCACTCCGAACATCAAGGAGGCGGAACTTCTCACGGGAGTGGCGATCAAGGACATGAACAATGCAAAAGAGGCGGCGAAGATACTCTTCGGGCTCGGGACGAAACACGTCATCGTCACCGGAGGCCAGCTTCAGGAGGTGAGGTCTCTCGACCTCTGGTATGACGGAAGCCACTTCCATGTGTTCGAAGCGCCGCGCCTCAAAACTAAGAACACTCTCGGGCTCGGATGCACATTCTCCTCGATAGTCATAGCGCTGATCGCTCGCGGGCTCGGCATGGGCGAGAGCATCGAAAAGGCGAAGCAGTACCTCGCAAAGGCCATGCAGCACCCCTTCCAGATCGGAAAGGGCCTGGGACCGCTCAACCACACGATACCTATGTAAGTTTTTTCCTGATCGTCCTTACGAAATCAACGGCATCGGGAGTTGACAGGGTTTCCTCGGAAGCGAGCCCATCTAGATATCCCGCCGTTCTTACGGCTGCGTCCCTGTATCTTTCCTTGTTCTTCTGGACTACCTGGTAGCCGAAGGTCCCCAACGCCTTTAAAGCGCGCTGAAGCGCCGTCTTCTTGAACTCCGCGCCTCCTCCTCCTCCGACAGATCTCAGGGAGCGTTCGAGGATCGCCTTCTTCTCCGCCGCCGAGGGTGTCCTGTAACCGTCGACGTAGAGAGAGGCGAGATCGTAGCATCTCGGCGCAAGCAGGGCGTCCTGGTAGTCCACGACGTAGATGGAACCCTTCGACACCATTATGTTCTCGGAGTGGTAATCTCGGTGGGCGAACGCCGCAGGAGCGAGGCTCAATTCCTCCGCCAGATTGTATATGGCCTCTTTTACCTTCTCGGAAGGTTTTTGCGAAAGGTAGGAAGCGCAAAAATTCAGGAAAAAGAAGTTCATCTCGAACCTTAGCCTGTCGATATCCATCCTGTTGAGCTTGAAGCTTTTCGGAAGATCCCCGGGAGAGATGCCTGCGAAAAGCCCGGCGACATTCAGGATGTTGTCGAGATAAGGCGCCGACCTCTTCTCCGCGGAGAACAGACCGCCTTCCACGAACTCAGTCACGACAGCCTTTTCGTCGTCCGCTGAGAGCACCCTCGGGACCGGGACCTTTTTTGAAAGCAGGAACTTAGTGATGGCCGCGAACCTCTCCGCGTCTTCTCCTCTCTCGAACTTTATCATCAGGGCTGGCCTGCCCTTCCATTCGCCACAGAAGAATTTCTTGGTGGAGGCGTGTGCTTCCAGCGGTTTCCAGGTCTCACCGGTCATTTTCGGGCCACCTTCCTTGTTTTTTGGCCTTCCGGGCGTCAGGGCGAGCTCTTCTCGATCTGCGAGAGAAGGTCCTCCGCCTTCGCTGAAGCTTCGGAGTAAGGATAATTCTCCACAAGCTGTTTAAGTAGGGACGTCCTTTCCTCCGTATTGCCCAGAGTCCCTGCGCAGAGGGCCTCCTTGTAAAGGGCGTCGGGGACCTTGTTCCCGAAGGGGAAATGCTCCGCCACCGCGGCGAACCCCTCTTTCGCTTCCTGGAACTTCTTCTGCGAATAGAAACATTCCCCTATCCAGTACTGCGCGTTGTCGGCAAGGTCGCTCTGGGGGAATTTCACGATGAAATCTGCGAAAGCCCTTTCGGCGTCCTCTATCCTGCCGTCCTTCATGAAATCCATGGCCTTTTTGTAAAGGTCTCCGGGGTCCTGGGAAAGGTTGGCAGGATCCTCGATCGCCAGCTTCGGAGGAGCCTGCGGCACTTCAGAGGGAGCCTCTTGAACGGCCTCCCCTTTCATTCCGGTCATGGCTTGGATCTTTTTCGAGAGTTCCGCCTGTTCCTGCTGGAGTTTCTGGATGTCCTGCCTGAGGTAATCGACCGAGCGCTGGATGTCTGCGGGAGGCTCGAGCATCGCCGCGCAGCCCAGGAACGAAATGATCATGAAAAAGGAGAGCGCCAATGCGGTTTTCCTTGCCATATCAATCTCCTCCCTTGAATATCTTCCTGAAAAAGGATTCCCTTTTATCGTTCTTCTCTGCTTCAAGCCGGAGCAGTTCCTGCCACAGCTTCTTTTCTTCCCTTGAGATCTTTGAAGGTGTCCGAAGCCTGACTTCTACGAAAAGGTCGCCTCTTCCCCGGTGGTGCAGCCTGGGCATGCCCTTTCCCGCTATCCTGAACCTTTGTCCGTGCTGCGTGTTGGGAGGTACGGAGACTTTTTCAAGCTTCCCGTCAAGCGTCTCTATCTCCACTTCGCCCCCCATGACCGCTTCGGGGAGCGATATGTCCACCCTGCAAAGAAGGTTCTCCCCGTCGCGCAGGAAAAACGGATGGTCCCTGACGCCTATGAAGATGTAGAGGTCGCCCCTGGGACCTCCCTTCCTTCCAGGCTCCCCCTGTCCGGGGACCTTGAGCCTCGAACCGGATTCAACTCCGTGCGGAATCTTGACCTTGATCTTCTTGGTCCCGTATTCGCTTCCTTTCCCCCCGCACTCCCCGCATTTTTCGCGGGCGATCGTCCCCTCGCCCGAGCATTGCGGGCAGCCCCTGGATACGGTGAAGAATCCCTGCTGATAGAATATGCTGCCCCGTCCTCCGCACGCCTGACAGGTAGCCCGTTTCCCGTCCCTGGCGCCCGTTCCTGCGCATTTCGGACAGGGTTCTTCGTATGGAATCTCAATTTCCTTGTCGCAACCCAGTAGTACTTCCTCGAGGCTCACTTCGACGTCGTACCTGAGGTCGGACCCGCGGTGAGGGCCGCCGCGCCCGCCTGCCCTGCCGAAAAGGTCGCCGAACCCGAACAGGTTGCCGAGGAGGTCTCCGAAATCGTCGAATACGGCCGAGTCCCAGTCGACCCCTCCGCCGGCTCCCCCGACCTTTCCGTACCTGTCGTACTGGGCCCTCTTGTCGGGGTCCCCGAGGACGGAATAAGCTTCGGAAGCTTTCTTGAACTTCTCCTCCGATTCCTTGTCCCCGGGGTTCCTGTCGGGATGGTATTTCAGGGCAGCCTGTCTGTAGGCTACCTTTATCTGTTCCTGTGTGGCGTCCCTGGGGACGCACAGAATTTCATAGTAATCGCCGGCTCCGCTCATCTCTTATTTCTTTTCTTCCTTCTGCGGAGGCGCGTCCTCGGAATCAGGCTTGATGCCCATCTGGGCCAGCGGATCGTTCATTATCGCCTCCGTGATCTTGTGGGAGATGTCGCTCAGCTCGAAGAACGTTTCGTGCAGGTTCGCGGAGCTTTCCGACAGGACCTCTTTCCTCGCCTGCTTTATGGCGTTCTCCGCTTTGGTTTTTGTCTCCGCGTCAAGAAGAGCCCCGAACTCGGCGAAGGATTTCTCTATGCTCTCGACAAGCCGCTCCAGCTTGAGTTTCAGTTTCTGGATCTCGACCGCCCTCTTGTCTTCTATCTCGCGAGCCTTGGCGTCGTCTATGATCCTCTGGATCTCATCCTCGCTCAATCCCGACGAAGGGTTGACGACGATCTTCTGCTCGTTGCCCGTCATCAGGTCCTTCGCGTAGACGGAGACGATCCCGTTGGCGTTGATGTCGAATGTCACCTCCACCTGCGGCAGGCCTTTCGGAGCCGGAGGTATCCCCACCAGGTCGAACTTGCCGAGAGAAATGTTCTCCGAGGAGATCTCCCTCTCGCCCTGGAGGACATGGATCTCCACGCTGTCCTGGTTGTCCGCGACGGTCGTGAATATCCTGCCCTTCTTCGTCGGGATTGCCGATCCCCGCTCGATGAGCTTCACGAAAAGGTTTCCCTTAGTCGAGACCCCGAGGCTCAGCGGGATAGAATCCAGGAGGACGATTTCCTTCACGTCACCCTTGAGGATGCCGGCCTGCAGAGCGGCTCCGAGAGCGACCACCTCGTCGGGGTTCTTGTCCCTTCGCGGGTCCTTTCCGAATATCTCCTTGACGGTCTGGATGACCATCGGCGTTCTTGTCTGCCCGCCGACCAGGAGGACCTCGTCGATGTCCGAGACGCTTATCCCGGCGATCTTCAGAGCCTCCTGGCAGGGCGCCTTGGTCTTTTCGACGGTGTCCCTGATAAGATCTTCAAGCTGGGCTCGTGTCAGGGTGGTCTGGAGATGTTTAGGGCCGTTCGCGTCCGCGGCTATGAAGGGAAGGTTGATTTCCACGCTCTCCACGACGGAGAGGTCGCATTTCGCCCGCTCCGCGGCCTCCTTCAGCCTCTGGAGCGCCATCCTGTCGCCCGCGAGGTCAAGGCTCGTGTCCCTTTCGAAACGCTTCATGAATTCGCGCATTATCGACTGGTCCATGTCCTCGCCGCCGAGGTAAGTGTCGCCGGCCGTTGCGATGACCTCGAAGAGCCCCTCGCCCAGTCGCAGGATCGAGATGTCGAAGGTCCCGCCCCCGAGGTCGTACACCGCGACAGTCTTGGCAGCGGCCTCTTCCAGGTTGAAGGCGAGGCACGCCGCCGTCGGCTCGTTGAGGATCCTGAGCACATCGAGGCCCGCGATCCTTCCCGCGTCCTTCGTCGCCTGCCTTTGCGGGTCCGAGAAATAAGCCGGAACGGTTATCACCGCCTCGGCAACCTCCTCGCCGAAGAACTCCTCCGCGCTCTTCTTGATCTCGGAGAGGATGAAGGCGCTTATCTCCTGCGAGCTGTATTCGTTCGAATAGGTCTTTATCCTTATGTCGCCGTTGGGGGCCTCGACAAGCTGGTAAGGGAGGACCTCCCTGGCCGTCATCATGGTGGCGTCGCCGTATTTCTTCCCGATCAGCCTCTTGACTGCGTAGATGGTGTTCGTGGGGTTGGTGACCGCCTGCCTCTTCGCGAGGTTCCCGACCAGCCTCTCTCCCTGTTCGGTGAACGCAACTATCGAGGGGAGCGTGCGCCCTCCCTCCCGGCTCGGGATTATGGTGGGTTCACCGCCTTCGATGAACGCCATGCAGCTGTTGGTGGTCCCAAGGTCGATGCCTATGACCTTAGCCATTGTCGTTCTCCTTCACGTTTTCGGAGGCGGTTTTTGCCGCGCTCTTCCTGTTTATGAACACCTTTGCCGGCCTCAGCAGTTTCCCCTTGAAAAGATAGCCCTTTTCCCACACTTTCAAGACCTCATTATCCTCTTTTTCGTCGTCGCTCTCAAACCCGAGAGATTCGTGGTGCGCCGGATCGAACTGAACTCCCAGGGCCGGCACTTCCTCGAGTCCGAAGGTTCTCATGCCGTTCTCAAGGTCCTTCAGGGAGAGTTCCAGCCCCTCGATGTAGGAACCGCCGAGCTGCTCCGGGATGTTGTCGAAAGCCCTCTCCATGTTGTCGAGGAAAGGAAGGAGCATCCTGAGGACCTCCATTTGAGACCTGACCTGGAGTTCGGCATTGTCCCTGTCCACCCTCTTCTTGTAATTCTCGAAATCGGCCCTGAGCCTGAGGAGCCTGTCTTCGGCGAGGCGTAGCTTCTCCGCCGTCTCTCCGTCCTCTTCTGCCTCGGGTTCCGGTTTTTTCCCCTGCGCTGTCCTTGCCGGAGGCATTACAGGCTCCGGCTCGGGCTCGGGCCTGGATTCCCCCTCAGGATGCTCCACGAACTCTATCGAAATGTCGTCGTTCGTCGTTATGTCTTTTTCGTCAGCCAATCTCTCTCCCTCCGGCGGAAAGGTCCATGGACGCTTCTGTCAGGATCAGCGCCGAAGATGACAGGTTCGGAAGCGCCTCGTCGTATTTCATCGATTTGGGCCCTATCAGGCCGATGACTCCCCGGCCGCAGCCTTCGGCGCCGTATGGAACGGCGATAAGCGTCAGCGAAGGCGGGTTGAGCCCCCTTGGCCAGTCGGCTCCCAGCGCGATTGTGCCCCCTTTTCCGTTCATTAGAAGCTCGTCCAGGATTCCCAGGAGCCTCTCCTTCTTCTCCACCGTTTCGACGAGGGCTTTTAGCGATCTCCTGTCGACGGTTATCTCCGGTATGTCCACCAGCCATTCCAGGCCGTCCCAGAAAAGCTCTACATCCGAAGGGAGCTGCTCCACGGCCGGGGCTATCAGTGAAAGCGCCTCGAGGACCCAGTCGGCGACCTTCTCCCTGTCCTTGACCAGCTGCAATTTCAGGTGGTTCCTGATCTCGCGGAAAGTCCAACCCCTGTAGTTCCGGGTGATGTAGTTGCTGAAGCTCCTCAGGTGCTCCCAGCTGTAGCCGTGTCTCCTGTCAAGGACGCATTCTATGATCCTCCCGCCCTGCGCCAGCGCGACGAAGACGATCTTGTCGCGCGAAACGGGGTAAAGCTCGCATACCGAAAGCCTTGTATCCACGAGTGAGGGCGCTGTCGCGAAACCTACGGAGCGGTGCGCCGCCGATATCGCCCTCGAGATCTCCCTGGCCATGGTCCTGATGTCCCTCATCCCCTCCGGAGGACGCCTGAAGCTTCTCCGCAGGTCAATCGAGGAGAGGTTTTTAAGCGCCATCGAGGCGAAATACCTGAAGGCCAGATCGGTCGGTATCCGGCCGGAAGAGACATGCTCCTTGGCCAGATATCCCTTGTTTTCCAGGCTGTTAAGTACGGATCTTATCAGGGAGGTTGAGATATCCTCGCTGCAGTTCTCTCTGAGATCGGCGGAAGAGACGGGTTTCCTCGAATCGGCGTACAGCCTCAACACGCCGAGCAGGATCTCCTCTTCTCTTCTCGTCAGGGGAGCTTCCGCCATCCATCCTCCCAATCATTCAAATTAGCATAAGTTCGAATCTTCGTCAATCAAACAACGGACTGATAATCAGGGAGATTCCCACCCCCTTGAAACGAACCTTCCGCCGTTCAATTTCGGAAAGGATCGGGAGATTTTCCTTGTTCATAAGTTTCCGGAAATGTGCGAAAAAAAGTTGACACTACCATAAATAGGTGACTGTCCCTATTTTCTACTTTTCAACTCAATGCATAATGCATTGCCTGACCCCTATTTTCGTGTTCTCAAGGATCCCCGCCTTCTGGATCGCGTACTTGCCGACATGGAGCGGCTGGGGTGTGTGGGTGAGCGTGAGGCTCTCGCGCTGGGGTATCTCGCGACGGTATCCCGCCTTCTCGACAAGCCCCTCGGGCTTATGATCCTCGCGCGATCCGGGGCGGGCAAGAGCACGGTGCAGGATGCTGTCTGCGACTTCGTCCCGGAAGAGAGCCTGGTGAAGTACACGAGGATCACAGGACAGGCGCTCTTCTACAAGGAGGAGAACGCACTGGTGAACAAGGTGCTTGCGATAGAAGAAGAGACCGGGGCGGAGAGCGCAACCTACGCGATAAGGAACCTGCAATCCTCGCAGACGCTCACCATCGGAGCGACGCGCACCGATCCGCAGACCGGCAAGCTTAAGACCGACAGCTACCGCGTAAGGGGGCCGGTCGCCATCATGCTCACGACGACGAACCCCGAAGCGCTCGATTATGAGACGCGCAACCGCTTCCTTGAAGTGACGGTGAACGAGACCCATGAGCAGACCGCAAGGATACTGAAGGCGCAGAGGGACGAAGACACCCTTGAAGGGCTTTTAAGACAGGCGGAGCGTGACCGGACGATGAGGCTTCACCAGAACGTCCAGAGGCTCCTCAGGCCGTTGAAAGTATTAAACCCCTTTGCGGGGAAGCTGACCTATCCCGCGCACGGCCTGAAGATGAGAAGGGAGCAGAAAAAATACCTCACCCTCTTGAAGGCTATGGCATTGCTTCACCAGTTCCAGCGGCCCGTCCACAAGGCCGAGCGGGCTGGGATCGCCATCGAATACGTTGAGATCACGAAAGAGGACCTTCAGCGGGTGGACGCCTTGGCGAAGGGCGCGCTTGCTCGCGGCCTTGATGAACTCTCCGCCCCCGGCCGCTCGCTCTACGAGGAGATCAAAGCGCTTGTAAAGGCAAAGGGGGAAGCCCTGAGAAAAGACCTTCCCCCGGAGATGGCGATCCCGGAGCCGACGGTAACTCGAAAAGAACTCTCCCGCCTCACGGGCTGGACCTACTGGCAGTTGAGGGTCCATCTTAGGGAACTGTGCGACCACGAGTACATCAGCGCGTTCTTCAGCGGCACCGGCAGGCGGGCGCAATACGCGCTCCTCGATGACGGCGACGACCAGGCTCCGTCCCTGGTGACGATGGAGAACCGGGAGAATTTGTGAACCTTGCGGAAATCGCCCCTTCCGGGAACGGCCTCCTAACTACTTGAGATGAAGCAAGTTGCGGGTGAATTTGTGAACCTTGCGGGAATTTGCGGAAACCTGAAATCCTCCTAACTTACTGAATATCAGTGAGTTTAGAGGAATTTGCGGGAAAAGGCGGAAAACGCAACTAAAGGGAAAAAATGGCTGCTCCCAAGAAAATGTGGCCCGTAATTAAGGCGAGATACCTGGAGCACCTGAAGGCGCTGAACTACGCCGGAAGGACGGTAGAGAGCATAGAATCCCATCTTCGCTTCTTCCTGGACTACCTTGAAAATGAGACGAAGGCCGAGGACCTCGCCTCGCTCTCCTACGAAGACCTGAGCGCCTATCAGAACTGGCTCTACTTCTGCGAATGGAACAAGGGAAAGAAGAGTATGCCGCTCTCCGTGGCGACACAGCTCTTGCGGCTGTCCGCGCTCATGGGCTTCTTCCGGTACCTCTTCAAGCAGGGAATAATCTTCAGCGATCCCGCCGCTTCTCTTGAACAGCCCAGGAGGCGCAAGGCGCTTCCCCGTGGCATCCTTACGGGCAAGCAGGTTCTCGCGCTCCTGGGCGCGCCAGACACGAAGACTCCCCTGGGGCTTCGTGACAGGGCGATCCTTGAGCTTCTTTACGCGACGGGTATGCGCAACGAGGAGCTGAGGAGCCTGAGGATAATGGATGTTGACAGGGAAGCTGGCCAGGTATGCGTAACGGGAAAAGGCATGAAGGACCGGGTAGTCCCCATAGGCAGGATAGCGATGAACTGGCTATCGCTTTATCTTGAGAATGCAAGGCCCGCTCTTATTAGCGGCTATGAACGCGGCCTTCTCTTCCTCACGAAGAACGGAAGGAAGATAACGGGACTAAACCTCATCGACCTCGTCCGCAAGTATGGAGTAAAGGCGGGCTTGCCTGATACGATCACCCCGCACGCTCTCAGGCACACCTGCGCGACGCACCTCTTGCAGGCGGGCGCGGACATAAGGGTGATACAGGTGCTTCTGGGCCACAGCTCGCTCTCCACGACGGAGATTTACACCCACGTCGACATCACCGATCTGAAGAAGGTGCACCGGGCGTGCCATCCCCGTGAAAACGCTTGAGGATTGGGTTGAAGCTTACCTCGATCACCTGGCCGTCCGGGGGCTTGCCCTTGGTACGCGGACGGTTTACGCCTGCCTTTTAAGGCTCTTCACGGCCTGGCTTCACCGAAAAGGGATCACTGAATTATCCGGGATCACGCTTGAGATCATCGAAGGCTTCCTGGGCGATGAAGCGCGCAGGCCCTCACGCCTTCGCAAGAAGACCCCGCTGAGTGTTCACACTCTCCAGCATGAGAAGATCGTCATCAGGGGCTTTTTAAGCTTCGCGGCCAAGGAGGGTGGGATGGTAAGAAGCGGCGCCATGAACCTTGAGCCGGGAAGGCTTCAAAGGAGCTTCCGCAAACCTCCGCCGAGGGAGCATATCGCCCTTCTTCTCTCCTCCCCCGATGAAAGCGCAGTGGGCCTCAGGGACAAGGCGATCTTCGAGACCCTCTACAGCACGGGATTAAGGCGCTCGGAGCTTTGCGCGCTGGACCTCAGCCACGTTGACAGGGCGGGCGGTGTTGTCAGCGTGATACAGGGCAAGGGCGGAAAAGACCGCTTCGTCCCCATAGGCGAAAGAGCGCTGCGCGCTCTCGCCCTTTACCTCCAGCGCGGGCGGCCGGAGCTGAACCCGCAAAGCCAGGCTATCTTCATCACCAAGCACGGCCGCCGCCTCAATCCCAAGACACTAAACGCGATCTTCCAGGAACGCTGCAAGAGCGCGGGGATCGATCCTGTGATAACTCCGCACCTCCTGCGCCACGCCTTCGCCACCCACCTTCTTGAGAACGGCGCGTCAATACGCCACGTGCAGGCCATGCTCGGCCACAACTGGATCGGCACCACGCAGATATACACCCATGTGAACATCAAGCACCTAAAAGAAGAAATGGAGCGCCTCGACATCCGCTCAGCCCTCGAAGAGCCTGAAACCGATATCCCCGTGGGCATGGAGCGCTTCTTCCTTTAGCTGCCTTAACCATCCCCCCGAGCTTCGGTGGTATAATATCGACATGGAGAAAAACATGCTTGCCGGCAAAACAGCCCTGCCCCCCTCGATGCTTCCCGGAGCGCTTCTGTTCCACCGCCCGTCAACGCCTTGGGCGCTTCAGTGGTCCGAGCCGGATCAGTCGCTACAGTATCTAATGCACGCAAGATACTATGGATCTTCAATCGGGAGGTTCTTGAGGCCGGATCCCATCAACGGAAACCCTGCAAACCCACAGAGTTGGAATCTTTATGCGTATGTGCAAAACAATCCAGTGAACTTCAACGATCCCACCGGGATGTTGCTTATTAGGTTAGGACAGCACACTGAAGACCAGATCAAGGAAGGGCTGGCCGATGTAAAGCAACAGCTTAAAAATAAGGACCTAACGAAAGAGCAGAGAGCCGCGCTCAAAGAGCAGAAAAAGACCCTTCAGTTAGAGAGTGAGGGTAACCAAATTGTTGGAGATATGCTTGCAAAGCTCGATGAGGTCGGTGAAAGGAATGGCCTGACGCTACAGAATTTCACCCTTTCTACTGATTTAAGAGCAGATTTCCCTGACGCATCAAAATCAGATTACGAAACAATGTCACAATTTGATGCTATGACCTTTGACCCTTCCTCTAAATACGCTGGAACTACATATATTCGTACTGATATGCCTGGTGGATTCTATCAAATGTCCCGCCGCAGCAGTGATTGGGGTTATTATGGCGCTTCGGCTTTAAGTCATGAACAAGTTCATCTTCGGGGTTTTGGCGGACAATTAGGTGAATTTTTTGCTTACAGTCGGCAACATATGGTCTATGGCAAGTTCCAGAACAACTTTAATTCAATTGAGCTGTATAGGTGGTTAGATGAATTTCTCAATAAAAAGATTGCAAAATATTTTTAAGCGTGTTTTTTACGCAAAAGTAATTTTTGTGCTTCTATTAGCACTGGCCATGGATTCCTGTGCACCTATAAATAGGGACATAGGAAAAGTTGACAGGGCAATCTCCTCGGATGATGAGACCGCTGTTCTTCATGCTGTATTAGATGTAGCTTTGAAAGAAATCGACCAGCAGTTTAATCTGCTTGAGGTCTATGCGTGCTACATTAAGATGCCTGATGGTAAGAATCCTTCAGATTCCTTCCTTGCCGTTCATTCTTTTCCAATCCCCCTGCGGCCTGTTTCAGAATGTAGAATAAAAGGGCAATTTAAAGAGGTTTATGACAAGAAAACGAACAAAGAAGGTGTACTACTGACACTTGACGAAGTCAACCTTCTTGAAAACTTTGAGGCACAATGTGGATTTGGATGGCATTCTGACAGTATGGCTGGTCGTGGATTCAGAGTGAAGCTAAAGAAAGTGAACGCTAAATGGGAAGTTACTGAAGTGAAATGTTGGCTCATGTCTTAGCATATAGAAATCCTTAGACACCTATCAGCCATTCTTTCTATCATCCCTGCTTCTTCTCTTAATTAGAAGCTTCTCCCTTCCACCCATCCATCCCGGAGGCAGGGTCTTCGCCCTCGTGCCCGGCCCTTCGGTCCTTGGCTGACTGCGGGCGCAGCCCCGTTTTCTTTCTTTAGCTGCCCCCGCCCCAAGTGCCGCTTGTATGGCCTTTTTGCCCGCGTAAGCGGCTATGTTCGCCTCTTGTGCGGGTCATGCTTCGGGCTTCAGGGCAAAGGGTCGTGCCGGGGGTCCCTCCCGGCCTCCCACCGTCACGGCCTTTGCGATCGCCTCCGATAAGCGGCCGCTTATCGGACATTCCCCGCCCGGCTTCACTCCGCTCGCCCTCCGGGTTTACATAAGGCATCTTATGTACACGCCCGTCGCAACGCTCCGGGAACTTACGCGGGCAAGGGCCGTCCGCGCGTCCGCCTTCGGGCGGGGGCGAAAGAACGCCGCGCTTGCGGCGCAATCGTCGCGCCCCGTTCGTGACCCCTCCCCATTTTTTGTACCACTTACAATGAGAGGATACCATCCTTCCTTTTGAGCGGCAAGGAAGCTGAGGCCGTAGGCCGAGGCGAGCTTGCCGCTGTGGCCGCGAACATGGCCGGGGACAATCCTCCAAACCGTTTCTTCGGTCTAAACTGGTTGTATTCTTGTCTCCATGCTTCTACGATCTCCTGCGCCTCCTTTCCATTCATGAACACATGCCTGTTCAGGCACTCGGTTCTGAGTTTCCCGTTGAAGCTTTCGATGTATGGGTTTTCCCACGGGCTTCCCGGCGTAATGAAGATGGTGTCGCAGCCGTGTTTATCCAGCCATGATCTTACGGATTTCGCTATGAACTCCGGCCCGTTGTCGCTGCGCATGTACTCAGGAGCGCCGCGCGTCGCCACAAGCCACTCAAGCACCGAGATCACCCGTTCCGAAGACATGCTCGGGCCCACCCTGATCGCAAGGCTTTCCATCGTGTATTCATCCATGACGGTCAGCAATCTCAACCTCCTGCTGTTCACCGTCCTGTCTTCCACAAAGTCGTAGCTCCATACATGATTGATATGTTCGGCCTTTTGGAGAACTTCTCCCTTCGGCCCCTTATAGCGCTTCTTCGTGCTCTTGCGCGGCAGTTGGAGTCTTTCCGATTTCCATAGCCGGTAAAGCCTCTTGTGATTCGCTTTGCAGCCTTCCCTGTCCAGCACTTGAAAGATCTGTCCAAAACCGTATTCCTTGTGACCACCCGCAAGTTCTCTAATCCGCTTGCGCAATACAAGTTCACCTTCGCGCATCCTGGGCTGGTACCTGCAACTGCTTCTACCGATGCCAACTAGGTCGCACGCACGCCTCTGTGACTGGTCGTGTTCTTTCATCAGCACTTCCACGCCCTCCCGCTTCATGGGAGGGCTTACCATTTTTTTCC
>ENA-UPTA01000060-UPTA01000060.1-activated-sludge-metagenome-genome-assembly--contig:-NODE-60-length-106773-cov-8.586143_pt1 | contig 106773 bp, 100 predicted proteins | sample MGYA00238184_ERZ773361 | MGnify/ENA primary metagenome ERZ773361 (study PRJEB29100, sample SAMN05720205) | activated sludge metagenome | isolation source: anaerobic digester from wastewater...
ACCAAATACAACGCTGCTCCTGGCGGCGGTGCATTGAACGTGTTCAGCCTGTAATACGGCAAAATTGTTAGAAACATCAGCGTTAGGCAAGTGGTTTTTACTGGCTAACGCTGATGCTATGACTAAGCATTAATATCAAATATATCTCCAAAGTTATTTGATTAATTTATCCAACCTCAACTTTAGAAATAAGGTTGAGGTTTTTTTACCTCTAAAAAGTGAATATTTCCTATATGTTTTTAGGAGTCTCGCTCTTTTTGACCCAATCCAAAGTGGTTATATTGGCTACTGCAATAAGCAAGCAACTGTTGTATTTGTTTTTTGCTATATTTATCTCCTCTGCCGGGAACTCGCAGTTTAATTGTGGTTCCCGGTCATTTTTTATCATCATTAATCATAGTCAGTCCACCAACCAATGCTAGTATGCATTCTCAGACGTTAATTACATCAATTAAATAATCTGAGTGTTTCCTATATCTGTTCGGGAATTCAGCTCTTACGGTAAATACCTTTTAAGTCTTTATTCGCTTACCCAAACCATATCAATTTCTATTTGGGTGCATTATCGGAGGAGAAGGCAATATAAAGCAGCAGCGCCAACCTGCGCAGTAATTTTTACGGGACTGGTAGTAAAATCTAGCAAGCTCATGACCGCTTTGGATGTCATCAACAAAATGATGAGCAAGGAATCGATCAAGCTCGCCAGCGAGTGGTTCAGGCGCCCATGGAAGTGGACAGAAGATGAAGCAGGGTAACAAGAACCCTTGTTATACGACCAGGTGGAACGAGCTGATTAGATATGAATAAGTACCCGATGGTGCCATAGAGATAAAATTTTTTATCTACTAGAATATCTTCGCTACCGTCACAAGAACACCAAATAAACAAGGGAAAAAATAATAATGAAAAGCTGCAGAATAATTTTAATTAGTTTAATGGTACTGCTAGTCACCGGCTGTGCCACAAATGCAATGACTGGCAGAAAACAACTGTCATTAGTTTCAGAGCAGAGGGTCATTGAGAATAGTTCTAACATGTACATGTCCCTGGTCGAGGGCTATGGTAAGAAGGACAAAATAGCAAAAGATCCACAAGTCAATGAGCGGGTCCGTAATATCACGAATAGGCTCGTCGAGAGAGCTATAGAGTATCGCCCAGAGACAATCAAGTGGAAATGGCAAGTTAATGTCATCGAAGATGAACAGGTCAATGCCTTTTGTATGCCTGGCGGGAAGATGGGCATATATACAGGCCTCCTAGATAAAATTAACCCCACAGACGACGAATTAGCCCAAGTCATGGGGCATGAGATATCCCATGCCCTAGCAAATCACGGGGCCGAAAAGATGTCGAATCAAATCCTTGGACAAATAATCGTTGCTACAGCGGGGGTTGCAGCAGCATCTAGCGGAAGCAATGGGCGATACGATAATAATCGTCAAAGGGTAGCGCAAGATATGGCCGCTATTGGGGCTTTAGCGTTTATTACCCTACCGAATAGTAGAACCGCCGAAACTGAAGCAGATAAAATGGGCGTTGAGATTGCAGCACAAGCGGGGTTCGATCCCAATGCTGCAATCACCATCTGGGAAAAGATGATGGGTGTCACAGGGCAAACCTCCAGCGGGGACTTTTGGAGTACACACCCCTCACCACCGAACCGGATTGAAGCATTCAAAGCATTGCAGGATCCAATGCGGGAAATCTACGAGCAACGAAAAACTGCTTACACCAAAGATTACAAGCCAAGCTATTACTTTGTAGCGATGGGTAACGACCCGATTGCATCTTCATCCAATGTAAAAGTTATCACAGATGCTCAAGGAAACAGTTTTTCTGCAGAAGCTCCGCAGGTCGATCCAAATAAGGCACAGGCTTTTTATTCGCCGGAATTTGCTGCTTTTAAAGCCGGAAAATTGGAAATGTCTTGTACGAGCTGTAGCTTGCGATTCTTTATGAATCAGTCAGATTTAAAGTCTATGTATGAGAAGCAGGACTGGAGAAGTTTGATCAGGGAGGTCATCAACATTAATCACAAGGCAGATATCTCATATCTGTATCTTGGATTTGCTGCTGAAGGTATGCACTATCGCGAAGCGGCAAAAGAATATTTCAGGTTGGCTGCGGAATTAGCGTCGACGGAAGAATTCAGCTGCGCCAAATCCAAATTGGCAAAATGTGGAGACTTTGACGTTGCTGAAATTACATCGAGTAAATTGCATTAAAAAAGTGACATATATTAGGCTTCCTGACGTCATGGTTTCTTTGGCAGGGCAGTACTAGCTTTTTTATCAGATACCCAAGCTATAAAATGATTCACTATTCGTTTTAAGTGTCCAGCTTTTTATTTTTGTTGTGGGTCTATATCCATGCTATTGATTTTAGCGCCTAGCCTATAGGCCGCAATAGTGGCCTCCTTGGGATCGCGAGTACCTAGCGACCAGCGCTTGTCGATTCCACCCTGTTGCAGTCGGAAAGAATAGATACCGTGACGGGATTTTACTAGCCGAGAATGGAGCATCATAGCATCTTCAGTGACAACAAGAACTGACACTTGCTTAAAGGTTTTGCTATGGACTTTATTAAGTTACTATTAATCAATAACTTAAGTTGTTTTTGGCGTCCCCACGGGGATTCGAACCCCGGTCGCCTCCGTGAAAGGGAGGTGTCCTAGGCCTCTAGACGATGGGGACCTTGGAATTTAAACCGATATAACTAAACGTATTTTACTACATTTCACGCGATATTCTGCAATGAATTATTACCATATTTGGTGGAGGTAAGCGGGATCGAACCGCTGACCTCTTGCATGCCATGCAAGCGCTCTCCCAGCTGAGCTATACCCCCATATCACACCATTTTGCTGCGCTTTGAAAATACGGCGTTTCAAAGAAGGCGCAATATTAAAGAGGGGCGCCTAAATTGTCAACGACTTTCTGCATATTTAGCCTCGCGTGTTGGACTGGCTGTCAAATAGAGTCAATTCCACACGCGGCAGGGGGTTCCATCCAGATTTACGATGTTCTGCTACCACGTTAGTGAAAATACCGCCGCGAACATAAAACTTGGCTGTGACTCGCATAAAGCGTGGCTGTGTTGCACCCACTAAATCATCTAGAATCTGGTTTGTCACGGCTTCGTGAAAGCAGCCTTCGTCACGGAAGCTCCACATATAAAGTTTCAAACTCTTCAACTCGACGCATAATTCATCCGGGATGTAGTCGATATAAACCACAGCAAAATCCGGCTGGCCGGTTTTTGGGCACAAGCAAGTAAATTCTGGCACTTCCATATGAATATGGAAATCTCGGTGAGGGGTAGGGTTGGCAAATGTTTCCAGTTGCTTGGTTGGCTGCGCTGTGGGTTTTCCGCCTAATAAATGTTCGCTCATTGCAATGTTAAAACTAAGATAAAACCGTTATTATAACGCCTAAAATCAAACCGAAACTTATCGTATCTTGCGTTTAACTCACATCAAACTCGCGGGCTTCAAGTCGTTTGTAGACCCCACCACCATTCATGTACATGGCCAACGGGTCGGCATTGTCGGCCCCAATGGCTGCGGCAAATCAAATGTCATGGAGTCGGTGCGTTGGGTGCTGGGAGAATCCAGCGCTAAGGAGATGCGCGCAGATGCTATGGATGCGGTGATTTTCAACGGCTCCGCAAACAGAAAGCCCATTTCACGCGCATCGGTAGAGTTGTTCTTCGACAACAGTCTGGGGGGAGCTTCCGGCGCATGGGGCCAATATGCTGAGATTAGTGTCAAGCGTGTCATCGAACGCGAAAAGGGATCGACCTATTTCATCAACAACACAGCCGTGCGTCGCCGAGATGTCGCAGACCTGTTTTTGGGTACCGGCTTGGGTGGGCGCGCCTATGCAATTATCGGCCAGAACACCATTTCACGTATCGTAGAAGCAAAGCCAGAAGAACTACGCATCTTTCTAGAAGAAGCCGCTGGCATCAGCAAATACAAGGAAAGACGCAGAGAGACGGAACTACGTCTGCGTGACACGCATGAGAACCTGACGCGGGTAGAGGATATCTGCCGCGAACTGCAGAAACAGATCAACAAGCTGGAGACGCAGGCCGTGATTGCTGAGCAATATCACAGTCTACAGGCGAATCTGAAGCAAGCGGAGGGCCAATTATGGTTGTTGAAAAAACGTGATGCTGGACGCGACTGGGATAAAGCCAAGGCACTGGTTGAGCGCTTGATGAATGATTTAGAAGCTAAGACTGCTGAATTGCGTGCTGCAGAGAGCGTGCTGGAAAGTACGCGCCAAAATCATTACGCTGCCAGCGAAGGCATCAACACAGCACAGGCGGCCTATTATGAAGCTAACGCGGAGGTGAGCCATCTTGAGAATCAAGTACGCCAGAATGCTGAAGCGCGTGAGCGCCTGTCACAACAACTTCAGCAGCTACATATCGCCTTAGAGCGTAACCTCTCACAGTTACAGGCGTTGCAGCAGCAGCAAGCCGCTTTGGATGTGGAATTAAATGAGGCCGAAAGACTGGAAAGTGAAGCAAATGCTGAGTTAGAAGCGTTGCAAGTAGGTCTTCCTGAAAAACAGTCCGGTTTAAACGCGTCGAATCAACAGCTGAATGAAGCTCAACTGCGTCTGAACGAGGCTAAGCAGCAGCAACAACTGGCGCAAAACCGGTTGCATTACACCGAACTTGGTCTGAACGAAACTGAGCAGCGTATTGGCCGTTTGGAGACCGACTTGGGCAATTTGAAACTGCCTGATGACAGTCGCATCCATGCGCTCGAAAAAAGCATCGCCGAAACCCGCATGGATATTAGCTCCCAAGAGGGTGCATTGAAAGCTTTGCAAATAGAGGAAATGCGTTTGCATGCGTCTGTACAAGAGCTACGTCAGCGGCTTGTTGCCGCGCAGCGTGAGGTCCATCAGGTAGAAGCTGAGATTGCGGCACTGAATCGATTGCAGCAATCGCTTAACCAGTCAGGTAAGTTAGGTCAATGGTTGCAGCAAGCCGGGCTGAACAGCAGCCCCCGCATATGGCAGAGAATCAGTGTGTCGCCGGAATGGGCGAGCGCCTTGGAAGCTGCGCTAGGCGCGCGTTTGAACGCAATCGTGAAACATGGCAGCCTGCTGAAAGAACGTCCGCCAAGTGCTATGGCACTTGGATTCGATGCGGACAATGTCCATAACTTAAAACATAACCCAGCGTTAACGCCACTATTGAGTAAGCTGGAAATTAAAGACGCGAGCTTGCAAGCCGTTTTGCAAGATTGGTTAGCCCACGTCTATGTCGCTGAAAAGGATGTTGAGTCGTTATCTAAAAAACTGCAGCCTGGAGAGTGGCTAATCACGCAGGAAGGGGATATATATACTCCCCATAGCGTTTTCTATCATGCCGGGGAAGCCAACCAGGGTGCCGACGCTGCCATGCATGGCGTAATGGCGAGGCAGCAGCAGCTAGATCTTGCGCGGCAGCAATTGCCTAAACTGCAGCAAGCGGCACAGCACACTGCAGACAGCCTCAAGCAAGCTGAGGCAGCCTGGCAAACACTTCGGCCACAGCAGCAAGAGAAACAGGCGCACTTGAGCCAACTAAGTAACACATTACATCGCGCACAAATCGAATTAAACCAGTTGAAGCAGGCAAGAGATAATATGCTGGAACGTCGGGAGCACATGCAGACCGAATTGGCCGCGCAACGACAAAAGTTGACGCAACTTCAATCAGAAAAAAGCACGCTGAATCATACTTTAGAATCGACTGTTGCGAGCATGGCAGCATTTGATGAAGCCAAAAATCAGGCGATGTTATCGAAAGAACAAGCTGAAAATATCTATTATGCCTTACGTGACCAGATTCAGCAGGCAGAAAAAAAACAACAGGCATGTTTTTACAATAAAAAGATTATTTTAAATAATATCATAGAGTTAAATAATAAAGTTAATCTTAATTGTGATGAAAAAGAATCCCTGACGCTTAGACAAAAAGAAAATGAAGAGGCGCTTAAAGTTGCAGTGATGGACACACTAAAGACTAGACTGTCAGAAGCGTTAACTAAAAAGCAATCTGCCGAACAAAAGCTTGCTGAAGCACGTAATCTCCTGGCAGAACAGGATCAAGCATTGCAAACTCATGAGAGGGCACGTTTGCAAACAGAACATGCGTTACATCCGATTCGCGATGGGCTGGAACAAGGCCGACTGAAAGAACAGGAAACTCGCATTTACTTCGAGCAATGCCAAACCGCATTACTGGAAAACGGAATAGATGAACAGTCTTTGAGTGAAAGCTTGCAAGAGGACGCCAAAGCCAGCGATTTGCAGCGCAAAACCACTTCGCTAATCAATCAAATTAATGCATTAGGGCCTGTGAACCTGGCTGCGATTCAAGAGTTGGCAACAGAAAAAGAGCGTAAGGTCTACCTTGATAGTCAGATGCAGGATCTGTTGACTGCCAGTGAAACGCTGGAAGAAGCGATACGCAAGTTGGACAAGGAAACACGGGGGAAACTGCAGGCGACGTTCGATGAAGCCAACCGTAACTTCAACGAGTTGTTCAACGTGCTGTTCAATGGTGGGCAGGCCAAACTCGAACTACTAGGCGAAGAAATCTTGGATACTGGAATTCAAGTTTTTGCGCAACCTCCCGGTAAGAAAAATACCACTATCCAGATGTTATCTGGTGGTGAGAAGGCATTGACTGCCATGGCGCTGGTATTCGCCTTGTTCCGCCTTAATCCTGCTCCGTTTTGCTTGATGGATGAAGTGGATGCGCCACTGGACGACAGCAACACGGAACGTTTCTGTGGCATGGTCAAGAATATGGCTGAGAAAACGCAGTTTCTATTCGTTAGCCACAACAAAATCACTATGGAAATGGCACAGCAACTTATTGGGGTCACGATGCAGGAGTCCGGGGTATCTCGTATCGTGGATGTGGATATTGATGCGGCCTTGCAAATGCAGGGATAATCTTGCTACAGAACGCTGAAAATCAAGTAGAATGAAATGATGTCTGATCTGCAAATTGCATTAATCATTTTAGGCGCCTGCATCATTGTCGGCGTAATAATCTATAACTGGTTGCAGGAGAAAAAACTGCAAAAAGGCATCTCTGAGGAGTTCATCGTCCCACAAAAAGATGTACTGGTAGAAGATTTCTATATTGATACCGAAGCTTTTGTTGAGCGAGAATTCGCTGACGTCACAACCCGCGTGAAAATCACGGAAAAACTGAACAGCGAGCCTGCTCCAGAATCTGAGCCGGTGGTCAAGCAAGAACCATCGTTGGATATCAAGCCAGTTGCCAAATCACAAACCACGGCTGCGGCCAGCTCAGTACACACTGCCGTCGAACCAAAAGCAGAGTCCGATGACGATATTGCATTGCGAATGAAGACTCAGCTGCCTAGTGAGGTTCATCCACAGATTGACCTGACAGCATTTTTATACGCTAATCATCCTATCAGCAGCAAGTCCTTCTTTGAAGTGGCAAAAAACATTTCTGCAGACATGGGAGTCATGATGCTACTGCATGCGATTGATGAACAGCATCATTGGCACATTCTGACGAAGGACACCGAAGACAAAACTTATAGACAGATGGCCTGTAGCATTCAGCTTGCAGATCGAAATGGTCCTGTTTCTAAGCATATCCTCAATAAGTTTCAGTTTGCGGTAGAAAACATGGGGCTGGATTTGAACGCCCATGTGGAATGGCAGGGAACCGGGGACGCCTATCAACGAGCCATTGCGCTGGATGAATTCTGTATGGAAGTGGATCAAATTGTCAGCGTGCACATATTGCAAGGCGACACACCCATACAAGGTACAAAATTCAGGGGGCTGGCTGAGGCGAATGGAATGGTGCTATTAGATGACGGAAAGTTCCATTATGTGGCTGAGCATCAATCTGACATTATCGCTTATACTTTGAGCAACAGTGAAAATCAGCCATTCACCTCAGAAGGCTTAAGGAGCGGGCTTGTAAAAGCCGCCACGTTTCAGATAGAGATCCCTAAAGTAACCAATAGCGAACAAGTTTTCAACCAGATGATACTTGTAGCCCAGAAAATGGCTGGCAGCCTAAATGCCCGCTTGGTTGACGACCATCAAAAGGTACTAGGGGATTTGCAGGTGCAAAAGATTCGCCAGCAGCTCAAAATGATACATGCCAAGATGGTGACACGCGGCATTCTCCCGGGTAGCCCAGAGAGCTTCCGTTTATTTAACTAATCGACAAAATGGCAGATTTGGAAGCAGCGCGTCAGCAAATTGCGGCACTGACCGCTAGAATCGCCCAGTATGATTATGAGTATTATGTACTGGATTCCCCAACAGTCCCTGATAGCACTTACGATTCGTTATACCGTGAGCTGCAGGCTTTAGAAGCACAGTTCCCGCAACTCATTACTCCGGATTCTCCTACGCAGCGTGTGAGCGGCAACCCAGTCGCAGAGTTTGGCGCTGTGACACATCGTCAGGCGATGCTCTCGCTCAATAATGCTTTCGAGGATGAGGAAGTGTTGGCATTTGACAGACGCGTGCGTGAAGGATTAGGGCTGAAAACAGTTGAATATGCTGTAGAACCTAAGTTCGACGGTCTTGCGATAACTCTGTCTTACGAGGATGGGCTTTTTGTACAAGGGGCAACGCGTGGTGATGGGTATACCGGGGAGAATGTCACCCACAACTTACGTACGATTCGCGCAATACCGGCCAGACTGCATATCACGTCACCACCTGAACTGCTGGAGGTTAGAGGCGAGGTGTTGATGTTGAAAGCGGATTTTGCCGCTTTGAACCAAAGACAACTAGATATTGGAGGCAAGCTGTTTGCCAATCCACGCAATGCCGCTGCTGGCAGTTTGCGCCAGCTAGATCCGCAAATCACCGCAACCCGACCATTACATTTCTTTGCATATGGATTGGGCGAAACCAAAGGTGTGCCTGACATCAGTTCCCATTCGGAAGCAATGCAATACTTGGCGGAGCTGCGCTTCCCGGTAAGCGACTTGCGCGATGTGGTTTTTGGTGCAGACGGACTTCAGCAATACTTTAAAAAAATTGGCCAATTGCGCAAAAACTTGCCATTTGACATTGATGGCGTGGTATACAAAGTTAATGAATTTGCGCTGCAAGCCAAGCTAGGCTTCGTTTCCAGGGCACCACGCTGGGCTGTTGCTCACAAGTACCCGGCAGAAGAGGCGAGTACGGTTGTCGAAGACATCACCGTGCAGGTTGGGCGCACTGGTGCTATTACGCCGGTTGCACGGCTTAAGCCAGTATTTGTTGGCGGTGTTACGGTTACCAACGCTACGTTGCACAACGAGGATGAGATTCGTCGCAAAGACGTGCGAATCGGCGACACAGTCATCGTGCGCAGGGCTGGCGACGTAATCCCGGAAGTTGTCTCTGTGATAACGGCGCAACGCCCAAACGATGCGCGTGAATTTGTCATGCCCAGAACATGTCCCGAGTGCGATTCACACATTGAGCGACCCGCAGACGAGGCGGTCGCAAGATGCACCGGTGGGTTAATTTGTCCTGCACAGCGCAAACATGCGATAACGCACTTTGCTAGCCGTCGTGCTATGGACATCGAGGGCCTAGGCGAAAAATTGGTGGATCAGTTAGTCCAGGCTAATCTTGTGCATGGCTTGGATGACATATACAAACTTGATTTGACAACACTTGCGGGGTTGGAAAGAATGGCAGAAAAATCCGCACTTAACGTACTGGATGCCCTGCAAAAAAGCAAGGCAACCACACTCTCGCGTTTCATTTATGGTCTAGGGATTCGAAATGTAGGCGAAGCTACCGCAAAAGACCTGGCAAAACATTTCGGTAGCCTGAAGTTCTTAATGGACGCGAATATACAGGCATTGCTGGAAGTACATGACGTTGGGCCGGTTGTTGCTGAATCTATCCTTCAGTTCTTTGCCGAACCGCATAATCGCCAGGTGATTGCCTCCATGCGCGCGCTTGGCGTGCACTGGCAGGAGCATGCGGGCAAGATGACTGCACATGGTGCACTACAGGGGAAAACATTCGTGCTGACAGGAACGTTGCCCAATCTCACTCGTGATGAAGCTCAGGCTAAGATAGAGGCAGCAGGTGGCAAAGTGAGTGGCAGCGTATCCAAGAAAACCGATTATGTTATTGCTGGCGTCGAAGCCGGTAGCAAGCTAGAGAAAGCGCAGGAATTGGGATTGAATGTGCTTGACGAAGCAGGATTGCTAGCATTGATAGATGAATGCGAAACTATTGGTAATACACAGGGGTCACAAGCAACATATACGGACCAACAACATCCTCAAAGCAAATTATTCTGAATGTTCCAATCATGTCATTACAAAATACATTAAAATTACACATTATCTTATTGTTTTTTATAAGCCATAATGCAAGCTCAGCTGATTTGCATTTGATTGTCAGACAATGCACAGAAGCAATGAATGCCGGACAAAGCGACAAAGCGTTGGTTGCTGCAGAATCGGCTCTCAAGCATGACCCATCACATTCTGAGGCGCTTTTATGCAAAGGTCGTGCTCTTGGTGCGCTAGGGAAGATAACTGATGCCGAAAAAACTTTGGAGCAAGCCAGCAAAGCCGCGAAAACAGACTTTGATGCTGGGATAGCCGCATTGCTGTTAGGAAATTTGCATAGAGAAAATAAAGCCTATTCGAAGGCTATCGCTGACTACCAAAATGGGCTGTCTCATTTCCACCCTCAAAACAATCAGCGTTATGTATATATCAGCCATGTGCTACTGGGTGAAGCTCATACACAAAACCTCGACATGAACAATGCTCTGCAAAGTTATCAGGCTGCAAATAAGATTGCCAACAACGACAATGAGCGCGCAGAGAGTTACGCCAGAATTGCCAGCACCTATGCGGCTTTGACGCAATACGATCAGGCTATCGAGCACCAGTTAAAAAGCGCAATGATGCAGAAAAAAGCGGGTACACTTGACCAATATGCAGAAGCCTCTTTACAACTTGGCCAATATTATCACTTGGCAAAAGACTACAAAAATGCAGGTGTTACTTTCAATAAACTGCGTGATTTTGCCAAAACAAACGGTGGTGCATATTACGAAGCTAAAGCTGACTTGATGATGGCCAAGAATGATTTGGCGGCAAATGATACCAATGCAGCCAAAACTAATCTGGATGAAGCTCAGAAAGTAGCCAAAGGGTTAAATGATGCCGAACTGAATGCTGAGATAGCCACTTTCGCACAGAGTCTTAATAAATAATCTGCCTGTTCTGTAATTTTTTCTCTAAAAGAACGACTCAATGACATATTCCTGTAGAAAGGGCACGTCATGCTGATTATCAACACATCAAAATCTAACCCGTCCAATATTCGACCATCGGAAATCACCCCCAAACAGAATTTTGAAGATCGCCGCGCTTGGCTCAAAGTGGCTAGCAGCATGTTACTCTCAAGTGCTGTATTACCAAGCAATTCTGCATTCGCGGCCAATCCTAACGATAAATATTTTACAAAGAACGATAAAAGAATTGGCGCTTACAGCAAGAGCCACTTCGGGGTAGGGGAGAAATTAACCAACTACAAGGATGTCACCACTTACAACAATTACTACGAGTTCGGTACAGACAAATCAGACCCAGCAATCCATTCAGCTCTTTTCAAAACACATCCATGGAATATCAGTATTGAGGGTGAGGTAAAGAAATCTAAAATCATTGGAATTGATGATTTGATGAAGTTGGCTCCATTAGAAGAGCGTATCTATCGTCATCGCTGTGTTGAGGCTTGGTCTATGGTGGTCCCTTGGATTGGGATCCCTTTGGCAAGCCTGATAAGTTGGGCTCAGCCGACAGGAAACGCCAAATACATCGAATTTATTTCGGCAAATGACCCGCTGACCATGCCTGGAGCACGTGTGCCGATGTTGGATTGGCCATACATAGAAGGCTTGCGCATGGATGAAGCGATGAACCCTCTAACTATCCTTGTTTTAGGACTATATGGCGAAGTCTTGCCGAATCAGAACGGCGCACCTGTTAGGCTCGTAGTGCCATGGAAATATGGCTTCAAAGGTGCAAAATCCATCGTAAAAATCAGATTCGTGGAAAAGATGCCTATTACCACCTGGGCCAAAGCAAATCCTAGAGAATATGGTTTCTATGCCAACGTCAACCCAGATGTCGATCATCCGCGCTGGACGCAGTCATCGGAGAAACGCATAGGCGCAGGCTTATTTGCAGGGCGGGTCAAAACATTAATGTTCAACGGATACGCTGAGCATGTAAGCCAGATGTATGCTGGAATGGATTTGAAAAAGAATTTTTAGCATGAAAAAACAGATACTCTACAGCAAAGCTGGAGTCTGGATATTTGCGTTATTTCCCATTATACGCCTGATCTGGCTGGGTATTAACGACGGCTTGGGCGCCAACCCTGTAGAGTTTGTAGAGCGATCCACCGGTACTTGGACGCTGGTATTCCTGCTACTAACGCTCACCGCGACACCGTTCCGCCTGGTCACTGGCGAGGTTTGGCTAATACGCCTGCGGCGCCTTTTAGGCCTTTGGATGTTCTTTTACGCCTGCCTTCATATCGCTGCCTATGTCTGGCTGGATTATGGATTCTACTGGCCTGATATCGTCAATGATATCGTCAAGCACCCATTCGTGATTGTCGGTTTTGGAGCTTTTATGTTGACAATCCCATTGGCAGCAACATCTAACCAAGTCATGATGAAACGTTTAAAATCCAATTGGAAAAAACTGCATCAGTTGATCTACTTGATTGCCATATTGGCAATCCTGCATTTCTGGTGGTTAGTTAAAAAAGACGTCACAGAGCCGCTATATTACTCACTAGCTTTAGCTTGTTTGTTCGCTATACGCTTATATTTCAAGTACAACAGACCCATTGGGAGAAATAAAATCGCCTCGAACAATATGCTGATGTAAGGCTTTCTTCTCATCATCGACTAAGGAACTGGTCATTCAAAATGGGGAGTATCAGCATGCATTATCTTCAATCATTTATCGGTTTATATGACGTAGCCATCGAAAAACTAGAAACATATTCAGGGTGGCTTCCACAACTGGCTTTGCGCCTGATTTTGGCATGGGAGTTTGGCGAGGCCGGATATGAGAAGCTTCATGGCACGAACTGGTTTGCAGATTTAAGTTTCCCGTTTCCATTCAACCTGCTGCCTCCAGATATCAGTTGGGGGGTAGCCACGTTCTTTGAGATAGTGGGCGCATTTGCTCTAACACTTGGCTTGGCAACACGTTTTTTCAGCTTCAGTCTCATTGTTTTGACGATCGTAGCGATTGCCTCCGTTCATTGGCCAGAGCATTGGTCGAACCTTTCCGAGCTAGTTAGAGGCTATCGAATCATTGATGAAAACAATGATGGTTTTGGTAACTACAAACTGCCGTTATTGTTCATCGTCATGTTTTTGCCGTTGTTGTTTAGTGGGGCAGGCAAAGCTAGTCTGGATTATCTAATCAAAAAATACATGAGATAAATTAATATTCAATAGAGGCGAATTGACGGAAATATGAAATAACTCGGTTTGTCTCTTGTCATATTTCTGAAATAAAAGCACCATATGATGCAATATCTTTGTCATTTTGGTGTTTGATAATGACCGCACGCATATTAGTTGTTGAAGATGAGCCAGCAATCCAGGAGCTGCTGACATTCAATTTGTCTCTAGCAGGCTATCAGCCGTTACGTGCTTTGAGCGTGGAGCAGGCGGAAAGTATTCTGGACACACACGCGCCAGATTTGATCTTGTTGGACTGGATGCTGCCTGGCATGAGCGGTATCGACTATGCGACACAGCTTAAATCACGCGCATCCACCAAAGACATCCCCATCATCATGCTAACTGCAAGAAGTGAAGAAATGGACAAATTGCGTGGTCTGGGAGTAGGGGCGGATGACTATATCACCAAGCCATTCAGCCCGCGGGAGTTGACTGCACGTATTAAAGCCGTCTTAAGACGTAGTGCGCCTCAATTTGCTCAAGAACCATTGGAAATTGCAGAGCTGAGCTTAGACCCCACAACGCACCGTGTAACAGGAAAGGGCATTCCTATTGTGTTGGGTCCTATGGAATACAAATTGCTGCATTTCTTCATGTGCAATCCTGAACGCGTCTATACACGCGAACAACTGCTCAACAGCGTTTGGGGGAGCGGGGTGTATGTTGAAGATCGCACGGTAGATGTCCAGATCAAGCGCTTGCGCAATGCGCTGCATGTATCTGGGCATGATGCAATGATACAAACAGTTCGCGGAACAGGTTATCGCTTTTCTACCTTGATATAATCGAGCGCATGGATAAAGTCACCATCGCCATATTTTATGTCTTCGCTTTATTGTGTTTAGCCATCTGGGCAAACCAAGGGCTACTGGCAGCACTGAGTGTATGGGGTATCGGCATTACCTTGTATCTGGCACTCCATCTACTGCGTCAGCATCAATTGTTGGAATGGCTTCAAGCACCACATAACAAATCCCTTCCAGACGCAAGAGGGCACTGGGCAGCCATTTTTGAAAAGCTAAAGAATTTTTTTCAGCATTACCAAAACCAGATGTCTGAACTCAGTGATAGCATGTCGAGATTTAAAAACGCTGTTAGCGTCCTCCCTGACGGCGTCGTCATTTTCAACCAACATCAGCAAGTCGAATGGTGTAATCCAGCCGCTGAATCTCAGCTAGGGTTAAATTTATGGCGTGACCAGGATCAAAAACTCAACGCAGGCGTGCATCATGCAGATGCAGTAAAATACCTAGAAGCTGAGGACTATGACTCCACGCTAAAAATCAAATCTATATCAAATCCAAATGTTGAATTGGAACTCAAGATCTATACATTTGGCGCACAACAAAAAATCATGCTATGTCAGGATATCAGCCAGACACAAAAACTGGATGCAATGCGCCAAGATTTCATCGCAAACGTATCACATGAATTACGTACGCCACTGACTGTGGTTGGTGGATTCCTGGAAAGTCTGCAAGATATGCCTAATGCAGTTGCTCCACAATATTTGCATTACATAGCGCTGATGGGACAGCAAACGCAGCGCATGAAGCATCTGGTTGATGATTTGCTTACATTGTCGCGCATCGAAAGCGATGCAAATATCCCTGAAAACACCAGGATTAATATGCAAAGTTTATTAGAACGAGTTATAAGCAATGCCCAAGGGCTTAGCCTAGGCAAGCACAAAATTACGCATGATATCGCGCCAAATTTAGACATCATTGGTTCTGAAGACGAGATATATAGTGCTTGCAGTAATTTACTAAACAATGCCATTCGATATACACCTGAAGATGGGCATATTCATATTTCTTGGAAGTCGACAGGTTCAGGAGTGATTTATAGTGTCGCTGACACAGGAGTTGGGATTCCCAAAGAGCACATCGGACGAATCACGGAACGTTTTTATCGTGTCGACAAAAGCAGGAGTCGTGACACGGGTGGGACTGGACTGGGGTTGTCAATCGTTAAACATATTTTGATGCGACATCAAGCTCAACTTAAGATTGAAAGTATTGAGCATGAGGGTAGTACATTTAGTATTATCTTTCCGGTCGCTAGAATTGTTAACAACAACATCAACCATAGTATGCGAGATATTTAACATAATATACATTATACGAAGTAAAGCACGGATAAGTGTTACTTTTATTAAGGAGCAATTATCATGTGCAAGACCAATGGGCATACTGCCCCAGCAAGCGCGTAGAAACGATTTTCAGCGTTGAGCTAGGTACTACCATATTGTGAACAGCGTAAGGTAATTTTCATAGGCTATTCTTTTTGACATCAGTGTCATTAAAAAACTGATCCATCCAAATTATAAATTGTAAATTTCAAGAGTTATTCGCAATCGCAAGTCTAAATGTACCTGAGCGCCTCGATAGGATTTAATTTTGAGGCTTTGTAAGCTGGATAAAAACCGAAGAAAATCCCTATGGCGGCAGCAACCGCGAAAGCTACCGATATAGATAAGACAGACACGCTCACTTCCGTACCCATGAATTCCTCGACGGCAAAAGCGCCTCCCACACCAATAGAAATGCCTATCAGGCATCCCACAATCGATAGCGCAATAGCTTCCAACATGAATTGCATCAGTATGTGAATTTGTCTTGCTCCAATCGCCATACGTATACCTATCTCTCTGGTTCGTTCAGTTACTGATACAAGCATGATATTCATGATGCCTATACCTCCAACCAAGAGAGAAATAGAAGCTATGGAGCCTAAAAGCATGCTCATTGTCCTAGTCGTTTCAGCTGCTGCGTTAGCCAATGCAGTAAGATTGCGAACGGTAAAGTCATCTTCTACCCCTTCTCTCAAACGATGCCTTTGGCGTAGCAGATCTACAATCCCGCTTTCAACCATCGGCATTAGGTCGTCAGATTCTGCCTTCACTATAATCATGCGAATGCTGCCAGAAATTTGGCTTCCAAACAACGCCCGTTGAGCGGTAGTAATCGGCACAAGAATGACATCATCTTGATCCCTCCCTTCCAGACTCTGACCTTTGCTCTCCAACACCCCCAAAACGATAAAGGGACTTTGCTTGATTCGTAAGCTTTTACCTACGGGGTCGACACCTTCCCCAAAAAGATTGTTTGCAACGGTTTTTCCTATGATTGCTACGCGCGTTGCCGACCTCACATCAGATTCCGTGAATGCAAATCCTTCTTCAAAATCCCATTCTCTAACTTGAAAATAGTCTGGTGTTACACCAGCAATCGTTGTGTTCCAATTGTTTCCAGCATAAATAACTTGTGCATTGTTGTTCGTTACAGGAGCGCTTGCCGCAACGCCATCCAATTCACTGATCGCAATCGCATCGTCGATCTTCAAGGATATTGCATTGCCCGCACCAGTCCTCGCACCACTGGCGTTATGAGTACCCGCCAACACAATAAACAGGTTACTCCCCATGGAACTGATCGATCGATTTATCACTGCCTGAGCACCCTCGCCTATCGCCATCATCAACACTACAGCTCCAACACCTATCATCATCCCAAGCATTGTCAAAAAGGTTCTTAGACGATTTGCCGACATAGCCAAGAACGCTTCGCCAAGCATCTGCATCAGCATGCTGAGTCCAATAGGCATGATTGGCTATCGCTGATTATTCTGCCATCCAGAAAGCGGATTTTCCTTTTAGCATGGCTTGCAATATCACTTTCATGTGTTACTAAGAGAATGGTGATTCCATCCTGATTGAGCTGATCAAAAATGCTCATGATCTCTTCACTCGTTTTGCTATCCAGGTTTCCGGTCGGCTCATCTGCCAAGATTATTTTGGGGTTGTTAACCAAGGCTCTCGCTATCGCAACCCTTTGCTGCTGTCCGCCTGATATCTGGCTTGGTTTTGCATCGCAATATCGAGCCAACCCGACACGCTCAAGCAATAATCTTGCCGCACTGCTGCGGATATTTTTTTTTACGCCAGCGTATACTAATGGCAAAGCTACATTATCAAGAAGCGTCGAGCGAGGTAGCAAATTAAATCCTTGAAACACAAAGCCCAAAGTTTGATTTCGCAATCCAGCAAGTTCATCACTATCCATTTTTGACGTTGGATGACCATTTAAGTAGTATTCCCCATGAGTCGGCTTGTCAAGACAACCCAGTACATTCATGAAAGTAGATTTACCAGAACCGGACGGTCCCATGATCACCAAGTACTCTCCAGGACGAATCATGAGATTAACATCCTTTAGAACGGGCACATCAGCACCGCCCGCAGTTGGATAAGATTTATACAATCCCCTTACGTCAATGACAGGTTCATCCATGAGCTTAAAAGACTCTTCGCATTCTGAAATCGCCGCTAACATTCGATTCCTGATCTTTTTGGCCTATGATAACCTGATCGCCTTCTTTAAGTTCGTCTGATATGATCTCGGTGAACTTGCCATCCGTTATGCCAGTTTTAACACGAATCAATTCAGGGTGATTGTTCTGAAGCACATAGACTTTCCCTGTTCCATACCCATCCTGAACTTGATTTTCATTAGCCTTTCTTTTAGAGGCAGGCAGGTTTATATGCTCGTCTGATTTAGGCTTGAATCTTAAGGCTGAGTTTGGGACAAGTTTCGCCTCTTTTTTGCTGGCTATGACAATACTCACATAAGCCGTCATGCCGGGAAGCAGATTCTGGTCGTCATTATCTACCAGAACCACGACATTGTATGTGACGACATTTGCATTCGTTGTCGGGTTTAGCCTGATCTGTTTTACGACACCCTCAAAGCTGCGATTCGGATAGGCATCGACGTTGAAGCTGGCCACCTGACCCTCTTTAAGACTGCCAATATCTGCTTCAGTGAAATTAGTGTTGATCTGCATTTTAGATAGATCTTGGGCAATCTTTATCAAGGTTGGCGTTTGGAAGCTAGAAGCAACTGTTTGACCTACATCTACCTGCCTATCTACAACCACACCAGAAACTGGCGATCGAATGATTGTGAATCCTAAATTGGTTTGATCGCGTCTTAACTGCCCTTTGATTGAATGCAACTGGGCCAAAGATGACTTTAATGCTTGCACAGACTGGTCTAATTCTTGTTTGGATACATATTCCTGAGCATAAAGAGTCTGCATGCGGGCTTGATTAGCTTTAGCCAACTCCACTGATGCCTCAATATTTCTAAGCTGACCTTTGGTCTGCTCAATTTGTGCAATAAAAAGCGAATCGTCCAATTCCATCAGCACCTGGCCCGCCTTCACTTTGTCATTGAAATCCACGTATATCTTCTTAACAAGGCCCGAGACTTGGGTGCCGACGCTCACCAAAGTTACTGGGTTAATCGTACCATTCGCTGAAACACTCTGCTGGACATCCCCTATGGATACATGATCGAATTTATACCTGAAATCGGCTTTAGTCGAATTTCCAGAAAAAAATACATGATAAATCACACTAGATATAAGTAATAATATTATGAATATAAATGATTTTTTAAAATATTTATTTTCCATTACTAATCATTGCCTTTAGGAATTGCGACCATTGCATAGTCCAAAATACCAATCGCCTGAGCCAATGTTGCACGCGCGATATTTCTTTGGGTTTTTACTTTAATGTACTGTTGCTCCGCGCTGGCAAGTGCATTTTGCGCATTCAATGCATCAATGATGTTACCTACCCCTGCTTTATACCTACCAAGCGCTAGGCTTGATGACTCTTTTGCGCTGACAAGAAGAACTTCTACTGCCAATACAGACTCATTGGCCGTTTTTAAGTTGTAAAAGGCTGTCCAGACCTCTAGTGAGACCTGCTGTCTCAATTGCATCAATTTTGCTTGCTGTCCAGCGTATAAGGCTCGCGCATATTCAACCTGGTAAGTCGGGAGAAATCCCTGGAAAATAGGAATTGAGACAGTTATCCCCAAACTAGTCGCATTGCTGCCATCCAAGCGGCTACCGCCCTGCCAAGTATTTGAAAATCCTAGAGATACAGTTGGCTTGCTTGCTGCTTCTCTAGCCAATATCACTTGTTTAGCCGCGGCCATCTGCGCTTCGCTAGCAAGCAAATCTGGGCGTCTATACTGTGCGGCCTCAATAAGACTGGCCACCCCCGACGAAATATTTGCGTCTGCGATTTCTTCTGTTGCGTTTGCTATTTTGATGTTTGCATCCGCGTTCAAGCCCATAACATTCGCAAGAACACCATAACTGTTCTGTAATGCGCCCTCTGCAGAAATAGTGTTCAATTTAGCTTGTGCAAATGCAGTTTGCGCCTGCAGTTTGTCTGCAGGCGTGGAGACCCCAGCCTTGTATTTAGCCTCTGCAGCTTTAAAGCTTTCATAATAGAATTCTTCTGCTTTTTTATTCGCTTCCAAAGATGCTATGTCTGCCAGCGTCTGAAAATAGGCTTTTATTGTTGCCAAAAGAACACTTTGTACGGTCGAGTCTTGTGTACGACTGACAGCTAATAGGAGTAACTTGGCATTCTCAAGATTAGCTGCCCGATTACCAAAATCATACAAAAGATAATTGATACTTAATTGGTTATTCCAATTCTGAAAGCTGGCGCCGCGTGATGTCGAGGAAGGGTCATTGAGATTTGTATTGATACCACTGGAATTAATCACCGTTGGGAAGAATTCAGATTTAGCGATACCAATCTGAGCAGCCTGCGCTTTAGCATTAGCATAAACCTCCTGTGTCTTCGGGTTGTTGCATAGCGCAATGTCAGCAGCCATCAGCAGCGTCAACGATTTACTACTATCATATTGGTGACAATCTCCGAACTGCCCCGCAACTTCAATTACCTTCATGGGATCGTCTGTTCGATACCAACCGATGGAATTGCCCTCTTCAACCGCAAAACTGCTAGTGCCAAACACACTGATGACAAAAGCAAAAGAATATTTATACAAGGTGTTTTTCAAAACGCTTATTCAGCCAAACATGATTCGCATTCGTTATGTTTAGAATAATTAAATTTAAATTCGTTTATAGTTCCTTGTTGAATATTACGACAAAAGTCAATCCATATCAGGAAAAAGCGATTTAACTTTACGATATTGATACAAGAATTAGTTTAGATGTTTACTAAATTAAGATGATGTATATATCAATAAAAAGGCACCCAATTAGGGTGCCTGTAATAATCAGGTCAAATCAATCTTTGCCAATCTCATAAACTTCTTCTTCAGATTCACCAATCTTGCCGGTGATGGCATCAACTTCCACTTCCATTTCTTTGCCATTTGCCATCTTGATGTCAAACTCATAGATAGGTTTGCCTTCTTCAAGTTCATACTCGACAGAAACGACTTCCCCTGGGAATTTGGCCAATGCAGCCTTTTCGGCGTCAGCTTTAGAGACTTTTGCCTTGCTTGCAAAATCAGGGCTGGTGGGATCAACGTCTACCTCTTCCTCATACAATTTGCCAGTTTTTGCATTGCACTCAACTTCCCACTCAACACCATCCGTACCCTTAATGTCGAATTCATAAATCGCTTTACCATTGTCGATTTCAGCTTCCAAGGACACGACTTCACCTGGGTGTTTTTTTAATGCCGCATTCATACAGGTTTCCATTGGACCTTTATGAGTGTGACCGCCAGCGAAAGCAGGAATAACAAATGCGCCCAATAAGATAGCTATAACTGATTTTTTCATAAAAACTCTCCATTCACACTTACGATTAGAAATCTTGTGCTGGGACACGATTGCATTATAACAGCGCTATGTTTATAGATATTGACCAGCATCAATTTTGATTCAGTTTATAAAGAGCTAATCAAAAAGAATTGCCTCAGGATGGGGATTTACAGATCGCTTCTATTCAACAACATTAGACAAACACTTAAGTTTTACATCAAGTTGACGATATCTCTCTTCAGAAGCTGCGAGGCTGCTCTCGACAGCAATTGGAAGGGATACAATGAAGGTTGCACAAGATTATGCCGCCACTGTAATTACTGCAGTTGTGACCAGCATCGTGTTTACAACTTTCGCTACTAGTGCATTAGAAGATATATCAAAATTCAATGAGCTGAAACTATTCCCCAAAAACCATTCTGAAAGGCTGAAAAGCCTAGAGGGAAAAAAGATACGGCCCGAACAAGCCCCTGCTGTTCATTACGAGACCCAACCCACAGTTTCGCAACTTTGCGAACAATTCAGTTGTTAATCCGCTTTACCGACATCACCTTCAATTGAAACCATGAAGCCACCCATCAGTAAATGATGGTTGCACAATTACAGCCAGACTGGTTCATTACAACCATCTTGCTTCTTAATTTGATCTTCTCATCCAAACGATTTTCTTAGATGTTATTTGAAATTATGTTTTTAATAATCAATATGTTAACCGGTAATATGCTGCAATTTCCCAGGTTGGCACAGCGCTTGCATTAATAACAGGGCACCTTATGGGGGATGGCTGTCACCTGGGTCGGCTGTGTGCAGGGTTTACCACCCTCCCTCAAAGCAGAGATCAAAAATCTCGGTTAAGGTAAATGCATACAACGAGACGGTTACTCCCCCGCCTCTTGTTGTTATCAGGGGGGGATGTTAGTTAACTTTAAAATTTTTTAATATGGAGAACATTATGATCGAAAACGTAAAAAGCTTCCTGCAGGACGAAGAAGGCCAATCTATGGTTGAATACGGCGTAACATTGGGTGCCGTTGCTGCTGTTTCCTACATCGCCGTTGTTGGTTTGGGCGACAAAACTGCTGACCTGTATGCTTGGATGGCTAACCACTTGCCAGGCGGCGAAACAGGCGAAGAAGGTTCTCAAAATATCGTTCGTTTGGATTCTGACGGTCTGGTTCAACTGACAAACAGTGCTGATGGCGCTGTGTTTGACACAACCGAATTCTTGGCTAGTGGTAACATGAACTCTACCTTGAACGGTGAAGCTAATATCTTGGGTGACTAATAATTACTGCGTAGCGTAAGCTGCAATGTAGTATTTCACCAGCGCCGCCATCGGTTATACCATGGCGGCGTTTTCCTTAGGTTGTATTAAGAGTGACCAAATGCCATTTGAATATTTTATTATCGCCCTTTTAGTTGGCGTGATCGTGTTGTCCTTGTTTGTCTCATTCTATGATTTCAAGTATAGGCGCATTCCTAACAAACTCATACTAACGGGGTTGCTTTATGGGGTTTTGGTATTTGTAAGCATGGGATTCTTCATACCCTTGAATATTGTGTTCAAGGGTTTCTTGTTTGGTCTGATCGGCTTGATGGCAGGCGGAATGTTCTTGTATGTCCCCTATAAATATAAACAAGTAGGCGCGGGCGATGTAAAACTGGTGATGGTTTTTGGTCTATTGCTGGGCTTTAAAGGGGTCATTCTTTCCATCCTGGTAGGAGCAATCATTGGCGGAATCTGGGCACTGGGTCTGGCGTGGCGAAATGGCGGTCTTCACCACATGTGGTACAACATGAAATACATGGCGAAATCCATGTACCTGTCCGGCTTTAAGGAAATGAGCTGGGATCTGCGCTCCGAGGGTGCTGTGACCATGCCTTATGGGGTTGCATTGTCAGCGGGTGCCGTATTGATTGCTTTGCAGCAAATGCAGATCCAATATGAAAAACTAATTCAACTTAGTTTGAGCTGAACCTATGGCAGTTACTGAAGCACTATTGAAGAACGAGCTTGACTTGGCTTGGAAAAGTATCTTCAAACGCGACACTCGTGCCGCCATGGATCATGCAAGGAGAGCATCAACAATCGCAAATGACTCTCCCGACGTTGCTCATGTGCTCGGTGTGATTGCTAGCCGTGACGGCAGGCCTGACCTAGCGTTGCCTTTGCTTCAGAAATCACTCGATGGAGGTGTGACGGAGCGCAGACTTAGGGATATGGCTGAAGCACTCATGCTCGCAAAGCATCCAGAAGCTGCTCTCGCGCCAATCCAAGATGCCATCAGGCTGTTCGGCGAGAGTTCAGAATCGTTGGGGTTGTTAGCAGCCATCCAAGTTTCCCTTGAAAAATTTGATGAAGCATCATCGACAGCCAAGCGTGCAATCGAAATAAAGCCAGACTCCTTAGCATGGGAGACAACGATTGCATTTTGTGACATGATCAGAGGCCAATACACGCAAGGTCTAAAGTACTTCAGCTTCAGACCTCAAAACATGACTGAGGGTGGCCGCTGCCCTTCGCTGAATCCGTCCATGCCGGGTGAGCTCTGGCTCAAGAACGAGCAAGGCCCTGGTGATACATTGTTTTTTCTTTGTCATGCGGCAGAACTGGCTAAACAGGGCTGGAAACTTCATGTCCAATCACATTTGCGTACGCTAAAGATCCTGCAAGACACTGGTTTGTTCGCAAGCGTCTCTCTAGCATTTGAATGCCCTAAAGATGGGTTCTGGATTAATATTGGCGACCTACCTCTGGCTGCCATGCAGCTTGGCTTTCAAGGCTTGTCAAAGCCTCTTCCGCTCAAAGCTCAGGATAAACTGGTAGGAAAAATCCACAAAGTGTTGCAAAAGTTCGGCCCACCACCCTACATTGCTGTAACTTGGCGCGGCGGAGTGCAAGGCAATAAGATTCGCAACGGCATCCGCATGGGCGACCGTTACATAAACACACAGAAGTTAGGCGAATTGCTTCGGGACGTTAATGCAACAGTCGTCAGTGTCCAGCGTGTCCCCGACCCCAAGGAATCATCAGCCTTTGAGAGAGCGCTTGGACGTAAATTCCTCGATCTTTCCAGATTGAATGACAACTTGCCCGAGATGCTGGCGTTAATGGAAATAGTCGATGAATACATCGCTGTTCCCAACACCAATCACCACTTGAGAGAAGCGCTTGGCAAACCAACAAAGATCATCGTCAATCGTCCTTACGAAGATTGGCGTTGGGCGCATGAAGGCGATTCTCCCTGGTACCCTAACGCAACCTGTTACAGACAGTCTCTCGATGGAGATCTTTCCGTAGTGTTCAGAGAGATAAAATCTGATCTTGTATCGGTAATCAGCAATCCAAGTTCTGCGATGACAGAACAAAAAGACATGCCTTTACTTGATACGGATAAAAAAGATTCTGAGTCACCAGAGATTAAAGCGTTGATTCAAGCCGGGTGGAATGCTGTGAGTTCGAATGACGTTCCTACCGCAATCAAGTACGCCCAGCAGGTCATGTCCCTATCACCAGACAATGCCAGTGCTTTCCAGTTACTGGGATGGGCAGCGATGCGTGACCTGAAGCTAGATTTAGCCGTATCAGTACTGAAACGCGCCTGCGAACTTGACCCGACCAATGGCAGAATCATCGGTGATTATGTACGTGCGCTTTCGGCAAACCAGCAGCACAAACAAGCCATAGATGTGGCAAGCACTGCCATCAACAACCCTGCCACCAAATATCGATCCAGCCTCTATTACGGAAGAGCGGCTTCTTACTTGACCAGCAACAGAATCAAGGAAGCCATCGAAGATTATCAAGCCTGCATCAACATCAACCCCAACCGCCTGGATGCGCAAGAGTATAGCGGTATGGCACGCCTTAAGCTGGGAGATGCAATCAAAGGCTTCCGTGAATTAACTGCGCGAAAGGTCGCGCAGCGCGATGAATTGCTGAATGACTGGTGTTGCCCAGTGCTTAGCCCTGCACACAAAGGCACTCGTATACTGATTAAACGCGACATGGGCTTAGGTGATGAACTCACCTATTTACGTTATTTACCATGGCTAACCGCAGCAGGCATGCAGGTGGATTATTGGGCTGGTAAAAAATTGGTGCCGGTTTTGGAGCGAATGGGGTATCTAAATCATGTGTATCCTGACAATCAAAAGGCACCCGCAAGCAGTGACTATGACCTGAGTTTTATTGTGAATGATTTGCCAGTAGCGGCGCATGGGTTAGGCGCGCCTAAAATTGCACCACCTTTGCCGTTAACTCCTAGGCCAGATTTGGTTGAAAAATGGAAAGATTGGCTAAACTCGCTGGGTAAAGGCCCATATATCGGCATCAACTGGAAAGCTGGTGTGGGTGTACAAGGGGCTGGCAATATATTTAGCAAACTGGCTAAAGCCGTAGATGCGGAACCGTTTGCAAAGGCGCTCTCGCCCATCGGCGCAACATGGATATCTTTACAACGCAACGTGCTGGCTGATGAGGTGTCAGAATTTGAAAAACACCTTCAAGCACCCTTGCACGACGCGGCAAGCTTGACCGATGACATTGAGGATTTGCTTGCCCTGCTCTCATTGCTGGATGAAAACATCGGTGTATCCAACACCAATATGCATTTGCGTGCCAGCCTAGGCCTTGGCTCTCGCGTCATGGTACAAACCCCGGGTGGAGATTGGCGATGGTGTATGGAGGGTGACGCATCCGTATGGTTTACCGAGAGCAAGGTGTATCGCCAAACTAATAAGGGTGAATGGGATACGCCATTGCAAGCTCTGCAGCATGATCTGCAGGCAAAATTCGGGATACGTAAAACATCCGATTCCAAGCCTTTACAACCGAACACCATTAGCCATCATCAAACAAGCACCAAACGCCTGATCTGGTTAACCGCAGGCGCCATTAAACAAGTCGCAAGTAAGCAAACTTCTGACTTGGCAAGTGCGCGCTATCGAGTCATAGCGCCCTCTCAAGGGTTGACAGAGCTTGGCTGGCATAGCGAATTTGTCAATGAGGGAGTTTCGCAGGTGATGGGTGGCTGGGGTAGCGCGGCGCCTAAAGCAGGCGACACGCTGATTATCTCCAAGGTGTTTGGTGAGCACTCGCTAAAGTTAGCTAACGATGCTATATCCAGAGGTGCGAGCGTCATTGTGGACTTTTGTGATAATTTTCTTGACCATCCAAAACGCGGCCCCTTGCAGCATCAGTTACTCAAGCTCGCTGACAAGGTGATAGCGGCGTCAGATGGCATGGCATATGCCATCAAGAAGCATGGCTATCAGGTGGATGCTGTCATATCCGACCCTGTGGAAATGTCTCATGGTATACCACGGTTTGCGCCAAATGAAACTTTGGAGTTAGTATGGTTTGGACATGCAGTGAATATAGATACGCTCAAGGAGTTTTTGCCAAGCCTTGCAGAATACTCAAGAGTTCGATCATTGCATCTAAATGTTGTCACCACATTGCCGAGCGGGAAGCCTGACTTGGACAAAATTGTTCCTGCCGATTTATCAGTTACCTATACTCCGTGGAGCGTAGACGCTACGCTAACCGCGATTGATAACTGCGATATTGTAATAATTCCCGTTCTAGCTAGCCAGTTCAAGATGGCTAAAAGCCCAAACAGGTTATTGGAGCCTTTGCAGCGAGGCCGCATGGTTGTTGCAGGCCCCCTGCCCGCCTATTTACCATTCAGCGATAGCGCCCTGGTGGGAGAAAACTTGATTGAAGGCATAGAATGGTGCTTGACTCACCCAGATGAAGTATTGACACGCATTCATCAAGGTCAAGCCGATATTACAAAGCACTTTACCCAGGCAGCAATCGCTGATCAATGGAATAAACTGCTTACCCAAGAAAATATTAAAGCAAAATTAACTAATGATTTGCATTCATCTACAGAGCAAAATAGCCCGCTAGAACCTTATTTCCAAGCAAAAGAAGCTCTAAGAATATTAGGTTTAAATAACCACACCGAATCACAAATCAAGCAATCCTACTTTGACTTCTTCGCCAAAAGAAAGATGCCCCAAGCAAAAAGAACCGCTGTTTATACTGCGATTTTTGGTGGATACGATACAGCACCCATCCTCAATTATATCGACACAAATATCGATTATATTCTTTACACTGATCAATCGGGTTTTGATGCCCCTTCTCCTTGGCAGGTAAGGGTTGTACCACCGGTCTTTAAAGACCCGCAGGTCGATGCAAGACGAATCAAGATATTATCCCATCTGTTTATGTACGATTACGACATTACCGTGTGGATTGATGGCAACTTTACACTGGAAAAACTCACATTCGAATTAGTGCAAGATATTACTTCGCGTGCACCGGTCGCATTATGCAAGCATCAGTTTAGAAGCTGCATTTATGATGAAGCCGCCGAGATTCTTAAACGAGGCATTGACGCTTCGACGCCTGTGCTAAAACAAATACAATACTATCAAGCCAGGCAGTTCCCTGCACAATTTGGCTTGCATGCTACTGGATTTTTAATTCGGAATCATAATGATAGCCAAACCATCAAAATGAACATGAGATGGTGGGAGCTATTATCAACAAACTCAAAGCGCGATCAACTCTCATTTGACTATGTACGTTGGGAATTAAATATCCCAATCATGCCGCTCCCATTCAATCAACGAGAAAACCTTCTGTTTGAATGGGGTAAAAATGGACAACGCAAACACAAGGTCGATAAAAGAAGGAATGACGAACATGATGGTAGAGCTCTTAATTTTGAGCCATTACCAATTTCGAGAATTATTCACAATGAATATCAGCCAGCGTTTGATTGTTGGCATCATGCTTTTTTACACGACCTCAATGCCTTAAATCAAACATTAATTGCCATCGAAGGTGAAATTAGACCATCTGTTTTATATGTTTCTCAAAAAGTCATTTGTGCGCAAAGTCTTCCAGATGTCCGACTGGGCAATCTACAGCGTCAAATTATTAGCCGAGCTGCACAGTCAAAGCACATATTACAGATTGGGTTTAACGATGGCGGCCATCTGTCACTATTGGTGATTCATCACAGTGGCGCTAAATGTGTGCTGGTCGATGAGCATATGGACCAATACAAGCAGATTGGCCTAGATTATTTAACGAAGCGTCATGCTAAACGAATCGCAAGATTCTCTCTGGAAGACATTACAAAACTGGATGAGAAGATTTTCGATTTGGTGATTGTTGTTTCTGATGATTTCTCCAAATACGGTGATCTTATACAGAAAATTCAATCTGTTAATAGTCATATTGTTTTTGTTTCGTCTAATAAACATTGATTAATGGAGTCAATTAAAAGTGCATTAAGTATTGCCCTTATCCATGATTTCTGAGCAGACATGCTCTTAATGTTATCTGAATTCATTACTATAAAATATTAAAAAATTCCTCCCCATGTTAGATATATCAAATGTAAAAATTGCAATCGTTGGCCTAGGATACGTGGGCCTGCCTTTGGCTGTCGAGTTCGGTAAAAAATACCCTACGGTGGGATTTGATATAAATCCTACTCGTGTTGATGAATTGTGTAAAAATCACGATCGCACTGAAGAGCTTTCTGCATCTGAAATCGCTTCTGCAAGCCAATTAAGCCTTTCATCCGATGTTTCGGATATCAAGGACTGTAATGTATTTATTGTTACCGTCCCTACCCCAGTTGATGAAGCGAACATGCCAGACCTAGTGCCTTTAATCAAAGCGAGCGAGGCGATTGCGAGCATATTAAAACCGCATGATGTGGTCATTTATGAGTCCACTGTTTATCCTGGAACCACAGAAGAAGTATGTGTCCCAATACTGGAAAAACATTCTGGGCTAACCTTTAATCAAGACTTCTATTGTGGCTACAGCCCTGAACGTATCAACCCCGGTGACAAGCTGCGGAAATTAAAAGATATTTTAAAAGTTACCTCTGGCTCAACGCCAGATGCGGCTGATTTTATTGATGGTTTATATCAAGAAATTATTCAGGCTGGGACACACAAAGCAAGTTCCATCAAGGTGGCTGAGGCTGCAAAAGTCATTGAAAATACCCAAAGAGATGTCAATATCGCGCTCATTAACGAGTTGGCCATGATATTTAATGCGATTGGTATTGATACAACTGAGGTATTGGCAGCAGCCGGAACCAAATGGAACTTTCTGCCATTTAAACCCGGTTTGGTTGGAGGGCATTGTATTGGAGTTGACCCCTACTACCTGACACACAAAGCGACTGTTTTAGGCTATCACCCCGAGCTCATTTTGGCTGCGCGTAGAATCAATAGCCGAATGGGTCTTCATGTGGCGCATCAGCTAGTCAGGCTGATGGCAAGGAAAAGAATACATATTCTTGACTCCAAGATTTTAGTACTTGGCCTAACTTTCAAAGAAAATTGTACGGATTTACGTAATACGCGTGTAATAGATATCATCAAAGAACTAGAGCAGTCTGGTGCAAGCGTAGATGTTTATGATCCGTGGGTTGATCAAGATGAGGCATTCAGAGAATTCGGACTTAGACCGGTTGGCACGATTATGCCCGCCAAATATGATGCTTTAGTATTGGCGGTGGCTCATGAACAGTTTTTAACACTAAGCCCTCAACAACTGCGTAGCTATTGCAAAGACAATGCAGTTATCTATGACGTTAAGTCAGCATTAGACTATGATCTCGTCGATGGTCGTCTATAGAGACTTTAGTAAGTTCTAGCTCCTTTCCTTTAAAGGCTATATAACCAGCTCCAAATGCAAACATTCCATCCCAGATTCATTGTATTTTCAGGTTTGCTGCTAATAATATATTTATTAGCAAAGCTGACATTCGTAATGAATGTAGGTGTCGATCTGACAGATGAGGGTTATTATCTGAACTGGATAAGCAATCCATGGCTTTACAAGTACTATGTTAGTCAGTTTGGCTACATATACCATCCAGTTTACCAGCTGCTTGGAAACGACTTAGTGCTGCTGCGTTTTTTTAATGCACTATTGAGCTATGTGCTCGGGTTTGTACTAATCTACTTGATTTTAAAGCGCTCAACACATCAGCAGAACAAGGATTTTCTAGTGATGTCCAGCGCCAGCATCGCACTTCCGTCGTTATTCATTCTGATGATTACCGGGCATTGGGTGCCATCACCCAGTTATAACAGCCTGTGTTTTCAGGGCTTGTTGATAACGATGATTGGAATGGTACTTTCATGCAGCAGTATGAAATACAGTCAATTTCATGCAGCATTTTTTATCGGATTAGGTGGTTGGTTAGTATTCATGGCAAAGCCTTCAAGCGCTTTGCTTCTCAGCCTTGTGGTCCCTCTGTATTTCGCCTTTGAATTTAAAAAATACATGCGTTTGTTGCTTGGTGCTGCGGTGGTCGCATTGTGCCTGGTACTACTTACTGGATTGTATGTGGATGGAAGCATTGTGCAATTCATCAATCGTTACCAGATAGGTCTTCACCTGCTGGATATAATGGGCAGCAAACATGGTATTAATAATTTTTTAAGGCTGGACCCGTTCACGGTCTCCATGGCTGATCAATATAAATTCTTGTTGCTAACAAGTCTTGTAGCAGGTGTGTTCTTTGCAATAGAGAAAGGCTCTACTCAAGTCAAAATCATTTTGACGACATCGCTTTCTGTGGCTATTGGCATCATGCTTTGGCTTGCATTTTCTAGAGATGGCTTGAGAATCAATACACCGCGCCATCATCCTTTAATCCTCCTTGCAGTATTGTTTGCGGCAATTTTATTCTGGCTTTTTGTTAAAACCGCGAACAAGCCCTCGGTCTCTAATCTCAAACTGATATTGCTTTTTCTGGTCTTGCCATATATCTATGCCGCAGGAAGTGGAAATAACTACTGGGAAACAGCTGCAGGCGGGATGCTATTCTGGATGATTGCCGCTCTTTTAATTTTATTAAGATCGTCGACAAAACATGCACATACGCTGGTTTTAGCGGCTGTGGTGGCATCTGTCACAGTTAAAGTGATGCTCGATGCACAAAACTCACCCTATCGCCAGACAGAGTCAATAGCGCATCAATCGCACAGCCACATCAACCCCCATACTAAAAAAGAGCTGCTGTTGCCTAAAGATACAGCTATGTATCTTAACGACTTACAGCATTTGCTAGATAAAGCTGATTTCAAAGAAAATACCCCGGTTATTGATTTTACTGGGCATCACCCAGGCACTCTTTACTTCATGCAAGCAAATGCCATTGGACAAGCTTGGACGATTGGTGGATATGACGGCAGCAACGATATGGCCGCGCTAGCCTTGAACCAAGCTACATGCCATGAGATAGCCAATTCGTGGTTAATCATCGAAAAAGACGGTCGACGAAGTGTTGACTATCGCGTGTTGGAGAAGCATGGCATACAGGCCGATAAAAATAATTACACCAAGGTAGGCATGGTGCTAACAAAAAAATTTACTGATTGGGGATTTGTCAATCAATCTCACCCGGATGGCAGGTATGAACAATATCTGCTAAAGCCTAACCATCCTGATATTCAGGAGAAAAACTGCCTGGCTTTTCGCCAACAACACCTCAACCCTCGTTACTAGAGTTTAAGATGGTTGTTGCGGCTGTTATCAGCCAGAATGATGGTTTATATCAACCATTACCCATCGTTGCCATTATCTGCAAAAGATCATTCAAACTAACCTATTGATAATAGGATGATTTTTTTAGCAATCGAAATTGAAGTATTGGCATCAAAGTTGCAACTTCAAATGGTTAAAAAAAATTTAACCGATTCAAGCCTTATGCACTCTCAAACACCATATATTTCAGTCGTCATTCCGGTTTACAAGGCTGAAAACTGCTTAAATGAGTTATATGCACGTCTTGATAACTCTCTTGTCAGCATCAGCCCAAGCTATGAAATCATTCTGGTAGAGGACTGTGGCGGTGACAGGTCTTGGGAAAAAATCGTCGAACTATCCCGACGAGACAAGCGCGTCAAGGGAATCCAATTCAGTCGTAACTTTGGCCAGCACTATGGAATAACGGCTGGCTTGGATATTTCACAAGGACAATGGGTAGTAGTGATGGACTGCGATTTACAAGACGCCCCAGAAGAGATTCCAAGGCTTCACGCAAAAGCGCTGGAAGGCTTCGATATCGTTCTTGCAAGCCGAACAAACAGGCAAGACAGCTTCTTTAAAAAGTCAACTTCCAGACTTTTTTACAAGGTGTTAAGTTATCTCGCAGATACGGATTATGACGGCAGTCATGGCAATTTCCGCATCATGTCTAAAACTGTGGTGGATAATTTTAAAACTATGCGCGAGCAGCTGCGCTTCTTCGGTGGTTTGGTGCAATGGATGGGATTTCCCACCACCAGCATGGAAGTCGTTCATCATGAAAGGTTCGAAGGTAAATCCAGCTACACTTTCAAAAAACTGCTTAAGCTTGCAACTGATACAGTTATTGCCTTTTCTGACAAGCCGTTACGTGTAGCCATTAAACTTGGGTTTCTGATGTCTTGCTTTTCGTTCACTTATGGAGCTTATATTCTTTCCCAAGCCCTACTCCATGGGTCCAGCGTCCAAGGCTGGAGTAGCCTGATCGTGTCCATCTATTTCATTGGCGGTATCATCATCTCGATGCTTGGGATTATCGGAATTTATCTTGGCAAAGCCTTCGACCAGATGAAAGGTCGTCCACTATATATCGTCAGGAATTCAACTTTCAATGAATAGCCTGAAAATTAAGGATACTCCCTGGGATTCTAGAGTTTTCGGTATCTACACCGCAGAAATCCTTGATTACTCATCCGATACCCTTACTTTCGCCAAGAGCAAGCCCGGCCATTACACGTTAAAACTAAAGCCGCTTGAAGATAAAAGCTTAGCATTGGCTTATGGGTTCTATTACTGTGACACATTGCTAGAACCAATATGCAAAAAAGGTGAATTAACGATAAGCAGCCATCCTGACATACAAGTCAGTGGCGATGTCCCCTTAAGTGACTTGCTAAAAATCTGTCATGGCGCTTTCAGCCATGGAAGATTTCATCGTGATCCATATCTTGAAAAGACTCTCGCCGATAAAAGATATGACCGATGGCTTGAGGACTTGGCAGAGAACGGCAAAGTGTATGGCCTTTTGATGCGAAACAATATTGCAGGATTCATTGCCACAAAAGACAATCAACTGCAGTTGCATGCAGTTGCAAAGGAATACCAAGGCAAAGGTTTTGCAAAATACTGGTGGTCTACTGTTTGCGATCATCTTTTCGCACAAGGATACGAGACAGTCATAAGTTCGATTTCTGCCAGTAATTTACCTGTGCTGAATTTATACGCCAGCCTGGGGTTTCGATTCTTAACAGCTTTAGATGTATACCATTTGCTGGTATCCGAGTGAGTTTATGAAACTTATTTTATTCACACTGCCTGTTGCGATTTTAGTTGCCTACAGCCAATTGATTGTCAAGTGGCGGACTTCGGTGGTGATGTTGCATGAGTTTGAAACTCAAAGTGTTTTGCAAAAGCTTGTAACCTACCTTTTAGATCCCTTCATTTTCTCAGGCTATGTAGCTGCGCTTGCTGGGTCATTCTTGTGGCTTTTCGTAATATCGAAAATTTCACTATCCACTGGTTTTCCAATCTACATAGGTATCACATTTCTACTTGTAATCATGGGAAGCTGGATTATTCTAAATGAAACTATAACCCTGACAAAGATGATTGCCGTTTTGATGATATTAGCTGGAATCATATTAGGGGTTTCAAAATAATGTCCAAAACTAGCCTAATTCAGGATTTCGTTGAGGAAATAAGATCTGAGATTTATTTAAATCATCCAGAATTGATTTCAATGTTTGAGACATATGCAGCTGAAGCAGTTTTTGGAAGAAATGTGATTGATCCTGACTTAAAACTTTTGCCATCAGGAGCTGAAATATTTGAAATTGGTGCAGGCTCATTAATTTTGAGCTGCCAACTGTCTAGGGAGGGCTACTCAGTTACAGCTCTTGAGCCTATAGCTGAAGGTTTTTCACACTTCAGAAAATTACAAAATATCGTGTTGAATACGGTAAATAAATATAACGTCAAGCTACGAATAATTAACTCACCTGCCGAGAATCTGGACTTGGTATCTATGTTTGATTACGCATTCTCTATCAATGTGATGGAGCATGTAAGAAATGAGAAACAAGTTATCGAAAATATATTAATTTCACTGAAAGACCAAGCCAAATACCGGTTTATTTGCCCTAATTATTTATTTCCATACGAACCGCATTTCAATATTCCTATCGTTTTAAATAAAAATCTGACCGAGAAATTATTCAGAAACAGGATCAATTCTTATCATCTTCTAAGCGACCCTTTGGGAACTTGGCAATCACTCAACTGGATATCCGTTCCTAAGATCAGGAAAATAATATCTGAATCAAAAAATTTAAGAGTCACATTTCACCGTGACCTATTTTTGAAAATGCTCAATAGAGCCGTAACCGATAACCAGTTTTCCAAGCGACGTTCAAAATGGATGAATGCGATTTTCAGAAGCATCGTGTCGCTGCGGATACATCAGTTAACTACTTATATTCCTGTCACTGTTCAACCAGTGATTGATTGTGTGATTCAGAAAAGCAAGTAAATATGGCTCAAATCACTAACGGCATTCGCTCAATTCTGTCTGTACCTATCATATATTCAAGTTTCCAATATCTGATGGGGGCGAAAGCCATTTGGCGTTATCTGGTATCGGACATTATGCAAGCCAAGCCAGGCATGGCAGTACTGGACATTGGCTGCGGTCCCGCGGATATATTAGACTTCCTGCCGGAAGGTGTCATTTATTATGGATTTGACATTTCACCAGAGTATATTCTCAAGGCCAGAACCAAATACGGTAGCAAAGGCCACTTCACATGCAAGCTTCTGGATGAGGCAGATTTGAACAGCCTGCCTAAATTCGATCGTGTGGTGCTGGTTGGGGTTTTCCATCATATGGATGACCAACAGGCAAAAAAGATAGCCCAGCTAGCCCATACTGCATTAAACGATGGTGGCAAGCTTATTAGCGTCGATCCCTGCTACGCTCCTGACCAAAGCCCGATTGCTCGCTTCTTGATTTCCAAAGACCGCGGACAGAACGTACGCGTTGAATCCGCATACAAGTTAATTGTGAATCGCACCTTCAAGGTTGTTCAAGCCAGAATCGTTCATAGAAACTGGATTCCTTACACTCATTGTTACATGGTATGTACAAAATGAAAATTCCATTCAATAAACCTTTCATGACCGGTAAAGAACTGTTCTATATCGCAGAAGCACATTTCAACGGCATGCTGGCTGGAGACGGCCCATTCACAAAAAAATGCCATGCATGGCTGGAGCAGCAGACCGGAACAAAAAAAGCCTTGCTAACGCATTCCTGTACCGCAGCGCTAGAAATGGCTGCCATACTCGCTGATATTCAGCCAGGTGATGAGGTCATTATGCCCTCTTACACTTTTGTCTCAACTGCAAACGCGTTCGTGCTTCGTGGCGCAGTGCCAGTTTTTGTGGATATTAGACCTGATACATTGAATATCGACGAAACAAAAATCGAAGCAGCAATTACTCCCAAAACCAAAGCGATTGTGCCCGTTCACTACGCTGGCGTTGGATGTGAGATGGACACCATCATGGACATTGCCAAACGCCATAACCTGCTAGTGATCGAAGATGCTGCCCAAGGCGTTTTCGCCACCTACAATGGCAAAACGCTAGGCACGATTGGACACATGGGGGCTTATTCATTTCATGAAACAAAGAATGTGATATCGGGTGAAGGTGGTGCTTTATTGATCAACGATGAAAGATTTGTTGAGCGTGCTGAAATCATTCGCGAAAAAGGCACCAACCGTAGCCAGTTTTTTAGAGGTCAGGTGGATAAATACACTTGGGTAGATATAGGATCATCATATCTACCAGGAGAAGTGATTGCGGCTTTTCTGTGGGCGCAACTGGAAAACGCGGGTGAGATCACGCAACGTAGATTAGCGATATGGGAACGCTACCATCAGGGGCTGCATGCACTGGAACGTCAAGGCCGCTTACACAGACCAATCGTACCATCAGCGTGCCAGCACAATGCTCACATGTATTATATTTTGCTCGAATCGCTTGAAGCGAGAACGCAGCTCATCGCGCAGATGAAAGCGCTGGATATCTACCCTGTATTCCATTATGTGCCTTTGCATAACTCCCCTGCCGGTTTGAAATATGGCCGCAGCAATGGTGAATTGCCCGTCACCGAGGATATTTCAGACCGCCTGCTACGCTTGCCGATGTGGACTGGCTTGGAACCACATCATGACCAAGTGTTATCCGTTGTGTTTGATAGTTTGCAACAAACAACAAAAGCCAAAATTAGACAGGCATAGTTAATTAATGGTCGTACCTAAATTCAAAGGCACTATTCAATCTGATAGGTCTTCACCTATTAAGTTAGTATCTGTACTTTTGCTTATTGCCTTTTTAAGCTATGCCTCCTCATTTAAATTAAACGGTAGTGAGATTAAGTGGGATGCATTAGAGAATGTAGTGGCAAGCTACCATTTATGGACAAACGGTGTTATCAGCTTAGATGGAGATAAACCTAGCTACTTTCGTGAGCCTTTGCCAATAGCACTTGGTGCATTTCATATTGCGTTATTCACGGATATACCAAAGTTCAATAGTAAAGCGACTTTAGATGATGAGTTTGATGATGAAGGGCGCATTAGTCAGGCAAAGCTTAAATATCCCCGCGAATTAATGGCTAACGCGCACTATCGACTTCAAATCAGCTACATTAATTTGTTTTATATTGCAGGTTGTTTGTTGGTCGTTTGTTGGCTAACAAAATTATTAACGGGGAGCTATGCATGGTCTGCCGTTTCTGTGGTGATCACTTGGGTGTTTTTTTACTACAACTATTATTATCTCTATCGCCCTTTATCTGAATATCCTAGTTCATTCTTTATCATGCTTTCAAGCGGACTGATGATTCTGTTGTTGCGTTCAAAAAGTGTATGGCTAGCAATATTATTAGGGTTGACTTTAGGTGCATTAGCACTAACTAAGGCGGCAACATTATATGTTTCTGTGGTGGCGATTTTTATTGTTTACTCAGCTTTAGTTATCTTTAAAAAAATGACAGCTTTGCAAGCTTTTAGAATGATGTTGGCAACTGCGCTGAGCCTTGGCATGGTTGTAGCCCCTTGGATGCTACGAAATAAACTTGTTTTTGATGACTTTGCGATAACGCAACGTGGCGGTGGTGTATTGTTGACAAGAGCGTTTAAAAATCAGATGACGGATGATGAATATATAGGTGCTTGGTATGTTTATGCTCCTGCTGAGTTAAAACGTATTACTTTATTTAAGCAGGCCTTTCATGGAGATGGGGCGGCCACTAGGTATGCCAGATTGTATCGAAATAGACCTGGTGATGTTGAAGCAATTGAAGCAGGTAATGTTGATGCGGCCACAAGTTACTTTTGTAAGTCACGTGCTTTTTTGAAAAAATTGGCTAAGAAAGATGGTTTGGATGCTAAAGGAGCCGACTTGCAAGCAGAGAAAATTGCCAAGCATATGATTAAAAACGATTTAGCTAAGCACCTCAAAACCACTCCTGTCTTTGCTTGGCGTCAGTTGTGGTCTTTTGGTAATACCAACCCTGTTCAACCAAGTGCAGGTGGCATTTTTGCGGTTATTATCAACTTTGCTTGTTTTTTTGCACTATTAGCCATGCCTTTGATTGCAATCATTCGTAAACAGCCAGAATGGTTTCTGTTTTCCATATTCCCGTTTGGGATGTTTTGGTTTCATGCGTTACTTTCGCATGCAATTCCTAGATATTCTGCTCCGCTGATTCCAACTGCAATTATTGCTTTAATATTGTTGGCACAGGCTTTAATTAAGCGGCTCAATAAATAATAGTTGTATATTACGTTCTTTTAGTTGCATGGTGGTAAATTGCATAACATCTTGTTTCTATCCATCGGTAGGAAATGATAGTTGTGATAGTGCTAAATAAAATAGCGATGAGCAATATAAGCGATATGGTGACGTAGGGTTCAAGTTTTAAACTTACGATCGTCTGCGTGATCATTGGAAGAAAAACAAGATGCCAAATATAAAGGCTATAACTTCTGCGCCCAATGGCAACTAATAGCCTTGACTCTAGGATATGCACTATATGTTTTGCCTGGTTGGTAATGATGGGGCAAAGTGCCAGCGCGAACCCTGCTGCAATCAGGGTATAGCCATATAATTGTAGCCATTCAATTTTCTTAAATGGGGTTGCATCAAAAGCAATGGTAACAAGTGTGACAGCAAAGAACATGAGCCCCGCGACACCTAAATATGGGATGTATTGTAGTTTAATTTTAGGCAACCCAACCGATAGAAAAATGCCCATGGCAAATGCATCTAAGCGACACATTGTGAATGCGTAAATAGCATTATCCGAAAGCCCAGCCTTTTGAAACGAAATGCGGGTGGCGAGAGCCACTATAAGCAAGATTGAGGCGACCAACCATTGCGCCCTGAATAACCATAACAATACAGGGATGGTTAAATAGAAGTGCCATTCAAGCGCAAGAGACCAGAAGTGCACTAAATTAAACTGATTATCCATAAGCGCTGTTCTATCCATAAAAGCACTTTGAATATTGCTAGTAAGCGTCCATAAACTTGCAGAGTTATCAAGTACTTTACTATTTGAGTTTAGTTCAAAAGCCACATACGAGAATACTAATAAACAAGTGAGATAAGCTGGCAAAAGCCTCCAAGCGCGGTTGATTATGAACGATTTATAATCATGAGTATTCTTAACTGGACGGTTGGTGAGTATTTTGGTAATTAAATAGCCAGAAATCACGAAGAACATATCTACACCTACCCATCCAATTTTAGCCAGCATGATTGTCAACTTGCCCAACAAACCATGCGCTAGATAGCTAGAAAAAGGCATCAAGTAATGATGCAGTATCACCATCAAAACAGCTATTGCGCGAGTGCCGTCCAGGCCTTTGATGTAATCTATGGAGCTTAAACTGCGAATATCTGAGGTCTGCATTATTGAGCGCCCTTGCAAGTCTTTTTTGGGGCTACCCAATGATATATTTCTGCATCAACGTAGCCATAATGATTGGATGCTTTCTGTGGAACGTAAATTATCTTTTTGTATTGCGGTATGGATTGTAGTGTTGCTCTGATCTGATTAAGTTTGCCCCCACCTAGCGTTGTCAACACAACCCAGTCTGCAGGGCATTCAAGTAATTTGCTATATAAAAATTCTTTAGATTGATTGTTGAGTAGTAAAACATAATTGAGATTTGACAGTTCGTAATTTGGAGGCGGTATTTCTGTAAGTGGGATTAAGCCTAAAAGATTTCCATTCACACTTAGACTATCTTTGCTATTAGCATGCTTTTTTAGATAGTCAGCAATGATTAGCACGTTGCTTTCCTGTTTTGTTTTTTCTGGCCAGTCATAAAGAAGTTGATAAGCAGCCTTGTTGGGAAAGTAGCGATGGTAGTTATTAGCGTATGCAAAAGTGAGTGGCAATGTAGATATGATAAAAACAATCGTGATTGTGTATATGGCAATTTTTTTGAATCTTGATTGATTAAATAGGTGCACAGTGTCTCTGACCAATAATCCCATCAGACCTGATAGCCCTAAGAGTGTCACTGCAAAATGATATGGGAACCCATTTTTTAATGCGGGTTCGATTAAGGGTACAAGGCTTAGTGAAATCCAAAAAACATATCGTTTAGCGCTTGAGCGGTGTTTGGACCAAACAAAAGCCAGAAAAAATAAACTTATGATAAGAAGTATGCCATATGAGTGTTTTAAATAGACAACAAGGCTGTGCATGCTTCGTATATCTTTGCCAGCAGACATGTCAGAATATAAAAAACGCGTATCACTATATGCCTTGATTAATTCTAAACCATTGTCTTGACGCAAAAGGCATACGAGCAGAACGACAAATAAACCAGCGAATAGTCCCCCGAGAATATAATAGATTGACCCTCGCAATCCCCATCTGGCACAACTGGCAAAACAGCCCAACAATGCAAAAACAACAAATGGTTCACGCAACAAAACTGCACAAGCAACTAAACCACCCGTCAGTAAAGAATTTTTAGTGGAAAAGGCTTTGTTGTTTTGACCAACAATGATTGCGCATAGTAAAGGAATTGTGGCTATTGCAATGCTATTTTTGTAACCATACTGAATAAACGCAGGGTCATTCATTACGAAAATGAATGCTAAAGTAATTAATAATCCTAATTTCTTATTTTGACATTCATTTTTTAGAGTTATATAAAGAAATACCCCTACGGTGGAAGCAATCAGTGCATCTATTAGCCGCAGAATAATAAGGTGGTTTAAATCTAAATTAAATACCCAAGAAGTCGCTGCAGCGTATAAAGAGAGAATACCTTTATTTGGAATAAGGCTATTTGACTCAGGGTTGAGATAAATGTAGAAAGCGTTATATGCATAAATGCCTTCATCTGTAGTTGGTGGTCCACCAATAAGCAATATTCTCAGGAAGATTGTGAACAATACGACCAAGAGGTATTGCCATATTCGATGGTTTTGTTTGTCTGAGTTCATTTTATGACGCTGATGTGATCTGGCATTAAACATTGTTGATGCATTTGTTGCATCTGTTGGTAATATTTTTTAGATTAGAGCGTATATGATGGATACCACACAATCATTATGTTTGCTTGTACTGATTTTTTATACTTGTACGGAGCAATTCTAGCTTGTTTGCAAAAAACATGCCGAATAGTGGAATGCCTATTTTTAGATGCTTTAAGGTGAATGCGAATGAATGCCACCAATGTGTGGTTGAATTAAACCGATTTAAAAACACATGACTGGATGTAATAAACCAACATTATTAAATGTGGCTAATGAAACTAAACCAAAATCTATCTCTTTAAATGAAATTTACGATATGTTACTAATCTATAAAGTTTTTTTATTTATGCACAATATTGTAAGTTTGGGCATAAACCATGCATGTCTACAAGTTAATTTATTTTTAATTTTGGATGAGTTTTGAAAGTCACGGTTGTAGGTTTAGGTTATGTAGGTGCATCTATTTCAATGCTATTGGCACGTCAACATGAAGTCTATGCTCTGGACGTGCTACAGTAATTGCCAACATGCTTAAAGCGGCTGCAATAGAGCCTGATGTGGAAGTGCTGTTGATGAATAGCACAGAAGCAGAGAATGACTTTTTTAAATCTCCTGTGACGCATGATTTATCTGCCTATAAACAGCAGGCTGACCTAATTGTAGCTAACCGTATGATGGATGATCTGAAAGATGTCACAAGCAAAGTTTTTACCCTTGATTCATTTGGTGTGGACTAGTTAATACAGCTAAGATTTGGGTTAGAAATGAAAAGATTAATCATACAAATGCCTTGCTACAATGAGGCTGAGACATTAGCAATTGCCATGGGTGCTTTACCTAAGACGGTCGATGGTTTTGATGTGGTGGAGTATTTGGTAATTGATGATGGTAGCCGTGACAACACGGCTGAAATTGCTAAGCAATGTGGCGCGCATTATGTGATTAAGCACACAAAGAATCAAGGTTTGGCTCGTGCTTTTATGACGGGTATCAATGCCGGATTGGCTGCGGGCGCGGATGTGATTGTCAACACAGATGCTGATAACCAATACGAGGCGAGAGATATTCCAAAATTGGTAGCTCCGATTATAGAAAAGCGTGCTGATATCGTCATAGGAGCAAGACCCATAAGTGATATTGAACATTTTTCATGGTCAAAAAAACTACTGCAAAAAATAGGTAGCTGGGTGGTACGTACAGCCAGTCGCACCGGTATACCGGATGCGCCAAGCGGCTTCAGAGCTTACTCAAGATTCGCCGCACAAAACATGGTGGTATTCAGCGAATATACTTACACCTTAGAAACCATCATACAAGCGGGCCAAAAAAATATGGCAATTATCTCTGTACCTATTCGTACAAATCCAGATTTGCGCCCTTCCCGTTTAGTTAAAAGCGTTGCTTCATATGTGCGCCGATCGATTGGAACTATCATTCGAATTTACGCTATATATCGTCCAATGCGATTTTTTGGCACCATTGGCGCAATGTTGTTTGGTTTGGGCTTTTTACTAGGTTTGCGCTTCATGTTTTATTATTTGCATGGCGATGGCGCAGGTCATGTTCAATCTGTGATATTGGCAGGTGCTTTGTTAGTGATGGGCTTTCAGACTATTTTAGTGGCGTTTTTGGCGGATTTGTTGGCAGCCAATCGAAAACTATCAGAAGAAATCCGGTTGCTGTTAGTGACTAAAAAGGATAATCAAAAATGAAATTGTCACAAGGACAAATTGAGTCCGGCATTGAAGTCGGCAATCACTATAACAAGTATGGCAGCAAAAACCCCATCGCACAGTATTTAATGCGTGGTTTTATGCACAATTTAGATGATTTGGTCAAAGCGAGTGGTCAAACAGAAATGCATGAAATAGGTTGTGGCGAAGGCGTTCTGTCATTGCGTTGGCTTGCGCAAGGCATGCATGTGCGCGCATGTGATTTTTCGGATATTGCTATCCGTCTTGCAAAGGAGAATGCTACACAGCAAGGGGTTGCAAACAGTATTTTTGAGCAAAAAAATATTTACGATTTAACATTAGCTGACAGCGCACCTTTAGTGGTTTGTTGTGAGGTGTTAGAGCATTTGGAATTTCCTGAATTGGCGTTGCAAAAGTTAGCGACCATTGCACAACCTTGGTTGATTGTGAGCGTCCCCAGAGAGCCAATTTGGAGTTTTTTAAATGTGATGAGGGGTAAATATCTAACAGACTTTGGAAATACGCCGGGGCATATTCAACGTTGGAGTAAAGTAGATTTTATTGAATTGGTATCGCAATATTTTGAAGTTGTTTCTGTAAGAAGTCCATTGCCATGGACCATGCTACTGTGTAGGGCAAAAGGATCATAGGGGTGCAAGGGGTTAAAAAATTATTGTATCTATTGGGTGTGTTTTTAACGATTGCCAGCGTTTGGTTTGTTTGTAAAAAAATTAACCTCCAAATGGATGCAGTCAAAACGATGCATGTTTGGAATTTGCAAACATTACACTATGTTTCTATCTGTGTGCTTGTCTATTTTTTTGCGCTTAATTTATTGGGTGTTGCTTGGTGGTGTCAATTACAGCATCTTGAAGCTAAAGCAGGATTAGGTGACATACTGGCACTTTATGCCAAAAGTCAATTAGCAAAATACTTACCAGGTAATGTTTTTCAATATGTCGGCAGAAATCTCTTCGCTCTTAAACACAATATATCCCAAGCAAAAATCATTCAATCAACGCTGTACGAGATTCTATCGTTGTTAGTGGCCGCCTTGTTGATTACGCTGCCTCTTAGCATCTATTTATACAGCCAATTCACATTTGAAAACTTACAAACGACTGGTAAGTTACCAGACTCTTGGGTGTTACAGTTTTTAACGCCAAATCATGCATGGATTGTTTCATGTATTTTGATTTTTGCATGTTGTGTGCTTATTCAACAAAGAAAAAAAATACCTGTATTTTCTGCACGCTTTTTGAAGAGCTATTTACTTTCTTATGCCGGTTATGCCTTTATTTTTCATTTACTAGCAATTTTTGTTTTTATGCTTATTTGGCATGGCTGGTTAAACCAAAGTGGTGATTATTTTTTGATGATTACTCTAATGTTTGCCTACCTGCTGAGTTGGCTGATAGGTTTTGTTGTGCCAGGCGCGCCAGGTGGAATTGGTGTCAGAGAAGCTACCTTGATTCTATTATTAGGAAGCTTTGTGCAAGAGCAAGAATTAATTACGTTGGCTACGATGAGTCGCTTGGTAAGCGTGGTGGCAGAGTGTTTGTTTTTTTTCGAGGGAGTTTTAATTGAAAAAACAAGCAACCAATAGTCATGCCCCTTTTAAATTTAGACTGATCAAAATAATCGTTTTATTTGTGAGCCTGATGTTTATGGGCTTGTCAGCCAAGGGGCTGATAGTTGCAAACCCGCTTAACGATGATGGATTGGCTATGAAGCCTGTCGATCTAAAGGCGATGAGGCTTGTGCAGTGGGCTATTACATCCGTGCGAGCATTCGTTATAACAACATCATGCGGGATTTCCAAGAAAAATATCCAAATCAGCCCAAGTTGGCGACTTTAATGGGTGAGCGCGCGGCCAAGGCTTATGCCATTGCGCTAATCAAAAACAACCCCTGGGGGCATTTAAAGACATCATGGGTATTTGCTTGGCGAGGTGCTTGGCCTTGCAATAAGGTTGACGGGCGTTGGTTGAAATCTGAGCAACGTTTATTGCAACCAGCTTGGCAAGAAATTCTATCGTTTTTTGGGTTGCTGAGCATGTTTGGTTTGGCTGTGATGAGTGTTATTAAAAAAAATGTTGAATGGGCAATATTTACTTGGTTGGGTTGTTTTACCTTTTGCTTTTATGCATTAGTAACACATTTTATTCCGCGCTACTCTATTATGATGATTCCCCTATGGGTGTTGTCTAGCATTTATTGCATGGCATTAATTTTAAGTCGAATTAAAGAAAAAAGTACTTCATGAGTATAGATGTTCTGGAGGCAGCCCTTTTTGATGCAGTTGATACATCTGAAGGTAAAGCTGCTCGATATGATTGGTGTACCGATCAATATTGAAAAGCGGCTGAGTATCCTTATGAGCCGCAACTTTTTGTCTAATGGCTTTTAATCTGTTTGTGTCGAGCGCAAGCTGCTTTGCTAGATTAAAGTAAGCATCATGAGAAGTGGTAATAAGCTCAGGCATACCAAAAGCATCAAGAATACTCGCCGCCACCCGGCCAGGGAAAGCGCTGCCTAAACAAGTTAGAACTGGACATCCTACCCAAAGCGCATCGCTGGTAGTGGTATGAGCATTGTAATGAAATGTGTCAAGCACAATATCTGCATGGTGGTAGCGTGCCAAATGCATCTCTTGCGGCACTTTCTTGGCAAAAATCAATCTATCAGGTGATATCCCTTCTGCATGTGCCCTACTTTTAAGATTAAGGGTAGCACTAGGATTGGCCTCAAACAGCCATAGTACCGCATGCTCAATCTCTTGTAGCAAGCGTAGCCATATAGCAAAAACATCGGGTGTGATCTTGTAATTATTATTAAAACAGCAGAACACGAATGCATCTTCTGGAAGTCCATGGTCAGTTTTGCTGGCAGCATCCTGGGGCAGGACTTTTCGTTTCGCGTTCACTTGATATGTATCGGGCATGTAGGCAATTTTTTCTGTGTAATGCTCCCTGCTTTGCTCCGGGATCAACACGCCATCCGCTATCAGATAATGGATATAAGGCGCGCCTAGCGTGCTTGGGTAACCTAGGTAGCTTACTTGTATTGGTGCAGGTGAATAGGTAAAAATGCCAGGTCTTGCGCCCCGCGTATAGCCTTTGAGATCAACCGCAATATCGATCTCCATCTGATGGACCAGCTGGGCAATTTCTCTGTCGGACTTCTTTCCGACCTCATGGAAAACATCAAATGCTTTACGCACTCGGCTACCCATCTCATCGTTTATCGTCGGCCCAAATGAAAAGGCATGTATCTCAAAATCTTCCCGATCATGTTGTTCAAACAAGTCTGCCATGAGATAAGCTGTAGCATGGTTATGCAGGTCGGCAGAGAAATACCCTATGCGGATCTTGTCATGCTCATATCGCGTGTTCGAGTCTGTCAGTGGCTTTGCTGCGGGGAAATTGACTGCGGTATACTGAACAGCACATTTCTTTTGAATGTCGGCAGAAAGAGGTGTCGCAAGTATGTTGAAGGGGACGAAGGCTTTACCCTGCAGTATGGTACGCTCAATACGGGCATATATTTCGTCAATATTCTTCCAGTTACATGCATGCAGCTTGTTTTGAATCAGCGAACCCAGCGCATCAGAAAAATCCGGATCGATCTCGACACAACGCTCAAAACATTCGATTGCAGGCTCTAATTGCTTGAGCTGTTTGTAAGAGATGCCCAGGTTATTGTAGATTTGTGCGTTCTCCGGATTCAATAGAATTGCTCTTTTGAAAGCCTCTACCGCTTGGGAAAATTTGCCAAGTTTATGAAAGGCAAGACCCAAACCGTTCCATGCTTCCATATATTGCGGGTTATGCTTTATCGCACAGTAATATGCCTCAACCGCATCTGCATGCCTCTTCAGCATTTGCAAAACCAGCGCGATATTGTAATAGGTCTGTGCTGACGGTTTGATCGTGACGGCCTTGCTGTAGCTCTCGTACGCAGCTTGAATGTTTCCAAGCGATTTAAGCACGTTCCCCATGTTATTCAATGCCTCAGCATAGCCAGGGTTCACCTCCAGTGCCTGTTGATAATACGCAAGCGCTTCCTTTGTCTTTCCCGCCATCTGGTGCACCAGGCCAAGATTGAAAAAGGCCTTCTCATGCTTCGGGGCTAATTGCAGTAATTTTTTATATGCAGCTACAGCAGCTTCGGTGTCGCCAGATACGCGCAGTACATTTCCTAGTGCGAATTGCGCATCCACATTATCAGGTTCAAATTGCAAGGAAAATTCAAGGTTAGTTTTGGCGGCAGCAAGGTCGCCTTTCTTTCTTAATCCCAAGCCTTTCAGATAAAGGACATGAGAGTTCCGAGGAAAATCCATCAGCAATACATCACATAATGCGACCGCCTCATCAAGATGATTTTTTTCCAGGAGACTATTGATCGACTCTATCATCGATGCTTCAGGTGACATAAAAATACGGATTCTTTGTTGGCAACACAGCGTCAAATGCAATAAATATGCCCAACAAGGGAATGCCGTGACTCAGAAACTTGCCGCTACAGCGGCTAACTATGCTGACTTGAAATAATTATCAGGATTTCAATGATGTGCAGTCAGCTAATTTTTCAATGATTATCAAATAAAAATCTTTGATTCTTAAAACGAATGACAAGGTGGAACCACATGCCGAATGGCTGACTGCAACCAATTGGTTTATTGCAACCAGCACCAATGCCATAGCATTGCAATTTATATCATGTAATCAGTTACTTGCATTACTTGAAATGAGGAATGGAATTTGCAAGCTAAAAATTGTTTCATAAAAATAAGGTGACACATCATGATTCAAGTATTCATCGGCTTTGATCCCAGAGAGACCGTGGCTTTCCACGTGCTTTGCCATAGCATACACCAGCATGCCTCGCAGCCGGTCAGCATCGCCCCTATCATGCTCAGCCAACTGAATGATGTCTACAAACGCGAGCGCAATCCGCTGCAATCCACCGACTTCTCGTTCTCGCGTTTTCTGACACCCTACTTGGCCAACTACCAAGGCTGGGGCATCTTCATGGATTGCGACATGCTGGTGACCCGCGACATTGCCGAGCTGTGGAACCTGCGTGACGACCGTTATGCCGTGATGTGCGTGAAGCACGACCATCAGCCGAAGGAAGACATCAAGTTCCTTGATGCGGTACAGACCAAATACCAGAAAAAGAATTGGTCCAGCGTCATGTTGTTCAACAATGCCAAGTGCAAGGCGCTGACCCCTGACTATGTGAATTCCGCCACCGGGCTGGAACTGCACCAATTCAAATGGCTAGACAGCGACGACCAGATTGGCGAGATTCCGCAATCATGGAACCACCTAGTCGGTTATAATCCGCCAAACCCGGATGCTGCACTGATCCACTATACCCTGGGCGGCCCCTACTTCCATGAGTATGCCGATTGCGAGCATGCCGAGATTTGGAACCGGACCAAGCAGGACATGCTGCGCGTAGACCAGCGCGGCAGCAAACAGGCAGCGGCTTAGAAAGTGAATATCCTCCAGATAAGATGCAAGCAAGACTGAAAGCTGCCCAGGGGCAAAGCGCTAATGCCTTGCGCGCCGGCACAAGCGGCCAGGCGCTCATCGAGTTCGCCATTATCCTGATACTTGTAGTATTGGTGGTGGCCGGTGGCGCCGAGCTGGCCATTACCGCCTATGGCTCATCCAAGGTCTCGGATGCGGCTAAGGCCGGCGCGACGGAATGGGGGCAATTCATTAGTCATGCTAAAGATCCTAATGCCACCTTAGTACCATCACCTCTCAACGCAGCTACACAAAATGATGTAGGCTTAGGCAATCATGCGATTGCCAACTTCACATCCCCTCGCTGTGTCGCCTTGAATGGGGACAGTGCGGACTACGACGATGGCATTCCGGATGATCCGCCCGGCCGCTATGTGGTTGATAAGGAGAATCATGACAACCATACTAATGCCCCAACCCCCCCCTCTATCCCAACAGGAAAGCTTATCTATCTTTTCAACCCATTGCCGATCGACCACGAAAGCTGTTTTGGCACCGACCCTAATCGTGAAGGCCGCAGCCGCATCTCGATTCTAATCAATGGCTATGGGTTTATGTATGATAATTCAGGTGCTGCTAACCCACTATATGTTCCCGGCCTGCCCAAAGTTAATCAGGCCATGTATTCGATGTACCAGCAAGTGTGCTTGAATGGCGACAGCCTTGAAAAGTGTGACGTAGCAACTGAAAGGCTGCTGTTCCCCCCCGGCAAGCCGTGCTTGAGCGCCGACCCAAACGAAGAAAACTGCCCGACCGATGCGGATAACTTGGGCGAGACTGGCTACTACTTTTTTGGCGCCAGCAACTCGGCCGCCAAAGGGTCTGGTGAGTATATCCCCAGCCTTGCACCTATGTTCCGCCCGACGTTCCAGATAGAATGCCCGGGTGGCACATTTGAAGACCCGGATAACATGGCAGGCTGCTCTCCGGTTATCTCTACTTGCGCTTCCGGCGACCCATCACCATGCCAACTGCGGGTGCACGTGCGCTATCGTTCCATCTTCGAATCCTTTATCACCTTCGGCATGGCAGAATTGCCAACCGCTGAACTAGACAATCTGCCCTACTTCTACAATCCGAGCAAGGTGGGCGTTGCCGGCGCGAACAGTGTCAGAGGCATTGCCGGTTCCGAGATTGGGCCATTGGGCAAATCCGGCAACCCCACAGTAAAACCCTTCAAGGATTTCCGCGGCTGTTACGAATCTGTCAATCCGGGTTCGCTGAATTACCAAGTAGTTTCATGTAACTGATTTTAAGAGCAAGGTTTCAACTATGGCATTACAACCCACGACTCGCAAAAAGAACAATGGCAACCGACGCCTGATTATCATACTGGCGGTTTTGCTGTTGATGATAGGCGGGGCTTATATGTTTTACTTCGGTGGCGGCAAGAAGAGTGCCCAGCCCCAAGTGCAGCCGCCCGGCATGGTGGCGATGCCCGTGGTAAAAGCAGACCTGCCTTCTGGCACCCGCATATCCAACCAGATGTATCGCATCAAGTATGTGAGGCCGAATGAAGTACCAACAGATGCGATACTATCCACGGCACAGTTCGTCGGTCGTTACGCGACACGCCCTATCGCGTCTGGCGAATATATCCGCGAGGATGATGTGACCGAGCCTGGCGCACACAAAGGGTTCTCCGGCTTCGCGAAACACGGCAAACGTTCCGTAGTGCTGGATGGCAAGCTGTTCCCCGGCATGGCTGAGTCTCTCAACATCGGTGATAGGATCGATCTGCTGTCGATTGGCAGCCCTACTGGCGCGGGCTCCAGCAGACGTGGCGCACTCACCCGTGCCCAGCAAAGCGCGAATACTATCGAAGGCGGTGGCGTGATGCCAGGCGACACACTAGTGAAAAGACTTGCCAGACAAGGGCTTGGCAATACCGTGTCTGCTACGACAGCCACCTTGATTGCGGAAGATGCAGAGGTGGTGGCTGTCCCAAAACCAAGAACACGCAGATCCCCGGGAATCAATTATTTTGTATTGCAAATGGAGCCGGAACAAGCGCATATCACCATGTTGTCCGTGGCTTCTGGCGCAACGCTGCGCGCTGTCTTCAGGCCATTCAGTGACAGAACGAGGATTACCCCTGTCCATCAAGCCACATCCACAGTTCGCACTCCGAAACCACAAAAAGATCCAGACGCCATCACAATCATCGCTGGCAGCAGCAGGACGCTGCAGATGCCTTACTCCAAAATATACAGCGGCGATAGCATTGCTGGCAGAGGCATTGACGATGATGGCGATTTTGGCGATGAGGGCCAAGGAGAAACCCGAACCAGCGCAGAGGGATTGGTGCCTATACAAGAATCTCCAGCAACTGCCCCTGCCGCGCCGGCACCAAGGGCGTCAACTGCAGCTTCCGCCATGGCTGCGCCAGCCACTAACAATAATACGATGAATATCGTGGATGAAAGCTATTTCGACCAATATTGACGTCTAGGCCATGTCACAGCTAAACAACAATAACAAAAACAGCCAGCCCACCAAGGATGTTTACCTCATCAAGATCATTGCCTTCGCAATCACCATCCTTGCAGTGGCGTTTTATAAGATCTATCGATATGAGGAACGCATACAGTCAAGGCAAGCTGCCGCAGTGAACAGTAAACCGGAAGGTCGCGAGCAGTTGATGGATAAATATATGAACGAATATGCCGGTGGAGCGGCTTGGGCATTGAAGAATGAGGTTATTGACCCTGAGCAGTGCAATGATGCAGGAACATCTCTCGAAAATCTTGGCTGCACGATGGCGGCTACGGAGTTGCGGGATCAGGTAGAAAAAGGGCTTGTCCATGAATTGGCTCGTGCCGAACAGGATAGCGAACATGCGAGCGAACCACTGTCTCCCGAAGATGCCATGTACAATGAAGCTTACCTTGAGCCGGAGACGAATTAGAATTTTGTTCGACGATACGATTGTGCAGTCAATCGCTTGGCCACCATATAAAGCAACAGTCCTGTCAACAATGCGCATATCAGCATTTCTACCCCAAGAGTCAAGTAGGATGGCATTCCCCCTTCTAGAATCCGCCCCATCATCCTGTGATGAGAAATGACAGGCATCAAGGACTGAAAAGAAGTCTCCTCTGACGGGTCGATATGGCCTGCAAGCGGGATTAATGTAGAAACCAGCATGATGGCAGTTGCACTGCCTTGCGCCTGTTTGCTTGTTGTTGCAACCGATCCTGCAAACATCAGCAAGCCTGCTAACAAGGCAGTCAATGGCAGCAACACCATCGTCATATGAAACGCTTCCCCCGGCCCGTACGCCAGCATGGATTTGAGTGTCTCGCCTGGCATCATGCGTTGCGCCGGCACAAAACTCCATGCGGCTATGGTGACCAAGACACCCCCTACCAACCAGACTGCCAGCCATTTGGAGCATACGATCGTGTACATGTGGTTAGGGCTGGATTGGAGGATTTCAAGGGTTCTGCTGTCCTTTTCCCCAAATGTGGTATCTACGGCACCACTCCACACTGAATAAAGGCATGCCAGAATCAGAAAATAAGGGATCATGCCGAAAACTTTGGAAGTTTGTGCACGAAGGCTGGAGATATCGTGCTCCTGCACAGACACCAGTTCATTCGCTCCCATGGCCGTAACTTGCATACTGTTCTCTATCATCGACCGCTCATTCACAAATGCGCTCAGCCAACGTTTCAGCCTATTCGTGTTTGCGGTGATTTTTGAGTTTGCGGAGTTGGTCATGATCGTAAGTTCTGCCGGCTCTCCTGCCCTCCATTTTTCTTCAAATCCAGACGGAACGATCAGGACAGGATCTTGCAACGCCATCCGTTTCAATAGTTGTTCAAAATCGGCAGGCGCTTCTATGATTGTGGCTGTTTCACGTTGTAAATGTATGCGTAACGATGGTGAATGTTCGATCCCGTGCACCATTGCGATACGACGCTCTGAGCGAGCCTCGAAGCTAGCTAAAGTATTGGCGATCATCAGCAGGATGATGGGGCCGACAAGAATTGAGATTGCAGCGGTGAAACACAAGGCCCGCCAATCTCGAAAAATATCCAGCAATTCTTTTTTCAATATGCCTGAATGAAGCAGTTTCATACTAGATGCTATTCAATGTCTGTAATTTGATACACAAGTTTTGCGAATGCCGCTTCAAGATTGTCCGATTGGGTGAGCAAGCAGATATCTTGAGTAGTTCCTTGCATGAGCAACCGCCCTTGGTGGATAACCACAAGATAATCTGCCAGCTTCTGCACTTCATGCATCGCATGTGAGCTTATCAGGATGCCATGTTGCTTATCACTGGCCAAGTTTTTCAGGAATTTCCGCAGATTAATTACCGCTGATAGATCTAGACCGTTTGTAGGCTCGTCCAGAAGCAGATACTCCGGGTCGTGCAACAGTGTTCTGGCCATTAGCACCTTCATGCCCTCTCCCCGGCTGAGTTTACCGGCATTCTTTCCCAGCAAGTCGCTGATGTTCAGAGCGGTGGCTAGCTCTTCGATCTTTCTGTTCACTTTGTGTGCAGGCAGATGATAAAGGCTGGCCTGATAAAGCAGGTTTTCCCGTACAGTGAGTCTATGGTAAAGACCTGCCTGTTCATTTAGATATCCTATAGATAAAGATGCAGATCTAACGGGCATCCCATCAACCGAAATATCCCCCTCGCTCAATTCATCCAAGCCCGCAATCAGGCGCATCAAAGTCGTTTTTCCAGCGCCATTGGGGCCGACTAATCCGATAATTTTTCCTTTCGGAATCTGCGTTGATATCTCACGGATAAGCCAAACAGGAATCTTTTCTGACACGACTTGGCGACCAGCTTGGGTGACTTTTATCATGGAGTCCTCCCAAACTTATTGATTGGACCAACGACCGGCAACGGGAAGTCTGTCAGACATGCAAGGCCTTTATCGTCCTGTGGGAGACCTTTGTCGGTAATGAACCGATATACGATATCTCTGGCACAGCCAATGCTGATAACGCCCGAAGATGCGCCGGGTACTTGGATGACTTTGACGTTTTCGGTGCTGGCAAACTTGTGTCCGGCGAACGGGTCTGCAAGGGGAACAAATATCAATACTGGAGTTTTCTCAGGAATCGTATACTGGGCTTCACCACCCCATTTGCCGCGACATAATAAGTTAATTCTGTTCTTTTGCATCTGATAGAACCAGTCAGCATCCCCTTGCAGTTTGATATCTGGCTGTTCACGGCCATTCGCACAAAGGCTCGCAAGCCATAGGCCATGACTGAATCTGGTGTTAAGTTTAGACCATGACATGGCACCGAGACCAATCATCGGTTGCCAATCACCCGTCGATGCAGCATGCAATACATTAGGTAGTGCAGTTGCCCTGGCAGGCGTACGCAAGATGCCCATCAACAACTGGGAAAACATCTGTTCATCCATATTCAAGGTCTCTTTGATGCCAGTCTGAGGGTTGACGAGCACTATCTCTCTAGGAAGTTTTGCTTTGATCAACCCTAAATACGACTCCATGTCAGGATGGTATTTCTGGCAATCTTTATCCTGAAGGCAGGCTGTCACTATATTCTCTAAGGCACTGGCATAGGATTTTGCCCGTGAGATTGCAGGAATCTCCTCTAATGACGGCGGACTATCCAAAACCAAGCCACGCATAACCCCAGGAGCCAATTTATGCCAGGCCAGGGCAATGTTGCCACCTAACCCATCGGCTATGACATTCACTTTGCCCAGCTTTAAATGTTGTCTTAGCTGTTCATAGTGATGGGCGAGATGCTGAAAGTTGTATACTTGCGCGCCGCCTCTTACTGCGATTTCGTCATGACAGCTTTGAAGTACCTGCGGGTTGCTGAAAATGTCGATTCTTTCCTTGATCTTGCTTCTTGCAGGCTTGGCACATGATAGTGGCGAAGACTTTCCGGAGCCATGGATGTCAATCCATATCAAGTCACGGCTGTTCTGAAGCCTTGAAAGCATGTTGATGACTCCTGGCGCGCGATCGGTCGCATCTATGCCTAGACCGCCAGGTATCCAGATTACCGGGTCCGGGTAAGGATAACGTGCCCGCGCCTCTATCCTGTGCCATGCGATATTCTCAGACTTTCCCGTGATTGGATTTTTTACTTCAAACGTACCACATTCAATTTCATGCGCGTAATCTGCAATACGACATTGACCGGCCATAGCCCGAATCGGCAGGCAGGCAATAAGCAAGAATAATGCTCCTATAAGTTGGCGTTTCATTTTTGTTCTTGCAAAAGCGAGACCATGCGGTAACTGACAATCAGGAAATAAACTGCCAGAACAAGCCAAAAAAACTTGTATCCAAGCGTCCCGAAACTCTGGTTCATGGATAATGCAAGCTCTTTAAGCCATGCAGGCATCGCCGTATAAAGATTCGTACTGAACGAGTTGAAGTAGAGCATCATTCCCAAACAGGCGAATAAGCTGAAAGTTGCTGCGACCAGATGGATAAGTCTGTATGTGGTCAGCCAGAAATTCATGTCTTCCAGCCTTTTCGCTGCCATAGTAGAAATGAGACCGTGCTGAGCACAATGACAATGACCGTGAGTGTAAGTAGATGCGCGCCTAACAGCAGGTAATTGTTGCGCGTAATGCCGTTGAAAAACATGGATAACGCGCTGATGACGTGGTGCTCGAACATGAACATTTTAAGCAAACTAAACCCTTTAAAGTTTTGCGATAGCGCGAACACAACACCAACAAACATCAAGTAACAGAATCCCATCAAACTGGCTGAAGTCTGGGTGCGATTCAAGCTGGTCAATATCGTCGCTACACTTATCAGGCCAATGCTGGATGCGATAAGAATCCACCAAGTGCCGACAAAAAACAGATGTGCAGGCGAGATAACAGCGAGCATAATGGTGCTTGCGATTAAGGCCAAAGAGAGATGAAAGAATACTTTTACGATTAACTGCATTCTTGGGCTTGCCAGTGTAAGTGCCAATGCCTGCAATATGGATTTCTCTTTCTCATGGGCAGTAAGTGAGATAAATAGCGCACAGCATACAAAAAACTGTGTGGAAAAGATCAGCATCGCGCTTACCATGGCCCTGGATTTTTTGTTCCCGAGGTCCAGACTGGCGGATGGTTTGCTTTTGCTGTTAGGCAACGGATGGATTCTCTGCTCAATATTATGGTTACTGTATTTGGCTGCCATGCTGGACAACAGCCAGCGAGCCAATCCGTTGGTCTTCTTGATGGAAGCTTCCGAGCCGCCATGTCGAAATATTATCTTGTGCTGGGGTCGCATACCAAGCATTTGAAATTCCTGGACATCCTGGATTTCTGCCACGCAGTCAACCACAGGGGCATATCTGACACTGGAATCATTGACCTTGGGTTCATGCACAAATTTAACCTTGAGCTTTGGATGTTGATTGCGTTTGAGATGCTGTATCAATGCGTTATCTTCATTGAATGCCACCAAACATGGCCAACCTGAGGACCTTTTAGCTGTTTGCTGCGCTTTACTTTCGATATTCAGTAAAAAGGCCATCAAAATCAGCAGCCCAACTGCCATCAATGCAGCAGGGTTTCGTTTCAATCTCACCCACTCTTTGGCATAAAGCGTTTTTACCAAGTGATAGCGCGATACGCTCATCGGTACGCCTCTCCGGTTAGCTTGCGAAAGACATCCTCAAACCTGAACTCACGAGAATGCACTCTGACACACTTTTCGTTCAGCACGATCTCAGATAGACGCTGCTTATCCTCTTGGAGATCCAAATGCAGAGTGTTGCGAACTAGTTGACCCTGATTGTCGTACTGGACATCGCAATAGCGTTCCGCATGACACGTGATGAATGCAGTTGGAGTATCGATATCCAGCAACTTACCTTTCGCAATAATCGCGACACGATCACATATCTGCTCGACTTCTTCCATGTCATGAGTGGTAAGAAACACACTGGTGCCGGCATCTGCGATGTCGCGTAACAAAGCTCTAACCAGTTTGACAGAATGTATATCAAGGTTAGCTGTCGGTTCGTCAAAGAAAATCAATTGTGGTTGATGAATCAGCGCACGTGCAATCAGCAGCTTTTTCTTCATCCCTTTTGAGTAATTTCTGACTTTAACGTCGCTGGCCTCAGTTAGCTGCAGCCTTTCCAGCCAGATTTCGATGCGATTGCGAGGAATGCCATATAAATCGGCATAAAGTTGCAGGTTCTCCCTGCCTGAGAAGTCCTCAAAGTGATTTTCAGTGTCTGGGACATAGGCAATGAGCGGTTTGATATGGTGGAACTCCTTAGGCAACTTAAAACCTGCTATTTGTACCTGGCCGCCTGTAGGTTTGATTGTTCCTGTCAGGCATTTGATGGTCGTTGTCTTGCCAGCACCGTTTGGTCCCAAAAACCCGAACAATTCGCCCTTATCCACGGAAAACGATAGCCCATCAACTGCCTTGAAATCACCATACTCGATAACAAGGTTCTCAATCTTGATCATTACAAGTGGCTGATTAGCGAAGGAGAAGCTGACTGCCAACTTTTACCGCAACCGCAGCATGAGCTGGGACTTCGAGCACATGTCTCGCCTTTTTGACGAAACGCGTGAACTTCCATGGCTTCAATGCAACAATCTTTTCCAGCACCACCATATCCTTGTCAAGAAAGATAACATCAACTGGATATCTCATGAAATGCGTATGGATCTGCTGACATGGCGTAATCATCAGTCCATGTGAGTTATCAAGACCTTTTGTACCCATCAGTCCAAGCAGGCGTGAAAAGAAGTTATTGGCATGCCGGAGTCTGGATACCAACACATTGCCATCCGGTAAATATATCTGTTGATCTGTCATAGCGCCTTTTATCTATTTGCTTGTAATATCTTCGATGATTTGAAAAATACGAATAAAACTTGGACCTGCGGCAATCGCCATCACTGCTGGCAGGATCATGGTAAACATCGGGAACAGCATTTTGATCGGCAGCCGCTCGGCTCTGCGCTGCACTTCGGCTTCGTTCTCTTTCAACAAAGCCTGTGCATGGTGTTTCATCACTGCGCCTAATGAACCGCCTGTCTGGTCAGCCTGGATCATTCCTGATACCAAATCAGCAATCTCTACCAGGTCACTACGTTTTGCCCATAGCTTAAGCGCCTCGCCTCGCCTCCTGCCCCGCTGCATAGCTTCATTCACGATGCTAAGGTCTAGATAAAGCGGGTGTTTCAAATCTGACTCTTTGAGCAGATTGGCCAAGGCCGACTCAAATGCTGAGCCTCCCTCCATAACCGCTGCCAACGTTTCCAGCGCAGTGGGTAATTCCATTTTTACCCTGAAGAAATGCTCTTTTCTGTGCTGATACAATAATAGAGTGATGCCAACTAGCAGTAACCCACCAGATACAATCGTGTAGGTAAAAAAGGATGTGATGGATTTCCCAGTCACCAATACAGTCAACCCACCTACTAAAGCACCGACCAGGAAGGTGATCCATTTTCCTTTTGGGGTAGTCAGGAATTCACGCAAGTTATAAAAAAAGCGGGCGCTGCCACGCAAACCATAGTCACGGGCAGACAAGTCAATCTCTTCTTCGGGCGTCTCGATATGCATCGCATAAAGCACACGCTCACGAATACTGTTGTTGTGACTGATGCGCTGAATGAACATGAAAATGCCCAGCAGCATTACCACAAGCAAGAAAAGAATAATCAGATTAAGTAGCATTTGTTAGACTAGGAACGTAATTTGGCGATTTTTCTTAGCCACAAAAATCCAATAAAGGTACTTACCACAACATAGATGAGTATGGATGTGCCTCGTTTGTCATTCAACATCACATCGAACAGGTCAGGTCGGTATAAATAAGTGATCAGTGCAAGCAAAAATGGCAAGGCACTTAGAATCCACGATGAAAGCTTTGCTTGAGCTGTTAGGGTGCTTACCTTCAATTCCATCCTTCGACGGAATTCCAGTGTATCGTAAATATGTTCGAGTACACTCGTCATCTGTCCACCAGAATCCCATTTCAGACGAATACCGGAGGATAACAATTTAGTGTCTTTTGTGTCCCAGAAATCAGACCATTCTTTCCACGCCAGGACAGGAGGCCGTCCAAGCTGTATTAGATTCAGAACGTCAGACATGGACTCTTTGAGTGGATTCGGTGCATTCTCCGCTGACGCCATCAGCGCTTGAACTGGGGTCCCCCCAGCGCGCATGGTTGTGATCAGGCTATTGATGAGCGCAGGCAATTGCTTGTCCATCTGGGATTGCCTTCTCTCCGCGAAATATGAAACCACCAACCAAACGATAAACGGAAATACAAATAACGCAGCTAAACCCGCAGACAAGTTTTTGAAATAAGTATAAGCCACTGCAGAGGTGACAGAACTTATCAACACCACAAGAGCAATCGCTTGCAATAGGCCAACCTTGAATCCTGCCCTGCGAAGCGCCATATCGAATGCTCTTGAGATGGCGCTAGAATAGATTAAGCTGCGGACGGCTTCGAGTTGAACCAGATCCATTGCGCCTGACCACATACTTTCTGCACGCATATCATCTGATGGCGAGTCGAAACCTGTACTGATACGCTCAATGATTTTTTCACGTCGACTCGACTCGATATAATCGTATATCAAGTAAACCATTAGTACAGAGCCGATTGAAAACAACAGCAATTCCATACTATTTATCTGGATGCATCAAATAAGGCATGGTCAAGATCAAACCCACGTTCATGCATCAAGGTTGCCAAAGCCGGTACGATTCCTGTCGCCCGCATGACCATCCCCTCGCCCTCCCGTTTGGTGGTAAAGATATCCTGCATTAATACAACCCCATTATCCACCCCGGTGATTTCAGTGATGTTTGCCACCCTGCGTGAACCGTCAGAATAACGATTCACATGTACAATCAAGTGTAATGCAGAACCTATCTGCTCCCTAAGCACCCGTTGTGGCAAATCCAATTCAGCCATTAACATCATGGTTTCAAGACGTGAGAGCGTGTCTCTGGGGCTATTTGAGTGCAAGGTCGCCAGCGAACCATCATGGCCAGTATTCATGGCCTGCAACATATCCAAGGCTTCTGCCCCACGCACCTCACCAATAATCACTCGGTCTGGACGCATACGCAGGCTGTTTCTCACGAGATCGCGTATTGTCACCAAACCTCTACCTTCAGTATTCTGTGGTCGTGCTTCCAGTCTTACGATGTGTTGCTGACTTAATTGCAACTCAGCTGTGTCCTCGATGGTGATTACACGTTCGCCTTCTCCAATGTATCCTGACAAGCAGTTGAGCATCGTGGTTTTACCAGAACCAGTACCTCCAGAGACCACGATATTCAATTCTGCTTCGACAGCCAGTTTCAAAAACTCAGCTGCTTCTTCTGTAAGTGCTCCGTATTGAACCAATTCCCTTAACTCGAGAATATTTCGCATGAAGCGACGGATAGACATCGTCGGCCCGTCCAGCGCTAATGGAGGGATGATTACATTCACCCGGCTACCATCTGCCAATCTGGCATCAGCCATTGGCGAAGATTCATCCACGCGTCTGCCAACGCGAGAAAGAATTCTTTCGATAGTCAACATCAGATGTTCATTGTCATGAAAGTGAATATCTGTCAACTCGAGTAAGCCATGACGCTCCACGTAGATCTGATGCGGGCCATTCACCAATATATCCGCAACCGTTGAATCCGTCATCAAAGGTGACAAAGGCCCTAATCCAAGAACCTCATACATCAGGTCTTCAACAAGACGGTTCCTCTCCTGTCGAGACAGTGGAAAGGATTCCTGCGCCAGGGCCGCTTCGACGAAATCCTCCACCGCTGCCTGAATTTGATGAATGGTCGCGGACGCCACCGCTTTAGGGTTTAACAGGTCAAGTAAGCCCCTGTGGAGCTTGTGTCTGATTTGAGCATAGGCTGATGCTGAATTAGGATTCTGTTCGTTCTGGCTAACGCCCAAAAGCCCTTGCTCAATCGCCGCAGACTTATTCAATGCTGTAACGCGCTCGATCAGTAGACTAGGTCTCACCTCCTCGTGCGACCGAAGTTCGGACCGTAAGCTGTTTTCCTCGTATTTCTGCATGGATTAGATTCCCAGGAACTGTCTCGCCATTCTGAAATTTCTCTGAAAAAAGCTTTCCTCAAAATCATCCATATCGGTTTCAACGCCAAGGACTAAATCAGTGAGTTTCTGGACTCCATAGGAGATTTTAGAATTCGGATAATCGATAATCACTGGTTGACCATTATTAGCTGCAACAGTCGCATTCATATCATATGGAATAACAGCGGTTATTGGCCATGCCAGCGTTTCTTGAACAAGCTCTGGCTCGACATTCCCTTTGAAGGCTGTATAGCGATTGATGATCACCCTAAGCTTGTTCTCGTTAAATCCAGCCTTTTTCAGGACTTCAAGGTTATATTTTGCACTCCGCAGTGAGGGTACAACCGCCTCAGTGACCAAGAATATCTCATCGCACAAGTCCATCATTGACAGATTCAAGCTGGATAACAACGGAAAGGTATCCACAATTGTCCATGCAAAGGTTCCCTTTGAGACAAGCAATATCTTGGAAAGCTGGTCCTCGGAGAAATCCAGGCCAAGCGGGTTGTCAGTACTATGGGCGAGCACATGCAATCCAGATTTAGGATGCAGTGTCATTAACTCTGTCAGCAATTCCCCATCCAAGCGCTTATATTCTGCAACGGCATCTCTTAGCCAGCGCTCTGGGCGCAAGTCCAGCATCGGAGATATATTGGGAGCCTGTGTATTGGCATCGATAAGTGCTACCTGATTACCGCCGAGGCGATTTTGTAAAGAAATTGCAAGATTCGTAGCCAAAGTGGTTTTCCCAACCCCGCCTTTGCTTGAGAAGAACATGATGGCCTTTCCAGTCCTGGCAGGCTGCATAGAAGGCTGATTGCTTAATAAAGGCCTTGCTTTATGGATAATCTCCCGCACTTCATCTTCTTGAACTGGTTGGGATAGGACTTCTCTCGCCCCTGCTCTCACTGACCTTGTCATGAATTCTGTCGAGAGCTTATCGATACTCACGACAACTAACCGATTGAAAACACTACCCAGTTCCTTGATGGCAATCATGCCAGCTTCCACATTACGTGTTAGATCGAGAAATATGATCTCCGCCTCGAACTGAACAGCCAATTCCAAGCCTTGGCCTATTGTCTCTGCTGTGCGAAGGCTGACATTCTCTTCTGTCACACCGAGGCATGCTGCCTGAACTTGTTGCCTGAAATTGAGTTGACTGCTTATGATCAGGATGCGCATAATCTATTGGCCAACCCTATCTGAAATCTCTGGGAATTGGACATCCTCTTGCACTTCTGCTTGTTTCTGTTGGATCTTGGTTAAAAGCAACTCATATTCACTGTTAACTTTTGAGACCTCCTCGAAAGGTACGATTTTGAGGGCCTTTTCGTACGCTCTCTGTGCTTTTTGATCCAACCCTAACTCTGAAGCTATCCGTGCTTCTTGGATAAGCCACTTATAATTGTTTGGTTCCAACTGTGTAGCCAGATGCGTCAAACGAATCGCCTCCTCAGCGCGACCTGCCTTAAAAGTATTCTCGGCAACCGCACCGTACCATCTAGCTTGTTGTGGCTCGGCTTGCGCTAACTGCGAATAATGCTCGGCAGCTTTTGAGTGCTGTTTAGAGTAAGCATAACAGTCTGCAATCAACTTGATAGAAAGTAGCTTTTTAAGCCGTGTCTCTTTCTTGTCAAGACTCTCAAGGCCGCTTTTGAGCTTTTCAATAAATGCTGGACATTGCTTTTTAGCAGCCGTGTAATTACCTTTTAAAGCTTTCACTTTTGGGGCAATATCATCGATATTCTTCTCAGCGACTGTTTTACCCCAGTTCTTCAAAAAAGTGGCGGCAAAAAAAATCATCACTACTGCAACGATGCCAAAAAATAACTTTTTGTGATGTGATCTCATAAAAGTTCCGCTACTTTATTGGTGATAGAATGCATCATCGAAGACAGGGTTTCTAATTCCAGAACCATGCCGCTTACCCTGATAAAGGCCTTTATCGCTCTCGTTCGCATAATAAATGTCGGTAGTCTTCATCAAGTAAATATTTTTATCGACAATTGCTGAAGATATAAGCAACTCCAGCTTGGGCACACGATTATTCCATGAATAGCCACCTGAATCGCTGGACAGGTTTTGCGTTATGTTAGAGTTCGGTTCGGTTACATTCCTACGTACAACCAATCCGTTTGCCAACACAGACTCATCCCCAAATTTACTGTAAGACGGGAAATTTCTGTCTGAATTGAACTCGATTGACTGAACTTTATACTCTAGGACAGTGTTGTTGGCGTTTTCCCGATTCACCTTAATGCCCTTTTTTAGCAACCCATCAATTAAAAAATCATGAAACGCAACAGCAAACTCTGATTTAGCTGGCGGGTGTTTGATATATAACGGAACATTAAAGAGCTTGTGCTTTTCAAGCGCAATCACTGTCTGATTTACCATGTCTTGAGCTATATTCGACCAGTGTTCTACTGCTTGCAAATGCTGCTGTGTAGTGATGGGTAAGTCGTGCGGTATTGGTGCATTATGAGTAGTTTGAGTGCTCTTACAACCAAGCATAAGCAGTATGCACGGTAGCAAGATACATTTAAATAGTACGTCCATCTTCATATTCTTACCTTATTATCTTGTGGGCAAAGGCCTATTCACTGGATTAATAAAACTTTCATTGGGTCTGTTGGTTCTTTTGTTTTTTTTATCTTGACTCACAGGAGTATTTTTTAATCTATTTTCATCTAGCAGCCTGTCTTCTTTGGACGCTTTCATCGTAAGCTCATCATCATAGTTGGCATCTGCCAATTCACCATTTAAATCTTTTAATTGAGATGATTTACTTGGTGCAAGACGGCCTACATCCTCAAAATTCGTGGTGGTCTGGTTTACACCGTCAATCGTTCTGGCAGTAATGATGATCATCAGCTCATTACGATTGACGCGATCGTCGGTATTTCTGAACAAAAATCCGAAAACAGGCATATCACCTAAAATCGGAATCTTGCGCAACACCTTGGAATCTTCTTCAGAAAGCAGTCCTGCAACCGCCCAGGTCTCACCACTTGCAGACTCTGTAACAGTGCTGACACTTTTTTGTTTAAAGCCCGGGATAAATGTACCCAATAGCTGTATCCGAACGCCATTGTCCGGCTCTGTCATAGCTTGATCCAAGATGATAGAGATACGTCCGTTCTCCAGTACGGTAGGTCGCACCACCAGTTTCAAACCAAAGTCGATAAAATTGACATTGGTCGCTACCACGGCGTTTTGTGTCGAACTTCCCGCTGATAAAGTTTGCACCGGAATTGGTATGCTGCCACCCACAAGAAAACTGGCAGACTCACCACTTATTGCCGTCAGTAATGGTTCGGAGAGTGTTGTGGCAGCACCTTTTTCCTCCACAGCCCTGATAAATGTATTTAAGCCGACTTGGTATTTACCAATTTTTTCATTGTAGCCAATACCTATCAAAGTTGAGTCGCCCTGATTCACTGAACCACCAGTACCATCAAAGAAACTCAAAGGGCTAGGCAAGGTCCCAACCACACTGCCAAGCAGACTACCAAAAGACACTCCAGTTGTTGTCCCGTTTTTGGTCACAATGCTATCCAGTCGCCAATCGATGCCCAATTGGTCGGTCTTATCACGGTCAACAGCAACGATCTTCATCTGAATCTCGACTTTTGGTGTCTTGACCACTTTGATCAGACTCATCGCTTTGCCATCTGCGATCATCACCACATCAGCACGATTGAGATTCTGTGCCAAATTGCCCTTGGCATCCATTAAAGGTTGCCTCAGCGCTGCAGCAGAACCACCCCTCCTGCCTCCTGCACCACCGCCACCGCCAGCGCCTCCACCTGCACCACCAACAGCTATTCTCGGCACTGCAAGTGTTTGGAGAGGCGGCTCGAATTCCGTCTTTTCATCCAGGTTGCCCGCCAAAATACCGCCGTTATCCGATACCACCTTAAAGTCTGGCTCAATAGCGGTACTGAGAAATCTGTCTACCAGAGAAATGACCCTGGCATGCGCTGCTGCCGTGTCTACCGTGCCTTTCAGCAGAATCACGCCATTCAGGTTCTCAACAGTGACGTTCTTTTCCAAGGCATTCACCAACGGCCTCAACCGAGCGATGAAATCAACAGCTATCTCGTTGCGTTGTTTTATTTGCAGCTGCTGCATCTCGAATTCCGCATTGCGTTTGGCGGCCAAACCTGCCGCATCCTTTCGAGCCTGCAAAGCTAACTGCTCCATTTCCATTGCCGTTCTGGCCGGATCCAGCTTGACTTTCACGTAATGCTGATAAACCGTTCCACTCTTGCCAAAGATAGTCATGGAGGTTGTACCAACATTGGTCGCATTAATAAGAATCTGCCTGGGTTTTACAGTTACTGTTTGAAAAATCGACGGATCGCCAATTGCAATCGTTTCAGGCTCTTCTGGTAGATTAAATGGGGCGGAATGACCCAGAAATATCTCAATATCGTACCCCTGCTCCGACATCTTGCTACCTGCTGCATTCCCATTTATGGCAAACAGTACTAGCAGTAATGGCAATACAATTTTTCTAATCATGCTAACTCAGATATTTTTCAAACGAGTTCTAGACAATGCAAATTTTATTCCCATAAACTTTGATATTTTTCTTGTTTAATATCAGTTAATTAAATATTTACCTTTCGTTTGAAGGTTGCATGGTGGCTGTTAACAACCAATTTATTGGTTTATGACAACCACCAATGGGCGCCATATAGCAATCCTATAGAACTTTGTTAATTAAAATGACAGCATACTGCTTGACTCGCCAATGATGTTTTAGCCAATCCATAAACGCTGTTAAATTCATGCGCAGCTAAAAAAAAAGCCCCTTGCAAAAGCAAAGGGCTATTACCATGAGGGGATATCGAAGCGGAATTATCGATTGTTAAAAAAAGCGATATTCATCACACGGTCATTGACCAATGTTAACTCTGTTTGCTTATAGGTGCGTTTTGCATCATATTTAACTAGATTCTTGTAATACCACATTTCAACCTTGACAGGCTTACTGCCTTTATCGGAAACCTTGCCTGCCAACATGGAATCAGCACCACTCGGCTTGACGGAATAATCCTTTTTCAAAGGCTGACCAAGTGACTCCAACACCACCTTCTTGGATTTTCCGCTAAAGCTGTTCAAAAACTCGTCTTCTGTATAGGTTTTCCCAGCATATGCTAACTGAGACATCGCCAACATCAGAGCGCTGAATACTAACTTTTTCATTAAATTACCTTTGCATGAACTATAGAGAGGGTAAAACTTTAATTTTAACGCAAAAGTGCTTACTTAGGCTGACATAGCGTTGACTGGTTCATTCATGATTCAGTTCATCTCAATCATCCAATTTGTTCGCTTGCTTGAATAGAGAAAAGAAATTCTCTGTAGTAGCCATGCAAAACTCCTTTGAATCCAAACCGCGCAAGTCGGCAACACATTCCGCCACATGCTTGACGTATGCTGGCTGATTCAGCTTGCCACGAAAAGGTACAGGCGCAAGATATGGGGAATCTGTTTCCACTAGAATCCGTTCCAGAGGGATAACTCTTGCAACTTCTTTCAAGTCAATAGCGTTCTTGAACGTCACGATTCCTGAGAAGGAAATATAAAAACCCAATTCAATCGCTTGAAGCGCCACCTCAAGACTCTCGGTAAAACAATGCATCACCCCGCCAACCTTCGCCGCACCCTCTTCTCGCATAATGCGCAAAGTATCTTCAGCTGCACTTCGCGTATGGATAATCAAAGGCTTATCCACTTCTTTTGCCGCGCGGATGTGCGTTCTGAATCGCTCGCGCTGCCATTCAAGATCGCCGGTCAGTCTAAAATAATCCAATCCTGTTTCGCCAATTGCTATCACCTTAGGATGGGTGCCAAGACTGACCAGTTCAGAAACGGTCGGCTCTTGAATATCCTCATAGTCAGGATGGACCCCCACAGATGCAAAAAAATTGGCATGCTTTTCTGCCAATGAGAGCACCTCAGGAAACTTATCCAATGTCACTGAAACGCAGAGAGCATAACCCACCTGCGATTCATACATCTTTTGTCGGATTTCGGTTAGTTGGTCAGCTAGTTCTGGAAAATTTAAATGGCAATGAGAATCTACTAGCATGCTATAAAATACTTCAACATCTACATGGTATGAGTGGGCCTGTTAGATTTGAGCGCCCCACCTAGAATGGCTTCGATTTTGTTCTTCACCTCAATACCGCCATCTTTCTCACTAAACTGCACCCCGATACCCTGCGGCCTAGTTCCGTGGACGATTGGCGAAACCCATACCACTCTACCTACCACCTTGAGCTTTACAGGATCATCAACTAGACTAAGCAACATAAAAATCTCTTCGCCCATCTTGAAGGACTTGCTAGTGGGAATAAACAAGCCACCACCCTTGAGATATGGCATGTAAGCAGCATATAAAGCCGATTTTTCCTTAATTGCCAAAGACAATACACCTGGCTTATTGCTTGCCGCAGCGGCTTGTTCGGTGTTCAATTGGGTTGTACTGAATTGCGTAGTATTCAACTCTGCCCTCCGGCTACTATTTAATTCTTTTTGAATAGATGCGTATACTGCAATAAAAGGTTTTCCAATTGCAATTCCTTGTTCAAAGGATGATTAGCTGTTCGCCTGGCTTCGGTTAAGGAGCGTTGGAACTGCATAAGCAATGGCAAGTTTACGCTTTTGCATAATCCTTGCAAAGCATCACGATAGTCTGGGTGGAAATGCAGCGTACGGGTTAATCTCCATTGCAGCAAATCATGTATCCACTTTTGCAGGATTTGCAAAGCCTGCTCCATGCCTATCGCCAAAAATTGCGATGCTACAGCAAATGCATTTAGCTGAGAACCTTGCGCCAAATGTCGGATCAGTACAGCATCTAACGTGCCACGTTCACTTAGTGACATTGCCAACAGTGGCGCACCGCCCGTTTGAGCAAGCCACTTTTGACCTTCGCTGATACCTTTTGACTCTAACCAAGACAGGGCCATCTCTTTATTAGGAAGCTGTAATGTGAAAGATTGGCAACGACTTATGATTGTTGGCAGCAAGCGTTGAGGTTGATTTGCCACGAGAATGAAGAGTGTAGCAGCAGGCGGCTCCTCCAACATCTTCAGCAAGGCATTTGCTGAAGCAAGATTAAGGGTCTCTGCTGGCGATATCAAGATAATTTTCAGGCCGGCCTGATGGCTGGTGAGGGTTACAAAATCAGCCAGCTGTCGAATCTGATCAACCGTGATATTTGACCTTTTTGTTGCTTTCTTCGCATCTTCCTGAGTGACATCATCACCCTCGGGTGTGAGCCATTTAAAGTCAGGATGAGCGTTCTCCTCAAACCATTTACAGCTTTGGCATTGACCACATGCATGATGATTGGCGTCAGACCGGCACAACAGCGTCTTAGCAAACTCCATCGCAAAATCATGCTTACCTATGCCCGCACGCCCTCTCAGTAATATCGCATGTGGCAATTCCCCGCGTTGCAGGATCAACTGTTGCCATGCATTATCAAGCCATGGGTAATGCATTACGCTGCCTCTAAAAAATCGGTAATGACTTGTCGAACATCCAGCTTCACTTGTTCGAGCGGTTGATGGCTATTGATGATACGAAACCTTAAAGGATTTTCTTGTGCTCGCTGAAGGTAAGCTTCACGCAGTTTCATAAAAAAACTTTGCCCTTCACGCTCAAACTTGTCCGGACTCCGCGCGGAAGCCAAGCGTGCCACACTCACCTCCACAGGAACATCGAACAGAAGCGTCAAATCTGGTTGCAAATCCCCTTGCACCCAAGTTTCAAGACAAATCACCTTTTCGGCCGGTACGCCTTTTGCACCACTCTGATACGCATAAGTCGCATCAGTGAAACGATCTGAGACAACGTAAGCACCTCGCTGCAATGCAGGCAGTATTACCTGTGCAAGATGTTCCCTCCTGGCTGCAAACATGAGCAATGTTTCTGTCTCGGCGTGCATGTTCTGGTGAAGCAACAATTCACGTAATTGCTCTCCCAAATCAGTGCCACCAGGCTCACGGGTAGATACTACTTCCCTTCCCTGGGTCTTCAGCATATCAAGAATAGCAGGGATATGTGTGCTCTTGCCGGCGCCATCCATGCCTTCCAGGGTAATGAACTTACCTTTTACCATTGTTTTTAGCCTGCTTTTTTAATTGATACTTTACGACAGCACGATTGTGCTGCATCAAATTATCTGAAAACTCATGGCTGCCATCGCCCCGCCCAACAAAGTACAGGGCTTTAGTACGTGCTGGATGCAAAGCCGCTTCTATGGAAGCCAAACCCGGCATCGCGATGGGGGTAGGAGGTAAACCACTACGCGTATAAGTGTTATATGGGGTATCCGTTTCCAGGTCTTTTTTGCGAATATTGCCATCATAACGCTCGCCGATGCCGTAAATTACGGTCGGATCCGTTTGTAGTCGCATGCCAATTTTGAGCCGATTAACGAATACTCCTGAAATCATCGGGCGTTCTTTTGCCTGCCCGGTTTCTTTTTCGATAATACTGGCCATAATTAGGGCTTGGTAGGCGTTTTTATATGGCAGATCCTTTTCACGACCATTCCATGCAGCCTCCAGCTTAGTCTTCATGATACTGTATGAACGCTTGAGCAAGACAATATCCTCAGTTCCACGATCGAAATAGAACGTGTCCGGGAAAAACAAACCTTCTGGATGCGACTCCTTTGCACCAACCAACCGCAAAATTTCCTTGTCAGTCATACGCTGTATGGTGTGTTTAACCGCATCGTTTCTTGCCAACTTTTCACGCATCTGACGGAAGGTCTTGCCCTCTATCCAGGTGATGCTGCCTTGCGTGGTCTTGCCGTGGTTTAAAGAAAGCAACAACTGATATGGGGTGATGTTTTTATTAAGCGTGTAATCCCCTGCCTGCAATTCAGACTCTTTGTGCAGCAGCCTAGCCAGAACAATGAATGACCAGGCCTGCTTGATGACACCTTGCGATTTCAGTTGGTTGGCGATACTACGCAAACTGCTACCTTGCTTGATGGTGATTTCCTGCGCGCTAGGGTTTAAGTTGAGTGGTGTTTTGGCGTAATAAGTCAGCCATGCTGCCGTAAAACCCGTAATAACGATAAATAATAATACAGTCAGCTTAAATGCACGCATCATTCTACCAATGTCCTCCGAATGACATTAGCCAACTGGGTTGTCGGAATTACATTTTCTTGAATCTGCCGCACGGATAATGCCCCATGGATGCTATTGCAAATAATGATTTCATCCGCTTTTAATAACTGCTCTATAGTAATTACATCAACCTTGGCTTGCAGACCCAAAGAATGTACTGAGTCGATGATACGTTGTCTTGTCACACCCGCTACACCGCAATTGTCGAGCATTGGAGTTATCAGAACGTTAGCATGGCGGGCAAAAATGTTCGCAGAGGTGCATTCAATTACATGACATTCGTTGTCTAATAGAATGCCATCGAATATCTCCGGATCATGCCATTCCATGCGTGCTAGCACGTTTTCCAGTCGGTTCAGGTGCTTGATACCAGCAAGCTTAGGTTGCCATGGCAGACGAGTATCGCATATGCTTAACCTGACGCCTAGGCTTGCATAAGCTTCTGGATATTGGGGCATTGCTGATTTAATAACTATGCGGGAAGGCATGCTTACTGCTGGCAATGTATAGCCACGCTCACCGTCGCCACGTGTAATGATGATTTTTGCAACCGAATCCTCTCCAGTTTGGATAAGCTGTTGCATATCCGACATCAAGAGATCAGCACTCGGGCATACTATTCCGATGGCACTACAATCTGACTCTAGCTTTTGGTAATGTAATGACCAGCACTCCGGCATACCATCAACCACCTTAATCGTGCGAAAGACTCCGTCCCCATAGGCCAACCCACGATCCAGCGGGCTGACTGTACCGTGCAGGAAACCGTTGACGACATAAGCATGGTTTTGCATACGACCAATTATAAACCAGGAGTCAATGAAAGCTTTCAAGGCTTAGCTGAAGTAACTATACAATTTCTCAACAAAATCTAATATTAATGATGATTATTTAGGTGGAAATTAATATTGTATTAAGAAAAATGGAATATTATTTTTTATCACACTAAGATGCCATTCAGTAGCAATGGGATTGAATAAATTAATGCTTAATAATCAGTTCATAGCCATAGCTCTACTATGTATGCTCAATGCTATTCCGGCAGGAGCAGATGAACTTGCTCAAGACAGGATTCGTCAGTTGCAGCAATCCGGTCAAATACTCCCTCTAGAAAAAATACTACTGAAAGCCAACCAATACAGAGCAGGCAGATTTCTTGAATCGGAACTAGAGGTTGATAAATTAGGAAGATATATATATGAAATCGAAATACTTGATTCTAAGGGGGTGGTTTGGGAAATCAAGCTCAATGCTTCCAATGGTGATTTCATAGAATTGGAGAAAGATTAAGATGCGACTACTTCTAGTAGAGGATGACTTCCTGCTGAGCAAACAACTTCGAGGGAGTTTAACCAATGCCGGATATGCAGTAGATTTGTCTACCGATGGCTTGGATGCTGAAGCCATGGGAGACATTGAGCCCTATGACATCATCATTTTAGACTTAGGCTTGCCAAAAAGATCGGGGCTTGATGTTCTGAAGAACTGGCGAAAGCGAGGAAATCGGATTCCAGTAATCATTTTGACTGCCAGAGGTAGCTGGCAAGAGAAAGTGGATGGCTTTAATGCCGGTGCCGATGACTATCTAGCAAAACCATTCCAACTTGAAGAGTTGCTAGCCAGAATCAAAGCTGTAGTAAACAGAAGCCATGGACAGGTTTCGAATATGCTTTCTTTTGGAAGTATCAGTTTGGACGAAAGCACTAGAGAGCTGATAATCGACAACCAACAGCATCACAAACTGACTGGTATGGAATTCAGATTGATGCGATATTTCATGCTCCATCAAGGCCAAATACTGTCAAAATCCAGATTGACCGAGCATGTCTACGAATATGATCAAGACAAGGACAGTAACGTCATTGAAGTATATGTGAACCGACTCAGACAGATCATTGGGAACCAATACATTACAACTCGACGTGGTCAAGGATATATCTTTGGAATCCAGTGATAAACACCCTTCATTAAGATCACGACTCAACTGGAGCCTGACTATCAGCCTATTAGTGCTGTTGTTACTGCAATTTTTAATCCTTATATTTTCAACCAGCAAGCTTATCGAAAATCAGTTGCATGATAGACTGATTAGCGAAGGTGAAAATCTGCTTGCGATACTAAGCATAGATTCGAGTGGGGGTGTTCGGATAGACTCGACCAGAATAAACTCAACATACCAACGTCCATTTTCTGGGAATTATTACATCATACTCACAGAATCAGAGAAGATCTATTCAAGATCACTATGGGATTTCAACCTTAAATTAAATGCTGTTGATACTGGGGAAATTCAGAAAACTAAACTTGAAGGCCCTGAGGGACAATCATTAATGATATCTTCCCGCGGTTATAAAAAACATGGCAAAAACCTAACTATTGCTATTGCCGAAGACTTGTCTCCAATTCAGAGAAGCATTACACATTTTCAAATGTTCTTTGGCGCGATCTCCCTTATTGGTTTAGGTATATTACTGTTAGTTCAAAAATTCATGGTCAAGAAATCGCTGGAACCTCTTAATAAAACTCGAGAAAGTATAACAAAGCTTGCTCAGGGAGATGTGCTACATCTAGAAAACAACGGTCCGTCAGAGGTTACGCCACTTGTTGACGAGATTAATCATTTGCTAGCTGGCATGGACAAAAAATATCTAAGATCTAGAGAGTCGCTCGGCAATCTGGCGCATGCGCTCAAAACGAGGCTAGCTATCATCAATCAGATTGTTGAAGCGCCCAAAATGGATAAATTGAAAGATGTCCGGTACGCAATTCTTGAGTCAACTGCAAAAATGCACAGAACCATTGAGAGCGAATTGAAAAGAGCCCGTTTGTTGGGTGATATAAGGTCTGGCCGGAAAGTGGATATCAGTAAATGTATCGAAGACCTTGTCAGTACCTTGGAAATGATTTATGTAAACAAGCATATAGGCATTACCTGGAAAATCAGCCCAACCTCAAAATTTCTAGGTGATAAAGAAGATTTCATGGAACTGATGGGAAACCTTCTTGATAATGCCTGTAAATGGTCTAATAATCGTGTCAGCTTAACTGTGTCAGGGCAAGACCCCGTAACCTTTATTGTTGAAGACGATGGGCCCGGCGCTAAAATCCACGAGTTAGAATTGCTTACGCGCAGAGGCTACAGGAGCGATGAATCCATGCCAGGGAGCGGGCTAGGACTTGCAATCGCAAGTGATATTGTCAGTCTATATGATGGCCAAATAACATTTGGTAAATCTGCAGAATTAGGCGGATTGCGCGTCGTGATAACGTTCACTAACAACAAAAGGAATTCAACTCCACCTCAAAAGCCAGCTCAAGAAAACAAGGCTTAATGTGATGAATAAAAAGAATAAATAGGATGCAACTAGCATCCGCTAGTTGCATTGCCTGTTCTTATTTTCAGTAATAACTAAAACCAATCCCGATGAATGCTTTCAACCTGCCCCGTCTTAGCGTCGATATTGACTTCCCACTCTTTCCCGTCTGAGTCAACAATTTCAAATTCATAATCCCAGCCTTTGCTGAATTTTCGATTCTCTAAATCTGCATCTTTGACTACACCGGGTTTAGCCGCCAAAGCTTTTTTCCTAGCATCTTCAAGTGTAATTAACCCAAACTCCTTGGTATACATTTCAATCTCATGTTCATCGTCATCATCCGCAACGACCTTGAATGAGAATAGACTCATAAAAATTGTAGAAATTGCAACGGTTTTGAATAGTGTGCTTTTCATCATCTTCTCCTGTTTAATTAACGATGGTGTCAAATTTACACCCCGAAGCTTAAAGTAAACTTAAAAAAACATATGTAAGCGCTTCTGACCGAGAAGTTATTTGGCGAATTCATGCCAAGTAAGTACAAAGCCCGCATTCGCGGGCTTTGTAAATAAAATTTAAAAATGATAGTTATCAGGAATTAAAGTAATTTTTTGAATACAAGACTACCATTGGTCCCGCCGAAACCAAAGTTGTTCTTCAAAGCGTATTCGATCTTCATATCACGCGCAATGTTGGCGCAGTAATCCAGATCGCATTCAGGGTCTTGGTTAAAGATATTAATGGTTGGCGGTGATTTCTGGTGATAGATTGACAGCACCGTAAAAACCGACTCCAAGCCGCCTGCACCACCCAACAAATGGCCAGTCATGGATTTGGTCGAGTTGACGACGATATTTTTCGCATGATCCCCAAAAGTCGCTTTAATCGCATTGGTCTCGTTAGCATCGCCTAATGGCGTAGATGTACCATGTGCATTTACGAAATGCACTTGATCTGCGTTGATGCCAGCGTTCTTCAATGCATTCACCATAGAACGGCGAGGACCATCCATGTTAGGAGCAGTCATGTGGTATGCATCCGCGCTCATGCCATAACCAACAACTTCGGCATAGATTTTTGCACCGCGTTTTTTAGCGTGCTCGTATTCCTCCAGCACCATCACACCTGCACCTTCTCCAATCACAAAGCCGTCACGGTCTTTATCCCAAGGCCGGCTCGCAGTAGCAGGATCGTCGTTGCGGCTGGAAAGTGCACGAGCGCTGGCAAAACCGCCGACAGAAAGTTCTGTGATGGCTGCCTCAGCTCCACCTGCCACCATAACATCTGCATCTCCATACTCAATCATGCGGTACGCGTCACCAATACAATGTGTCCCTGTCGTACATGCCGTCACAATTGCCACGTTTGGCCCTTTTAGGCCCAACATGATAGACAAGTTGCCAGAGATCATGTTGATAATTGTACCTGGTATAAAGAATGGTGAAATCTTGCGCGGCCCACCTTCATCATAACTATCATTAGTAGATTCGATCGTGCCTAAGCCACCAATACCAGACCCAATTGCCACGCCCATGCGCTCAGCATTAGTCTCCGTCACTTCAATACCGCTATCCTTGAATGCCTCAATACCTGCGGCAAGGCCATACTGGATAAATGTATCCATGCGCCGTGCATCCTTGGCTGGAATGAAGTCTTCCGCATTAAACCCTTTCACCTCACCTGCAATCTGGCTTGCAAACGGCGTAGGGTCAAACTTGGTAATTCGAGTGATACCTGATTGACCGGCAATCAAGTTAGCCCAAGCAGTGTCAGTGCCGATACCTACTGGCGACACCACGCCTAAGCCAGTTACAACAACTCTGCGCTTTGACATAATGAACCTATTAGAAATAGATTGAAAGAATGACAGAACTCAGCCTCAGATGATGCACATCCGAGGCTGAGAAAATTAGAATTATTTGAGGTTTGCGTTGACGTAATCAATCGCTTGTTGCACGGTGGTGATTTTTTCTGCTTCTTCGTCTGGGATTTCACAGTCAAATTCTTCTTCTAATGCCATTACCAACTCTACTGTGTCGAGTGAATCTGCCCCCAAGTCATCCACAAATGATGATGAATTTTTCACGTCAGCTTCATTGGCGCCCAGTTGCTCACTCACGATTTTTTTTACACGTTGTTCGATGTCAGACATCTTAAGTTACCTCTCTGATTTAAAAAATAGCCTTGCAGCCAGTATGTATTTTAACAAATCTGCAGAATAATACAAAAAAGTGTTTTTTAGACCATGTACATTCCGCCGTTCACATGAATGGTCTCACCAGTGATGTAAGCTGCTGATGGCGATGCCAGAAACGCCACTGTCGCTGCAATCTCATCCACATGGCCAAGACGACCTGCAGGAATCCTAGCAAGCATCTGCTGTTTGATTTCTTCAGGCAATTCTGCAGTCATGTCTGTCTCAATGAAACCAGGCGCCACGCAATTAACAGTAATGCCGCGACTACCTACTTCGGCTGCCAATGATTTTGTGAATCCTGTCATGCCCGCCTTGGCTGCCGCGTAATTAGTCTGACCGGCATTACCCATATGGCCCACGACGCTGGAGATGCTGATAATGCGTCCCAAGCGGGCCTTCATCATTGGACGCAATACGGCCTGACTCATGCGATATACCGATTTCAAGTTAGTCGAAATAACCGCATCCCAATCCTCATCCTTCATGCGCATGAGTAGCGTATCACGTGTAATACCGGCGTTATTCACCAAAATACTGACATCGCCAAACTTTTCAGAAATGGTTTTCAACACACTTTCTACCTGCTGGGCATCATTCACATCGAGTGCAATTCCCATACCTTTGATACCAGCAGCTTTAAATGCAGCTTCAATGTTCTCTGCTCCACCTTGACTGGTGGCTGTGCCTACTACAACCGCGCCCTGCTTACCTAATGTTTGTGCAATTGCAGCTCCTATACCACGGCTGCCACCAGTCACTAATGCAATTTGATTATCCAACATAATGGATTCCTTATCATTTATCTATAAAGCATTAAACTCAGAAATCGCTTCGATACTTGTCAATGCCACGCAAGGCAAGCCTTCCACGATGCGTTTGGTGAGCCCGGCAAGCACTTTGCCAGGGCCGCACTCTGCAGCCAAGACCGCTCCGTCAGCCTGGATTCTTTGCACAGTCTCTACCCAGCGGACTGGTGAATACAACTGCTTGACTAAAGCAGCTTTGATCTGTGAAATATCGCTATAGCTTGCCACATCTGCGTTATGCACTACCGGTATTTGAGGTACGTGCACAACCACATTTTCTAGATACTTCTCAAGTTCAAGGGCGGCAGGTTTCATCAGTGCGCAGTGAGACGGTACACTGACTGGCAGCAAGATCGCACGTTTAGCACCTTTTGCTTTTGCGATCTCCATGCCACGTTCAACAGCAGCTCTATTACCTGCAATTACCACCTGCCCGGGTGAGTTCAGATTCACCGCCTCACATACCTCGTTTTGAGCTGCTTCTGCACACACAATGCGCACGGTCTCGTCATCTAGACCTAACAAGGCCGCCATTGCACCCACACCTTCTGGAACAGCTTGTTGCATGACTTCTGCACGATATCTGACCAAAGGCAAAGCATCGGCAAATGAAATCGACCCTGCGGCGACCAAGGCGGTATATTCACCTAAGCTATGGCCTGCATGGAAACTGGCTTGCAGTCCTGTTTGTTCTTGCAACAGACGCCAGGTGGCGATACCTGCTGTCAGCATCAGCGGCTGCGTGTTTTCAGTCAAATTCAGCGACTCATTTTCCTCTGTCGCCATTTTCCAGAAATCCGTTTTGAGGACATCTGAAGCTTCGACAAAAGTGTTCTTGATAATTTGATTATCGCCAAAACCAGCCATCATACCTACCGATTGCGAGCCTTGACCTGGAAAGAAAAGCGCTATTTTTTTCATAAATTACTTTAATTTTACCATTTATCTATTTAATTTAATTAGAATTTCACTAGAGCAGAGCCCCAAGTAAAGCCTCCACCGAACGCTTCCATCAGCAATATATCACCTCGCTTGATACGCCCATCGCGCACTGCAGTATCCAGAGCTAGCGGAATCGATGCGGCAGAAGTATTGCCATGTTTATCCACAGTAACGACCACGCGTTCCATATCCATATCAAGTTTTTTTGCTGTTGCCTGCAAAATACGAATGTTCGCCTGATGCGGCACCAGCCAGTCGATATCCGATTTTTGCATACCATTGGCTTCGATTGTTTCGTCGACGATTTGGTCAAGTGTGTTCACTGCCATCTTGAACACCGCATTGCCCTGCATTTCGACAGTATCTTTGATACGGGGAACATGTAGCATTTCCTCGTAGTTGCCATCTGCATGCAAGTGCGTAGAAATAACACCCTGCTCATCAGAAGCCTGCAAAATCACTGCGCCAGCGCCATCGCCCCACAGAATACAATTGCTGCGGTCTGTATAGTCGGTAATACGCGAGAATGAATCCGCACCAATCACCAGCGCGCATTTAGCTGAGCCAACTTTGATAAAATTGTCTGCAGTTGCCAAGGCATAGACAAAACCACTGCATACAGCTTGCACATCGAAGGCCGCACAGCCACTAATACCGAGTTTGCGCTGCACCATCACCGCCACGCTTGGAAAAATCTTATCGGGAGTGGTTGTCGCAACAATGATCAAATCAATCTGCCGACTGTCAATACCTGCAGCTGAAATTGCCTGCAAAGCAGCATTGAACGCCATATCGCTTGTCGTTTCATCTTCAGCTACGATATGCCGCTCTCGGATGCCAGTGCGAGCGAATATCCACTCATCAGTGGTGTCCACCATCTTCTCCAGATCAGCATTGCTAAGGATTTTTGCGGGTAAGTAGCTACCCGTAGAAAGAATTTTTGAATGCGTCATAAGTATTAAGGTGCGCCCATCACGCACTGTATTTCTAAGTATTCTCGGTTTCCACTGCAACTTCTAAGCGGCCGCTCAAATGCTCCACTTCTAGCTGCTCGGTAATGCGGCGCAACACGCCACTCCGCGCTTCTTCCAATGCTACATGAATCGCATTGTTAAATGCCAGACTATCCGCTCCTCCATGGCTTTTTACCACGATGCCGCGCAAACCCAAAAAGCTGGCCCCATTATAACGACGAGGATCCAGACGACGTTTAAATGCCTTAAGTACTGGCATAGCGCCTAATGCCATCATTTTTGTCAACCAATTGCGCTTGAATTCCTGGGTAAGGAACTTCCCCATCATATGGGCTAGGCCTTCGGTAGTTTTTAGCGACACATTGCCGACAAATCCATCACAAACCACCAAGTCCACCGTGCCTTTAAAGATGTCGTCGCCTTCGATGTTGCCATAAAAATTCAAATGACTGTTACGCAATAGCTCGCCAGCTTGCTTCACAACCTCATTACCTTTGATCTCTTCAGAACCAATATTGAGCAATCCCACTGTTGGGTTATTTTTATGCTCGACGCAGCTGACCAACATGGCACCCATCACGGCAAACTGAAACAAATGTTCTGCTGTGCAGTCCGCGTTTGCCCCCAAGTCCAGCATGTAGGTATTACCCTTTTCGCTTGGCAGCGTTGATGCAATCGCTGGCCGATCGATGCCAGGCAATGTTTTCAGCACGAAGCGCGCAGTAGCCATGAGAGCACCGGTATTACCGGCACTTACGCATGCATTAGCCTCCCCAGACTTTACCAGGTTGATTGCTACGCGCATCGAAGAATCTTTTTTGTTTTTAAGCGCGCTTTGTGGAGATTCATCCATCAGCACCACTTCTGATGCTGGATGAATGCGCAAGCGAGAATTTGTGCTAGCCTTGTTTGCTCTAAGTTCCGCCTCGATCGCATCAGGCAGACCAACCAGCACGATATTGAGTGATGCATCATCGCGTAACGCCTTGAGCGCGGCAGGCACTGTCACATGCGGCCCATGATCGCCCCCCATGGCGTCAACGGCAAGTGTAATATCCATTTAGCTTCCGAGTTATTGTAGGTTTACAGCCGCACATCCGCTTAGTCCAGATGTGCAAACGCCGCAATTGTAACCAATCGCGGCGTCATTTAATACTTATAAGGCAAAACGTGATAAACCGAAAACGGTGTTAATTAAAATCATTCGCCTTTTGCTGGCATCACTTTACGACCACGGTAATAACCGCTTGGGCTTACATGATGACGCAAATGAGTTTCACCGGTGGTTGGCTCAACAGCCAGCGGAGGATTGGTCAAAAAGTCATGAGAACGGTGCATACCGCGCTTTGACGGGGTTTTCTTGTTTTGTTGAACTGCCATGTCATATACTCCAATAAAACTGCTTTAACTAATATATTCGCGGCTTTTATTCAAAATTGAGAGTGACCGCATACAAAACCTGCCATCAAATTCAAACCGTACAATTCAAAAAAGCACGCTAACTATTTAACCTAGCATTATATTCCGTTTTGGTTTTTCATGCAAAACATAATGCGTTTCAAAACACCCATCGCCATCGGCGATAAAACTTGCAACTTATTTTACCGATTTAAGTGTTTTCAATACAGCGAATGGGTTTGGTTTTTCGCCGCTTTGCATCGCCTGTTTAGCGCAAGCAAAGTCATGCGCTGGCGCAATAGGCAGCGCAAGCAACAACTCATCTTCTATTAGCGCTACAAGATCAAAATCTTGTACCGCTTCCAGCCAATCAGCTTCATCCAGTTCATCTAATTCCGCTGGAGGTTCCTTACTAACCACATAATCAAAACCTAAGCCCAGTTTAAGTGACATCTCAGTCAGACAACGCTGACATAACACTTGTAATGTAGCATCTATATATAGATGCATGCCTGGCAAGCCAAATACACCACGTCCGCCTTCAAGCGCGAAGTGTATCTTGCTGTCTGAACAAGCCGGTGACACCATCTCTTGCAAGCGTGGCAAGTCTTTAACTAAAACTTCGCCTTGCAAAGACTGTTTTTTCTGGGCGAATTCTAGTGTATTAATAAGCATATTTTTCATTCTCATAGCGACATTTTACAAGGTAACGCCTTTTGTCGGTAGGATGCGCATGCTACAATCAGCTGTTTTTTGCAATCGAGAGTCGGTTACGTGTTCAAGAAAATATTAGTGGCGAATCGAGGTGAAATTGCGGTACGTATCGTACGCGCATGCTCGGAGATGGGGATTAAATCAGTAGCGATTTACGCCGATGCTGATCGCCATGCCCTTCACGTCAAAAAGGCAGATGAAGCATACAATATTGGAGCGGACCCTGTTGCTGGATACTTGAATGCGCACAATATCGTCAATGTAGCCGTGGCGGCAGGCTGCGATGCATTACACCCCGGTTATGGATTCCTTTCCGAGAATCCAGAACTGGCTGAGATATGCGCACGCCGTGGTATCAAATTCATCGGGCCCAATTCCCGCGTTATTCGCCAGATGGGTGACAAAATCCAAGCACGCAATGCCATGATTGCCGCCGGCATTCCTTGTGTGCCAGGGAGCGATGGCAATCTGGATAATGTGGAAGCCGCCATCAAACTGGCCAACCAAATTGGCTACCCAGTGATGCTAAAAGCCACGAACGGTGGCGGTGGCCGCGGAATCCGCCGCTGTGATAGCGAGAAAGACCTGATTTCAAATTACGACCGGGTAATTTCCGAAGCTAGTAAAGCTTTCGGCAAACCAGAAGTATTCTTGGAAAAATGCGTAGTCAATCCTCGCCACATCGAAGTGCAAGTCCTGGCAGACAGTCAAGGCAATGCGATTCACTTGTTTGAGCGTGACTGCTCGATTCAGCGCCGAAACCAAAAACTGATAGAAATTGCACCTTCACCTCAACTCAGTCAGGCCCAGCGTGACTACATTGGTGGGTTGGGCGTCAAAGCGGCCAGAGCCGTAGGTTATGAAAATGCAGGAACGGTAGAATTTCTGCTGGATACTGACAACAACTTCTACTTCATGGAAATGAACACTCGCCTGCAAGTAGAACATACGGTAACAGAGACCATCACCGGTGTGGATATTGTGCAGGAACAAATTCGTATTGCTTATGGCCTGCCACTGCAATATAAACAAAATGAGATCAGTTACCGCGGCTTTGCGATGGAGTATCGCATCAACGCTGAAGATCCCAAAAACGACTTTCTGCCCAGCTTCGGCAAGATTACAAGATATTACGCGCCTGGTGGGCCTGGCGTACGCATGGACGCAGCGATATATAGTGGGTATGTCATCCCACCGTATTACGATTCTATGTGCGCAAAACTGACCGTATGGGCGTTGGATTGGGAAAGCGTGATTGAACGCGGTCGCCGGGCGCTGAACGACATGGTGGTATATGGCGTCAAAACTACGATTCCATATTATCAAGAAATCATGAAGCACCCAGATTTCAGGAATGCGGACTTCAATACCAGTTTCGTGGAAAAACACCCGGAACTGACTAACTATGCTACGCAATTCCCACCAGAGCTGTTCGCAGCAGCAATTGCAGCTGCAATTGCTGCTCATGAAGGAATTTAATTAACTCGACATTAGAAATTATGGCAAAAGTACATATTACCGAACTAGTTTTACGCGATGGTCATCAATCTCTGATTGCGACACGCATGCGTACCGAAGACATGCTACCGATTTGTAAGCAACTGGATGCTATCGGTTTCTGGTCCTTGGAGGCATGGGGCGGCGCCACTTTTGACGCTTGCGTGCGCTACTTGAAGGAAGATCCGTGGGAACGCCTGACCAAATTGCGCAAAGCCTTGCCCAACAGTCGTATCAATATGTTGCTGCGCGGCCAGAACTTGCTGGGATATCGCCACTATTCCGACGATGTTGTACACGCTTTTGTGCAAAAATCTGCTGACAATGGCGTAGATGTGTTCCGCATCTTCGACGCAATGAACGATGTGCGCAACATGAGAGAAGCGATCAAGGCCGTTAAAAAAGTAAAAAAACATGCTATTGGCACCATTTCCTTCACCACTAGCCCCGTGCACGATGTCGCCTACTTCACCAATATCGCAGTTGAGCTGGCTGACATGGGCGCAGATAGTATCGGCATTAAAGACATGGCAGGCATTCTTCCGCCATACACTGCTGGTGAGCTAGTAAAAGCTATCAAGGCAAAAGTCAACCTGCCGGTACATATGCACACGCATTCTACCTCTGGCTTTGCTTATATCACCCATATGAAAGCGATAGAAAACGGGGTAGATATCATCGACACTTGCAACTCATCTTTTGCTGATGGCTCTAGCCACCCAGCGACTGAGAGTATGGTAGCAGCGCTTCAAGGCACCCCTTACGACACAGGGTTTGACTTAGTCAAATTACAAGAAATCACCTCATATTTCCGCGAAGTGCGTAAAAAATACTGGCAGTTTGAAAGCGAATTCACAGGCGTGGATACCCGCGTACTGGTAAATCAGGTACCTGGCGGCATGATCTCGAACCTAAGCAACCAATTGAAAGATCAAGGTGCGCTGAACCGCATGGATGAGGTACTTGCCGAAATCCCTAGAGTGCGTGAAGACTTGGGATACCCTCCACTGGTGACACCAACCTCTCAAATCGTAGGCACTCAGGCTGTCTTGAATGTAATGACTGGTACTCGCTACAAATCCATCACCAACGAAGTGAAAAACTACCTGATGGGCCAATACGGCACGGCACCAGGCAAGGTGAATGAAGAAGTGCGAAAACTGGCAGTGGGCGATGCTGAGGTGATCACTTGCCGCCCCGCTGATCTGCTGGAACCAGAGATGATCAAACTGCAAACAGAAGCAGAACGTATCGCACAATGCGATGAAGATGTGCTGACCTATGCGATGTTCCCTGATATCGGCAAGACCTTCCTGCAGGAACGTAATGCCGGCTCACTCAAGCCAGAACCGCTGCTGACTAAAGAAGCAGCCCATACAGGCGCTGCACGCTATGCTCCTAATGAGTTCAACATCACGCTCCATGGTGAGACTTTCCATATCAAGCTCACCGGCAGCGGCCATGCAGGTGAAGAACAGCGTCCATTCTATGTTTCCGTTGACGGCATCGCAGAAGAAGTCGTTGTTGAAACCCTTAGCGAGATAGAAGTATCTGGCAGCGGCAAATCCAACAGCAAGAAGAAGGCTGAATCCAAAACTTCATCTGGGCGTCCTCGTCCAACACACGCCGGCTGCGTGACCACTGCGATGCCAGGCACTATCGTGGCAGTGAAAGTCAAGGTCGGAGACAAAGTCAAAGCGGGTGACGGCGTACTGGTCATCGAAGCCATGAAGATGGAAAACGAGATACAGGCCTCACAAACTGGCACTGTGGTTGCTGTGCATGTCTCCAAAGGCGACAGCGTCACACCGGATGAATCGCTACTGGAAATTCAACCCGACTAAATTATATCCAAGCCAGACTAAAAACCGACAGAAGCAATGCACTGTCGGTTTTTTTGCGCTAAACTGAACCGCTTATGAAACAAGCATTAATCTTGGCCTCCTCCTCCACTTATCGGCGCGAGCTATTGCAAAAACTGCAGATTCCTTTCAACTGCGTATCTCCACATGTGGATGAAACGCCGCTGGAGGGTGAAAAACCGCATGAGACAGCATTACGGTTGTGCAAGGAAAAGGCTCAAAAAGTCGGGCAGGAATACCCGCATGCTCTGATTATCGGTTGCGACCAGGTAGCCACCCTGGATGGCGAACAGCTTGGCAAGCCGCTCAACCATAAAAACGCCACCAGACAGCTACAGATGATGCGCGGGCGTGAAGTAAAGTTTTACAGCGCTCTTTGCCTTTACAATGCGGCAACAGGCAGCTTACAGGCCGAGAACGTGCCTTATCTGGTCAAGTTCCGCCAACTGACCGATGATCAGATCGAAAACTATCTGACCAAGGAGCAGCCTTACCATTGCGCAGGTAGCGCAAAGTCAGAAGGGTTAGGTGTTGCGCTGATTGAAAGAATGCTCGGTGAGGATCCGAATGCCTTGATTGGTCTACCACTCATCAAGCTCATCACCATGCTGCAGAATGAAGGCGTTAACGTCATCTAAAAAAATCGTGCGGCGTTAACCCCAAGCATTGGTCTGATGCGTGTAAGTAAACAATGATGCGATTATTGCGTCATCGTTTAACAAAAAAGGAGAACCTTATGCAATTCAAGCGCAAGCTGATTTTAGCCGCCACCCTATCAACACTGACATTCGCCACTTTCACCCTGGGAGCCGCAATGAACCTGGACGAAACAAGGAGTTCGCTCGACGATCAGAATGCTGTCGCCGTCACCATTTATAATCAGGATCTGGCACTGGTGAAGGATACGCGCAAGGTACAGCTCAAATCCGGCCTGAATGCCCTGGCCTTGCGCGACGTAAGCGCACAGATGCGTCCGGAAACCGCTTTGCTACGTAGCCTCAGTAACCCGGGCAGTTTCAGCACTCTGGAGCAGAACTTCGATTTCGACCTGCTCACTCCGGAAAAAATGCTGGAGAAATATGTCGGTAAAACCGTCACCATCGTCAAAACCAACCCGCAAACCGGCGCGGAAACCTCTGAAAAAGCCACTGTGCTTTCTGCCAACAATGGCGTGGTGCTCAAGGTCGGAAATCGCATCGAGACTGGCATCCCCGGCCGCATCGTGTATGACGACGTTCCGGACAACCTGCGTGACCGCCCAACACTGGTCACCCAGCTCAGCAACAAGACCGCAGGCGAACAAAAAGTGGAACTCAGTTACCTGACTGGCGGCTTAGGCTGGAAAGCCGACTACGTCGCCGAGCTGAACGACAAGGATGACAAGCTGGATTTGTCTGGCTGGGTCACGCTCACCAACACCAGCGGCACCAGCTACCAAAATGCCAAGCTGCAACTGGTGGCTGGAGATGTGAACCGCGTGCAGGAACAAATGCGCCCTGCAATAATGCGCAAGATGGATATGATGGCAGCCGAAGCTGCAGCACCTGCACCAATGGCTGAAGAAGGCCTGTTGGAATACCATCTCTACACACTCGACCGCCCCACCACTATTAAAGAGAACCAGACCAAGCAAGTTTCGCTGCTTTCGGCCAACAGTGTGCCCGTCAAGAAGGAACTGGTGCTGAAAGGTGCAGATTATTACTATATGGCACAGTACGGCGAAATCGGTACCAAGATGAAAGTCAGCGTCTTTGTGGAATTCGACAACAAGGAAGCCAGCAAGCTAGGCATGCCACTGCCTAAAGGCATCATGCGTGTCTACAAGAAAGATAGCGCCGGCAATGCCCAATTCGTGGGTGAAGACCACATTGACCACACACCCAAGAACGAAAGCGTGCGCCTGAAACTGGGTGAGGCATTCGACGTGACCGCCGACAAGAAACAGACCGATTTCAAAGTGCTGCCCAACCCCATGAAAGGCCGCAGCGCTTATGAGAGCGCGTTTGAGGTCGTACTGAAAAACGCCAAGAAAGAGAAAGTCACTGTCAGCGTGCAGGAACCGATTGGTGGTGACTGGAAGATCGTCTCATCCAGCCATCCGCACACCAAGGCCAATAGCCACCTGGCTGTGTGGAAAATTGATATTCCGGCGGAAGGCAGCACCACACTCACCTATCGCACAGTTGTTAAGTATTAAGCGCTAATTACTAAAAACATTAAAACACCTGCTCTGGAAGCCAATATCCATGCGCTTTCCAGGGCATCATTTTTTGCTCGACGATTGTAAAGAATCTTCGAGCAATGTTTGACGAGCGCTGAACGAAACGTTTTGCGTTAAAATGCCTCGATGGCAAACGGAACCCTCTACCTCATCCCCGTCACGCTGGGTGGCGATAACATCAACCAAGTGCTGCCGCCTGATGTCGTCAGCCTTGCGCAGAAGCTCGAGCATTTTGTGGTGGAGAACGAGAAATCCGCGCGCCAGTTCCTCAGCCTCATCAAGCACAGCAAACCCATCCGCGAACTGCAGTTCAGCACGCTCAACGAACATACCGACGACAAATCCCTGCCCGACCTGCTCAAACCATTACTTGCGGGCAAAGATGTCGGGCTGATGAGCGAGGCTGGCTGCCCGGCCGTGGCCGACCCCGGCGCAAAACTGGTCGCCCTCGCCCACCTGAAAGGCATCCACGTTGCGCCGCTGGTAGGCCCTAGCGCGATTTTAATGGCGCTAATGGCTTCTGGCCTCAATGGCCAGAGTTTTGCGTTTCTAGGCTACCTGCCGGTGGATAAAACCGAGCGCAGCAAGAAACTCAAGGAAATCGAAAAACGTGCACAAACACATCGCGAGACGCAGATTTTCATCGAAACACCTTATCGTAATATGCAAATGCTGGAAGCCATTTTAAGCACCTGCCACACCAATACACGCTTGTGCATTGCCTGCAATGTCAGCCTGCCAGATGAAATGATAGTAACGAAAGCAATAAATGGCTGGAAGCAAGGCGCTTTGCCGGATTTGAATAAAAAACCGACAGTGTTTTTATTACTAGATAATCCCTGAATCGAGTTTATATGGCTGTATACAACACCTCTTCTGATGCCGCAAATACCGCCATTAGGGCATTTTTAACACGCGTTGGCGAATATTACCTAGGTCATTCTTTCAACACTGCATCTGGCAAAGGTAAAGAAATTTGGGAAGCCATAAGAGATAAAGATTTCGAGTCTTGCTGCGCGTACTGTGGCCAAAAAAGCCACAGCTTACAAATAGAGCATTTATTGATGTTTAATCGGACAGAGTATGGGCTGCATCACCCGGGAAATATAGTACCTTGCTGCAAATCATGTAATAAACGAGAACGCAATGATGATGGCTCATATAAAAGCTGGGAAGAACACCTTAAAATCATCTGTCTAAATCGAAATGAAGCGACCTTTTACGACCACAGAAAGCTAAAAATCTCGTCGAATATCCTCAAGTACAAATATCCTAACCTTTCAAAGAATGAACATCACTCCATTCGAGTAATTGCAAACAGCCTATATGAGAACATTAAAGCTGAATCTGAGAAATCTCTAGATTTGTATAAAGAACTGGACAAGGCGTTTGTACAAGGGTAGCACTAACTAACAATCAAACTCTTCACCGGCCCATAACTCAGCCGATGTTCCGGGCAAATACCGTGTGTCTGCAAAGCCAATAGGTGCGCGGGGCTTGGATAGCCTTTATGCTGGGCAAAACCGTATTGCGGGTAAAGTTTATCCAGCGCGTATAGTTCCGCGTCACGCGCAACTTTGGCGAGGATGGACGCGGCGGAAATGGCTTGCACCTTGCTGTCGCCCTTTACGATCGCCTCGCATGGCAGGCTGATTTTAGGCACTTTGTTGCCATCCACCTGAACCAATATTTCACGCATATGCAGCTCCGCGCCGAATTGCGCCTGCATCGCTTCTACCGCGCGCTTCATGGCCAATAAACTCGCCTGCAGGATGTTGATTTCGTCGATTTCTTTGGCGGTGCAACTGGCTATCGCCCAGGCCAGCGCTTTCTGCTTGATTTCGGCGCTGAGAAAATCGCGCTTCTTTTCAGAAAGCTTCTTGGAATCGGCCAGGCCCTCGATGGGATTGTTCGCGTCGAGTATCACAGCGGCGGCGTAGACACTGCCAGCTAACGGCCCGCGCCCTGCTTCATCTACACCACAGATGAGCATGCTCATAGAAACTTCAGCACTGCCTGCGCAGCTTTATCAGCACTATCCTGCTTCAGGCTGTAATGAATCTGCATGTATTCGTCGTGCAGTTGTTCCAGCCCTTCTTTGTTCTCCAAAATCTCGACGCATTTCTGTGTCAATTTCTCAGGCGTAGCCTCTTTCTGCAACAGTTCTGGCACCAGCCACTTCTCCGCGAGGATATTAGGCAAGCCAACATAGGGCTGGTAGCGCATGCGCTTGAGTATCTGCCAGCTCAATGCGGGCATCTTGTAGGTGATGATCATGGGGCGCTTCAGCAGCGCGGCTTCCAGCGTGGCGGTGCCAGAGGCTAGTATCACCATGTCGGCCGCTTCCATCGCATCGTGAGCGTGTCCGAACAATATTTGGATATTCTCTGCCTCCGGTGCCAGCTTGTAGCGCTCGGTCTCGAATATCTTGCGCGTTTCCCGAGTAATTAAAGGCACCAAAAACACCGCGTTTTCGAACTTCTGGCTAAGCAATTGCGCAGTCTTGATCAACAAGGCGCTATGCTGCTGCACCTCGGACTGGCGGCTGCCGGGCAGCAAAGCGAATACCAGTTTGCCCTTCTCTATCTTGAGCAGTTTTTGCGCTGCGTTCTGGTCAGGTTCCAGCGGCAGTTCATCCGCAAGCGGATGCCCTACAAAAGTGACAGGGATGCCCGCTTTTTGATAGATACCCGGCTCAAAAGGAAACAAGGCCAGCATATGCGAAACGGCTTTCTTGATGCTGCTGATCCTTCCGCCACGCCACGCCCAGATAGAGGGGCTGACATAGTGGACGGTGGGGATGCCAGCTTTCTTGAGTTTCTTTTCAAGCCAGAAATTGAAATCGGGCGCATCCACGCCAATGAACAGATCCGGCTTGGCAGCGATGATCTGTTTAAGCAATTCACGGCGCAGTTTGAGCAGGCTGGGCAGATGCTTGAGCACCTCGATATACCCTCGCACAGAAAGGCGCTCTATCGGATATAGCGTCTTGGCCCCTGCCGTCTGCATTTTAGGGCCTGCGATGCCGAAAAACTGGCTATCAGGACGATGCTTTTTAATGGCACTAATTAGATGGCTGCCCAGCAGGTCGCCAGACGCTTCTCCGGCTACGATTGCGATGTTTGGCATACAGGTACTAGCGAATGATGCCGCGTTCGGACGTGGCCAGGAAATCTGTCAGCAACTGAATCTTGTCGCAGGTACCCTGCATTTTTACCAGCTCCGCTTTGGCCTCTTCCAAGGTATTACCATTGCGATAGAGCGCCTTGTAAGCGCGCTTGATCTGCGTAATCTCATCAGACGTAAATCCGCGTCTTTTCAGACCTTCTGTGTTGATGCCATGGGGTTTTGCATCATAGCCAGCGGCCGTCACATAGGGTGGAATATCTTTGAACACGACAGAACCAACCGCAGTAATGATGTGCTGACCGATTTTGCAGAATTGGTGAATCAGCGTAAAACCGCCCAGGATCGCATAATCATGCACGTCTACATGCCCAGCCAGCGACGCGTTGTTGGCGAAAATTGTATGGTTACCAATAGTGCAGTCATGGGCGATGTGGACATACGCCATGATCCAGTTGTCGTTGCCGATTTTGGTGACGCCTTTATCCTGCACCGTACCTCGGTTGAAGGTACAGCACTCACGAATCGTGTTATTGTCGCCAATCTCCAGCGTAGTCGGTTCACCTTTGTATTTCTTGTCCTGTGGCACTTCGCCCAAAGATGAGAACTGGAAAATCTGGTTGTTTTTGCCGATCGTTGTCGGACCTTGCAGCACCACATGGCTACCAACGCGAGTACCTGCATCTATCCGGACGTTTGGTCCAATTACTGTGTAGGGACCCACCTCAACACTACTGTCTAATTCTGCCCTTGTATCGATAATTGCGGTGGGATGGATATTTCCACTCATATTATATTACTTTAATTGTTAGTTTTAACTTATTGATTATATTGATTTTAATATACACATCATGCTAGCTTCAGCAACCACTTCCCCATCCACTTTTGCAGTGGCATTGTATTTCCAGATACCTTTCAGTATCCGATCAATTTGCACATTGAATACGATTTGATCACCAGGAGATACAGGTTTTTTAAATCTCGCACTGTCTATCCCTGCAAAATAATAAACAGAGTCCTCGCTCGGCAATGAACCCATGGTTTTGAATGAAAGGATGGCTGCGGCCTGTGCCATCGCCTCCACAATCAATACGCCTGGCATCACCGGATGATATGGGAAATGCCCGGGAAAAAACGGCTCGTTGATGGTGACGTTCTTAATGGCAGTGATCTCCTTGCCAACTTCCATCGAAATCACACGGTCTATCAGGACGAACGGATAGCGGTGTGGAAGGTGTTTCAGGATTTCGTGGATATCCATGCTGGTGTCAGCGGTATTGGTAGTCATATCAATTCTCTTTCGATTGATTTTGGAGCGCTATAATCGTCGCTTCTAAAGTCTTTATTTTATCCGCTAATTGATTCAGTTGGCGAATATTTGCTGCGGTTTTTAGCCATTTTTCGTGTGACTGAGAAGGCATAATGGCCGTATAGGTGCCAGCTTCGTGTATGGATCGCATGATCATGCTGCCGGGGCTGATAGTTGTGCCATCGGCAATCTCTAGATGCCCTAGAATCATGGCGGCACCGCCGATTCTGCAATGCTTGCCAATCACCGCACTACCGGCGATACCTACACAACCGGCAATGACCGTGTTGGCGCCAATCCGGCAGTTGTGTGCAATGTGAATTTGGTTATCCAGCTTTACACCATTCTCAATGATAGTATCGTCCAAAACGCCACGGTCTATTGTGGTATTAGCGCCGATATCCACATCATTACCAACCAGCACCCTACCCACATGCGGTATCTTGACCCAGCCGCCATTTTCAGGCGCATAACCAAAGCCATCGCAACCAATCACTGCGCCGGAAAATATGTTGCAGCGTTCGCCAATTTCACAATCATGCTGAATCATGACATTCGGCTGTAAGCATGTACTTGCGCCCACCTTGACGCCGGCTTCCAGAACACATCCAGCGCCTATCTGTACGTGATTTTCCAGAACAACGTGTTCCGCAATCACAGAACCCGCAGCGATGCTGCAGGTATCAGGTACGATTGCCGTGGGGTGTATCGAGGCGGTTTCATGCACCCCAACCTCAGCCTGCCGCCGGGGATTCAGCAGATCCGATACTTTCGCAAAATATGCGTACGGGTTTCCGCAGACTATCTTGGGTAGTGTTGTCAGGTGTGCATGCTCTGGCTTGAGGATAACCGCACTTGCAGATGTGTTCTGCAACTGAATCAGATATTTTGAATCAGACAAAAAACTGATCGCGCCTGATTTAGCGTTGGCCAATGAGCTGACACGAAAAATTTGTGTCTCTGTATCACCTGCCACTTCACTGCCGAGTTGTGTGGCGATTTGACCAAGTGTAAAAAATCGTGGCATCAACTCGCCGTTTTGTTATTATTTTTTGCCCAGGGATTTGAGCACTTTGTCGGTGATATCTATTTTCTTGCTGGCATATGCAACACCGCTATACACGACAAGGTCATAGCCTTCTGTTTCAGATACGTTTTGTACTGCCTTATTGATTCGGTCCTGCAAGACACCCAGTTCCTCGTTCTTACGAATGTTGATGTCCTCACGTAATTCTCGCTGTTTGCGTTGAAATTCAATCTTGAGATTGGAAACGTCACGCTCTTTAGTGCGCTTGTCTGTTTCAGACATCGTAACACCATCTTTATCCAGAGCCGATTCAAGATCCCTGATCTGCTTTTGCATTTTGTCCAACTCTTGAGAGCGTGGCCCGAATTCACGTTCCAATTTCTTGCCGCTTTCAGCTGTCTGTGGCGCCTCTTGCAGAATCTTATCCACTTGGACATATCCTACTTTCAACTCAGCAGCATTCAATGACCCACAAAACGTCATGACTGCTGCGAAAAACAAACTTTTAATCGCTTGGTGACTCAATTATTGTCTCCTCAATATCCTGTGCTAATTATTTAGCTAAAACTATTCTTAGAACTGCTGTCCAAGCTGGAATTGCAGTGTTTGCGTCTGGTCACCCTGTTTGGCGTTCAGCGCTTTTGCAAGAACCAACTTCAAAGGCCCGAATGGAGAAAACCAAGCTACGCCGACACCAGCACTATAACGCATTTCTCCGAAATCTATTTTCTGTTTGTTCGCGTATACTGCGCCGCCATCGACGAACGCGCTCAAACGAAATTGCGACGAGTTCTTGATAAATGGAACAGGAGCGAACAATTCAACGTTACCCACGATTCTGCGCGTACCGCCGACAGCAAAGTCCTGACCGGTAGTTGGGTCGATATCCCTAGGGCCTATAGCGCCGTTATCATAACCGCGTACTGAGTTAACGCCGCCAGCATAGAAGTTTTTAAAGAAAGGATAATTTTCGTTGCCATAGCTGTCTGCATACCCCAACTCTCCGTTCAGCATCAAAGTGAAACTTGGAGTTAAATCTTTGTACCAGGCATGCTTATAATCCAACTTATAGTATTGCAGATCCAGCCCCGGAACAGATGTCTCGAGACTAAGACGCTGCAATACGCCTTTATTGGTAAATAATGTGTTATCTCTACTATCATGCGTCCAAGATGCCGCCAGCTGAATAGAGTCGCTACTACAACCGGAGGTATTACCACAAAAATCTAGATATTGTTTCGGGCTCTGACTGCTCAAATCAATCTGAGTTAAATCAACTGTTAGCCCTGCTGACAAAAAATCAGTCTCTGAAATTGGCAGGCCAAATCGGACTCCAGCACCATAGGATGAGCTTTTGTAAGTAGCGATTGTCAGGGAGCTTGTATCCACATCTCTCCGATATACGTCAAATCCCCGGCTGATGCCATCAGGGGTGAAATAGGGATCGGTGAACGACAAAGAATATGTCGTATTAACTTTACCGGTATTTACCTGCGCCGACACACGATTACCCGTACCAAGGAAATTCTGCTGGTTTACAGTTACACCAAACACCACCCCTTCGTTACTGGATAAGCCAGCACCGAATTGGATACTGCCTGTGGACTTCTCCACTACGTTGATATTAAGGTCGACCTGGTCCGTAGTGCCTGGAACCGCAGGCGTTTCGATATCGACTGTCTCAAAATACTGTAGTCGAGTGAGCCTCTCTTTCGACCGATTGATCTTGTCGCCCGCATACCATGCAGACTCCAATTGACGCATTTCGCGCCTCAGAACCGCATCGCGTGTGCGAGTGTTACCAGTCAAATTGATGCGCCGCACATAGACACGTCTACCCGGATCCACGAAGAATGTGAAAGAGGCAGTATGGTCTTCTTTGTTAATTTCAGGAATCGCATTCACGTTCGAGAAGGCATAACCTTCGTTGCCCAATCTATCGCCAATCGCCTTACTGGACTCTGTCACCAACTGGCGATTGAACACATCGCCCTTTTGAATCTTGATCAGCGGGGTCAATTCAGATTCCGGAATCTGCAATTCACCAGCCAGTTTTACGCCACTTATCGTGTACTTTTCACCCTCGGTAACATTGACCGTGATGTAGATATCTTCCTTGTCTGGGGAGATAGATACTTGTGTCGAATCGATCGCGAACTCCAGATATCCCTGATTCATGTAGAAAGACTTTAGGGTTTCCAGGTCAGCGGTCAATTTCTGCTTTGAATACTGGTCGTCCTTGTTCCACCAGCTCATCCAGTTTGGTGTAGTCAGCAAAAACTCCGCACGAAGATCTTCCGTACTGAACGCATTGTTGCCAACAATATTGATGTCACGAATCTTCGCAACCTTACCCTCTTCGATTTCAAAACGTACCGCGACACGGTTACGCTCAAGCGGACTTGTCACGGTCTTGACACTGGCGCTATATTTACCTTGTGATAAATATTGTCTTTTGATTTCCTGTTCAGCGCGCTCCAGAACAGATTTATCAAGAATTTGACCTTCAGCAATACCAATCTGCTTCAGGCCTTCGGTCATCTTATCGGAAGGAAATGACTTGTTCCCACTGAACTCAATTTTAGCGATTGAAGAACGTTCTTGTACTGTCACGACCAAGACTTCACCCTCAGCCTCGATGCGGACATCTTTGAAAAAGCCTGTCTTGTAGAGGGATTTGATGGCTTGCGTTGCTTTTTCGTCGCTCATCACATCACCGACTTGTACGGGCAAATAATTAAAGACCGTACCAGGCTCCGTACGTTGCAACCCCTCTACGCGGATATCTTTCACCACGAACGGCTCAAGCCCCCAGGCGTGATGGCTGAACAAAGCAACTATTAAGATGGATAAGATGCGTGGCTTAAACAAATGCGCTAACCCGTAAATAACCGATTAAGATCGTTAAAAATAGCGATCATCATCATGACCCCTAATAAACCCATCCCGATTTTTTGTCCAATCAGCATGGTTGCTTCAGACACGGGCGAGCCTTTTATAATTTCCGCCATATGATACAACAAATGGCCACCATCTAACACAGGTATCGGCAAAAGGTTAAGCACCCCTATACTGATGCTCACCAGTGCGAGGTAACTCAAGAAAACATTTATACCCAACTGGGCGCTCTGGCCAGCATAACTGGCTATCGTCACCGGCCCGCCAATGCCTTTGAGTGACATCTCCCCAAGCAACATGTATTTGAGCATTTTGAGACTAAATACTGAAGTGTCCCAAGTTTTCTGAATCGCCATACCAACACTCTGCCAAGGAGAATAGTAAGTTTTCACCAAGAGTCTATCTAGAACACTTTGATCCGTTTTCACAGCCGCTCCAATTTTTCCGACTTTTTTACCTGATTCCTCAACAGACTCCGGTGTAATAGTTAGTTTGAGTTTCTTTTGATGCCGCATTATCTCGACACGAATCGTTTTACCTGGCTGACTTTGAAAGATCGGCACAACCTCATCCCAATGTGCAACAGCTAACCCATCCACAGTTAGCAACCTATCATCAGGCAACAAGCCAGATTTCTCCGCAGGACTCCCAGGTAAAACCTGGCCAATCACGGGAGAAATTTTAGGTTGATATGCCGTCATCCCAAGTTTAGTAAGTACATCTATTTCAGGATCTTCGCTCAAACCTTCAAATGACAAGGTATGCACATGGCGCTCACTGCCACCTAGACGCGTTTCGATCTTGACCGGATCACCATCTAGGGAGCTTTCCAGAAGCATCCAGCGAGCTTCACTCCAGGTCGTAATAGGTTTACCATCCACTGCCAAGATCAGAGCACCTTGCGCTAATTGTGCTTTATCGGCCATGCTGTTTGCGACAACCTCACCTATTATCGGTTTGACGCCGGTCGTTCCTTGAAAAAACAGAAAGGAATAGATCAAAACTGCCAAAAGGAGGTTAGCCAATGGCCCTGCCAGCACGATCAGCATTCGTTTCCAAACCACTTGGCGATTGAATGCTCGAGCAAACTCAGACTCTGTATATACCGGAACTGACTCACCCTTTTCCTGCTCAGCTCTTAGCTCGCCCTCATCGAGCATCTTTACATAGCCACCCAATGGAATAGCCGCCACCACAAATTCTGTTTGATCTTTACCAAAAATACGCCGCCATAGTGGCTTGCCAAAACCTAGCGAAAATCTAAGAACGCGCACGCCACACCAGCGTGCCACCTGATAGTGCCCGTATTCATGAATAGTCACCAGTATACTGATAGTGACAATGAACGCTAAAAGCGTCAGCATTGCAGCACCCTGGTCATTGGCTGCCGAGCAGCTATCCAATCATGTGCGAATCTTCGTGTTTGATTGTCTTGATAGATCAGCTGTTCGAGCGAACCCACTGGTTCTGTTGGCAGGTGTGCTAATGCAGACTCAATGACCAAGGGAATATCCAGAAACCCGATCTGATGCTTCAAAAAAGCAGCGACGGCAACTTCGTTTGCAGCATTCAGCACCGCTGGTGCAGTTCCCCCTCTATTCAGCGCATCGTAAGCCAACTGCAGACATGGGAAACGTTTGGTATCGGGCAGCTCGAACTCCAGCCTGGCTATTTCCACCAGGTTCAGACTAGCAACGCCTGACTCGATGCGCTCCGGGTACCCCATCGCATACGCAATCGGCGTGCGCATATCTGGGTTCCCCAACTGGGCGAGGACGCTACCATCGACATATTCCACCATCGAGTGGATCACACTTTGCGGGTGCACCACCACATCGATCTGGCTTGGTGATGCATTGAATAACCAGTGCGCCTCGATGACCTCTAGCCCCTTGTTCATCAAGGTAGCGGAATCAATCGTAATTTTCGCCCCCATGACCCAGTTTGGGTGCTTGAGAGCCCGTTCTGGCGTCACCTCGGCCAACTCGTGACTGGATAATTTTCTGAATGGTCCTCCAGAAGCAGTCAAGATGATTTTTCGCACACCGCCATCAGCCAAATGTTGACATCGTTCTGAAGGCATTACTTGAAAAATGGCATTATGCTCACTATCGATGGGTAACAACGTCGCACCACCCGTTGCAACCGCTTGCATAAACAGGCTGCCCGCCATCACCAGAGTTTCCTTATTGGCGAGCAATATCTTCTTTCCTGCTTTTGCCGCCGCCATCGCAGGCCGCAATCCTGCCGCTCCCACGATAGCTGCCATCACGATGTCCACCTCGGCATCACTGGATATCTGTTCCAAAGCCTGCATGCCATGTAACACCTGCGTATTTACATGATGGCATCTCAATTGTTCTGCAAGTTGCTTCGCGGCAGCTTCTTCCAGAAGCACTGCGTATTTTGGCTGAACACTCAAACACTGCCTAAGCATCAACTCAACCTTGTTATTTGCCGCCAGAGCGAACACCTCATACCTATCTGGATGCCTCGCAATAACGTCTAGCGTCTGCTGGCCAATCGTTCCGGTACTGCCTAGAATTGTCACCTGCTGCATTAAAACACCTGAAAATAGTTGTAGGTGTAAATCAGCAAAATTGCCAGCGGCACACTAGGAATGATCGCATCCAGACGGTCAAGCACGCCACCATGTCCAGGCAAGATATCTCCGCTATCTTTGACATCTGCGCGCCGTTTCAACAAGGATTCGAACAAGTCACCAACTATGCTAACTGCGGTAATGAGCCAAAGCGCAGGAAAAATCAGCCAATTATCTATTCCAAAACCAAACTTCAGTATTATCGTAAATATGGTCACTCCCAACAGCGCACCCAACACACCTTCCCAAGTCTTGCCAGGGCTAAGGGCTGGTGCCAGTTTGTGTTTGCCAAAATTTCTACCTGCTATATACGCCGATGTATCTGCTATCCATACTGTACTTAACAATGCCAGCAACAGCCAGGGATCCGCGCCTTTGGCACATATAACCGCAAGCCATAATCCGCCAATCAACACCATGCCTAGCAAGGTCATCATAATGCGGCTTTCAGGTAGATAGCGTCGAGCCAGACAAAGAGGCACTATGAAAACCCAGAATAGACTGACGACTAGAAATACAGAGAGCGACTGGAAGAATATCCAGTGAAAACCTTGTGTTTCAATAGCATCGATCAGCCACAACCCTAATACCGCCGAAACAGCCACCCACAGGAATGAAGCCTTGCAATTCCAGCCCAGAAGCTTGTTCCATTCATCCAGCGCCAGCAGTGAGACTAGCAGCATGCCAAATGCCCAGAACTGATTTGATGCTAGGAATAATGCTGGGATAAAGGCAGCCAACAAGCAGACAGCCGTAATGATTCTGGTGATAGGCATCTGCTAACCCTTCAGTTGCTCGCTGGTACGGCCAAAGCGCCGCTCACGTTGTTGATAAGATTGAATCGCAGCCTCGAACGCTTTACCGTCGAAGTCCGGCCAAAGGACATCAGTAAAGTAGAACTCAGTATAAGCAAGCTGCCATAACAAGAAATTGCTGATGCGCTTTTCGCCGCCTGTACGGATAAATAAATCTGGCTCAGGGGCATAATTCATGGATAGATTCGACACCAAATCATCTTCAGCAATGCTGCTGGAAAGCGCGTCTGGATTGTCTTTGAGACCATGTTTTTTCAATCGCTCCTGCATCAGCTTGTTGACTGCCTGCAGAATGTCCCAGCGCCCGCCATAATTAGCCGCAATAGTCAGCGTCAGCCCAGTGTTATTAGCTGTAAGTGCTTCCGAAGCATTGATTTGCTCGACCAGATCCGAATGAAAACGGCTACGGTCGCCAATGAGCCTTAAGCGAATGTTGTTGTCATGCAGTTTTACCACCTCGCGCTTGAGTGCATCCATGAAAAGCCCCATCAAGAAAGAGACTTCCTCTTCCGGCCTACGCCAGTTCTCGCTGCTAAACGCGAACAGCGTCAGGAACTTCACCTCTTTTTGCGCACACAGCTTAACCAGCTCTCGCACTGTCTCCACACCCCGTTTATGCCCAGCCACGCGGGGTAGAAAACGCTTGCGAGCCCATCGGCCATTGCCATCCATGATAACGGCAACATGCTCTGGAACCTCATGCGCCTCGGGGATGCTTTGGGTGGAACTAGAAAATAACCCCATAATCCGGAATGGCCTAAACAGCCATCAAATCCGCTTCTTTCTGCTGCAACATCTTATCCACTTCTGCCACAGCTTTATCAGTCATCTTCTGGATGTCTTCTTGTGCGCGGCGTTCATCGTCCTCACTGATTTCCTTATCTTTTACCATCTTCTTCAAGGCATCGTTCGCATCGCGACGAACATTACGAATAGCCACTTTGGCATTTTCACCTTCAGTACGCACTACCTTGGTCAAGTCACGACGACGCTCTTCGGTTAACATCGGCATCGGAACACGAATCACATCACCGTTCGTAGCCGGATTTAGCCCCAAATCACTGTCACGAATTGCTTTTTCAACTTTGGCGGTCATGTTCTTCTCATAAGGCTGAACGTTGATGGTACGCGCATCCGCAAGATTGACGTTAGCCACCTGATTGATCGCCACCATGCTGCCATAGTATTCCACCATTACATGGTCCAGCAAACCAGTATGCGCACGGCCTGTACGCACTTTGGCCAAGTCGTTTTTGAGCGCTTCCAAAGACTTATGCATCTTCTGGTCAGCGGTATTTTTTACATCCTGAATCATCTATCTTCTCCTGCAAATCATTCCAGACGTCTCTTACACAGTGACTCGTGTACCTTCGTTCTCACCCATCACCACGCGCTTGAGTGCGCCCTGCTTGAATATACTGAACACACCTATAGGCATCCTTGCATCACGACAAAGGGTTAGCGCCGTCGCATCCATTACTTTCAAATTCTTGGAAATTGCCTCATCAAAGCTCACTGTTTCATATCTGGTTGCATTCGGATTTTTCTTCGGGTCGTCGGTATAAATACCATCGACCTTTGTGGCTTTCAGTACGATTTCGGCGTTAATTTCCATACCGCGCAATGCAGCAGCAGTGTCCGTGGTAAAGAATGGGTTGCCAGTACCTGCACCAAAAATCACCACACGACCTTCTTCCAGATAACGGATTGCCTTGCCCCGGATATAAGGCTCAGCAACAGCCTCGATATTAAGTGCGCTTTGAACGCGAGCGTTCAGGCCCGCATGCTTCATGGCGTCCTGCAGTGCCAAGGCATTCATGACAGTTGCCATCATACCCATGTAATCAGCTGTTGCCCGGTCCATACCCTCCGCAGCCGGTGCCAAACCACGGAAGATATTTCCTCCGCCGATGACCACCCCGATCTCTACACCCAAATCCGCAACTTCTTTCACTTGAGCGACGATGGATTTAACGGTATCACGGTTAATACCATATGCATCGTCCCCCATCAATGCCTCACCAGAAAGTTTTAATAGAATACGTTTGTATGCGGGTTGCGCCATAAATCCTTATGCCTTTATAAATTTTGGCTATTTAATCACAAAACACGCCACTTCGGGCTATTTTCAGGCGTAAAAAAAGTGGAAACGCTTGCGCGAATCCACATTTTTTAAAGCAAAAGATTGATTAGACTTTAGCTGCCGCTGCAACTTCCGCCGCGTAGTCCACCACAGCCTTCTCAATACCCTCACCTACTGTGTACATGCTGAAAGATGCAACTGAAGCACCTTTGGATTTCAGCAATTGTTCGATGGTTTGTTTGTCATCTTTCACGAATGGCTGGCTCAACAGAGTGACTTCCTTCAGGAACTTCTGCACTGTACCTTCAGCGATTTTTTCCAGCATCGCATCTGGCTTGCCCGCTTCTTTAGCTTTCTCGATCGCAACGCGGCGCTCTGCGTCAATCAATGCTGCGTCCACACCACTGGCATCCAGTGCTTTTGGTTTAGCCGCTGCAATGTGCATCGCGATATCTTTTCCCAGAGCTTCATCGCCGCCAACCAAGTCAACCACAACGCCAATCTTGCTGCCATGAACGTAGCTGGCCAGTTTGCCTTGTGCGTTGATGCGCACGAAACGGCGTGGAGTGATGTTCTCGCCAATTTTACCAACCAATTGTGCACGCACATCTTCCACTGTGGTGCCTCGCATAGGTAAAGCAGCAACCGCTTCGATGTTTGCTGGGTTTGCAGTATTGATGATTTGAGCCAGTTCGCCCACGAATTTCACGAACTCCTCGTTCTTCGCGCAGAAGTCAGTTTCGGAGTTTACTTCCAGCAAGGTACCAGTTTTACCATCGGCGCTGATATTGATACCGACACTACCTTCAGCTGCTACTCGGCCAGCAGCTTTACTAGCCTTGTTGCCAAAACGCACTCGCAAGATCTCCTCTGCACGGCTCATGTCGCCTTCAGCTTCGGTCAACGCTTTTTTGCAGTCCATCATTGGCGCATCGGTGCGCTCACGTAACTCTTTTACCATGCTTGCGGTAATTTCTGCCATGATTTTTCCTTAAATTAAAACTTTAAATAAATAATTTAACTATTTGAATATTAAATAACAAAAGGGGCTTTCGCCCCTTTCTTGCAGGCTGCGATTACTCAGCAGCTTCAGTGACTTCTACGAATTCTTCTGCTTCGGAAACAGCTTTCACCACTTCGTTGATAGCGTTGGCTTTTCCTTCCAGCACAGCATCGGCCATACCACGAGCGTACAAGCGGATCGCACGACTGGAGTCATCGTTGCCAGGAATCACGTAAGTGATGCCATCAGGGGAATTGTTGGTATCGACCACGCCGATGACTGGGATACCCAATTTAGCAGCTTCAGTCACCGCGCCGTGCTCATGACCCACGTCGATGATAAAAATCGCATCTGGCAAGCCACCCATTTCCTTGATGCCACCGATAGAGCGTTGCAGTTTTTCCACTTCGCGTTTGTAGCCCAATGCTTCTTTTTTACCAAATTTTTCCAGGCTACCGTCTTGCAGCATGGTTTCGAAATCTTGCAAGCGTTTGATTGATTGTTTAACTGTTTTGAAGTTGGTCAACATACCACCCAACCAACGGTGGTTAACATAAGCACAACCTGCGCGGCTGGCTTCTTCTTTCATGATTTCACGGGCTTGACGTTTTGTACCCACAAACAGGATACGGCCTTTGTTGGCTGCCAGTGTACGCACGTATTTTTGCGCCTCTTCGAACAGCGGCAGAGTTTTTTCCAAGTTAACGATATGGATCTTGTTGCGGTCGCCGAAGATGTACTCGGCCATTTTTGGATTCCAGTAACGGGTTTGATGGCCAAAATGAACGCCGGCCTCCAGCATTTGACGCATGGTCACAGACATGTGTATTCCTTTGTAAAGGGTTAAAATTCACACCTACCCACAATATTTCGACGCCTTATTTAAAAAGCTTAGGAAACACCCTGTACGGGGCGGCGCGTTGATTAATTCTGCTTGCAAACTCAAGCAGGCGCGCATTATAACCAACTTGGCGCAAAAACTCAAACAAAATCAGACTTTTAAGCACATTTTCTTCATTATCACTGCTACTAGCCTACTAGCCGCATCACAATTGCCTTCCAGGGCTATGATTTTGGTAATGAAAGCGCATGCATACGAGACGGCTCAGATGTCCTAATTCTCAAAGAACGTAGCAGGTCTAATCAGCGTCGCCTTTCTGTTGCTTGGCTCAATCATGTTTAATGACAAAGAAAAATCCCCACCGCTCGACTCGTGCAACTCGATTAGATACTTGACTAGCTCGGCGCGAGCCTTAATCGGAATTTCGTGAACGGCGTAAATGTGAATAACGAGAACCCACGGACCGACTTTAACCCAACAACAATCCACGCAACATAGCTATGCTAAAATGCGCGTATGGCTATCACAATCAATACCCCCGAAGATATTGAAAAGATGCGCATCGCAGGCCGACTGGCAAGCGAGGTGCTGGATTACATTACGCCTTTCGTCGTGCATGGCGTCACCACCGAGAAACTCGACCAGCTTTGCCATGACTATATGGTGAATGTGCAAAAGACGATTCCCGCGCCTTTGAATTACGCACCGGACGGTCACACCCCCTACCCGAAATCCATCTGCACGTCTGTCAATCATCAGGTCTGCCACGGCGTGCCGGGCGACAAGGTGCTGAAGAACGGTGATATCGTAAACCTGGACATCACTGTTATCAAGGACGGTTACCACGGCGACACCAGCCGGATGTTCCAGATTGGCGAAACCAGCATCCAGGCCAAGCGCTTATGTGACATCACTTACCAAGCCATGTGGAAAGGTATCGAGCAAGTCAAGCCGGAGGCCACCCTAGGCGACATCGGTCACGCGATACAAACATTCGCCGAACGCAACGGCTATAGCATTGTTCGCGAGTTCTGCGGTCACGGTATCGGCAAAAAGTTCCACACCGAGCCGCAAGTACTGCATTATGGCAAACCGGGGGGTGGCCTACCATTGAAAGCGGGCATGATTTTTACTATCGAACCCATGATCAACGCCGGAAAACGCGATATCAAGCAACTGCCTGACGGCTGGACGATAGTGACTAAGGACCGCAGCCTGTCAGCCCAGTGGGAGCATACCGTTCTGGTGACTGAAACAGGATACGAAGTACTGACCGTATCTGCCGGCTCGCCACCCCAGCCATAACCCAAAATCACCAGTATGACCGACACCTTTCATACGGCTCAATACTGGCGTGCGCAACTCAGAACAGCGCAGCAGTCCCTTAAGGCTGAGTTTTATACCCACCCGAATGCCATACGCTGCTTGCAGCAGCGTACAAGCTTCGTAGACAAAGTGCTGCGCGTTGTCTGGCAAGCATCCAATATATTCGATGACACATGCTTGATCGCTGTGGGTGGCTATGGCCGTGGCGAATTGTTCCCGCACTCGGACATCGACATCCTGATATTGCCGCCGGAATCGCCACCCCCAGAACTCAATGCAAAAATCGAAGCCTTGGTGACGTTATTATGGGATATAGGCCTGAGTGTCGGGCACAGCGTTAGAACAACCTCGGAATGCATTCAGGAAGCGACGCAAGATGTGACAGTAATGACCAACCTATTGGAATCTCGACTACTGTCCGGCAATGTGGCTCGCTACCAAGAATTCAAGTGTAATTACCAGGCCTGTATAGACCAACAGGCCTTTCTGCAAGCTAAAATCCGAGAGCAAGATCAGCGTCACAGCAAATTCAACGACACCGAATACAACCTTGAACCTAACTTGAAGGAAAGCCCTGGCGGACTTCGCGATCTGCACATGATACTGTGGGTTGCAGAAAGTCAGGGCTTGGGCGCCACATGGGCCGACTTGCATCAACACAAACTGATTTCCCTCCAAGAAATGCGAGCTCTGCGTAGACACGAGCGAAAACTACAACTGCTGCGGATACGCTTGCATCTACTGGCAAATCGCCGCGAGGACAGGCTGTTGTTCGATTTTCAGCATGAATTGGCAACCGAACTAGGCTATGTAAACAATCCCAAGCGTCGCGCCAGTGAGGCTTTGATGAATGAATTCTATCGCAGCGCGAAACATATCAGCCTGATGAACGAGATATTGCTAAAAGCATTAGCAGAGAAGTTTGCATTAAGCGACCGTCACGAGCCTATCGGCAGTTATTTCATCGCAAAGAATCAAGTATTGGATACCCTAAACGAACAACTGTTTGAACAGCATCCAGAAGCGATTTTCCAGAGTTTTTTAATCTTACAGCAACGTGCCGACATCACCGCCATGAGCGCCTCCCTAGTCAGGCAATTGCAGCAAGCGCGTGGTCGTATCAACCAGTCTTTCAGACGCAACCCTCTCTACCAAAAGCAGTTTCTTGATATCCTGCAGCAAACCAACGGCGTGCACCATAGCTTGCGACGCATGAACCGATATGGGATTCTAGGTGCCTATATTCCAGTTTTTGGCAAGATCATCGGGCAGATGCAGCATGACCTGTTCCATGTCTACACTGTAGACGAACACATCCTGAACGTGCTTGCGAATCTGAGACGCTTTTCCAAACCGGAACTTAAACATGAGTTCCCGCTATGCAGTAGCCTGTTCGAGCAATTCGAAAAACCTTACCTGCTTTACCTTGCCGCTCTTTTCCACGACATCGCAAAAGGTCGTGGTGGCGATCATTCAGAACTAGGCACAATAGATGCGCGAAGTTTCTGCAAATTGCACGATCTGGCAAAAGAAGATACCGAACTGGTTGCATGGCTGGTGGAAGCACATCTGGTTATGTCCAGAACCGCTCAAAAATCCGATCTCGGAGACCCAAACGTGATTGAAAGTTTTGCCAGTTTCGTGCAGAACGATATGCGCCTAGTCGCCTTGTATCTACTTACGGTCGCCGATATCCGCGGCACTAGCCCGGCCGTCTGGAACGCTTGGAAAGCTAATCTGCTGCAAAATCTGTTCCAGCAGACCAGAAAAGCTTTACATGGTAGCGTTCCGAGCATTTCACAGATGGTGTTCGCACGGCGCGCCGAAGCTGAAGAAAAGCTTATCCGATTCGGCTTGCAACCGACATCTTATCAAGCATTGTGGCAGGCATTCGGTGAAGATTACTTTACACGCTATGAAGCGGACGAGATCGCATGGCAAAGCCGTCTACTTACACCACACCTGAATACTCCAACGCCTATCGTACGCGCTCGCCACAGTCCCAACGGTGAAGGCATTCAAGTCATGATCTACACACTAGATCAAGTTGACCTGTTCGCTCGCATCTGCACCTTCTTTGGCAACATGGGCTACAGCATTGCCCAAGCAAAGATTTTCACCACACAAAATGGCTATGCATTGAATCAATTTATTATTTTATATCAAGATATTAAATCAATAAGTTATAGTGGTTTATTGAAATACATCGAACAGGAACTGACAATAGCCATTCAAGCCAACACTATAGAAACCCGGGTATCCGGAAGAGTGAAGCGGCAAGTAAAATTCACTCCATTTGAAACGCAAATTAATATCCAGAAGATAGAAAAAACTTCATTTTACGACGTCGAAATGATACTGGCCGACAGACCGGGATTATTAGCGAATATTGCCTATATCTTTCTGAAACACGGCATAGACCTGCATAGCGCAAAAATCAACACGCTCGGCAACCGTGCAGAAGACCATTTTGTCGTGAGTGGCATGCACGGACACGAGATTAGCTCGCAAGGTTTGCGCAGTCTTACTGACGATCTGCTTGTCCTTTAGACAGCTAACTGAATTGATAATGCTTGTGCAATGGCTGTTTTACCTGCCATGTGCATGACAAACCGGCTGGGAAAGTTACCAAATCACCCTTTCCAAACGTCACAGCCTCACCAGTAGATTTGTCTGTGACCGTGACTTCACCTTCCAGTATATATGCGACTTCCTGTGAATTGTAACTCCAAGGGAATGTCGATATCTCTTTACTCCAAGTCGGCCAGTCACTCACGCCAAGTGCTCTAAGCTTTGCTGGATCCGGTTTTTCAACTTTGATTTTCATGATGGCCTCCACAAAAAAATAAAAGCTCAGCGAATCTGAGCTTTTATTGTAGGCATAAATACGCTTTTATCAAGCGTATCTATTAGGAATGTTTGTAATGTTTGCGTAATGGCTTGACCACTTCCCAATTGGAGCGCAAACCTTTAGGGAACACCACAAAATCGCCAGCTTTGATCACAACCTTATCACCGCCTTGAGGAGTCACATGAATTTCTCCTTCCAGTACATAAGCGCTCTCAGTCATGCTGAAATCCAGCGGAAATTTGGATGGTGCACATTCCCAGATAGACCATTTGGAAACACCCAGCTGCTCTAGTTTTTCTTCGGATGGATTGTGATCCAGTTGAATTTGAGTCATAGCAATTCCTTCTTTTGACGCATTTAAACAAAATGCCGCTAGCGGCGGCACTGAAAATTGGCGGAAGAGGTGAGATTCGAACTCACGGAGGGCGTGAACCCTCGACAGTTTTCAAGACTGTAGCATTAAACCGCTCTGCCACTCTTCCTCGCGAAACAGGCGGGCATTATACTAAAATTTAGTCATCCTGCACATCCTGATTTGGGAAAAGCACATCGGTAAACCCAAATTGCGTAAAATCCTCTATGCGCATCGGGTACAAGATGCCAGCCAAATGGTCGCACTCATGTTGAACTACACGGGCATGAAATCCTTCCACCACGCGGTCTATCGGAAGGCCTTTCTCATCAAAACCGGTATAACGGATCTTGGTGAATCTTGGAACTAGGCCACGCATCCCGGGGACTGACAAACACCCTTCCCATCCCTCTTCTTTCCCCTCGGTCAATGGCGTAATGACCGGGTTGATGAGCACAGTGTATGGCACGGATTCTGCATCAGGATAGCGTGGGTTCTTACCCACACCAAAAATTACAACTTGTCGGCTCACCCCTATTTGCGGCGCGGCAATGCCTGCGCCGTTCATCGCCTGCATGGTATCTTGCATATCACGCAGCAAAGCATGCAATTCGGGAGTGTCGAATTGTTCTATTGGCATTGCCTGTTGCAAAAGCAACGGCTCCCCCATGCGAAGTACGGTTCTAACGGCCATATTGCTGATGCAGTCGCACAACCTCCTCAATCAATTGACGTATCTTTTGCAAAGTGCAAACCAACTGCTCGGTCATTTTTTCATATTGAATCCCATTAGCACTTTCACCACGTCCAGCAGCCTGATTAGCTACAGGGCACAAAGCTGCATAGTGAATCCCCAACTCTCTGGCCAGTGCGGCTTCCGGCATGCCTGTCATACCCACAATCGTCGCACCGTCCCTTTCAAGCCGATTGATCTCGGCAGCTGTTTCCAGTCGCGGCCCCTGTACGCAAGCATATACGCCACCATCATACAAAGGCTGATGGATGTTGGTGGCAGCCTGTTTGCAAAGCTCACGCAACCCGCGGTCGTAAGGCTCAGTGAAATCAATATGCTTTACCGGCATCTCCACACCATCATGATAGGTACTCTGACGGCCATGGGTGTAATCGATGATCTGATCTGGCAACACGATATCGCAAGCGCTTATATCATTTGCAATCCCACCAACTGTGGCAATAGCCAACAATTGCCGAACACCGACTGCATGCAACCCCCAGATATTGGCGCGGTAATTGATCGCATGCGGTGGAATCGTATGCCCGGTACCATGTCTCGCCAGAAACACCACTTCGGCACCAGCCAATTCGCCAAACACTAGGGGT
>ENA-UPTA01000062-UPTA01000062.1-activated-sludge-metagenome-genome-assembly--contig:-NODE-62-length-104915-cov-21.151411_pt1 | contig 104915 bp, 96 predicted proteins | sample MGYA00238184_ERZ773361 | MGnify/ENA primary metagenome ERZ773361 (study PRJEB29100, sample SAMN05720205) | activated sludge metagenome | isolation source: anaerobic digester from wastewater...
ATGCCCGCCAGGACAACGAGCAGTGCGGCCGCCATTACGGCGGATATTTTCAGGCCTCTCAATGTTGTTCTCCTTTGTTTCATGGTTATCGTCCGATTTCCTTTTCGATTCCGTTCCCCGCCGGAGCGGCGGCAAAGACGGTGCTCCCGGCTTCAATCCCGTTCCTTTTGCTTTGTGAACCTGTTTTCCATCCGATCGATCCGTTCATCGAGCCAGTCGCGAAGCAACCGTGCCGTTTCCACTTTCATGACAACGGACGTCTGAACGATCCGGACGACATCGCCTCCCGTCTCCCTGCCTGTTTCAGCGCCCAGGGACCCGTCGGAAGCGATTTCATGAATGGTGGTTTTCGGCACGGGCTGTCTCTCCGAGTATAGATGAAGATAGAGTTCCCCTCTGGGGGTGATCCCTCCCCAGGCCCCGTTGACGTACAGGTCCCGCAGATCTCCCGGGAAGACATACCGGAAGGAGACCTCTTTTTTCCCCTCGCTCATTTTTTTCCTCCTGTCACGTCCGGCCCGTTTCGGGATTTCCGAAACGGCCCATTTATGCGTCCCCGTTCCAATCCCTTGGAATGATCATGAGCGGACGGACATGGTGAAGAGCAACCGATTCGGTTACCGTTCCCGTGAACGCCTCCTTCAGGGCGCTTCGCCCATGGGAGCCCATGAGGATCAGGGATGCGTCCGTTTCCAAGGCAAGCCTGTTGATTTCCCGGAAAGGCCAGCCTTCCCGGAGAATCGTTTCTCCCGTGAACCCCCGGAAATCAAGCTTTCTTTTCAAGCGGGCCAGCCTTTCCCGGTCAGTCCGGTTGTATGCCTCCCGCCTTTCCGGAGAGAAGTACTCGAACCTCCCGGCATCCTGGACGTGGGCGATGATGACCTTCCCGATCCCGGCGTCTTTCATGAAACAGAGCGCATCGAATGCACGGAGGGAATTTTCCGAAAAATCGGTGGGAAAAAGAACCCGTGAGAACATCCCCTGAGGGAGGCGGTCGAGCCGTTCTTTCCCGCTCTCGTCCCTGGACCGGAATTTCTCGATGACGAGGGGTGTTTTCGTGAGCCTCAGGACATTCTGGGTTACGCTCCCCAGGAGGGCCTTTTTCACGTATCCGTGGCCGTGGGAGCCCATGAGGATCAGGGATACCTTCTCCTCCCGGGAGACCCGCAGGATTTCCTGATAGATGACGCCGATTTCCAGACGGGCTGACGCCGTCGCGCCAAAGGCGTGCCGGACATGACGGGCCGCCCCCTCAAGGCTTGCCTTCGCCTCCGCCCTTGCCTTTTCGACGATCCCTTCGTCCATGGTGATCCAGCGGGCCGCCTTCATGGGGTTGATGACGTGGAGAAGGACAAGCTCCTTCATACCGAGAAGCTGCAGGTCGGGGACGAACTCCAGGAGCTTGTCGGCATGCCGGGAAAAGTCGGTGGGCAGGAGCACCTTCCGGAATATTGTCAAATTTTCCCCCGTTTCGCCGGTTCGGCGGAAAGAGCGCTTTGTTCCACAGGGAGGGCCGTTCGGACAAAAAGTCGATTCCTCGATTTACGGGCCGCCCAGACGAGGGCCAGCATGACGGGGACTTCGATGAGGGGACCCACCACCGTTGCCAGGGCCACGACCGGGTTGAACGCTGTGATGGCGATGGCAATGGCGATCTCGAAGTCCCGACCGGTCGAGTTGAATGCGCAGGCTACCGAGTCCTCGTAGTTCAGGCCGATTTTCCAGCAGAACAGATAGACCACGGCGAAGAGGGTCCAGAAGAAAAGGGTCATGGGAACGGCCATCCGAAGGATGATGCCGGGCTTTTCGAGAATCAGGTCCCCCTTCAGGGCGAACATGACGATGAGTGTGAAGAGAAGCCCGATGATGGAAAGGGAATCCAGATAGGTCTTGAAACGCCTGAACCCCTCTTCCCCCACCCTCCGCACGGCGACTTTCCGGGTGATGAAGCCGGCCGCCAGAGGAAGACCGAGGTACAGAAGAACGCTCTGCCCCACGAGAAAAACGTCAAAGGAAATGTCTCCCAGGAGGAGTTTCGCATAGACGGGAATGAGGAGCATCTGGGCGATGGAGTTGATGGCCACGAGGACGATGGCGAGGGCGTTGTTCCCCAGGGCCAGGAAAGTGAACACGATGACCATGGCGATGCACGGGGCGAGACCGTAGAGGACGAGTCCCGCGTAGAGGTCCTGATCCGCGGAGAGAAAGGCCTTCGCGAGGAGAAGCATGAAAAAGGGGGCCACCAGGTAGTTGAAGAAGAGCACGATGAGAAGCTGCTTTGGAGACCGGGCCGCTTTTCCCAGGTCTTCCACCTTCACGTTCGTCATGGCCGGGTACATCATGAGAAAGAGACCGGCGACGACGCCCAGGGCGAGGCTGTTGGACAGGGTGAATTCGTAGGTTCCCCGGAACATGGCCTTGATGGCGTCTATCGGGGGCGTCAGCGGAAAGTTGGAGATGCCGTAGAACCTTCCGATGGCAATCCCCGCTGCCATGCTGACGATGACGAACAGGGGAAGCAGGCGAAAATCCTGAACCTTTTCCAGATATTTTCTCACGATTCCTCCTCTTTGGGGTCTCCCGGGAAAAGGGGGAGAATCTCCCGGATTTTTACGCCGGGCCTCACGGGCCTGTATTTCTGAAGTTCCTGGAGGATCCGCTCGCTGGATACCATGGCACCGCAGGCCCTCCGATTGGAATGAACGACCCTCCCGTTCAGCCGGACTTCATAAATTCCGTCGTGTCCTTCCACAAGGTCAGCACTGATACCGAACGTCTTCTCGATTTGTTCCGCCAGACCGGCGGCAAGGGTCCGAAACCCTCATTCGACACAGTAGACGATTTCCAGCCGGTCTTTTGTCTTTTTCACGGATGCCGCACACATGCTTTGTTTTTAATGATTCCTCTTCCGGGGAGGTCCCGTGATCATGCCTCGATCCGTCCTTCCGCGAGCTTCAATGCCGTCCCGGCCCTGCCCGCCGCCCGGGGGCTGTGGGTGACCATGACAATGGTTTTCCCTTGTTCAGCGTTCAACTTTTCGAGAATGTTCAGGATTTCATCGGAAAGGGCGGGGTCGAGGTTTCCTGTGGGTTCGTCGGCAAGAATAACGTCGGGATCGTTGGCAAGCGCTCTGGCGATGGCCACCCGCTGCTGCTGTCCCACGGAAAGCTCCCGGGGCAGAAAGTCCATCCGGTCCGACAGCCCGAGATCTCCCAGCAGGGATGTTGCCCGGTCCGCCGGATCGCTCCCCCTTCTCCCGGGGGCGATCATGGGAAGCATGACGTTCTCCAGGGCGGACAGGTAAGGAACCAGGTTGAAGGTCTGTAGAACGAACCCGATGGACCGGTTCCGGAACTCGGCAAGCCGGCTGGCAGGCAGCCGGTATAAATCGAGGTCCCCGTAATGCAATTCTCCCGAACTGGGCTGGATCAATCCGCCGAGCGAGAGAAGCAGCGTGGTCTTCCCCGATCCCGAAGGGCCGGTGATCGCCGTGAAACTTCCCGGTTCGACCTTCCATGTAACGTCCCTCAGTGCGAAAACGGGCTCTTTCCGGTGGTTATATACTTTTGAGAGGTTGCGGATGTCGTACACGGTCATATCTCCTGCATGATTACCGCCGGATCAAGCCGGGCCGCGCGGTACACGGGGTAGCAGCTTCCCAGGAAAGCGATCAGGACGGCGATGACAAGCGACCACACGAGATAGGAGAATACGGGCTCGATCGCCAGCCCTGCGAGATAAGGCCCCAGAACGATGGCTGCAACGGTTCCGAGAAGGTACCCCAGCAGACCGCCGGCAACGCCAAGAAGGATGGATTTCTGGAGGAAAAGCCGATAGATTCCTTTCCTGTCCCACCCGATGGCGATGAGCGTTCCGATTTCTTTCCTTCGTTCCTCCACGTTTGCCCAGACGTAATTGCCGATCGATATGGACCCGACAAGAACGATAAGAAATAGAAGAACCACGGTCACCTTGGACATGAGCCGGTTGGTCTCGATCTGCGTGTTCACGATGTGTCCGATCGTCATGATCCTTGTATCGGGGAGGATGTTCCTCAGCTTGCCGAGGAGACCCTCGGAAATTTCGTTGCAGCAACCCATGATTTCTATATTGCTCACCTGGTTGCCGACCCCGAGCAGCTTCTGGACCGAACGCAGATGGGCGAAAACCCGGTTGTCGTCCACCGTTCCCGTTTCCGGCAGGACATGGGTCACAGTGAAGGACATGCCTTGAATGTCCAGGGTCGAACCTTGTTGGATGGCCATTTTCTGCGCTACCAGGCTTCCTGCCCAGGCTTCGCTTTCACCGAGGGCTTCGACGGCCTTCCGTTCCGCTTTGCGGTCTTCCTCCGTCAGCGTCGATTTGTTGCCTTTCGAGGGCATGCAGGTCAATGCCGGTCCGGCACCCATCAGTTCCGAGGTCTGCCAGACCGGTTTTGCCGCCAGTTCATTTCTGGGAAGGATGCCCGTCAGGACAACGGCGTTCTCCCCGACCTTCACTTTCCGGGTGAGTTTCGGGGAAAGATTGTCGATGCCGGGGAGCATGGATGCTGTGATGTGGTCCACGTATTCCCCGGGAAAGGTCGGCGCGTCGATGTCGGCGGAATAATAGTCATCCACGGAAGCCCCCTGGGGGAGAACCTGGATGTTGGCGCCCAGAAGGTCCAGTTTCCCGGCGATGACCTGCCTGGAGGCCTCCGTAATGGATTGAATGGCCACGATGACGGCAATCCCGAGGGTGATGGCGAGAAGGCCGGAGAAGAGACGCCCTTTCCGCTGCTTCAGCTCCCGGAAGACTACGGTGTTCTTGTTGAAGGACATATTGCCCTTCCTTTCTACCGGGGTACGGCGCAGCCCTTGCTGCCTCCGCCTCCGGGACAGCAGCCGCCGCCTGCCGCCGTCGCAGCCGAACTTACAAGAGCTGTCGTTTCAACCATGCCTGCATAAGACCCCGTTATCTTTCCCTGGGTATTGATCACCACCGTCACCGGGTCTGTTGATTTCGGATTCACCTGGAGCTGCTTGAGAAAAGAGAGTTCCTTTTCGTCGTTCAGATCGATTCTCACATATGCCGCCTTCCCGTTCAATTGATTGCAGGCCTCCAGACAACGTTTTGAAATGTCGTCCTTCATGGCCATTTCCTCCCTCATGGCGGTGATGAAAACGCTCTTCTTGGAATAAAGGGCTCTCAGAACTTCCGTTTTCTTGGGACTGGGGACCAACTGGACAAGGTCTTCCACCGTTTTGTCAGCTGCGGGTGAAACCCCTGCCAGTATGCCGCTTGCATCGAAGACCATGACAAAGGGAACCGGGGCGAAGGAGAGCCTGTATTTGTAAAGAAATTGTGCGGTTTCCGGAGAGGTTCTGTCGATTTCGATCATGACGGCGTTTCCGGTTTTCGCTGCGGCTCCCGACGCCAGGGATCGTGCGTCGTCAAGTCCTGCGTTCCCCGATTCGAAAACGACGGCAAAAACGACCTTTCCGTCCTTTGTGGCTTTCTCGAGATCCGCCAGGCCGGCGCTCACAAGAGCGGGTAAAAGGATCAATATCAGACTTACAGCAAAAACACGGGCATGACGAAACATATACACCTCCATATTCAACCTGATAGACTCACGATCCGTTCATGACGGAATGATTGCAATGCCTTTCCAGGACTTCTTCCTCGAAAGGCATTTTTGATGAACTCGTAAAAAGGCCACTTCAACGCTTTTTCGAACGGCAAAGTAAAAAGCTCCATAGGCAAGGCGCCCGAATCCCGAGGACTGAGGCGTACTGATGGTACGCCGCAGGGACGAGGGAAGAAGGGCAACACAGCATATGGGCTTTTTACAAAGCCGTCATTTTTTGTTCTGGCATAATTCCAGGGGGGTGACCTCAAGAATTTTCTTCAGTTTTCTTCGGTCGTTCTTTACGGTTGAGTCTTTTTCGAGGATGGTGAAAACCAGGGTAATAAGCGCCTGGAGATTGGGGTTCCTTCTGTCTTTGGAAAGACGGTAATACGTCCATTTCCCCTGTTTCTCGCTTGATATGAACCCTGCATCCTTGAGGATGTCCATGTGCTTTGATACGGTGGAAGGGGCCAAACCAAGGAGTTCGATGATCTGACAGGCGCACAGATCTCCATGCCGGGCTGCAGCCAGGGCCCGAATCCTGTTCGCATCGCTAAGAGCTTTCAAGATCTTCATAAGCTTGTTCAGCATGGATAACGACTCTCCTTTGTTCATTTCGCCGATGAGCGAAACGTTAATACACCGGCCGGCTGAGTATGTCAAGGCGGTTTCTGAGAAGACACGTTGTCGATTCCTTGTTTTCTTTGATCGATCATTCCGGGTCGAACTTCCGGGTGTCGGCAAGACATGGCTGAGCGCGCCGTAATCCGGGCCGTCTTCCTGCTTGACTGGTGGCAACTCTCCGGCGCGAGATGAAAAAAGTCTGCATGAGATTCCGGTAAGGCAATGAGATGCTTCCCGTCGATTCGCCGGGACATCCCCGGTTTCGAAAAGCGGCGCAGATTGAAAGCTGCCGCCAATTACTCCTGTCGTTTTTGTTCCTGTTCCTTAACATCTTCGTTCTTTGTTACGTTGGGTGCCGGTGCGGAACAACAACAGCAGCCCGCTGTAATGTCTCTGGAATCGGATGATTCCCCTTCATTGGAATCGATTTCTTCGATATCCAGCGAGCAACAGGAGGACCTCCGGCCAAAGAGTTTTTTGAATAAACCGGTTTTCTTTTCGTCTTTCATGGATTTTCCCTTCTATCGTTAAAGTATTGTGTTGAATACATATCCGCCTATGACGGCTGTAGCCCATATGACCGCGACGATTGCGCTGACCAGACGCTTTTTGAAGATACTCGCAAGCATGGCTATTTCGGGTATTGCCATACCCGCGCCGCCGATGATCAAAGCGATCACAGCTCCCATGCTCATGCCTTTTTGAGACAGCGCCAACCCGATCGGGATAGCTGTTTCCGCCCGGATATAAAGTGGAACACCAATTATGGCCGCAATGGGAATAGCGAAAGGATTGTCATGCCCGGCCACCTTTGTTACAAAATCTTGAGGAATGTAGCCGTAAATTACGGCACCGATGCCGACACCGATGAGAAGGTAAACAAGGACGGTTCTGAAATCACCCCAGGCAGAAATAAATGACGCCTTAAATTTTCCCGAAAAATTCATTGGAATATTTTCAGAGTCGTTACCCGTGCAACAGCAATTCGATTTGATTCTCACTTTTTTCACATATTTTGCCCCCCCTGTCTTTTCAAGGAAAACACCGAAGAGGATCGATCCGAAAAAAGTGACGGAGAAATAAATCAGGCAGGCCTTTATTCCCATAAGCGCCCAGATCATGCTGATAATGATCGGATTCAGCAGAGGCGAAGCGATGACAAATGACATGACCGGCCCAAAAGGTGCCCCGGCGTTCAGTATACCCAGTGTCATCGGTATGGTTGAGCAGGCACAGAAAGGGGTCAGGGAACCGACAACAGCGCCCAGAAAGTAACCCAGAGCCCCTCGACGAGAGAGCCACTGCCTGAGTTGGTCCTGTGGTATGTACATCAATATGAGCGCAACAAGCGTGCTGATTCCCAGAAAGAGTACCGTCAGTTCTGCGGTAATAATCAAAAAAAATTGAATGGTGCTGATGAGGTTGTTCATCCGGAAATTCTCCTCACTATGGTTGACCCCGTCAACTATAAAGATAAAAAAATTCAGACCTTCAGTGCTTTTGCCATTGCGGTAAGCATCTCAACAATATCAGCCAGGGAATGCCCAGGCATCTTTGAGACAAGAGAATGGAATTGTTCCTTGTAGCGCAAATTGGCGGACAACAAGACCTTTTCTCCCGACTTCGTTATTTCCACGCAACAGACCCTTCCATCTTCGTACGATCTGACTTTTTCTACATATCCTTTTTTTTCGAGTCGATTCACGACCCTGGTTGCACCGCTTTTTGTAAAACCAAGTGAATAACCGACATCCTGCACAGGGCAGTTCGGTGAGGTGGCAACTTTGTATAGTGCTATGAATTCAGGCATTGTAAGGTTTTCACAGCATTCGCCATTCAACCCTTTGGGGCCGAAATGCCAGGCAATCTCAATCAATGATCTGCTTATATCTGAAATCACGGTTCGCTTCATACAACTTCCGAATCATTACGGCGCGTTCATTGCGGCAGAACCACTCCTTAGTTCTTTGCAGCATCAGGCGGTAATATAAATTATTTGGTTGACGCGATCAACCATTATTTTTTTAAAGTATTTTGGGCAACTATTTCACGCCTGATTTCCGACGCATCCACGAGCCTCGCACCAGGCGACGCTCGTTACGGCGGAAAAATGGCGATGGAGAGGGGCGGTGTCCCTCCTGAGGAAATACCGTGCGAAACGGTGAGGAATCCGGGGCGTCATGTCGACTTGACGCCTGAGTTCCCGGTAATATGTAACGAGGAATGATGCAAGTAATTAATATAACGTATTAACCGTGATATTAATACCTCGTTACAATTCATAATTGTAACGAGAATATTTATGCTACGAAATAACATATAATACAATCATATTAAATGGTTGTTCTGATACATCGTTACAATCTGCCGGGAGTTCAGGTTGACGGGAATTGCCGTTTCCGCGCTTTCGGCCGGCCGTCTCCGGCCTTCTCGGTTGACATCGTTCCGCGAATGTTATATTACGTTTCGGCAATATCAGACGCTCCCGGCGCCCGGACCGAAGGGCGGTGTTCCCATGGAACGGAACGCAGCGCCGGGTCACGGCAGCGGGGGAAGCGGCCCGGCCGTATCCTCCTTCCCGAATATGCACGGGAGCGTCCGGAAGAATCCTTTTTCGAGGAGGCTGTTCCGATGGCGATCGGAAGATGGCTGCTTGTGGCGCTGGCGGTTTGCATGTTTGCTTTCTTTTGCGGGGCTTCCGGAGCGTTCCCCCGGTCCGCCGGGGCGGAACAGGACGGGAACGGACCGGCGAAGTACGTCCAGGTGTATTATTTCCACGGGAAAATCCGATGTTATTCCTGCAACAGAATCGAGCAATTGACGGTGGAAACGGTGCGGCAGTTTTTTCGGAAGGAGTTGGAAACAGGGCGCTTGAGGATTTCCGTGGTGAATGTGGAAGACCCTGAAAACAGCCACTTCGTGAAGGACTACCAGCTGTATTCCCAGTCCGTGATCCTTTCGGAGAGGGACGGCGACCGGGAAGTGAAATGGAAGAACCTGATCCGGGTCTGGGAGCTTCTGAAGGACGACGACAGATTCAAGGAATATGTCCGGACGGAGGTGGAGGCGTTCCTGGCGGCAGCGTGACGGGACCTCCGGGCCGTTCCCGCGGCCCGGCAGGCCTGCGGGGACCCGGAAACGGCCGGGAACGCCTGGCCGCGTGGTTCGGCGAAAGGATGAACATGGAGAAAAGAAGCCTCTTACGGATTTGCCGTTCCCGGGGGACTGGGGCATGAGCGAACTTGCAGCCGGCCTGGGCATGGCGCTGTGGTTCGGGATCCTGACTTCCATCAGCCCCTGCCCGCTTGCCTCCAACATCGCCGCCGTTTCCTATATCGGCGGTCAGAACGAAGGCGCCCGCCGCGTCCTCCTGGCGGGCGTCCTCTACACGGCGGGACGGGCCCTCACCTACACCGTCATCGGCGCGATCCTCGTTTCGAGCACCCGGTATATTTCCCTGGTGGCCAATTCCCTCCAGACCTGGATGAACGTTCTCCTCGGACCGTTCCTCATTCTCGTGGGACTCGTTCTTCTCGAGGTGATCCGTTTCGGGAGTTTCGGCATCCAGGGAGGGTTCGGGGAGAAGGTCCAAAACCGCATCCGGGGAATCGGGATCTGGGGCGCCGGGGTTCTCGGCATCGTTTTCGCCCTTTCCTTCTGCCCCGTGTCGGCGGCCCTGTTTTTCGGGAGTCTCTTTTCGATCGCCTTCCAGTTCAATTCCCGGTTCGCCATGCCGGCCCTCTTCGGCGTCGGGACGGCCCTTCCGGTGATCGCCTTCGCCTTCCTCCTGGCCTTCGCCTCGGAGGGCATCAACCGGGCCTTCCAGGGTGTGAGCTGGTTCGAGGGGTGGGCCCGGAAGATCACCGCCGTCATCTTCATCGGGGCGGGCGGGTACTACGTGATCCGGTACATCTTCGAATGGATCTGACATCGCGGCCTTCCGGGGGAGAACCCTTTCCGCCAGCGGCTTGACAGGACGCCGGCGGAAAAGTATATTACTGATTGGTAATATACTAATTGAAAGCGTTCTCCGGCGACGCAGGCCGGAGACGAAGGAGTGAAAGTACGATGATCGAAAAGCTGCTGATGGGAGGCCTTCTGGCCCTGAAGGATTATATCGCGACCCATGTCCTGACCTGTCTTGTTCCCGCCTTTCTTCTCGCCGGGGCCATCGTGACCTTCGTAAGGAAAGAGGCGATCATCCGGTATCTCGGGGAGGGGGCCGACAAGATAAAGTCCTTTTCCCTTGCGAGCGTTTCCAGCTTTCTCATCGCCGCCTGCTCCTGCACGGTCATTCCCGTGGCGAGCGGGCTCTTTTACGGCGGGGCCGGCGTCGGGGTGGCCTTCATCATCCTCTGGGTGGCCCCGGCCTCGAACATTCTCGCGCTCACGTACACCGGAACCATCCTGGGAAGTTCCATGGTCGTTTCACGGATCGTGGCGGCCCTTCTCATGGCCTTCATTGTTGGATTCATCATGACGGCGTTTTTCGGAAAACGGAACGGGACCGCCCCGGCCGGCCCTCCGGCAGTTCCGGAGGAAGAGGAGAAGGTCGAACTCATCGGCAGAAACGAGATCATTCTTCTCGTTCTGATCGTTCTTTCCCTTCTGTCTCCAAACTATTTCGTCCAGAAAGGGCCCTATCTGCTGAAGGTTCTGGTCTGGGGGGTCCTGACCGTCGTCACCGCCGCTTTCGCTCTCCGGGTGCTCACCCGGGAGCAGATCGAGTCATGGCTGCGGGAAACGTGGTGGTTCGTCCGGATCATTCTTCCCCTCCTTCTTGCGGGGGTCTTCATCGTAGGGATCATCGGGGCGCTGATTCCCGAGACGTGGATCCGGACATGGCTCGGCGGGAATTCCCTGTCGGCGTCCTTCCTGGCGACGCTGATCGGTGCGGTGAGCTATTTCGCCACCATGACGGAGGCGCCCTTCGTGGACACCCTCATGAAACTGGGGATGGGGAAGGGACCGGCCCTGACGCTCCTTCTTACCGGCCCCGGATTGAGCCTTCCCAACTGGATTGCCATCGCCCGGGTGTTTGGGGTAAAAAGAGCTGTTGTATATGTGGTCACCATCGTTATCCTGGGCACTTTCATGGGATGGTTTTTCGGAAATTACATTCTCTGAGGAGGTTGTCATGAAAATACAGGTCGCGGGACCGGGCTGTGCGCGATGCACGACGGTCGAGAAAAACGTGATCGAGGCGGTCGCTGAACTGGGGATCGACGCGGACGTCTCCAAGATCAAGGATGTCAGGGAATACGCGAAGCTGGGGGTTCTGTTCACCCCCGCCATCATCATCGACGGGAAGGTGGCGGTGGCCGGGAAGGTCCCGACGGTGGCGGATCTGAAGAAAATTCTTTCCGCCGCCCGGTGAGACCGGCGGCACCCTCCGCTTCAAGGGGAAATATTCCATGAATCTGCGATCCGCCTTGCGCAAATGCCTGCCGTTCGTGATGTTTCTTTTCCTTTTCCCCGCTGTTTCCTACGGAAATGACGGAAACGCCGGGACGGTGAACCTGTTTGTCGTTCACACGGGCAACGTGAAGGGGCGCATCGTCCCCTGCCCCTCCTGAGGAGGAGAACTGCTGGGCGGTCTGGCCCGGCGGGTCGCTTTCGTCCTCGCGCAGAAAGAGGCGGGCGCCGATGTGCTGGTTGTCGACTCGGGCAATCTCCTTCCCGACCTGTCCCTGGCAAAAGACCGGGAAAAGGCCCGTCAGGCCGGCGGGCTTCTGGTCAGGGCCTGCGAGCGGATGGGGACCGTTGCGGTGAACGTGGGACCCGCGGAGGTCTCCTTCGGGCCTGCCTTCTTCCGGGAGGAGCCCAACAGGGAGTTTCCCTGGGTGTCGTCCAATATCCTGGACGATAAAGGAAAACCGCTTTTCCGTCCCTATGTCCTGAAGGAGGTCAGGGGAATCCGGATCGCCGTCGTCGGGGTCGCCGGTCCGGAACTCGATCCCCTGGTCCGGAGCACCTTCGGCGGCGGGTGCTCGGTGGACGATCCGGTGCGGTCGGTCCGGAGAGTCACCGGGGAATTGTCCGGCCGGGCCGATGTGATCGTCCTTCTAGCCTCCATGCCGGAGGAGAAGATCCGGAGCCTTGCCGGGGAGAATCCCGGGGTTTGCTTCATCATCGGCGGAGAGGGGGAGATGGTGAACCCGCCGTACTGGATCGGGAAGATCCCCGTCGTTTACGCCGGAATCGACGGAAAGTACCTGGGCCGGCTGGAACTGACCTGCGGGATGGGAATAAAGGGCTTCGTCGACGGCGGACGGGAGACCGGACTCCGCAAGGAAATTGACGATATCGACAGGCGCATGGACGTTCTGGAAAAGGCGCGGCGGAACAAGCCCACGGAAACTGTGGAGAAGATGATCGGCGAACTGGCCGCAAGGAAATCGAAGCTGGAGCTGGAATTGAAGCAGGTCTGCTCCTGCCGCACGGAAAGCGGAAAGTTCCTGTGGGAAATCGTTCCCATGGAGTCTTTCTTTCCCGAGGACCCGGAAGTGCTTCAGTGGATGAAGGAACAGGGGCTGGATGAAGTGCACCGGTAAGCGTGAAATATGAATGCCGCCGTCGTCATGACCGTCGGACTGGCTTTTCTGGCGGTCCTGTCGGGCATGCTGGGCCTGGGGGTCGCTTTTTCCGCGGTACCCTTTCTGGCCCTCTTCCTTCCCGATCTCTACGACCAGGTCCAGCCGCTGAGCCTCCTTCTGAACGGAATCACGGCCCTTTTCGCCACCTTCGGATTCGCCCGGAGCGGCTATGTGGACTGGAGAAGGGCCCTGATCCTGTCAGCCGTGACGACGCTGTGCGCCCCGGTCGGAGCCTGGATGGGACAGTACTTCCATCAGGTGTGGATCTGGTATGTCTATCTGGCTTCCGTCGCATACCTGGCCTATCGTCTGTTCCAGCCCGTCAGGGCGCAGGACAGGAAGGAGAATTTCAGGCTTGCCGTCATCCTGGCCGTGCCGATTTCCGTACTGGCGGGCCTCCTCGGGATTGGTCCGGGGTTCCTGCTCATGTCGACCCTCGTCCTGACGGGTCTCGAGCCGAAGCGGGCAGCGGGAATCAATGCCTTCGCGGTCTGTCCCCCGTCGTTTTCCGCTTTGATTCCACACCTGGAAACGGCACGGTTCGATCTGTCGCTGACGGCGGGCCTTCTCGTCGTGGGGGCCGCCGGAGCGTTTCTGGGATCGCGGATTACGAGTCTCTATGTGCCCGGCGCCCGGCTCAAGCAGCTTTTCGGCATTGTCATCGTGGCGCTGACCCTTTATAAGATCTATACGATGTTCTGATCGTTTTCCGGCCGCGATACCGTAAAAGAGGGAGAGCGTATGGAAAAACTCGAAGAATCGCGAAGGAAGGTTTTTGTCATGGGATGCGCCGGCGCGGCGAACGTGGGGCAGCTTTCCCACCGGGCCGCTGCGGAACTCGCGGGGGAAGGCTTTGCCCGGCCCTTCTGCCTCGCCGGCATCGGGGCGCACATCAAGGGATTCCTGAAAGGGGCGTCCGATGCGGACAACATCGTCATCGACGGGTGCGCCATGGCCTGCGGCAGGTCGATCCTGGAGAACGCGGGATTGGCCGTCGCCTGCCATCTTGTCGTCACGGACCTGGGAATCGAAAAGAGAATGAACCCGCTCCTTTCCGACGAGGACGTGGCGAAGGTGAAGGAGGCGGTCCGGTCCCGGCTGGCATCCGGGGAAACCGCGGAGAGCGCCCCTCCGGAGGGACCGTCGTGCGGCTGTTCTTCCTGACGGCGGACCGTTTCGGTCCGGGGAATGTGCGATGAGGGAAACGGACGTCGCTCAGATCGTCATAGGCGGGCGGAAAATCGGCATCGTGGGGCTTGCGGTGGCGATCGACGACATCGCCCGCGATCACGCGGGGGAGAACGATGACGAGGTCCGGGCGGCGCTCATGAAGCGTCTGCGGGAACGAAACTATATCCCCGCCCGGGTGGAGGAGGCGTACGGGGACGCCTTCGTCCGGGAATTCAAAAGGAGCCTGGGCCAGGCCTTCGAGGAGGCGGAGGAAACGGGAATCCTCGAGGTGAAAGTTCTCGGGACCGGTTGCGCCCGTTGCGACTGGCTCCGCCAGGCCGTCATCGACGCCGCTTCCGAATTGAATCTCGCCGTCGATGTGGAACACGTCACCGATCCCCGGCGATGCGCCGAATACCGGGTGTTCGGCTATCCCGCGCTTGTCGTGGGCGGCAAAGTGCGGAGCGCGGGCACCGTGCCGGCGAAGGAGTCGATCCGGAAATGGTTGTCCGGGGAGGTCCCGCCACCCGGGGAAAAATAGCCGTACGGGGGACGGTTCGTTCGTTTCACACTGCCGCCCGGGTGGAAATGGTGTTTGACCGGCGCGGCGTCTTATGGAAACATCAGGATTCTCCCGGAGGAAAGGAAACCTGCGGGCGCGGCGCCGGGCGGTACGGCGAACGGATGAAATCACAGAAAGGGATTGCCATGAAAAAGAAGGTCCTCGTGATTCTGGGAAGTCCGAGACGGAAGGGAAACAGCGCCATCCTGGCGGATCGGATCGCGCAGGGGGCGAAATCCGCAAAAGCGGGTGTCGAGACGATCTTTCTACAGGGAAGGAAGATCGCACCCTGCAAGTCCTGTTACGCCTGTCAGAAGGAGAACAGCAAGGGGTGCTCCATCAGGGACGACATGCAGGAAATCTATCTGAAGCTCATCGAAGCGGATGCCTGGGTCATTGCAAGCCCCGTGTACTGGTTTACCATGTCCGCGCAGACCAAGATCTTCATGGACCGCTGTTTCGCTCTCGGAGCGTACCGGAAGGATGCGTTCAAGGGAAAACGAATCGCCGTCGCCATGACTTACGGAGACAGGGATCCCATGTCCTCGGGTTGCGTGAATGCCGTAAGGACGTTTCAGGACGCCTTCGGATACACGGAGTCGCAGATCGTCGGCATGGTTTACGGGAGCGCCCTGGATGCCGGCCGGATACGGTCCAACGAAGCGGTCATGGAGGAGGCTTTCGAACTGGGAAAGAAGCTGGTGTCCGGGGATATGTGATCACCGGTCCCAGGCAATGACCCGGCGGCAATGAAGGAACGTTTCGAAACGAGCGGGAGCGGTGGCATTCCCTCCGCGCGAGGGTCCGGGGTCGGGCGGCTCCTGGCCGAGGGGATCGTTGCCGCGGCAAGCGAACTCGGGTACGGGCGCCTGCTTCTGGACACCCTTCCCGACATGAGGGAGGCCCAGTCCCTGTATTTGTCCCTGGGCTTCAGGCCGGTCCCGGCGTATCGATTCAACCCCGTCCCGGGGACCGTTTTCCTGGGATTGGAGATTCGGGGAAATCTCTCCTGATCTTCCGGCATTTCACTCGGGAAAACCGGATGCAATTCATTCCGAAAATGCGGGACACGCTGCGATGTGCCGCCCCGGGATCCTTTGCGGCGGCATTTTCCACGGCCCGCGTCGTTTTTCTCATGACGTTGCAGCCCGGTCACCGGCGGAAATGGGATGCGATCCTGGGCCGGATCGCGGAAAGCTGGGAGGGGCAGATCCTGCCCGTCGATTGAGAACGATCCCGCCGGATGGGGGGCCGGAATCCCGGGAGACGCGGCCGTTCTTCCCGCGGGGGAAGATTTCACGAATTCCGTTGACTTGCCAAGCCATTTTCCTTAAAGTGCTTCCATACGAAACAACAGGGATCTTTTTTCGAGGCATATTCCCCGAATACCGCGTCTGCCGGGAAAAGAGCATCCCGGTGGGGGCATGAAAATTTTAGCCAAAAAAGGAGGAATGATCTATGGCAGGAAAAACGTATCGTCCTGGAGAGAGCTACCCGTATTCTCTGCTCATCAAGAGACTGTTGACGACCCCGCTCGCCTACTCGCCGGATCAGGAAATCGTCTATCGGGACAAATTCAGGTACACGTACCGGGATTTCAATACCCGCATACACAAGCTGGCCGGAGCGCTTGCCGCCCTGGGAGTGAAGAAGGGCGACACGGTGTGCGTCTTCGATTACGACAGCCACCGCTACCTGGAATGTTTCTTCGCCGTTCCCATGATGGGTGCGGTCCTCCACACGATGAACTGGCGGCTTTCGCCGGATCAGATTCTCTACACGATGAACCACGCGGATGACGATGTCGTCATCATCAACTCGGATTTCCTGCCGATCCTGGACGAAATCCGGGACAAGCTGAAGACGGTGAAGAAGTTCGTCATCATTTACGAAGACGGCAAGGTGGAAACGAAGTTGAAGTTCGACGCCGTCTACGAGGACATGGTGAACGCGGCGCCGGACACCTACGATTTCCCCGATCTGGATGAAAACACCCGCGCGACGACCTTCTACACGACGGGGACCACCGGGGCCCCCAAGGGGGTCTTCTTTTCGCACCGTCAGCTCGTCCTGCACGCCATGAGCGTGGCCATGACCTTCGGCTCCTACGAGTCCCCCTGCCGTTTCCGGTCGAGCGACGTCTACATGCCGATCACCCCCATGTTTCACGTCCATGCCTGGGGAATTCCTTATGTCGCGGTCGTCCTGGGATGCAAACAGGTCTATCCCGGACGATACGAGCCGGAGATGCTCCTCAAGCTCATCCTCAAGGAAAAAGTTACCTTCTCCCACTGCGTGCCGACGATCCTGCACATGCTGGTATCGAGTCCGGTGGTGAAAAAGGTCGATCTCACCAAATGGAAGGTCGTCATCGGCGGGGCCGCCTTCTCGAAAGGGCTCGCCAAGGCGACCTGGGACCTGGGGATCAAGGCGCTCGCCGGTTACGGCATGTCGGAGACCTGTCCGGTCCTGACGATCGCCAACCTGAAGGAGAGCATGCTTGACTGGGACAGCGACCGGATCACCGACGTGATCATCAAGACGGGTCTTCCCATCCCTCTTGCGGAGCTGGACATCATGGGACCCGATGGGAAGTTTCTGCCCCATGACGGCGAGACGACGGGCGAACTTGTGGCCCGGACCCCGTGGCTCACGGCAAGCTACTTCAAGGACGAGGACCGGGCCAAGGACCTCTGGCGGGACGGCTGGCTCCACACGGGCGACGTGGCCTACGTGGACAAGGAGGGCTATTTCAAGATCACCGACCGTCTCAAGGACGTGATCAAGACGGGCGGCGAGTGGATTTCTTCGCTCGAACTCGAGAATCTGACCAGCCAGCATCCGGCCGTTTCCGAGGCGGCGGCCATCGGCATTCCCGATCCGAAGTGGGGGGAACGTCCGCTGATCGCCGTCGTGCTGAAACCGGAATTCAAGGGCAAGACCACCCAGGAGGAGATGAAATCCTTCATGATGAAATTCGTCGAGGAGGGCCGGATTCCGAAATACGGGCTTCCCGACCGGTTCGAATTCGTCGACGCCATTCCCAAGACCAGCGTCGGTAAAATCAACAAGATCTCCCTGAGGGCCCTTTTCGCAAAATAACGCTTTTTCCCGGAATCCCTCCGTCGGGCGGAAACGGATTCTCCGTCCGACGGGGGGCATCCTCCCGGGAGGGCGCCCCCCCGTTTTCCGCTCATGAAGCCGCGCTTTCGCCCCCGGGGACTGCCGCCGCGCGTCGCGGGTTCGTCCGCAGGGACGCCCCGCAGGCGTGATCCCCGCGTCCGTCATGTCATGGAATCGTAGGGAAGGAGCGGGGAATGCCGGGCCCGGTGTCGATTTCACCGGCCCCGGGCCCCCGTAAAAGGAGATCGCAAAGTCGCGGAACGTCCGCCGCGGGAATATGCTGTTAAAAATCCGTGACCTCCGGCTTGCGGTGGGCGATCAGTCTGCCGTCTCCGGCCGGTTCCGCCGTCCCCCGTTCCCTCGACGGCGGGAAGTCTTCGTGTTTCCCCGTCGTTTCAGCAAGAAGGGGCGCGTTGATCCGCTTCACGGTTTTCATCCTCACGGGCTCACCGTCGCCGTTGCTGTTGGCGCCGTTGCCGCTGATGACGGCGACGAGTTCCAGCACGATGTCCTTCATGGTATCCGCCTGGGCGCTCATCTCCTCGGAAGCGCTGGCGGATTCCTCCGCGTTGGACGCGTTTCGCTGGACGACCTTGTCCATTTCGTGGATGGCCTTGTTGATCTGGTCGATGCCCTGCGCCTGTTCGTTGGAGGCTGCGGCGATCTCGTCGACCAGCGTGCCGACCTTCATGGCGATGTCCACGTTTTCCTTGAACGCTTCACGGGTGGCGTTGGTGAGATCGCTGTTCACCCTGACCGCCTTGACCGTGTTTTCGATGAGGGAGGATGTGTTCTTCGCCGCGTCCGCCGCCCTCATGGCGAGGTTGCGGACTTCCTCGGCCACGACGGCGAACCCGGCCCCGGCTTCCCCGGCCCTGGCCGCCTCGACTGCCGCGTTGAGCGCCAGCAGGTTCGTCTGAAACGCGATCTCGTCGATGGTCTTGATGATTTTTCCCGTCTCCTCGCTGGATTTGGTCGCCTCCTTCACCGCATCGGCCATGTTTTCGATGTGCTGGTTGACGCGGTCGACGATGATCCGGGCTTCCGCCATGTATTCCCTGGCCTTTCCCGCGTTGTCGGCGTTCTGTTTCGTCATGGACGACATCTCCTCGAGGGAGGAGGACGTCTCCTCGATGGCCGCGGCCTGTTCGGAAGACCCTTCGGCGAGGCTCTGGCTGGCCTGCGCCACCTCCGACGAGGCGGCCGTGATCTCGTTGGAACTCAGATTCAGTTTGTCGACGGCCTTCTTGACGGGCGTCACGATCACGCCGGCGGCAAAATAGGAAATGACGATGGCGAGAAGGGCGAAGATGATGACGCCGACAACGATGATGTTCCGGGTCGCGGTGACGGACTGTATCATTTCCTTAACCGGGACGGCCGTCACGATGCTCCATCCGTTCGTCTTGACGGGAGAAAATCCGGCGTATTCCCGTGTGCCCTTGAAGGTATATTCCTGGACGCCCGTCTCGCCGGCGACGGCCCTGCGCGTCACTTCCTCCATGCCCTGTTCCTTCGCTAGGTCGAGCTTCAGGACCTGGGCCGGATCGGAATAGACGATCACCACGCCTTCCTTGTTGATCATGTAGGCGTGACCGGTTTTCCCCAGCCTGATCGCGTTGATCTGGGCGGCAAGGAAGGTGACTTTCATGAAACCGGCGACCACGCCGATCACCTGGTCGTTTTCATCCCGCACCGGGCAGACGATCGTGCAGACGGGTTCGTTCGTCTTCTCCGAGATGACGACGGTTTCGCAATTCGGCAGGCCCTGCATGGCCTTCTTGAAATACGCATTGTCCGCAATGCTCATCCCCTTTGAAAGGCCGTACATGCTGTCGGTGATGACGATGCCGTTTTTCCCCGTGACGATAATGGAATCATACCGGTCCTGGACGACGACCTGGGTCTTGGCAAGTTCCGTCATGAACACGAAATCGGCCTGCTGCAGATCGCCTTCCTCGTTTCCCGTCTTGACCGACTGGATGAGCGCGTCCCGCTGCGCCAGCGTGGCCAGCATGGTCCCTTCCAGGACCATCACCGAATCCACCATGTCCGCGATGCTCTTCGAAATCATGAGAATCTGCTGATTCGTTTCCTTCTCGATACTGGTCTTCGAGTTGTAGATGGAGATGCTTCCAAGAACGATCACCGGGATGATGGCCATCAGGCATCCGCCCAAAATGAGTTTCATTCTCAACCCGCCCATGCCGAAAGATAACCGTTTTCGCATACCACAACCTCCCGATCGCTGATGTCGATACCATCCAGACGCAACAGTCGGTCCGTTTCCCTTGCATTCAGGAATTCCGGGACAATGATTTGCCGTTGAAGGGTTTCAAGGGGATCTCCCGCAGCCGAAGTCTGCGATTCTCCGGAGCCGGTCGCACGGACCGGTGCCTCCGGCGGTCATCTTCCGCGTGCGAAGATCGATTTCCCGAAAGGAATCGAGGCCCCCCTTCCGTTCCGAACATTCTAGCCAAAGCCGGCGATTTTTTTTCCGCCTTTCCGGATAGGCGGAGATGTCGCCGAAAAGTGGCTCCCATTGCCGATTCCCGGCAATTTTAAATTTCTATAGATTATCGATTTTCATATTGTCAAGTGAAAATAATGTGATAGCTTCGGATTCCCCTATTTTGTGGGGTGTCCGGTTAGATGATATCTAAGTGAGTGTCATGCAGCGTTTTACGTCAGGATGATTCGCGAAATCAAAGTATTATATAATATTTATAGATAGTTATATATGAGTCATTGCCAATGGAGTCCGTCCTGTGTCTGTGGCCGCACGTCCCTCCTTTCAACCGTTCCCTCCACGGTGTATCGGGCCCGTTCCGTCCCGATCGACGGCCCCGGCCGCGCGTTTGCCGACGAGCCTTGCCCGGACCGCTGATGTTCCCCGGCCCCGTCCGCGGCGCCGGAGTCCCCTCTGTCCCTGAATTCCTGTTACGTTTGATTTTTTTGTGATCCCAGTCACTTGACACTGCCTGGCGGTGCCCGTATAGTGAAAGTCCGGGAGTCTGTGGGGACTCCGAGACTTTGAACGTACGTGCATCGGATATGATTCGGGAAAAAATGAAAGAAATGGGGATGCCTCTTTCCGGCTGCAGGGGGTTCTCCCTGATCGAGCTTCTCATCGCCATGGGGGTGGGACTTATCGTCCTGGCCGCTGCCTACGAGTTTTTCGCGGAACAGAACAAGGCTTACAAGGTGCAGGAACAGGTTGCGGAAATGCAGCAGAATGTCCGCACGGCAATGGAAACCATGGTCCGGGAAATCAGGATGGCGGGTTTCGACCCGGTGGGTGCGGCGCCCACGCCCGGCATCATAACCGCGACAAGCGCCACCATCCGATTTACCCAGAACATTACCAGCACGAACCCTCCCTATGCGTCCGATACGAACGTTCTCGATCCCAATGAGGACATCACCTATTTTCTCGGGGAGACAGGCTATCCGAACCGGCTCATCCGGTACGCCCGGGAAAGGACGTCCGCGACGTCGGCGTCCGCTCTGCAGAACGCCATCCTCGCGGACAACATCCAGTCCGTCACCTTTCAATATTACGATGCCGGAGACGCGGTAACGGCGGTCCTGGCGAACATCCGGAAAATCCAGATCACCCTTGTGGGAAGAACATCCAAGCCGGACCCGGATTATGTTCCGAACGGGGGATACCGGACCTTTCAACTCGTTTCCCAGGTCGTACCCCGGAATCTCTGACGTCTGGGGAGTCTCCCCGGGCCTTATTCATCCCTGCGCCGGAGACCCTTTCCGCGGGAACGGCGCGTCGCGGCCTTCCCCTTGCACTCCTTCCGGAGAAAGGATACAGTTTCGCCGGACCCCCGGGCCGGCGGATTGCGTCCCGGGGATTTGAACGTCGAAATCGTCCGGGAGTTGATCATGGCCCACATGTCCGTCCGCACCGGATACAGGGAGCTTGCGGAAAGGCTGAACCGATTCCCCCAGGGGGCGCCGCCGTCCCGGCTCCTCTACCGTATCCTTGAAATCCTGTTCTCCGAGCGGGAGGCCCGCCGCGTGGCCCTCCTGCCCATCCGTCCTTTCACCGCAACGACGGCTTCCAGGGTGTGGGGCCTCTCCGTTGCCGAGTCGGAACGTCTCCTCGACGGCCTCGCCGGGAGGGGAATTCTCCTGGACATCGAGGAAAACGGCCGCTCCACGTATGTCCTTCCGCCGCCCATGGCCGGTTTTTTCGAGTTTTCCATGATGCGGATCCGGGAAGACGTGGACCAGAAGGTCCTGGCCGAATTGTTCTACGAGTACCTGAACGTGGAGGAGGACTTCATCAGGGCCCTTTTCGCCGACGGGGAAACCAACCTGGGGCGCGTGTTCGTTCATGAGCCCGCCGTCCCGCCGGAACTCTCCCTTCATGTCCTGGACTATGAAAAGGCCTCCCACATCATCCGTTCCGCCACGGACATCGCCGTCGGCGTGTGCTACTGCAGGCACAAAATGGAACACCTGGGAAAGGCCTGCGGGGCGCCGATGGAGATCTGCATGACTTTCAACAACACGGCCTCGTCCCTGATCCGGCACCGGGTCGCCCGCAGGGTGGACCGGGAGGAATGCCTGTCCCTCCTGGAAGAGGCCTACGGGAACAACCTTGTCCAGTTCGGGGAAAACGTGAGGGAGCGGGTGAATTTCATCTGCAACTGCTGCGGCTGCTGCTGTGAGGCGATGATCGCGGGGCGCCGCTTCGGATTTCTCCACCCCGTGCACACGTCGAATTTCCTGCCCCGCCTGGACGAAACGGCATGCAACGGGTGCGGGAAATGCGTTTCCTTCTGCCCGGTGAACGCCATGAGTCTCGTTTCCGCGAACGATCCGAAGAAGAGAAATCGGCGGGTCGCCCGCCTGGACGACGACATCTGTCTGGGCTGCGGCGTGTGTGTCCGCGTATGCCCCGTGGAAGCGATCCGGCTTTTCCCCCGGAAGGAAAGGGTCCTGACGCCGGTGAATTCGGCCCATCGGGTGGTTCTCATGGCCATCGAACGGGGGAAACTGCAGAACCTCATCTTCGACAACCATGCCCTGACGAGCCATCGCGTCATGGCGGCGATTCTCGGCGTGATCCTGAAGCTCCCTCCCCTTCACCGGCTCCTGGCGAGCCGGCAGATGAAGTCGCGGTATCTGGAGTTTCTCTTTACGAAAATTCAGGTCTGACGGCCCGCGGACTGAGGCTCCCCGGGATCGCAGACGCAGGTGGCCATGAAATGGTCCACATGGCAGGATTGCAGGTTCGACAGTTTGCCGAACGCCATTCCGCATCTCCGGATATTCATCGAGTCCGGGGGGTTGTCCGTCAGCGGGACATCGTAGACGACCCTGCACGGGATCTCTCCCGTGGTGAGGACGGGATTGGAGACATTGAAGAGTTCGATGAGGACGGACCGTCCTTTTTCGTATCCTTCCCTGTTGGACAGGTATTTCAAGGCGATCCCCCCTTTGCTCATGTCCAGCACCTGCCCGATCCGGGCTGCGGGGGAGAGTCCCGGGTTCATGAAGGAGGCGCACGCCCCCTCCCTGGCCTGGAAGCGCTTGTGAACTCTCAGATCCTTGAACATGTTGGTCACCTTTCGGTAAGAACGGAACCCTTGCCGTTTCGGTCGCCCGCACTTTGAAGGCCTGTCTCCCCGCGCCGGAGAGCGGGAATCCGCCGGACTGCGGGAGCGTACATCTAGAAGGAGTATCGGTTGAAATCGGGAAAAGCTTGAGATCAGTGAAACCGGAACGCGCCGGAGCGGAAACGAAGCATACTTCTTCTATAAAGATTACAATGACGCGTTTTGCCCTGTCAAATGAAAAAACCCTCCCGGGCTTCAGCCCCGGCGGGTGCCCCGTCACGCTTCGTCTTCGTCCCCGGGGCCGGGCCGGAAATGGGGATTCCCGGCGACTTCCCATAAATGTCCGTCGGGATCCGCGAAATATCCCGAATAGCCGCCCCAGAACACCTCCTGCGCCGGTTTCACCAGCTTTCCGCCGGCCCGGACCGCCCGGTCCAGGACGTTTCGGACTTCCTTCCTGGTCGACACCACGTGGGCCAGCGTGATCCCGCGGAAACCGGATCCGTCCGCGTTCACGGCGGCGTCTTCGGCAAGTGCGTTCCATGGATACAGCGACAGCCACGAGCCGTTCAGGGTGAAAAAAACGGCGCCGCCTTCGAAGGGCATGCGGGGAAACCCGAGCCCCTTCTCGTAGAATCGGACCGCCTCCTCCATGTTCCGGACGCCCAGCGTGATCATGTTGATTCGTGGTCTCATCTTTCATCTCCTCGGTCCGCGGCATCGGAAACCGTCGGTGTGCGGAAACCCTTCGTCGAACGCCTCGGCCCGGTGCCGCTTCCCAGTGTTGTCGTCATTGCCCGGAGACTCAGGGCGTTTTGGACGGCGTATCCCGCCTCGTCGTTGTCGAAGTAGCAGTAAACGTCCCTTCCCTGGCCGGCCCAGACGAAAATGTCGTCCGCCCACCCGGACAACGCCGAGGGTCCGTATTCCCCCCGATAGGCGCCGCCGGGCCCGTGGAGGCGGATGTAAACGAAGTCCGCTGTAATCTCCCTGGGGGACTGGTAGCCGGCGAGATCGTAAATGCAGAAGGCGACGCCGTGCTTCTTCATCAGCTCACAGGCGGCGGGGTTCTGCCAGGACCGGTCCCGAAGCTCGACGGCGTACCGGTGTCCTGCGGGCAACGCTTCAAGAAAATGCCGGAAACGGCCGGCATCGAACCGCCACCTTGGAGGCAGTTGAAAGAGGACGGGACCCAGTTTGCCGTCCAGCACCTCGATGTGTTTCAGGAGGAAGGATACGGACTCCTTGGCATCCTTCAGCTTCTTCATGTGGGTGATGTAGCGGCTTGCCTTCACGGCGAAGACGAATCCGTCGGGAACGGTTTCGGCCCAGGTTTTCAGGGTGTCTTCTCCGGGAATCCGGTAAAAGGAGTTGTTGATTTCCACGGTATGGAAATGCTTTGCATAGAAAGACAGAAACGCCCTTTTGGGAAGGTTTTCGGGATAGAAGGGTCCCGACCAGCCCTCGTAGTGCCAGCCCGAAGTCCCCACATGGAATTTTCCCCGGCCTTTCATGGACGGCTCTCCTTTCTCCGGTGATGATACCTGAATCCGTGCTTCCGGGAAAGAGGCGGATCGGCGATTCGGAGAAGACCGGTGTCCTTCTCTCTCCGCGGTTCCGGTTGTCCGGAAAATCGTTTGACAGATCCTGGAACATTATCTATTTTTACAGACAGCCGTCCGGAAACAACCTTTGAAATTTATTCTCATTGTCTCAAGTGAGAACCACACCTGAACCGAACGTGTCCCGGTCTTCGTGAAAGAAGTGGTCAACAGGGAACAATGCTTCTATTCATGCCGCATTGCGGATTCAAGGAGGGCGCGATGTGTTCCAAAAGGCTTTCGAGAGGATTCTCCGTTGTTTTTTTCGTGCTGTTCCTCTGTTTTCTTACCGGAAAAGCCGACGGCGCTCAGCCGGGCATCGCGGCGGGAAGACAGCACTCGGCGGCGCTGAAGGAGGACGGGACGGTCTGGACCTGGGGGGAAAACGGTTTCGGCCAGCTGGGGGACGACACCCATGACGACCGGTATGCCCCCGTCCAGGTCCTCGGCCCGGGCGGAACGGGATTCCTCGCGGGTGTGAAGGCGATCTCGTCTGTGTCAAGCCACACGACGGCGCTGAAGGAAGACGGGACGGTCTGGGCCTGGGGATACAATTATTACGGCTGGCTGGGAGACGGGACGACATCGAGCCGGTCCACCCCCGTCCAGGTCCTCGGCCCCGGGGGTGCGGGATTCCTCACGGGGGTGAAGGCCGTCGCCGCGGGATATCAGCATACGGTGGCCGTGAAGAATGACGGGACAGTCTGGGCCTGGGGGAGAAATGAAGACGGCCAGCTGGGGGACAACACCACGACGGACCGCTTGACCCCCGTGCAGGTCCTTGGTCCCGGGGGTGCGGGATTTCTTACGGGGGTAAAGGCCGTCACTGCGGGCTGGTATTTCACGGCGGCCCTGAAGGAGGACGGGACGGTCTGGGCCTGGGGGTACAATTTCAAGGGCGTGCTCGGGGACGACACCACGACGGACCGCTTGACCCCCGTCCAGGTACTGGGTCCCGAGGGTGCGGGATTCCTGACGGGAGTGAAGGCCGTCGATGCGGGCAGTCACCACATGGTGGCGCTGAAGGAGGACGGGACGGTCTGGGCCTGGGGGAGCAACACGGACGGGAGCCTGGGGAACGGGAGTGCGGCGTCCTGGTGGACCCCCGTCCAGGTCCTTGACCTCGACGGCGATGGGTACCTCACGGGCGTGAAAGCCGTCACGGCGGGATCCTACTGCACGATGGCGCTGAAGGAGGACGGTACGGTATTGGCCTGGGGGAACAACGACAACGGCCGGCTGGGAGACGGCACCGATGGATTCAGCACGATCCCCGTCCAGGTCCTCGGACCGGGGGGCGCGGGATTCCTCACGGAGGTCATGGCCGTCTCGGCGGGATATTCCCACTCGATGGCCCTGAAGAATGACGGGACGGTCTGGGCCTGGGGGAAAAATGAAGACGGCCGGCTGGGGGACGACACCACGACGGAACGGTGGACCCCCGTCCAGGTCCTCGGACCGGGGGGTGCGGGAATCCTGGACCTGGGGGGCCAGGTCACCTACAGTTATTATCTTCCCTACTTCGTTTCCAACGACGATTACTGGACAGGCGTGGCGCTGAAGGACGGGAAAAGCTGGTTCACCGCTTCGGTGACCGCCACGGTCTACGGGTCGATGGGGACGGTCCTCGCCACGGAGGAGAGGTCCCTCAGCCCGAGGGGCCAGACCGCCTTCATGGTGGGATCGGGGCTGAACACGGAAGGCTGGGTGAAGGTCACCTCGGACGAGCCGCTCACGGGTCTCGGGTTCGTGGCCATGGCCCATGACGACAAGCTCATGTTCGACATGACCCTCATCCCCAAGCTGTCGAAGACCTTGTACGTCCCCCACGTGGCCCAGGATGCGACCTGGGACACCACGGTCTACATCTGCAACCCCAACGGGTCCGACACGATCGTGTATCTCACGTTTTACGATTCCGACGGCACGGCGGTCACCGTCAGCCACGGATACATCCTTCCGGCGAACGGAAGCGGGAGCTGTCCCCTCTCCGCCCTTCTCGGGGACGATTCCCACACCAGCGGGAGCGTCCGGATCACGGCCTCCCAGGGGGTGGCGGCCTTCGCCCTGTATCAGAATCTGAAAACGGGGGACCGGAGCTACGCCGGCATCAGTGCGGTGATCCCTCAGAAGGCTCTCATGACGCCCGAACTGGTGACATTCAGCTACTGCCTGCCTTACGCCCTTTCCGACATGGACTACTGGACGGGGGTCGGGCTCAGGAACGGGAGTTCCTTGAGCAGCGCCACCGTTACCGTGACCGGCAGGCGGCAGAACGGAACGGTCTTCAATACGCAGACCAGGACGATCCCCCCGTCGGGCCAGACGGCATTCATGATGGGAGCGGGCGAGGGCTGGGTGCGGATCACTTCCAACCAGCCGCTGACGGGTCTCGGGTTTGTCGCCATGGCCCGCGACGACAAGCTCATGTTCGACATCTCTTTCGTTTCCGAACCGGCGAAATTGCTGTACGTTCCGCACGTGGCCCAGGATACGACCTGGGACACCGTCATCTACGTCTGCAACCCCCACGATTCGGAGACGATCCTGTATCTCACCCTCGTCCGGTCCAACGGGACGGTGGTGGTCAGCAGTCCGTACACCCTGCCGGCCAGCGGGAGCGGAGCCTATCCCCTGTCCGCTATCGTGGGGGGCGGCGCTTACACCAGCGGGAGCATCGAGATTACGACCTCCCAGGAGGTGGCGGCCTTCGCCCTGTATCACAATCTGAAGACGGGGGACCGAAGCTATGCCGGCATCAGCGCGGTGGCTCCGTGAGTACGGACACCCTGTTTGCGTCGGGTGCATTTTCACCGGAAACGTCATGGGAGGCCGATGATTCTTGACACCCTGGGGCGTGTGCATTACCCGCAAAAAAGAATGGACGATCACGAAAGGGGGGAACGATGTCGACCATGACGCCCGAATACTCGGCCCTTCAAATCGCGGATTATTTGATCTTCAAGGCTCACGAGGGGAAGCGGGGACCGATTTCCAATCTCAAACTTCAGAAGCTCCTTTATTATGCACAGGGGCTTCATCTCGCCCGGTTTGACAGGCCTCTTTTCAGGGACAGGATCCATGCGTGGACTTACGGGCCCGTCGTCGTCAATGCCTATCACAAGTACAAGGAATGGGAGGACAGGGAGATCCCGGCAACCGGGGATGACGATTTTTCCCATATCGATGAGAAAACGATGGAATTTCTTGACGAGGTCCACGCGGCTTTCGGCAAGCTCACGGCATTTCGCCTGATGGAGATGTCCCACGGCGACGACTGCTGGAAAAATGCGGGGACGGGCAACGAAATCACCCTGGAGTCGATGCGTGAGGAACTGGGGAAGTATCTCAAACGCCTCCTGAACGAGACCTGAGCCGACAGCGTCATCCCCGCCTGGAGCGCCGAAAGTTTTTCGGTTGAAGTATTCCGGTACATGATCAAGTTGAAAACGAAGGGCGTGGTTCTTTCAACGGATATCTCCCCGTATCGCGGATTCTCCGGACAGACCCTCTGACGGACCCCTTCGATCGGAAATCGGTCTTTACATGGAGAACCGCTCGTTTCCCCTGAAATGCCCCTTTCTATCCCCGGATCCGAATGGACTGAAAATCGTTTGACAGCCTATTCAAATGGTTCTATTTCTAAACAAACGGACGTTAGGGGAACAGGCTTTGACACTCCTTCCGACGACCTCAACCCTCGATAACATCTGAATTGAACCTGACCCTTCGTGCGTGAAGGAAGTGGTCTGATAGTTGTTCCGTACAGAATTTGCCGTGTCAAGGGGGGTGTGATGAATGACAGGGGACATGCGACGGCATTTGCACTGATTTTCTTCTTGCTTTCCATCTTTATTCTTCCCGTCGATTCCTCCGGCGCTCAGCCGGTCATTGCCGGGGGGAGTGACCACTCGATTGCCCTGAGGAACGACGGGACGGTTTTCGCCTGGGGGCGTAACACCAGCGGACAATTGGGTGACGGAACGACGACAAACAGAAACACCCCGGTCGCGGTGAAGCGACCCGGAGGGACCGGATTCATCACGGACGCGACCGCCGTCGCCGGGGGGAGTGACCACTCGATCGCCCTGAGGGAAGACGGGACGGTCCTGGCCTGGGGGAGCAATGTATTCGGCCAATTGGGTGATGGGACGACAACGAACAGGAGCACCCCTGTCCAGGTGAGGGGTCCCGGAGGAATCGGATTCCTCACGGGCGTGGCCGCCATCGCCGGAGGAACGGCTCATACGATCGCCCTGAGGAATGACGGGACGGTCTGGACCTGGGGATACAACGGGTTCAGGCAACTGGGAGACGGGACAACGACGGACAGGAGCACCCCTGTCCAGGTGAAGGGTCCCGGGGGGATCGGGTTCCTCGCAGGGGTGACCGCCATCGCCGGAGGCTATGACCACACGATTGCCCTGAAAGGCGACGGGACGGTCTGGACGTGGGGGGAGAACGACATGGGCGGCCTCGGTGACGGGACGACGACAAACAGGAGCACCCCCGTCCAGGTGAAGGGTCCCGGGGGCATCGGATTCCTCACGGGCGTGGCCGCCATCGCCGGGGGATCGTCGCATACGGTCGCCTTGAAGGATGACGGGACGGTCTGGGCCTGGGGGAGTAATGAATACGGCCAATTGGGTGACGGGACGGCAACGTTGACCATGAGCACCCCTGTCCAGGTGAAGGGTCCCGGGGAGATCTGTTTTCTCATGGACGTGGCCGCCGTAGCCGGAGGCTATGACCACACGATTGCCCTGAAAGGGGACGGGACAGTCTGGGCCTGGGGGCGGAATAGTTATGGAGAGCTGGGAGACGGGACGACGACGATGCGGACTGCTCCGGTCCAGGTACGGGATTTGTGGGGAATGGAATTTCTCACGGGAGCGGCCGCCGTCGCCGGCGGCTGGTGGCATGTCATTGCCCTGAAAGGGGACGGGACGGCCTGGGCCTGGGGGCGGAATAATCATGGAGAGCTGGGAGACGGGACGACCACGGACAGACATAACCCTGTCCAGGTAAAAGGAACGGAGGGTAAGGGTTACATCAATTACGGGATCTATGAGGGCCGTGAATACTATATCCCATACCACCTGTCCGATGCCGGTTACTGGACGGGGGTGGGTCTCAGGAACGTGAGCACGGTGGTGAGCGCCTCCGTTACCGTCTCCGCCATCAACCAGAGCGGATCCGTTGTGGATTCCCAGGCCAGGACGATTCCCCCCCGGGGCCAGACGGCCTTCATGATGGGACCGGGGGAGGGCTGGGTGAAGGTGACATCGAGCGTGCCCCTCACAGGCCTTGCTTTCGTCGCGGAAAAAGATGGGGAGAAGCTCATGTTCGACATGACCCTCATCCCCGAGTGGGCCGCTGCCTTGCACGTTCCCCACGTGGCGCAGGACGGCACCTGGGACACCGTCGTTTATGTATGCAATCCACACGTCACGGAGACGGAGGTCTATCTCACATTCGTCCTGTCCGACGGGACCGTGGTGACAACCGTTCATCATACCCTGCCGGCCAACGGGAGCGGGGAATATCCCCTGTCAGAAATTGCGGGGGGCGGCGCTTACACCAGTGGAAGCATAGAGATTGCGGCCTCCCAGGGGGTTGCGGCGTTCGCCCTGTACCACAACCTGAAGACGGGGGACCGGAGCTACGCCGGGATCAGCGCGGTGAAGCCGTAGGAACGGATTCCTCATGCCTCTCAAGATGCGGGTGATGACTTTCGGAGGAATCGTCAGGCTCTCCCCAGCATGATCCGGAACCATGCCTGAAATCCGACTTGAGCTCCGGACCGGTTTTCGGGGGGGTGGATCATTTGTCTGAAGGTTGGAAACAGGGTTGGAAATCGTCTGATGAAAAACGAAAGGGGTCAGGATGTTTCTCCTGACCCCTTGTCATTCCTGGTAGGCGATCTGGGATTCGAACCCAGGGCCTTTGGCTCCGGAGGCCAACGCTCTATCCATCTGAGCTAATCGCCCGTTGGTACGATTTTCGGAACAGCCGGCGCTGTTTTGAATTTTCCTTCTTACTCCATGTTGAAGGAATATTCAACGAATTTCCTTTTCCTCCCCAGAGAACCGCTCAGGCAGGGAAAGGCTCCCGAGGATCCGGAGGATGTGGCCGCTGCGGTTCATGCTGTAGTAATGGATCCCGGGGATCCCGTTTGCCAGGAGATCGTCGGTCTGCCGGATGGCGTAGTCGATGCCGTACTTTTCCACCTCCTCCGGCTTCCCGCTGATCCGGTCCAGCTTTTCGAAAAGCCTGGACGGGATCTCCGCTCCGCACATCGCGGTCATCCGGGCGATCTGGCCGAAGTTGAAGACGGGGAAAATCCCCGGGATCAGCGGCACCCCGATCCCCGCCTGCAGTGCCCGGTCGCGGAACCGGTAGTAGTGGTCGTTGACGAAAAAAAGCTGGGTGATGACGAAATCGGCGCCGGCGTCGACCTTCCGCTTCAGGTGCTCCATGTCCTTTTCCAGGCTCGGCGCCTCGATGTGTCCCTCGGGATACCCGGCGACCCCGATGCAGAACCGGTTCATCCCGTGAATGAATTCGACGAGCTCGTTGGCGTAGCCGAACCCCCCCTCGGGACGGACGAACGCCTCTTCCCCCTTCGGCGGGTCCCCCCGGAGGGCGAGGACGTTCTCGATGCCCCTGTCGGCCAGTTCGCCCAGGATCGTATCGATGTCCCCGCGGGTCGATTCCACGCAGGTCAGATGGGCCAGGACTTCCTGCTTGAGTTCGTTCTTGATGTGTTCCGAGATTTCCACGGTCTTGTGACGGGTGCTTCCCCCCGCCCCGTAGGTGACGGAAATGAAGTGGGGGCGGCATGGAAGGAGCTCCCCCACGGTCCTGTAAAGCGGCTCGAGGCTCCCCTCCCTTTTGGGCGGGAAAATCTCGAAGGAGAGGGAGAACCGGTTCTTCTGGAATAAATCCGTTATTTTCATGTCCTTTCCCTTGGCATTAATTTCACGAACGCTGAAAATGGCATTTCGACTGCCGAATGTCAATCCTTTTTCTCGACGGAAGCTTGCATCGGTGGAAGGATGCTGCTATTTTACGGCCATGAAAGGAACCGGGGGGAACATGAAACCGCGCAGCCCGCTGACACTTTTTTTCGCGGCGGTCCTCCTGTTTCTGCTCTGTCCTGCTTCCGGCGCGTACGGGGCGGACATCCTGGCCGTCCGCCACTGGACGGCCCCTGACTACACCCGGGTCGTCATCGACACGCAGCGCGAGATTCCCTATGAGGTGCGGGAAGGGGAAAACGCCCTGACGGTCATTCTTCCCCGGGCCTCCCTTGCCCCTGGAATCCCTTCGCAGTTCACCCTCAAGTCTCCGGCGGTCCGCGGAATCAGCGTGCTCCGAGAGGAGGGCGGAGGGCTTTCCTTCCGGATCGACCTGTTTCCGGGAACGAAGATCCGGACCTTCAAGCTCGCCAAGGTGCTTGATCTCCCTTACAGGATCGTTGTCGATGTGTCCCGCCCGGACATCGAAAAAGAGGAGCAGGAAATCCGCGAGAAGGTCCGCCGCGAGGAAAAGAAGCCGGTCGTCGTCATCGACCCGGGCCATGGGGGGGAGGATCCCGGTGCCGTTGGAAAGCGCAGAACCAGGGAGAAACACGCGGTTCTTGCCGTCGCCAGGCTCCTGCGGGACGCCCTCACGGACCGGGGGTATGACGCCTTCCTGACCCGGGACGGGGATTATTACGTTCCCTTCAGCCGGCGCCTCAAAATCGCCCGGGAGTATGGGGCGGATCTCTTCATCAGCGTCCATGCCGACGCCTGCCGGAGCCGGGGGGCGCGGGGGTCCTCCGTCTATTGCCTCTCCACGGGGGGCGCAAGCAACGTTGCCGCCCGCCTCCTTGCGGACAGCCAGAACCTGTCCGACATGATCGCCGGTTTCACCGACGAGCAGAGCAACGGCGAATCCGATCCCATCACGCTCAGCATGGTCCAGACGGAAACGATGAACCGCGCCAGGGACCTCGGCACGGTCCTGCTGGACGAAATGGGAAAGGTGAACCACGTCAAGTTCGAAAAGGTCCAGGAAGCGCCGTTCCGGGTACTCAAGCTCCCCGAAGTTCCGTCCGTTCTCGTGGAAACGGCTTACATCTCCAATCCCAGAGAGGAACTTCTTCTCCGGGAGAAAACTTTCCAGAAACAGATCGCCGGGTCGATAGCGGAGGCGGTGGCTGCGTATCTGCCCGTTCCCGGGACACCCGTCTTCGTGAGAGAGGAAAGTCCGCTCCCGGAGGCGGCCCCCGTGCCGGTCCGCGCCGAAGCCCCTGCGCCGGCGGCCCCCATCGAAACGGCAGCGGCGAAAAAGGAAGAACCGCCTCCCGAAACCCATATCGTCCGGAAGGGGGATTCCCTCACCGATATCGCGAGGCGTTACGATCTGACCGTGGCGGAACTGCTCCGGATCAACCGGTTGCGGGACAGGAACCGGATCTTCGTCGGCCAGGAAATCCGGATCGTGGAAAAGGAGAAGCCGGCGCCCCCGGCGGCGGTCCCCGCGGTGTACGTCGTCAGGCGGGGGGACACGCTGGAAGGCATCGCCGGCCGTTTCGGCGTCACCGTCAGGGAACTTCAGAAGACAAACAACCTTTCCTCGAAAAACCGCATTCAAGCGGGGTGGAAACTGAAGATCCCGGGAAAGCCGGCCGGCGAAAGGGTCGTGACGTACGTCGTCCGCAGGGGGGACACCCTCGAGGGCATCGCCAGGAGATTCGGCGTTCCGGTGGACGTTCTCGCGGAGCAGAACGGGCTGAGATCGAAGAACCTCCTCCCGGCCGGCGCAAAGCTGGAAGTTCGCGGTGCGGCGGCGAAAACGAAGAAGGAAAAGCCGGTGACCTATGTTGTGCGCAGGGGCGATACCCTCGAGAAGATCGCCCGGAAATACGACACGTCCGTGGAAGCCCTCATGACGGCGAACGGGATCCGTTACGGGAAAAGGATTCTCGTGAACCAGAGGCTCCGCATCCCCTGAAATCGGCTCAGATCATGCGCCGGATCTCCTGGAGCCGTTCCTCCAGGCGCTTTTTCGAAACGGGCACGGAGGTCTTGAGTTCGGGAGCGAACACGGACACCCGGAACTCCTCGAGGAGGACGGAGAATTCCTCGAGGGCCTTCCTCTTTTCCGCCGAGGCCCCCGCGGCGAGGTCCCGGTCCAGTTCCTCCCAGTTCTTCCGGATGCCCTCCACCTCCCGCGCCTTCGCCATGTCCTTTTCCAGGTGATGTACCCCCCGTTCGGCCCTGACGACGAGGGCCTTCAGGTACCTCGGCAGGCGGGTGCTTCGCTCCTCGTCGAACCGTTCGATGAAATCTTCCGGCACCAGGCGGCCGAGGTCCCCCCGAAGCCCGGCCAGAAAGGCGAGGATCGGTTTCCGCGACCGGTTGGAGGCCTCCATCTCCTGAAGCCGTTCCAGGGTCTCCGCCCAGGCGCCGAGGATGCCCACGACCCGGAAAAACACGTCCTTCCCCGCGGGGAGGATGCGGGGCCGGACCTCCCGGGCATAGTCCCCGAAGGCCGCTTCCGTGCGGATGTCCCGCCGGAACAGGTCGCTCGCGACTTTTCCGAAAAGCCTCTCCTCCAGTTTCCGGGGGCCGCCGAATCCCAGCGACCACCGTTTCAGGTTCCCCTCGACGACGAGGTTCTTCCGGAGTGCGCGCAGCTCCCGGGCAAAGTGAAGTTCGTAGAGGAAGGACACCCCCCGCCGGTGTGATTCGAGGGCCTCCCGGCCGTCCCTGAAAAGCCGGAGGCACAAGGTGCCCTCTTCCACCCGGAGGGCCGGGTAGACGGCGTCCCGATGTTCCCGTCCCGTTCCGATTTCGATGGATTTGGGCAGGTCTTCCAGGTCCCACCGGGTGATGCCTTCCCGTTCCCAGGTCTTCCGGGCCTTCCGGAGGGCCGCCGAATCCTCCTGGAGGGAAAAATCGATTTTCAGTTCTTCCGGGTTTCTCCCCGCCTGGATTTCCCGCCCCTTCTCGTCAACAATGGAGAAACGCATCTTCAGGTGGTCCGGAAGGGCGTCCACAGGCCATTCCGTTCCCGGGACGTCCACTCCGTAGCGGCGGTGGAGGAAGTCGCCCAGGGCCGTGAGGAAGTTCTCCCCTTCCTTTTCCTTCAATTCCCGGTGGATGGTTTCCACCGTTTCCGCAATCGGAAACAGCCGTTTCCGGTAGGCCTTGGGGAGCCCTTTCAGGAGAAGTCCGATCTTCTCCCGCCGGTAGCCGGGGACGAGCCAATCCCCCCGGTCGACTGGGACCGTCGACGAGAGGCTCGAGGGAAGGGTCACGGTGACCCCGTCGGCGGCGTCCCCCGGCAGGAACCGGTACGTGAGGGGAAGGTGTTTCCCGTCCAGGCTGAGTTCCCCGGGGAACTGGGAGAGATCGGCCCCTTCGTACACCCGGAGGGCCTCTTCCCGGGAGAGCTTCAGGAACCCGTCCCCGCCCTCGGCGCGGATCTTTTTGCCCAGGGTGCGGGTGTCGTGGATCCCCGGGAGGCGTTTCCGGTAGAAAGGCAGGAGAAGATCCTCCTCGAGGAGGAAGTCCCGCCTGCGGAGCCGGTTTTCGATTTCCCGGATCTCCTCGACGATTTTGCGGTTGTGCTCGAGGAAGGGCCATTTCCTCCTCATCCGGCCCTCAATGAGGGCCCCGCGGACGAAGATCTCCTCCGCCTCCTCCGGACGGATCCGCCCGAAGGAAACGGTTCGTCCCGGGACGAGGACAAGTCCGAGGAAGGAGACCTTCTCCGTTGCCATGACCTCCTCCCGGCCTTCGTCCCAGTATGGCTCGGAGTAAGTGGAGCGGCAGAGGTGACCGCCGATGTCCTCGATCCAGTCGGCCTGGACGGCGGCGGCGGTCCGGGCGTAGGGCCTCGTCGTCTCGACGATTTCCGCGGCCATGATCCAGGCGCCCCCCTTGTTGAAAAGGCCCGATCCCGGAAAGAGCATGACCTCGCCGCCTTTCGCCTTCCTGTAGATGTTCTTTTCCTTTTTCTGGGCGACCCGGGAAAGGAACCCGGCAAGGAGGGACCGGTGGACGGCGCGGTACAGGGCCTCCCCCTCGAGGCGGTCCCGTTTTTCCGGGAACCCCTCTTCCTTCAGGATTTCCGAGAGTTCCCCGTGGATGTCCCGCCACTCCCGCATGCGGGACCAGGAAAGGAAACGGCCCTTGCAGAACTTCCGCAGCCGTCCCGCGCTTTTCAGATCCTTCCCCTCCGATTGGAAAGCGTTCCAGATGTTGAGCAGGGCGATAAAATCGGACGAGGGATTCTGGAACGTCCGGTGAACCCGGTCCGCTTCCTCCTCCCGGTCCGGGGGGCGCTCCCTGGGGTCCTGGGAGGAGAGGGCCGCCGCGATGACGAGCACCTCCCGCAGGCACTTCTCGTCCCGGGCTTCCAGGAGGATCCGGGAGACCCGCGGGTCGATGGGCAGCCGGGCCATGATCCTGCCCCGGCCTGTCAGCCGGATCGAGGGTCCCCCCCCGGCGGCATCCGCCTTTTCCACCGCACCCAGTTCCAGGAGCAGGTCGACGCCGTCGTGGACGAGGCGGGGGTTGGGCGGGTCGATGAAGGGCAGCCCGGGCAGCGGGTCGATGTTCAGGGAGAGCATCCGGAGGATGACTTCGGCGAGATCGGACCGGAGAATCTCCGGGGTGGTGAAGAGGGGGCGGGCCTCATAGTCCTCCTCGGAATAGAGGCGGATGCAGATGCCTTCCCGGACCCTTCCGCACCGTCCCTTTCTCTGGTCGGCGCTGCTTTTCGAGACGGGCCGGACGGGAAGGCTTTTCGTGCCCGTCCGGGGGCTGTATTGGGAGATCCGGGCGAGACCCGTGTCGACGACGTAGCGGATCCCCGGGATGGTGATCGACGTCTCGGCGATGTTGGTCGCCACGATGATCTTCCTCCCCGGGAAGGAGGCGAAGACCCGCCGCTGCTCCGCGGCGGGGAGCCGGGCGTAAAGGGGGAGAACGGCGGCCCCGCGGGTATCCGGACCGGAAAGGAGGGCGCATGTCTCCCGGATGTCCTGCTCCGTGGGCATGAAGACGAGGACGTCCCCGCCGTCCCTCCGGGCGGCGATCTCCCGGACGGCGTCGACGGCGGCCTCCACGGGGGTCACCTCTCCCCGTTCCTCTTTTACCGGGTCCAGGGGACGGTAAATCGTCTCGACGGGCCAGGTCCGGCCGGAGACCTCGATGATGGGGGCGTCGGAAAAGGCGCGGGAGAATTTTTCCGTGTCGATGGTTGCGGAGGAGATGATGACCTTGAGGTCTTTCCGGGCGGACAGGATCCGCCGGAGCATGGCCAGGACGAAATCGATGTTGACGCTTCGCTCATGGGCCTCGTCGACGATGATCGTGTCGTACCGCTCCAGGAGGGGGTCCTCCTGGGTCTCCATGAGGAGGATGCCGTCGGTCATGAACTTGACGAAGTTTTCCCGGCGGCTTTTGTTCTCGAAACGGATCTTGTAGCCCACCGACCGGCCCGGCGCTTCGCCCAGTTCCTCCGCCACCCGCATCGCCACCGTCACCGCGGCGATCCTCCGCGGCTGGGTGCAGCCGATGAAGCCGTCCACGCCCCGGCCCGCCTCGATGCACATCTTCGGGATCTGGGTTGTCTTTCCCGATCCCGTCTCCCCGGTGATGACGATGACGGGGTGCCTGCGGACGGCGTCGACGATCTCCGCCCTTTTCTCCGTGATGGGCAGATTTTCCGGGTAGGCGATCCGGGGGGTCCCGTTTTTCCGCTTCTCCCTTGCCCGGACGGAACGGTCCAGAAGGTTTTCGATCCTCCGGAGGCGCAGGACAAGGGATTCCTCCAGCGGGAATTTCCCGGGGGATTTCCTCAGGCGATCCAGCTCGCTTCCCAGCCGGGCCCGGTCCCGGGGAAAGGCCGCTTCCAGCCTGTTCTCCAGGAGCGCCCGGAGCCGGTTGAATTCCTGTCTTTCCACCGCGGGGTCGTCCTCCGTGCAGGGATAGGGAAGTCCTGGATATAATGCAACCTTCGCGGTCTGTCAATGAAGGGAAGGGCCGGAATCGGCGTAACCCCCGGTAACACGGACGGATGAGACGCCCCGCCTCGGGGAAAGGCCGTTGATTTTCGGAAAACCCCTGTGTTATATCGAACTGGAACAGTACCTGCGGCGGCCTGCCGGGGGGCGCTCGAGTCCGGTTGAGAATGGATGCAACGCATCGAATGACATACCGGGAGGGAATGAAACATGTATGTCGGAAGAAGAATGACGCGAAATCTCATCACCGTTGCCCGGGATACGAGCATTCTCAAGGTGAAGAACCTTCTGAAGCAATACAACATCGACCAGGTCCCCGTCGTGGAGGGAAAGCGGATTGTCGGGATCATCACGGACAAGGACCTCCGCCAGGTTTCCCCCTCTCCCGCCAGCACCCTTTCGGTCCATGAGCTGAATTATCTCCTGTCGGAAATGAAGGTGGAGGACGTCATGACCAGGAGGGTCGTCACGGTGACCCCCGGGACGCCGATCGAGGAAGCGGCGAAACTGATCAACGAGAAGCGGGTGAACAGCCTTCCCGTTGTCGCGGGGGAGGAGCTTGTGGGCATCATCACCACCTGCGATCTTCTCAACGTTCTCCTCGAGTTCATGGGGGTGGGCCTTCCGAGCACCCGCTTCGAGGTGACTTTCCCGAACCGCAAGGGCGAAATCGCGGTGATCGCTTCCCTGATCCACGAATTCGATCGGACCATTCTTTCCCTGGTGACCACCGCCGTCCGGGAGGGGAGCCCCACCCGAACGGCCATTATCCGGCTGGACGGCATGGATTCTTCCGCCCTCCTGCAGGCGCTGAGGGACAAGGGGTACCGGGTGGACGAGGAATACCGGGGCAGGGAAGGCGTTTCCTGAGGCGCGACGCCGCGGAATCCGTCTTTGGTGACAGAGGGATGCGCACCCCGCATCCCTTTTCTTATCGGCGTGCCGGGGCTATTGCCGTGTCAGCGTCCAGGTTCCGGAGCACCCTTCGATGTCCTCCCAGGTTCCGCTGCCCCCGTCCCCCGAGAGCACCCCGGAGAACTGGGCCACGTTTGCGTCGTCCCCGCTCGCCATGGCGGCCTCGATGTCGCCGTTGGGGTACACCATGCCCGACAGCGTGTATCCCTCGTTCCAGGAATCCGTGGCGGTGCCCGTGATGACGGAATCGGTGATGATCATGTTGATGGTGGCCGTTCCGCACGACGCCGTCAGGGGGTCACTGACGGCCGTTCCCGTCCACTGGCCGTCGAAGGGGTGCTCCCCCGAGTCCTCCGTGCAGGGCATGGCGCTGATCCCCGCGTAATACTTCTCCCCCGCCGGGGAGTTCAGGCTGTGATAGAGGGCGAAGGCGGCGATCCCCAGGGAACCGGTGATCTCCACGCTCCCGCTCGTGTAGTTCGTTCCCCCCGTCAGATCGGAGACCTCGCAGACCCTGCTTCCGTATGCCGGAAGCGGGGGATACGAAACGGGATCCAGCGGGACGCCGTCGGATCTGTAGAAACGGCACGTGACCGTGGCCTGGGAGAGGTTCGGGTTGCAGACCATGACGGACGTGTCCCACACCGGCGCCGACGCCGACTGGGCCACGTGGGGGACGCACAGGGACGTGGACGTCTCCGAAATGAGCGCGATGTCGTACATGAGGTCGTCGGGAGTCGTTCTCGCGATAAAGCAGAGTCCCGTGATCGGCGTGCTGGAGAGAATCCTGATCCATCCCGTGTTCGTGATTCCCCTTCCCACCATATCGACCCACTGGCCGGAAGGGGGAATGCTGATGGTTTTTACTTCCGCGGGCAATCCCCCGCTTTCCTTGAAAACCGTCAGGGTCACCGATGCGGCGGTCGTCGTGCTGGCGTTCCGGAGGGCCACGCCGGTCCACTTGCCTCCCGTGGTGTCGAACCTGGGCAGGGAGTAGGTGTGCATGAGGTCGGTGCCGGGCTTGACGGCGGCGATGCCGGCATAACTCATGTGCCCGGTATCGCTCGTGTTCTCGTACAGGGCGAAACCCGCGATCCCGACGTTGCTTTCGACCGCCACGCTTCCCCTGGTGCAGGTGTCCCCCTGGAGGATGTCCGCCAGCGGGTATTTCCCACTCCCAAGAACGGGAATCGTCCGGGTCGCGGTCCTCGTGACGCTGCCGTCTTCATCGACGTACCTCAGCGTTACCGACGCCTGGCTCGTGTTGGGGTTGCACAGCATGATGGCCGTGTCCCACACCGGCGCCGTCCCCGACTGGGCCACGTGGGGGATGTGAAGCAGCATGGAAAGTTCCGAGATGAGCGCGATGTCGAACATCAGAAGCGGATCTGACCCGTTTCCGATGAAACTGAGACCGGTCAGGGACTGGTCGGAAACGACCTTGATCCATCCTTCCGCCGCGGCGCCCCCACCCGCCATGAAGGCCTTCTGTCCAGAGGGACTCAGTACGTTCGTGTGGGTGGCGATCACCGATCCGTCGGTCCGGTACACGGTGACGGTGGTGTTCGCGGACGCCGTCGCGCTGCAGTTCCTCAGGGCGACGCCCGTCCACTTGTCCCCCAGGCCGGTGTAGTACGGCAGGTAGTACTGATGGCTTGCGGCAAGGGCGGTGCCCGCAAGGATGAACACCAGCAGAATCGCTCCGACGGCGGCTCTGACGCTCATGCATTCCTCCGGAAGAAAATTTCTTTCGTCCTTCAGCCGTTCCCTTTCCCCGTCGCCCGGCGGAAACGGGTTCAACGAATGCAACTTCTATATCCCTATCGGAACATGGCGGGGGAAACTGTAATCCCTACGTTTACTTGTCCGGGAGATCTCCGGCAATGTCAAGCGTTATGTGGCTGCGACACCGGATTTCCCGCCCATTGACACGGAGGAGGCATCCGGATATGATTCGTCTGCGGGAGGGAAGCCCCTCTCCCGGGGCTTGCTTTTTTGAAAAAAATGTTGTAGGACTGGCGCCGATTTTTTAAATCCCATACTTCTTGCCCGAACCGCAGAGTCGGGCTGAAGAGCCGAGAGGAGGTATCCCATTGAGACGGTACGAGACCATCTTTATTTCCGCGACCGATCTTCCGCAGGAAGAACTTCAGGAAATCGCGGAGAAATGTTCCCAGCTTATCGAGGCGCGGAAGGGCATCGTGATCCGCAACGAAAACTGGGGAAAGAGAAAATTCGCCTATCCCATCCAGAAGCAGAGATTCGGGATCTACACCCTCGTCGAATTCGCATCGGACCACGGGACGCTGGGTGAGCTGGACCGGTTGTTCCGCTTCGACGACCGCATTCTCCGCTACCAGACGGTGAAAGTCTCCGATTCCGTGGACCTGGCCGCCCTGGAGAAGGAACTGGCCGAGGCACGGGGAAAGTCGGAAGATGCGGCCCCCGCGGCGGCGGAAGCGACGCCGCAGGCGGAGGAAGCGGCGGCGCCCGCCGAGGCGGCGCCGGCTGAAACGGTACCGGCACCGGCGGAAACGGCCCCGGCGGCCGAGGAGAAAGGAACGGAGGGCTGAACGATGGAGACGAAATCAAGACCGAAAACCATGCAGGGAAGACCCGGTCCCAGGTCTTCGAGAGGCCCCGGTTCCAGGCCGGACCGCAAGTTCTACCAGAGAAGGCGGGTCTGCAGGTTCTGCGTGGATTCGAATGTCAAGATGGACTACAAGAAACCGGAGATCCTGAGGACGTACCTGACGGAAAAAGGGAAAATCATTCCCCGGAGAATTTCCGGGAACTGCGCCAAGCATCAGCGGGAGATCGCAAGGGAGATCAAACGGGCCAGGAACATCGCGCTCCTGCCCTTCGCCGTTCTCGAAGGCTGATCGCGAAGGCGCCGCATCCCCGGCGGATCGGGACCGGATGCGGGAAAGGGGACCGGCGGGAACAGTGAAGAAGGAATTCGTCCTTGGCGTGGCGCTTTCCGTCATGGCCTTTCTGACGGCGTCCACCCTGTCCGTCTTCAGCACCCTGGCCGCCATCTTCGCACCGCTTCCCATCCTGTACTTCTCCCTGCATCACGGCAGGGGCGCGGGGCTCCTGATCCTGTCCCTGTCCCTGGGACTGACGGCGGCGGTTCTGGCGTTCGTCGGGGGACAAACCTCCTGGGGCCACCTGTTCTTTTCGGGATTCCTCGGCATCCTGCTCGCGGAAATGCTGAAAAGACAAATGTCCGTCGGAAAAACCGTGGTGGGGACCACCCTGCTCGTCCTGGCCCTGGGGTGTGCGGTGATCGCCGCCTACAGCGTTTCATCGGGTTTCAACCCCCTGCAGGCGACGCGGGCATACATCGACCGGACCCTGCAGGAAGGACTGGATCTGTATCTGCGCGTGGAGGGATCCTCCGCGGAGGGAGAGGCTTTCCGGAGCCGAATCGGCGACATCGGGTCGGCGTTTTTTCACCTCCTTCCCTCCCTGGCCTTCATCGGGACGGCGTTTACCGTCTTCATGAACGTTCTGGCGGGGCGCTTCGCTTCCAGGAGAACCGGGAGACCGTACCCCGAACTTGGGGATCTTTCCCGGTGGCGGCTGCCCGATTTCATGATCTGGCCCCTTCTCCTCGCCGGAGGCGCTCTTCTGGTGCCGGGAGAGGCGATACGATGGACGGCGATGAACGTTGTCATCGTTTTCCTGTTCCTGTATTTTCTGCAGGGGCTTTCCGTCGTTTCGTTCTTCTTCCGGAAAAAGAATGTCCCCCTCTTCCTGCGCGGGGCGGGGTACATACTGATTTTTGTTCATCAGATCCCCCTGATGGTGGTCTGCCTTTTCGGAATCACCGACGTCTGGCTGGACTTCCGAAAAATCCTGAAGGGGCCGGCGCCGGCGGCATGACGGCCGGGCCGGGGGAAATGACTCTTTTGTCCAGGAGGACTTGAAATGGAAGTGATTCTGAAGGAAAATGTGGAAGCTCTCGGCAAGATCGGGGATATGATCCGTGTGAAGGACGGTTATGCCCGGAATTTCCTGATCCCCAAGGGGCTTGCCATCCAGGCGGACGGCAGAAACGTCGAACTTCTGAAGCAGCAGCGGGAAGCCGTCAAGAAAAAGGCGGAAAAACAGAAAAAAGAGGCGGAAAGCCTGCGGGACGTTCTGGAAAACGCCGTCTGCAGCGTCACCGCGCGGGCGGGGGAACAGGGAAAGCTCTTCGGTTCCGTGACGGCCAGGGATCTCGAGGAGAGCCTGAAGAGCCAGGGAATCACCGTCGACCGGAAGACGATCTGTTTCGAGGAGCCCATCAAGTCCCTCGGGGAATTCACCGTGTCCGTGAAGCTGCCCCTGTCTGTCACGGCGAAACTGAAGGTGGTCGTTCTTGGCGAAGAATAAGAAGGATGCCGACCTCTCCGCTCACCGCGTTCCTCCCCAGAATCTGGAAGCGGAGCGGTCCGTCCTGGGGGGAATGCTCCTGGACAACCAGGCGATCCACCAGGTTCTCGAGACCCTCGACGGGGACGATTTTTACAGCAGCACCCACAAGAGGATCTTTCAATCCATCATCGACCTCACGGACAGGAACGAACCCGCCGATCTCATCACCCTGTCGAGCCTCCTGAAGGACAGGAGCCAGTTGGACGCCGTCGGGGGGGCCGCTTACGTGGGCTCCCTCGTGGACGCCGTGCCCTCGGCCGCCAATATCTCCTATTACTCAAAAATCGTTAAGGAAAAATCTGTCCTGAGAAAGCTGATCTCGGCGACGACGGGGATTCTTTCCAGAACGTACGAGGATGCCACGGACATCGACGGCATCATCGACGAGGCGGAATACGCCATCTTTCAGATTTCCGAGAACAAGATCCGCCAGAGCTTTTCCCCCATCCGGGAGATCATCAAGGACAGCTTCCGGACCATCGAGCGGCTCTTCGAGAAGAAATCCCTCATCACGGGGGTGTCCACGGGCTTCGAGGAACTGGACCGCATGACCTCCGGTTTCCAGCGGTCGGACCTCATCATCATCGCCGGCCGCCCCAGCATGGGAAAGACGGCTTTCGCCCTGAACATCGCCCAGCACGCCTCCATCGAAATGGACGTGCCCGTGGCGGTGTTCTCTCTCGAAATGTCCAAGGAGCAGCTCGCCATGAGAATGCTTTCCTCGGAGGCGCGGGTGGACGCCCAGCGGCTGCGCAAGGGATTTCTCGGGGAGACGGACTGGCCCAGGCTGACGACGGCCGCCGGGGCCCTCTCGGAAGCGAAGCTCTTCATCGACGACACCGCCGCCATCACGGTGCTGGAGATGAAGGCCAAGGCGAGGCGGCTCAAGGCGGAAAGAGGGCTCGGCCTGGTGGTTCTCGACTATCTCCAGCTCATGAGGGGGCGGGATCAGAGCCCGTCGCGGGAACAGGAGATCTCGGAAATCAGCCGCTCCCTCAAGGCCCTGGCGAAGGAACTGAGCGTTCCCGTGGTCGCATTGTCCCAGTTGAACCGCCAGGTCGAGGCGCGGTCGGACCGCCGCCCCCAGATGGCCGACCTGAGGGAATCGGGGGCCATCGAGCAGGATGCCGACGTGATCCTGTTCATTTACCGGGACGAGGTGTACAACCGCTCCGAGGACAACCCGGAGAAGGGGATCGCCGAGATCATCATCGGAAAACAGCGGAACGGTCCCACGGGAAAAATCAAGCTTGCCTTCCTGAAGGAATTCACCCGCTTCGAAAACCTGGCGCAGATCCGGGAAGTTTACTGAACCGGGCGCGGCCCCTCCTCCGGCCCGAAATAGGGGAGTGCCGTCCGCAGTTTCTTCAGGGCCTCCTGCTCGATCTGCCGGGCCCTTTCCCGGGTGATCTTGAAGCGGTCCCCGATCTGCTGCAGGGTCTCCGGCTTGTCCGACATGATGCGGTTTTTCACGATGTAGTTTTCCCGTTCGCTCAGCTTCGCCAGGGCCCCGGCGATGTCCCTCCGGACGAGCGATTTCTCCTCCTGCCGGATCAGGGAGTCCTCCTGGCTTTCCCCGTCGTACACCAGGTGGTCCAGATAAGTCGTTTCCCCTTCGTTGCTGATGGAAACGTCCAGGGAGACGTCCCGGTTGCTGAGCCTCTGGTCCATGTCCTCGATTTCGCTTTCCTTGACGTTCAGCAGCTCCGCCACTTCCCGGAAATCGGGATTCTCCCGGGAGAGGGCCTGAAGCCTGTTTTTGACCTGGTTCAGCTTGAAGAAGAGCTTCCTTTGCGCCTGGGTCGTTCCGATCTTGACGATGCTCCAGGAGCGGATGATGAAATTCTGGATGTAGGCCCGGATCCACCAGACCGCGTAGGAGATCAGGCGGTAGCCCTTGTAGGGATCGAATTTTTTCACGGCATGCATGAGCCCGATGTTGCCCTCCTGGATGAGGTCCACGAGCTTGATCCCGTAGTTCTTGTATTCGTAGGCGATCTTCACGACGAACCGGAGATTCGCGGTGACAAGCTTTTCCGCGGCCTTCAGGTCCTTGTGCTTCTTGAACTGAACGGCCAGCTTGAACTCCTCGTCCGACGTGAGAATGGAAAACTGATTGATCTCCGCGATATAGAGGTCGAGGAGATCGGTGACAGCGGGCAGATTCATTCTTCCACCTTCCATGAAATGAACCATTTATTCTATGCGGAATCGTCGGGGCCGTCAAGAGCCGTTTTCGGATTGGCCCCCCCCCATGTAGTACGGGGCTTCAGCCCCGGCGGGTCCAAAGGGACGCGGACAAACGAAGGTCCAGGGGGGCGCGGACGGTTTCCCGGCTCAGGAACCGCTTTTCGACGGTTCCGTTTTTCTCGCTCCACTGCAACACCGCAAACTCGCCCTCCGGGCTCGGACAAGCGGTGTTGCGGGCGTTCCGCTTCGAAAGGAACCGTGAGCGAAAAGGCGGTTGGTTCGCCTCCGAAACCCTCCTGAGCCCCACCACGGTGATACGCTGCGGAAAAGATCCCGGCGGACGATGGAAACCCTCAAATGGAGTCCGGGGCTTCAGCCCCGGCGTTTCAGACTCCGGTGCATCGAAGGCCGCAGGCCTTGACAGCCCCTTCTCCGGTGCTTAACTTTGCAGATGTAAGGGGTTTTCCATCCAGAGGAAATGTGTTTGACAAGGGCCGCCGGTCCCTCCTTTTATGTCCGGGAAGGGGGAACATCCGGAGGACCGCACCGGAAACCAGGGAGGCTGCAAAGCGGAGACCATGGGCAAGATCAACGAGTTAATCATGGATTTTTCCTGCCGGTTCGCCGAGGAGGTCGGGGCGAGGGCGATCCTTCTTTCCAGCGACGTCGCCCGGGAAATGCCGGCCAAGATCCGCTGTCAGTCCGGCGAGATTATTCTTATCAGCCGGGGAAGCACGGAGATCCCCGAGAATATCGGCCACATCTCCAAGGTGATCCGGATCCCCGACGTGCAGGTCACCCGGATGAGCCAGATCAAGATCGCCATCACCAAGGGGATCTCGGCGGGATATTTCACCAGCGGGGACCGGATCCTGTGCCTTACCGGCGTGCCCCGGTTCGGGTACGTGGACACCATTTTCGTCATCGACGTGGGGCGGGAGTTCGAGATCCTGACTTCGTCCGACATCCCCGACATCGCCTCCAGCGTTTCCCCGGAGGTCTTCGAGGCGGTCCTCAACATCGCCCTGGAACTTGCCGCGCAGGGGAGGGAGGGCCGTCCGGCAGGCACCATTTTCGTTCTGGGGGATCATGAAAAGGTCCTCCAGCTCTCCCGGCAGATGATCATCAACCCCTTCCAGGGCTATCGGGAGGAGGAACGGAACATCCTCGACCCCGCGCTCCGGGAGACGGTCAAGGAGTTTTCCGCCATCGACGGGGCCTTCATCATCCGGGACGACGGCGTTCTTCTCACGGCGGGGAGGCACCTGAGTGCGGCCCTGGAAAGCAAGGATTTTCCCAAGGGGCTCGGCAGTCGCCACATCGCCGCGGCCGGGATTACCGGCGCGACCCAAGCCGTAGCCATCGTGATTTCCGAGTCAACGGGGTCGGTCCGGGTGTTCAAGGGAGGAAAAATCTTCGTCGAAATCGAGAAGGCGATCGAATAACGGAAAGGGGGCGGACGCCCCCTCGAGGAGGAACCATGCGATTCGATAAATTCACGTTGAAACTGCAGGAGGCGTTCCGGGATGCGGAAAGCCTCAGCGGCCAATATCAGAACCAGGCGGTGGACGTGGAGCACCTGCTCCTCGCCCTGATCCGCCAGCCGGAGGGGATCGTCCCGGAAATCCTGGAGAAGCTCGGCACCGACCCGAGGAAGGTGGAAAAGGAAATCGAGAGGGCCGTCCAGGGATTTCCCAGGGTTTCCGGGGGCGGCGCCTCCCAGCGCTATGTCACCCCCCGCCTGAACAGCCTCATGGACCGGGCGTTCGAGGAGGCGTCCCGCCTCAGGGACGAGTACGTGAGCGTGGAGCACGTTCTTCTCGCCGCGTCGGAGGACAAGGAAGGGCAGGCCGGACGGATTCTCCAGAAGGCCGGGGCGACGAAAGACCGGATTTTCCAGATTCTCGTGGAGATCCGCGGCGACCAGCGGATCACCGATCCCAGCCCCGAGGAGAAATACCAGGCGCTGAAGCGGTATGCCCGGGACTTCAACGAACTGGCCCGGAAGGGGTCCTTCGATCCCGTCATCGGCCGCAACGACGAAATCCGCCGGGTGATGCAGGTCCTGTCCCGGAGAACGAAGAACAACCCCGTTCTCATCGGGGAGCCGGGCGTCGGAAAGACGGCCATCGTGGAGGGCCTCGCCCAGAGGATCATCAACGGGGATGTGCCGGAAAACCTGAAAAACAAGCGGGTGGTCGCCCTCGACATGGGGGCCCTCATCGCCGGCGCCAAGTACCGCGGGGAGTTCGAGGACCGGCTGAAGGCCGTTCTCAAGGAAGTGGCGGCGGCCCAGGGGGAGATCATCCTGTTCATCGACGAGCTGCACACCGTCGTCGGGGCCGGGGCCGCGGAAGGGTCCATGGACGCATCCAACATGCTGAAGCCCGCCCTCGCCCGGGGCGAACTCCGCTGCGTCGGGGCGACGACGCTGAACGAATACCGGAAATACATCGAAAAGGACGCCGCCCTGGAAAGGCGGTTCCAGCCCGTCCTGGTCAAGGAGCCGACGGTGGAGGACACCATCGGCATCCTGAGGGGCCTCAAGGAGCGGTACGAAGTCCATCACGGCGTCCGGATCAAGGATTCGGCCCTCATCGCCGCGGCCACCCTCTCCCACCGGTACATCGCCGACCGGTTTCTCCCCGACAAGGCGGTGGACCTCGTCGACGAGGCGGCCTCGCGGCTTCGGATCGAGCTGGACAGCATGCCCGCGGAGATCGACGAGGTGGAGCGGCGGATCGTTCAGCTCCAGATCGAGCGGGAATCCCTCAAGAGGGAAGGGGACCGTTCCTCCCGGGAACGGCTGGAGCGCCTGGAAAAGGAACTGGCCGATCTCCAGGGAACGTCGGCGGACATGAAGAACCACTGGTCCCGGGAGAAGGAACTGATCCGGGAAATCCAGACGGCCAAGGAAAAAATAGAGGAACTGAAGACGGAGGAGCAGGGCGCCCAGCGTGACGGAAATCTGGCGAAGGCCGCGGAAATACGCTACGGGAGAATGGTGGAGCTGAACCGCAGCCTGGAAGACCTGTACCGGCGTCTTTCGGAGGTCCACGCCGACAAGAAGATGCTGAAGGAGGAAGTGGACGAGGAGGACGTGGCGGAGGTCGTGGCGAGCTGGACGGGGATCCCCGTCTCCCGGATGATGGAAAAGGAAGTGGAGAAGCTTCTCCACATGGAGGAACGGCTCGGGAAACGGGTCATCGGCCAGGAGGAGGCCGTCCGGGCCGTCTCCAACGCGCTGCGGCGGGCCCGTTCCGGCCTCCAGGACCCGAACCGCCCCATCGGCTCCTTCATCTTCATGGGACCGACGGGCGTGGGGAAGACGGAACTGGCCAAGGCGCTGGCGGAATTCATGTTCGACAGCGAGCAGGCCATGGTGCGGATCGACATGTCCGAGTTCATGGAAAAGCACTCCGTCGCCCGGCTCATTGGGGCCCCTCCGGGGTACGTGGGGTACGAGGAAGGGGGTTTCCTGACGGAGTCGGTCCGCCGCCGGCCCTATTCGGTGATTCTCTTCGACGAGATCGAAAAGGCGCACCCGGACGTGTTCAACGTCCTTCTTCAGATCCTGGATGACGGCAGGCTTACCGACGGCCACGGGCGGACGGTGGATTTCAAGAACACCATCGCAATCATGACGTCCAACGTGGGAAGCCATTGGATCCAGGATCTTTCCCTGAGCGAGGAGGAACGGCGGGAGAGGACACTGGACGCGCTGCGTACGACGTTCAAGCCCGAGTTCCTCAACCGGATCGACGAGATGATCACCTTCCGGGCCCTCACCGTGGAGGACATCGACCGGATCGTGGACATCCAGATCGAGAATCTCCGGAAACGGCTCGCCGAACGGCGGATCACCATCGATCTCGCCGGCGGGGCGAAGGAATATCTGGCCAGGGAGGGCTACAGCCCGGTGTACGGGGCGAGACCGCTCAAGCGGGCGATCCAGAAATATCTGGAAAACGAACTGGCGCTTCGCATCCTGGAAGGAGATTTCCGGGAAGGGGACCGTGTCGTCGTGGACCGCGCCGCCGGGACGGACGGTCTTGATTTCCGGAAGGCCTGACGGGTATAATCGGCGTCCGGAACCCTGTTCCGGTGAAAGTGCACGGGAGGTATGAAATGAACCGGTTGCGAACGGTGATTCTTCTGGGGGCCCTCACGGGGCTCCTCATGCTCATCGGAGGATATTTCGGCGGGAGGCAGGGGGTCGTCATCGCCTTTGTCATCGCCGTGGTCATGAATTTCGGGACCTACTGGTTTTCCGACAAGGTCGTCCTGGCCATGTACCGGGGCCGGGAGGTTTCCGAGGCCCAGGCGCCGGAACTTTTCGGGATCGTGAAAAGTCTCGCCCTCCGGGCGGGCCTTCCCATGCCCCGGGTGTACATCATTCCCGGCGAGACCCCCAACGCATTCGCCACGGGACGGGACTACGACCATGCGGTGGTGGCGGTGACGGAGGGGCTTCTCCGCATCCTGAACCGGGAGGAACTGGAAGGGGTTCTCGCCCATGAACTCACCCATGTCAAAAACCGGGACATCCTCATCGGCTCCATCGCCGCGACCATCGGCGGGGCGGTGGTCATGCTCGCCAACATGGCCCAGTGGGCGGCCATTTTCGGTTTCGGAAGGAGCGACGACGACGAGCAGGGGGGAGGGATTCTCGGCCTCCTTGCCATGGCCATTCTCGCTCCCATCGCCGCCATGATCATCCAGATGGCCATTTCCCGGTCCCGGGAGTACCTTGCCGACGACGGCGGGGCCTCCGTTTCGGGAAAGCCGTACGCCCTCGCGAGCGCCCTGGAGAAGCTCTCCCGCGCGGCCAAGGTGAAACCCATGCAGGCGAACCCTTCGACGGCCCACATGTTCATCGTGAACCCCCTTACCGGGCGGTCGCTGGCGAATCTGTTCAGCACGCATCCCCCGATCGAAAAGAGGATCGAACGGCTTCGGGCGATGAGACCCGCCTGAGGCCTTCCTCCTCCCTTCGGCGTGCCCTTTCGTACGCCTTCGTCGGGATTCGGGCGCACTGCCCGCGGAGTTTTTTACGAAGCCGTCAGACTTTGCATAAGACCGTTTCTTGAAAATCGGAAAAGAAAGGCGAGGGCGGAAACAATGGCGGAAAAAGAGGAAGACAAGGGATTTTCCGTGAAGGACAGGAGGATGTTTTCGCAGGAGGGGGAGGCCCGGGAAGATAGGGCGCCGGAAGCCGCCGGGGAGGAGAGGACGGAAGGGCCGTCCCCGCGCCGGGAGGCGCCGGGGGAGGGCGGAAAGGAAGAGGAGAAGCAGGAAACCTCCTGGCCGGAAATGAACTTTTCCGGATTCGTTCTTTCCCTTCACACGTCGGCCCTGTTTCACTTCGGGGATTTCCAGGATCCCGGGTCCGGAGAGAGGAAGGTCGATCTCGACGCGGCGAAGCAGACCATCGACATTCTTTCTATGCTGAAGGAAAAGACCGCGGGAAACCTGACGGAGAACGAGCAGCGGCTCGTCGACGGCGCGCTTTTCGAACTTCGGATGCGGTACGTGAAAGAAAAGGGCATCCGGTGATCGTCAGAAACTCCTTCGCCAAGGTCAACCTTCACCTGCGCGTTCTCGGCAGGAGGCCCGACGGCTACCACGAGATCGCCACGCTCATGCAGAAAATCACCCTGTGCGACGAAATGCGCTTCGAGCCGGGGGGAAGGGGCATCGTGCTCCGATGTCCCGGGACGGACCTTCCGGAGGACGGGGGAAACATCGTCCGGAGGGCCGCCGACGCCCTTTTCGCCCGGGCGGGACGTTCCATGGACGTGGCCGTGACGGTCCGCAAGCGCATCCCCGTCGCCGCGGGCCTGGGCGGGGGAAGCTCCAATGCGGCGGTGACCCTGGAAGCGCTCAACGAACTCATGGGGAACCCCCTGAAACCGGAGGACCTCCTGGATCTCGCCTCCCGGCTGGGTGCCGACGTGCCGTTCTTCCTCGGCGGAGGAACCGCCTGGGCCTTCGGGATCGGGGAGCGCCTCGTTCCGGAGAACCTCCCCCCCTTCTGGCTCGTTCTTGTCAATCCCGGTTACGAAGTTTCCACAAAAGCGGTCTATGAGGGGCTAAAAATGGGATTGACAAACGGTGGAATCCAATATAAGATCCCCCGACTTGAGACGGTACCCCGGATCGTTCAGCATCTCCGCAATGATCTCGAAACGGTGACGATGAGCCTCCATCCCGATCTTTCGGAAATCAAGGAACAATTGAAGGCAGCCGGGGCGATGGGTGCGCTCATGTCCGGGAGCGGTCCCACGGTGTTCGGAATCTTTGAAACGGAAGAACAGTCAATCCAGGGGGAGATGTCCTTGAAGCAACAGGGTGCAGGATCGGTTTTCAGGGCCCGCACGTTCTGACCGGATTCATGGAGGGATCCTGTGATTACTGGGGCGTCGTCAAGCGGTAAGACACAGGATTTTGGTTCCTGCATCCGGAGGTTCGAATCCTCCCGCCCCAGCCAGTATCCAAGGCGAAAGAATCATGCTCGAAAGAATGCGCATATTTTCAGGCAACGCGAATCTTCCCCTCGCAGGGAGGATCTGTGAGCGGCTCGGCGTCGTTCTCGGGAAGGCCAACGTATCCACCTTCAGCGACGGCGAAACCCGGGTTGAAATCGATGAAAACGTGAGGGGGATGGACGTTTTCATCATCCAGTCCACCTGTCCTCCCGTCAATATCAGCATCATGGAGCTTCTGATCCTGATCGACGCCATGAAACGGGCGTCGGCGGACCGGGTGACCGCGGTGATCCCCTATTACGGGTATGCCCGCCAGGACCGGAAGGCCTCCCCCCGGGCGCCCATCACGGCGAAACTGGTGGCCGACCTCCTCACGCAGGCGGGGGCGAGCCGGGTTCTCGCCATGGATCTCCACGCCGGCCAGATCCAGGGTTTTTTCAACATCCCCGTGGACAACCTCTATGCCACGTCGGTCCTCGTGGAGCACATACGGAAGAATTACCAGGACAATCTGGTCATCGTCTCCCCCGACACGGGGGGCGTGGTGCGGGCCAGGGCATTCGCCATGCGCCTCGGCGCCGCGCTCGCCATCATCGACAAGCGCCGGGACGCCCCGAACGAGTCCCAGGTGATGAACGTCATCGGAGACGTGAGGGGAAAGAAGGCCATCATCCTCGACGACATGATCGACACGGCGGGAACGGTCGTCCAGGCGGCCCAGGCCCTTCTGGAAAACGGGGCCGTGGAGGTCTCGGCATGCTGCACCCATCCGGTTCTCTCCGGACCGGCCATCACCAGGATCATGGCATCCAACCTGAAAGAGATCATCGCCACGGATACGATCCCCCTTCGAGGAGAGGCGATTTCCTGCGAACGGATCAGGATCCTCACGATTGCGGGCCTGCTGAGCGAGGCGATCCGGAGGATCTATTACAACGAGTCGGTCAGTTCACTCTTTATATAGGAGCGGTTCATGGAAACAGTGACTTTGAAAGCGGAGGTCCGGAATGCCAGGAAAAAGGGACCTTCCCGGAGATTGAGGGCCAGGGGGTTCGTTCCGGCCATCCTGTACGGGTCCAGTGAGGAGCCGGTCATGATCGCCGTCGGTTCCGAAGAACTCCTGGAAATCATGAAAAAGGAAAGAAAAGAGGGGGTCTTTGTCCGTCTTGCCATCCAGGGGGACGGCGGGGCGATGGAACGGCTCTCCGTGCTCAAGGACGTTCAGGTCAACACGGTGAAAAAACGGCTCGACCATGCGGATTTTTATGAAATCCGGATGGATCGGGAGCTGACCCTCGAGATTCCCATCATCCTGAAGGGACGTGCCAAAGGCCAGGAACTGGGAGGGGATGTCCAGCACATGAAGCGGGAACTCAGAGTGGCGGGTCTTCCCGGGAAACTTCCCGAGGCGATCGAACTCGACATTTCCGACCTCAGTGTGGGAGACAGCCTGAAAGTGAAGGAATTGTCCGTTCCCGAAGGGGTTCGCCTGGTGGATCACGGCGATGTCGTGATCGTCCATGTTGCCATCACCCGGGCAAGCGCCCAGGCGGTGGAGCAGGGCCCGGCGGAGGAGGCGGGGGAAGCCGCCCCGGCGGAAGGAGCGACGGCCGGGGAAGCGGAAAGCTGACGGTCTTTGTAACCCTTCGTGTTTTCATGGATCTGGAAAAAAAGAGATAAGGAGGCCCCTGTCGACTGGGCGATATTCGGGCTCGGGAATCCCGGAGACGGTTACGCCCGGACCCGGCACAACATGGGCTACATGACCCTGGATGTCCTCGGCAGGGAGGAGGACATCTCGTTCTCTCAGAAAAAGTTCGACGCCCGGGTGGGTAGAGGCACGCTTTCCGGCTGCGGGGTTCTCCTGGTGAAGCCGGAAACCTATATGAACCGGAGCGGGATCGCCGTCGCCCGGTTCGTTCATTTCTATCGACTGGACATGGAGCGGGTGATCGTCGTCCACGACGACCTCGATCTTCCCCCGGGGGATGTGCGGGTCAAATCGGGTGGCGGAACGGCCGGTCACAAGGGCCTCGATTCCATTGTCCGGGAGACCGGGCATGCCGATTTTGTAAGGGTCCGCATCGGGATCGGACGGCCGGAGGGTCGAACGGCCGTGGAGCGGTACGTGCTTGAGCGTTTTTCCGAGGAGGAGATGCCCGTGGCGGCATCGGCGGCGGAAAGAGCGGCCGGCGCGGTGAGGGAAGTGGTCTCATCCGGTCCCGGGCGGGCGATGAACAGGGTGAACGTAAGGCCACAAAAAATTTAAGTTAAGGAGGTACAGGCGGAGGTTATGGGTGCATTAGTGAATTATTCATGGTTGCTTGGCGTCATCGGACTCGTACTTGCGTATTTGATTTACCGGTACGTCATGTCCTTTTCCGCAGGGAACGAAGTCATGGTGGAGATCATGGACCGGATTCACGCCGGGGCCATGGTGTTCCTGAAACGGGAGTACAAGATCATCTCGATCTTCATCGTGGTGGTCTTCATCCTCCTTTACATCGGTCTCGGTTCGATCTGGACCTCCATCGCCTTCCTGGCCGGCGCCTGCGGGTCCCTGCTCGCCGGTGTGTTCGGGATGCAGGCGGCGACGAAGTCCAATGCGAGAACCGCCGAAGCGGCGAAGACCTACGGCCAGGGCCGGGCCCTGACGGTGGCCTTCTACGGCGGATCGGTCATGGGTCTTGCCGTGGCGAGCCTCGGGCTTCTGGGCCTCGGAATCTTCTTCTATTACTTCTCCGGTAAGAACCCGAGCGTCATCAACGGGTTTGCCATGGGCGCGTCGTCCATCGCCCTCTTTGCCCGTGTCGGCGGCGGAATCTTCACGAAGACCGCGGACGTGGGATCGGACCTGGTGGGAAAGGTCGAAGCGGGGATTCCCGAAGACGACCCCCGGAACCCGGGCGTTACGGCGGACAACGTCGGTGACAACGTGGGCGACATCGCCGGAATGGGCGCCGACCTTTACGAGTCCTATTGCGGTTCCGTGGTCGCCGCCATCGCCATCGGCGTCACCATGGGCGAGCACAGCATGGTCTGGATGAGCCTTCCCATGATTTTCATCATGGTCGGTCTCATTGCCTCCATGATCGGCATCGGTCTCTTCAACTTCCTGAAGAACCTGTCCCCCCAGGCGGCCCTCAGCAACTCCCTCTACATCGCGGGCATTCTCTTCATCATCGCTTCCTTCTTCGTCGTGAAATACGCGACGGCCAACATGACCCCCGAGTACCTGAAGAGCATCGGCATGGTGAGCAAGCTCGGTCCCTTCTGGGCGGTCATTCTCGGCATCATCTGCGGGATGCTCATCGGCGGGATCACCGAGTACTACACGGCCCATAAGCCTGTCGTCCGGATCGCCGAAGCCTCCCAGACCGGTCCGGCCACGAACATCATCGCCGGGTTCGCCGTGGGCCTCGAGAGCGTCGTCCTCCCGGTCTTCTTCATCGCCATTTCCATCTGGATCGCTTACATCTGCGCCGGTCTCTACGGGATCGCCATCGCCGGTGTCGGCATGCTCGGCACGGTCGGCATGACCATGTCGGTGGACAGCTACGGTCCCATCGCGGACAACGCGGGCGGGATCGCGGAACAGGCCCATATGCCGCCCCAGACCCGGGAAATCACCGACGGTCTGGACGCCGTGGGAAACACGACGGCGGCCATCGGGAAGGGATTCGCCATCGGCTCCGCCGCCCTGACGGCGCTGGCAATGTTCGCCGCCTTCACGGCGACGGTGAAAACCTACCCCGGCTTCGAGAACTTCGTCCTTGACCTCACGGAAGCGCACGTCATCACCGGCGTCTTCCTCGGCGGTCTCTTCCCCTGCCTCGTCGCGGCCCTGACCATGACGGCGGTGGGCGATGCGGCCTTCGACATGGTGAACGAAATCCGCAGGCAGTTCAGGGAGATCCCGGGTATCATGGAAGGGACCACTCCCCCCGACACGAACCGCTGCGTCGAAATCGCCACGACGGCGGCCCTGAAGCGGATGATCCTTCCGGGCGTGTCGGCGGTCGCCGCGCCGGTCATCGTCGGCATGCTCATCGGGCCCGCCGCCCTCGGCGGATTCCTCGGCGGCGCCACCCTGACGGGCGTGGTGGTCGGTCTTCTCATGGCCAACGCCGGCGGCGCCTGGGACAACGGGAAGAAGTACATCGAGCGGGGCAACTTCGGCGGGAAGGGCTCCGCCGCCCACAAGGCCGCCGTCATCGGCGACACCGTCGGCGATCCCTTCAAGGACACCAGCGGTCCCTCGATGAACATCCTCATCAAGCTCATGTCCGTCGTTTCCCTCGTTTCGACGCCGGCCATCATCGCCGTCTTCAGGATGATCTACGGCTAGAGCATGAGGCGGTAACAGATGCAAGGAAGGGGCGGCCCCGGAAGGGGCCGCCTTTTTTTTCGCGCGGTCCATGGAATTTCCTCGGTCCCTCAGTCCGGGGCTTCAGCCCCGGGGGCCGTGTTTGTCCCGTTTCGCGGACTTCCGGATTTCCGGACGCCTTCTCCCGGGGCTTGACAGGGCGGGGGAAACCGTCTTATTAGAAAATTCGCGGGCGCGAAGGGCCGAAACGATTCCGGGACGCCGCGGGAAGGAGAACGGACGTGGGATTTCGATGCGGCATCATCGGCCTTCCAAATGTGGGGAAATCCACGATATTCAATGCCCTTACCGCGGCGGGCGCCGCCGTGGCCAACTATCCCTTCTGCACCATCGATCCGAACGTCGGCGTCGTCCACGTGCCGGACCGGCGGCTGGACTACATCTCCTCGATCCTGAAACCTCCCAAAACGACGTACACGGTCATGGAATTCCTCGACATCGCCGGTCTCGTCCAGGGCGCGAGCCGCGGGGAGGGCCTGGGCAACAAGTTTCTCGGGCATATCCGTGACGTGGAGGCGGTCGTCCACATCGTCCGCTGCTTCGACAATCCCGACGTCGTCCACATCTATGGCCCCGTGGACCCTGTCCGGGACGCGGAAATCATCAACACGGAGCTGGCCCTGGCGGACCTGGAGACGGTGGAGCGGCGCATCGAGCGGGCGGAGCGGCTCTCGAAGACGGGGGACAAGGGAAAACAGAAGGAAATCGCCCTGTGCGGAAGGCTCCGGGACGCCCTGGGAAAAGGCACCCCGGTCCGGAATCTTTCCTTCGACGCGGCGGAAAAGGAAATCATCGACGATCTGCACCTCCTTACGGACAAAAAGGTTCTCTATGTGGCGAACGTGAGCGAGGAGGTCCTCAAGGGAAAAAAGGCGTACGTGGAGAGACTGGAGGACGTCGCGGGGAAGGAAGGATCGGAAGTGGTGCCCATCTGCGGGGATCTGGAGTCGGAAATCGCCCTGCTGGAGGAAGAGGAACGGGCGGAATTCCTCGCCGATCTGGGCCTCAAGGAATCGGGACTCGAACATCTCATCCACGCGGGATACCGCCTTCTGGATCTGATCACTTTTTACACGACAGCGGGGCCGGAGCTTCGGGCATGGACTGTCCGGAGAGGCACGAAGGCTCCCGAAGCGGCGGGGAAGATCCACACCGACATGGAGAAGGGTTTTATCCGCGCCGAGGTGGCGGCCTTCGAGGATTTCCGTTCCTCGGGGAGCCTTGCCGCCGCGAAGGAAAAGGGGCTGATCCGTTCCGAGGGCAGGGAGTACGTGCTCCAGGACGGGGACATCGTCTATTTCCGCTTCAACGTGTGACGACTCCCAAAGAAGTCCGCGTCCTTCGCCGCTTCTGCCGCCGGAGCCGCGGCGGATCCCTGCCGGCGCGTTCTTCCCGGAAGAGGAATTTTCAGAAATTTCCCGTGAATTACGGATTTATCATTTCACGACGGTGAAGCCGTATCGGCTTTTCGGGCAAAAAAAATCGGTGGCGGAATTTCCGCCACCGTTTTCTTTCGGCAACCGTCAGAACATTGACATCTGTTCCGCCAGTCCGCCTTTATAGGGGGCCGGTGGGTGGAAAGGAGGGAACATAAAACCACCCACCGTTAGGCAACTATGTCCGGCCTTTTCGGCCACTCACTCATCGTCCCAGGGATAATCGGAAAGGAAGAAAAAATCGCTCAAATTTCCTTTTTTCTTTTCTCCGTTCCCTGTCGTGTTCGCTCCTCTCTTTTCCGTGTCTCCGTTTTTCTTTCCCGGAAGAAAAAAACTGTTTCCCTGATTCTTGTATCGCTCTTCTTCTTTAACGCCCGTTTCCTTCTTCCCGTGTTTCATTCAATGGACTGTCTGTTTTGTGTCTCGTTTCTTTGATCTCTTATTTAGCAAAAGGGATGCCAGACGGCAGTTCGATTGGTGAAAATATTCGCAATAAATAATTACACAGGAAAATCAATCAGATGCGAAGAATTTTCGAGAGGGATGGCAGCGCCCGATCCCCGTCGGGCCGGAATTTCCGGAAGAATGGGAGCCCTGTTTGGGATCGCATGGGCGAATATCGCACGGAATAAACCTATATCTAGATGATAATCCATAACATATTGGGTAAATCCTGATTTATGCGAAATTAGCACGGTGCGTGCGTTGCGCGCACTTGCCTGGGGAAGCGGCAAAGCGGCTCAAAGCTGATGAAGTCGTAAAAAGGCCAATTCAACACTTTTTCGAACGGCAAAGGAAAAAGCTCCAGAGGCAAGGCGACCGAATTCCAAGGACTGAGGCGTACTTCCGGTACGCCGCAGGGACGAGGGATGAAGGGGAACGCAGCATATGGGCTTTTTACGAAGCCGTCAAAGCTGGATGTAATCCACCGATTCGGTCGTGGAACGATCCTGCTCGATCTTCTTCAACTCCCTCAGCAGGGCGTAGCGGGAGATCCCCAGACGGCGGGCCGCCTCCGACTTGTTGCCCCCGCTGAGTTCCAGGGTTTTTTTGAGGAGACGTTCCTTGACCTGGTTCATGACGTGAAGGAGCAGCATCCTGTAGTTGACGGGCTTTTCCCCCGCTTCGGGAAGGAAAACCTCCGGGGGGGCGAGCATGCGGCCTCCCCCGGGGGAGGTCCTGATTTCCCGCGGAAGATCGTCGCCCGTGATGAGGGATCCCACGTTCTGCAGGATCATGACCCGCTCGATGATGTTCTTGAGTTCCCGAACGTTTCCAGGCCATGAATACCGCAGGAGAATCGCCTCCGCGTCCGCGGTGAACCCCCGGACGCGCTTGTTCAGCTTCTCGTTGAACTCCTGCACGTAATGCCGGGCCAAAAGGAGAATGTCGTCCTCCCTTTCCCTCAGGGGAGGGAGGATGACGGGAACGACGCTGATGCGGTAATAGAGGTCTTCCCTGAAATGGCCTTCCGCGACCATGCGGCCCAGGTCGCGGTTGGTGGCGAAGATGAACCGGACATCCGTGTGGATGTTTTCGTTTCCGCCGAGGCGGCGGATGTAGCCGTCCTCCAGCATTCGGAGGAACTTGGCCTGGAGGGGGAAACTCATGTCCCCGATTTCGTCGAGGAACATGGTGCCTCCGGTGGCGTATTCCAGAAGGCCCACCTTTCTCTTCCTTGCATCCGTGAACGCCCCCGCCTCGTACCCGAACAGCTCGCTTTCCAGGAGGGTCCCCGGGATGGCCGCGCAATTGACGTCGACGAACCGCATCGTCCGGCGGTCCCCCTGGCGGTGGATGGCCCTGGCGAACAGCTCCTTTCCCGTTCCGCTCTCCCCCTGGATCAGGATGTTGGTGTTGTGCTTGGAAACTTCCCGGATGACGTGGAAGAGTCCCTGCATCTTCTTCGACCCGCCGAGGATGTTGTGGAACCCGAGGAGTTTGTCCTCCCGTTCCTTCAGCATCTCCACTTCCTTTTTCAGGGATTTCGCCTCCCGGGACAGGAGGGAGTGCATGATGGCGTTGTCGTAGGACGCTGCGGCGTTCTTCACGAGAATGTCCAGAAAGTTGATCTGGTCCATCGAGAAGGACCCTTTCCGGACGTCCAGGTACAGGACGCCCCTGAACTTGTCCTTGATCCGGAAGGGGACGGCCAGGCAGGAAACGGGCTCTCCGTCGGGGGGTCCGGCGGCGGGGTCCCCGGCGGGAAACGATGCGGACACGATCTCCTCGTTTTCCATGGCCTGCCGCACGATCTCCCGGTTGATCTTGTCGTGGGGCTCGTGGTTCTGGTCGACCAGAACCGTTTTCCCGTCGCTGACCAGGTGTTTCTGCCGTTCCACGTCCTGAAAGTACACGAAGGCCCGGTCCGCTTCCCCGATCCGGACGGCCTGCTGGACCACGGTTTCATGGAGACTGTCCAGGGAATAGTTACCGATCAGCCCGGCCACCGCTTCCTGCAGGATGAGAAGGCGGTCGATTCTTTTCCGGTTGTCCTCGAAGAGCCGTGTGTTGTGGATGACGATGCTGATCTGGTTGGCGAAGGTGAGAAGGATGTTGATCTCCTCCTCAGAGAACTTCGCCTTTTCCTTCGACCACAGGGAGATGATGCCGATGACTTCCTTTTCGATTTTCAGGGCGGCGTAGAAGGTGGACCCCCGCTTGTAGAAGTGGGTGATCTTCCGGTCCGTGTCGGTGATTCTCGGGTCCTTTTCCGAATCCTCCAGCGCGATGTACCGTCCGCTTTTGACCACACGGGTTTCCAGGCATTCGTGCTTGGTGATGTTCAGATTCAGGGAAAAGGCGCGTTCCGCCTCCTCGGGACTGTAATTCTTGACGACCTTGGTGATGAGGTTTTCCTTCTTTTCATCGAGAAGGCAGATGATCCCCCGCTGGAACCCCATGGTTTCCACGATTTCATCGAGCACCTTCTGGAGAATGTCGTCCACGCTTGACGGCGAGGACAGAAGCGTGCTGATCCGGAAAAAGCCGTCCAGGATGGCTTCGGTGGGATAAAATATGTCGTAACTCATGAAATGTGCATTCTTCCCTTCGCTGTTCCCGCGGCTTCCCCGCCCTCAGATCAGAACGACTTCCTCGCCCCGTTCCTTCAGCCGCTTCATTTCTTCGCTCTTCAGATCCGGCCCCTTCCCGGCCACCAGGGTCTCCAGGACGGGAAGGAAGTTGACCGCCGTGATCACCCGGGGGATGATGACGTAGTCCGCACCCTCGTTGTACATTTCGAGCGCGCTTTTGATGTTTTCCGCCGTCACGACGACCCGCGCGTGCGGGCACAGCCTGCGCATCTGCCGGATGAGCTTCAGGTTGCTCGTTCCCACGAGGATGGAATCGGGGATGGTGGAAACCACGACGCGGGCCCCCTCGATCCTCGCGTGGTGAAGGGTCTCCATGTTGCTGATGTCCCCGTAGTACACCTTCACGCCCAGGGCCTTCAGCTTCTGGTGCACCGTGGGATTGTAATCGACGACGACGATCTTGTCCTTCATGTCCTCTTTCCTGTCCAGGATTTCCCGGACCAGGGAGCTGGCCGTGCGGTAGAAGCCGAGGATCGCGATTTCCTTGTAGGCCTCGGCCGCCGCTTCCTTCGGCGCGTTCTGGATGTCCCGGATGCCCGCCAGCGACAGGGTGCCGCTCAGGGTTTTCTGGAGGCCGTGGCTGAACTGGATCATGTAGGTCGAAATGATGGAGGTGATGACGAAGACGAAGATGATGATGGACAGCGTGTCCGGGCCCACGTGGCCGTACTCGGGCTTGATGCCGATGGCCGTGATGACGAGGGCGAACTCGCTCAGCTGGGACAGGTTGATGGCGGACAGGAGGCTGACGCGGTGTCCGTTCCCGAGGGCGTACAGGACGGGGAAGACCGAGAGAAAACGCGTCGCGATGAGAAAGAGCGCGACGACCAGGCAGACGATCAGGAGCCCCGGGTTGTTCATGGGGTTGGGGATCATCATGCCAAGCCCCACGAAGAAAAGGGTGACGAAGAAATCCCGGATGCTGATGATTTTCGAGATGATGTCGAGGTTGTAGGGAAAGGTGGATATGGAAATGCCCGCGATGAGCGCGCCCATTTCCACGGAAAGCCCGAAAAGATGGGCGATGGCGCACACGAAAAAGCACCAGCCCAGGGATGCGACGAGGACGAGTTCGGGCAGCTTGGCGATCTGGCGGAAGATGATCTTGAGGAGGTACTTGCTGATCAGGAAGCTGATGAGGACCAGGAGCCCCCCCTTGGCGAAGGACAGGAGGATGAGAAGCACCTTGGGATTGGCCAGGTTGGGCTGCACCCCGAGGAGGATGATGGCCCAGAGGTCCTGGAACACGAGGACCCCCAGGGTGATCCTGCCCGCCAGGGTGTCCAGCTCGAACTTGTCATAGAGGAGCTTCACCACGATGGCGGTACTGCTCAGGGAAAGGCAGGCCCCGAGATAAAGCAGGTCGTACGGGCCCCCACGGACGGTGATTCCCAGGAGGGTGTACGTGACCGGCCCGTTCCCCCCCAGGGTCACGCCGAGAAGGAGGAAGAACCCGAGCCCCATGGCGAGACACAGGAGGAACTGGGAAACGCCGGTGACGATGAGCGATTTCCCCGACTCCTTCAGCTTCTTGAGATCCAGTTCGAGGCCGATGATGAAAAGAAGAAGAATGAGCCCGATTTCCGAGATGGTCTGGATGTCCGACTCGCTTCGGATGATGCCCAGGCCGCACTGGGGCCCGATCACCACTCCCGCGAGGACATAGGCGAGAATCAGGGGCTGCCGGATCAGGTTGGCCAGGTAGGCGAACACCGTGGCGGCCAGGATGCTTGCGCTGATGCTGGTGAGAAGGCTCGACCCCTCCTCGCCTCCGCTTGCGAAGACCGTTTCCGGGGAAAAGACATTCAGAAGGACGAAAACTGCGGGGAACAAGGGAAAAAAGCGGCGGATGTGATCGATCATACGTTCTGACTCCTCGTTGCGTCGGCCGGGGCGCCGTTTCCGGAACCGCCCCCTTGCGGAACCTCCTCCTCCCGCCCGCCGGCGGGAGAAAGACGGACCGGCCCGTTCCGACTTTCCCGGATCATAGCGAATTTTTCATGCAGGTACAAGCGCTGCGGGCGAGACGCGAACGGATTTTCGGAGATTCCGTCGATTCCCTCAAGAGGTCCGGTCATAACGGAGAAACTGCATGGTGAACGTGGCCCGGCCCTGGGTCGCCGATCGAAGATCGGTGGAATAGCCGAACATCTGGCGCAGGGGCACCCGGGCGCGGATGTCGCTGATGTTTCCCTTGGGATCGATGCTCTGCACTTCCCCCCGCCGGCTGTTGAGATCGCCGATGACGTCCCCCATGAATTCGGTGGGCGTGATGATGTCGACCGACATGATGGGTTCCAGGAGAATGGGTTCTCCCTGAAGGCAGCCCTCCCGAAGCGCCGTGGCGGCGGCGATGCGGAACCCGACGGCGGAGGATTCGCCTTCCTTGTGGGAGCCTCCCGACATCTCCACGATCATGTCCGTCACGGGATAGCCGGCGACGACGCCGCTTGAAAGGCCGTCCTGGAGGCCCTCCCGGACGGCGGCATGGAATTCGGAGGGAATTTCCGCCGGATCGACGGAATCGACGATCCTCGTCCCTTCTCCCCTGAGGTTCGGCTTCAGGTGGATCCTTACATGGCCGAAATGTTTTTTCTCCCCGAGTTCCTTCTGGAATTTTCCCTCTCCGTCGGCTTCCCTGGTGATCGTTTCCCGATACACCACCCGGGGCTTTCCGACGTTCACGTTCGTGTTGAAATCCCGGGTCAGCCGGTCGATGATGATTTCGAGATGAAGTTCCCCCATCCCGGAAAGGACGGTCTGGGCGGTTTCCTCGTCGTATTTCACCCTGAGCGTCGGGTCCTCGTCGGTGAGCTTTTCCAGTGCCTGAAGGAGCCTTTCCTGGTCCTGCGGCGTTTTGGCCTCGATGGCGCGGCTGATCACCGGTTCGTAGAACTCGATGGGTTCCAGGACGATGGGGTGCTTCTCGTCGCAGATCGTGTCCCCCGTGGAGGCGGTCTTGAGGCCCACCACCCCGACGATGTTTCCGGCCCCGGCCTCGTCGATCCGCTCCCGCTTGTTGGCGTGCATCTTGAGCAGCCGGGCGACCTTCTCCTTTTTCCCCCGGTTCACGTTGTAGAGGTCGTCTCCCGACTTGATCCGACCGGAATAGATTCTGAGGAACGAAACCTTCCTTCCCTCCTCCATCATCATGACCTTGAAGACGAGGGCGGACAGGGGCTCCTTGTCGCTGCTGTGCCGCAGTTCCTTTTCCCGGGTCAGGGGATGGACCCCCTCGACGGGCGGGATTTCCTCGGGAGAGGGGAGAAAGTCCACCACGCCGTCGAGAATCGGCTGAACGCCCTTGTTTCTCAGCGCGGAGCCGCAGAAGACCGGAACGCCCTTCAGGGAAAGGGTGGCCTTCCGGATCGCTGCGACGAGTTCCTGTTCGGAAACGGGTTCCCCTTCCAGGTACTTTTCGGCGATGGTGTCGTCCAGTTCGGCCAGGGCCTCGATCAGGGACTCCCTGCGTTCCGCCGCCTCCTCCTCCATCTCGGGCGGGATGTCCGAGAGCTGGAAGGACGTTCCGAGGGTGGCCGCATCCCAGGTGATGAGCCTGTTGCGGATGAGGTCCACAGAACCCGCGTATTCCCTTTTCACGAAAAAGGGGATCTGTACGATCAGGGGAACGGAGCTGAACCGCTCCTTCATGGTGTCGATGGTGCCGTAGTAGTCGGCGCCGACCCGGTCCATCTTGTTGATGAAGGCGATCTTGGGGACCCGGTACTGGTCCGCCTGGTGCCACACCGTCTCCGACTGGGGTTCGACCCCGCCCACGGCGCAGAAGACGACCACGGCGCCGTCCAGGACCCGGAGGGAGCGGCCGACCTCGATGGTGAAATCCACGTGTCCGGGCGTGTCGATGACGTGGATTTCATGGTTTTTCCACTCGCAGGTCGTCACGGCCGAGGTGATTGTGATCCCCCGTTCCTGTTCCTGCGGCATCCAGTCCATGACGGCCTCGCCGTCGTGGACCTCGCCGATCTTGTAGGATTTTCCGGTGTAGTAGAGGATTCGCTCCGTGACGGTCGTTTTCCCGGCGTCGATGTGGGCGATGATGCCGATGTTCCGGATCCTGGAGAGTTTCACTCTGGAAGCCATGGGTATTGTCTCAGGAGGACGCTCCCCCGGCGAGGAGGTCTTTCTTGGTGCTGAACGGTTGGCGAAGATCGATCTGGCCCTTCAGGGTTTCCCGTTCCTTTCCGTCCACGAGGATCTTCACGCTCTTGATTTCGGGGACGTTTTCCACGAGACTCGCGGCCAGGGAATACACCGTCATCAGTTCGCTGGTGCTTCCTCCGGGATGACGGTCCACCAGGTCCCTGCCGAAATCGACGACCGCCGTTCCTCTCTGGTCGATGCGGACGCCCCGCATCGTGCTCTCGGCGGGCAGGGTCCGGGATGATCCCAGTTTCGGGCCGTCCACCAGAGCCCTGACGATTTCCGTCGCCCGGTCTTCCGCCTTGTCCCTCTTGGGCAGGTACCGCGTTTCCGCCACCAGGAACCTTTCGTTTCCGTCCGCGAAATACAACTGGACCTTCTGCCTCTCCCGCTGTCTCGCCTCATGCCCTTCCTTCGTCACGGGCGGATAAAGGAAATCGAAGAGAGAAACGAAGAAAAAAATGAGAAATCCGATGGATACGGTCAAAAGGAGGGTGAGGAAGAAATATCGTTTGCGCCTCTTTTTCTTCCTCGCCTCCAGTTCCTTTCCTTTTCTTTGTTTTTTCGTGGACATGTTCCCTCGATTACGGATGAAAAATCCCGTCAAACTTATGAGAAAAGACCCGCCCTGTCAAGAGGGCAAGCGGAGACACACAGGAAAAGCGGGGACAATGACGGAAAAACCAGGGACAATGACGGAAAAACCCGGGACACTTCCCGTATTTTTCTGAGAAAAATGCGGGAAGTGTCCCGGGTTTCCGGAGACTCAGTGTCCCGGCTTTTCCTGTTCCTGTTTTTCGTTCAGCGGCCGGGGGAAATCTCGGCGAGTTTCTTTTTCGCCAGGAGACCGTATTCCGTATCCTTGCCGTAGGACTCCGCAATCCCGAGTTCCTCCATGCCCTCCCCCTGCCGTCCCGCTTCGATACAGGCGAGACCGAGCCAGTAATGGGTTTCGGCGATGTACGGCGAAAGCTCGGCGGATTTCCGGAGGGAATCGATGGCCTTTCCGTAATTCCCCCATTTCAGGAAGGAGATGCCCATGTTTTTATGGATCAGGGGCGCGAGGACCGTGTTCGGGTCCCGGCGGAGGGATTCCTCGAAGGCCTGAACGGACCGGCCGTAGTCTCCTTTACGGAAGTAGGCGATCCCGAGATTGTAGAGGGACGTTCCCGGGTTCTTGAAGAGAACGTTCTTGAGGGCCCTGCTGTAAGCGTCGACGGCCCCGTCGTAATCCCCCGATTCGAGGAGAAGGGTTCCCAGGTAATTCCAGGCTTCGGAATAATCGGGGTTGAGACGGACCGCCCTGCGGAAGGAGACCGTCGCCTCCGGCCGCAATCCCTTGCCGTAATAGGCGATGCCCAGATAGTAGGGAACCTCGGGATTCTTGGGGTTCTGCCTGTCCGCCTCCAGGAACTCCTCCAGGGCCTGGGTGTAGGCCTTGGATTTCAGGAACGCGATCCCCATGTCCAGATGGTTCCGGGCCTCCTGTTCCGGGGTGACTTTATGGATCGGCTTCATGGTGCAGGAGAGGAAAACCATGAGCGCCGCCGCGGCTCCGATACGTAGAATCGCATTCCATGGGCTTCTGCGAGATTCAGCCATTTTCCCGATCGTTCCCTCCGTTGACCCACCAGTCGCTCTTGTCCTGAAACCACCATTCCGTCCAGTCGGTTTCGAGAACCGTTTCCGCCATCCGCCTGCCGGGCTCCGTGACGAGCCTTTTCCTGGCGAAGGCGATCCACTCGCCGCTGTACTTGTTCCCCAGGTCTCCCAGTTCCTTGAGCTGAAAGATGAGGGAGAGCTGGTCGGCGTCGTGGGCGAGCCTGGACTCGAGCGTTTTCATTTCCTTGAATTCCGTCAGAAGGTTCCCGATTTCGGCTCCGAAAAACAGGGGGGCCGTGAGTTCGGCCAGGGCCTTCCCCTCGTCGGCGGACATGTACTTCTTGTTGACGTAATTCATGTCCCCGGTCCGCGCTTCCAGAAGGTCGTGAAGCAGGCAGAGTTTCAGGACCTTCCCCTCGTCCGCGAGGGGTTCCGTCTTGCACAGGGTGTACCCGATGAAAATCGTGGACAGGACGTGCTCCGCCACGGATTCGGAGCCCGAACCCAGGAACTGGAATCCCGAACGGGGCGTCTTCCGGAGCATTTCCGTCTCGAAGATGAAGTTGACGAGTGCCTTCACCGAAGATCCTTTTTCAGCGTCTTCATCCGGTTGTCCATGTTCTCCGACAGCTTTTTCAGTTCCAGCAGCAGGGAGGAAATCCCCTCGGGCTTCATGGCGGCGATCCGGTCAAGCCGCTCCTTCCAGTACTGGAGGACGGAAATCTCGCTTTCCCGCAACGCCCTTTCGAGCCGCTTCTGGTACTCCCGGACGAGAGCCGCCGCATCCCCCTTCATCGCCATGGCCGCACCGCCTCTCCCTTTTTTCTCCCTCCAGGAACATGGAGACGGGAATTCCCCGTCGAATGTTGTCCTATATCAGAAATACCCTGGGGGCACAAGAAGTTAAACCGCTTCGGAGCACGGGGGACCGTCCCCGGGCTTCCGCGGTTTCCGCGCTGCCTTTCCATCGCATGCCCGCCCGGAAGCGATATGGTCAGTGCGTTTTGCCCCATATTTACCCTTGACAACTTCGTGCCGCTCAGGTATGGTTCCGCAGAGCTGCGCTGGGGGCGTTTTCTATTTTCACATCTTGCGGTTCTTTGGTTCGATTGCTTCTCGACAGAAAGCAAATCGCGGGTTTCCAGGCATGTGCCAGACCGATGGTTGAGATGTACTTGGAAATACTCGATTTGGGATATCAAATCAAAGGGAGGTAGCAGGTATGTCGTTGAATTTTAATTTCTCCGAAGAGCAAAGGATGCTTGAGGACAGCGTGGTAAAGTGGGCCTATGCTTGGTTGGAACCCCAAATGGAACACATGTATGAGAAGGACGAGATGCCTCCGGATCTCTTCAAGCAGACCGGCGATCTCGGCATCAACGGAATCGTTTTCGAGGAGAAGTACGGCGGGGCCGCCCTCGGCTACGTTGAAACCCTTCTGGCCTATGAATCCATCGCCAGGGTGAGCAACGCCCTGTCCATGACGGTGGGCGCAAGCCAGACCCTCTGCTTCGACAACTTCCGCCGCAACGCTACGGAAGAGCAGAAGCTGGCCGTCCTTCCCAAGTCCTGCACGGGCGAGTGGATCGGCTGCCTCGGCATCACCGAGCCCAACGCCGGTTCGGACGCCATGAGCTTGGCGACCCGCGCCGAAAAGAAGGGCGACAAGTACGTCATCAACGGCAGCAAGATTTTCATCACCAACGGTCCCGTCGCCGACTTCATGGTCTTCTACGCCAAGACGGCGCCCGAGAAAGGTCCCCACGGGATTTCCGCCTTCTTCTTCGAACCCAAGAAAGCGAAAGGCTTCACCTGCGAGAAGATCAAAAAATGGGGTATGCGGACCTCGCCCACGGGTCTCATCACCTTTGAAGACCTCGAGATTCCCGAGAACCAGCTCATCGGCGGGCTGAACAAGGGCGTGGCCGTTCTGACCTCCGGGCTCTGCACCGAGAGAATCACCCTCTCCGGCTGTACCCTCGGCTCCCAGAGACGGTGCCTGGAAGACTCCATCAAATACGCCAAGGAAAGAGTCCAGTTCGGCAAGCCCATCGCCTCCTTCCAGCTCATCCAGGGCAAGCTGGCCGATATGTACTGCTGGTACAAGGCGTCCCGGTGGATGGCTTACAGCGCCGCCGCCTACTGCGACTCGCTGGATCACAAAGCGGGCGGAAAGGGAACGGACCTCGACCGTATGGCCGCCGCGGCCCTCCTCTTCTGCGGCGAAATGGGAACCAAGATCGGCCTCGAAGCCATTCAGATCCACGGCGGGTACGGCTACTGCCAGGAATACGGCGTGACGAGACACTTCCTGGATCAGAAACTCTGGGAAATCGGCGCCGGTACGTCCGAAGTGAGAAGGATGATCATCGCCCGCGAACTCATGCGCGACGATTTCAAGAGCGGTCTGTAATCGGAACCGCCATACCCGGCAATGTCCTTCAGGCCGCCGCTCCCCCAGGGGGCGGCGGCCCTTTTTTTCATCCCGTTACCGGCACTTCCCTGTTTGACATCCATCGAGGGCTCCGATATAAGATCAGCGACTTCGTGGACCGTACGCTCCGTTTGCCGGGATCGGGCGCCTCGCTACGGAGCGTTTTCCGATGCCGTTCGACAAGGCTTTTTTGTTTTTACGAGTTTGCCGATATTTGATAAACTGTTGGACAGTCCAACAGAACGGCGGTGCCGATGGAAGGAGTGCGATGAGAAGGGTTGTCTCCCCGGAAGAGGCTTCCGGCGTTTTGCGGGCGGTTCCCGCTGCGAAGTCTCCCGTTGCCGTCGCGGTCCTGTGCGTTTTCCTCCTGTCGTTCCTGCTTTGCCTTCCCGGACCGGAGAACGCCGCCTCCCGGGAAGGGGAAGACACCGTTCATATCTCCCTCCACAAGATCATTCTCCGGGGCAAAATGGCGGAAGCCTACACCGTCCAGCGAGGGGAATGGATCCTGAAGATCATCCGGGAGGTGTACCGCGTGTCTCCCGGAGAAGAGGATGAAATTCTGAAGGCCGTCCGGTCCATGAATCCCGGGATTTCGAATTTCGACAGGATTTATCCCGGCCAGGAAATCTATCTTCCCGCCCGGGAGGAAACGTCTCCTTCCGTAAAACAGGCCGCCGCGCCCCAGGAGGTCTCCGAACCGAAAAAAGAGCTGACGGGCGGAAAAGAAACGGACAGGGAAGAAATGTTGTCCTGGAAGATCCGCCGGGGTGAAACGGTTTCCGGCGTTCTCGTCCGCCGTTTCGGCGTTTCCGGCAGGGATCTGGAGGCGGGGCTTGTCGAAGTGAAGCGGCTGAATCCCGGTTTTTCCAATCTCGACCGGATCTATCCGGGACAGATTCTCCACTTCCCCGCCGATTGGGCCCGGCGGCGGGACAAGGCGCAACCCCCCGCGGAAACGGGGAAGGCGCCGCGGGCCGTTCCCGAAAAATCGCTGCCCGCGCTCAGGGAAATTCTTCAGCGGGCGGGAGGACATCTCGAGACGGAGGGCGTGTATTATATCCCGGTGATTCCCTCGGGGACGATCCATCTCCCCTGCCGCCGTTTTCCCGTGGTGGAATTTCCGAACGGGAGAAAGATCGTTCTCAATCTTCCGGGAAATATGGAGGAGCCCCTGAAGGAACTTCTCAGGACATCCTGGGAGGGATGCTCCATCTTCGACCCTCCGGCCGGCGGGGGGTTCGCAAACATCCTGAGAGGAATCCTCCGGCTTCCCGGCGGTTATGAGGTCACACACCCGGAGGAACCGGTCGAAATGAAGGGAAACCCGAGGATCCGGGTGCGGATGCATCAGAAGATCGCATGGAAGGCCGGCGGAGACGGCGGCGGATGGTTCGGCATCCGCTACGTTCGGAACAGGGAGGAACTTCTCACGGAGAATCTGAAGCGGGCCCTCCGGGAACGGGGACTCGACCTCGTCGAGATCCTGGAAGGGGAAGAAGGGGCGGAGATCGTCTCGGGCGCCCTTTTCGGAGGCAGGGAGCCGGAACGGCTGGAGGGCGCGGACAACATGGATCTCGCCCTGTCATTCCTCGCCCGTCTCGGATTTTCCGTCCGCCCCGACCGGGAGATGACCTTTTTCCAGTCCGGGGGTGGTGCGGCCGGTCTGTCCATACGGGCGGACCTCTATGCGAAAAAGGGGGAAGCCGTCCTCGCTCTCTTTTCGGAGGAACCCCGGCCGGATTTGAAAAAAGCCATGTCCGAAAAGGGAATCCTCGCCGGAACCCTTCCCGGCGGGAGAACCCGGAAGGCGGCCCTGGAGGGGATTCTTTCCCTCCTGAACCTGCCCGCCCGGTCCGAGAATCTGACGTTCCCCCTCCCGGGGGTCGGAGGGGAGGAAATCGTTCTGTCGGTGATCCGCTTCGACCTGGACGGGGAGACCCTGTGCCTCGTCGAGGGGGACCCGGGGACGGACATGACGGGCTATCTGACCGAAAAACATGGACTCAAGGCGGTTATATTTTGAAAGCGAAGGCCCTGTCTTTGTTGTCGGGAGGCCTGGACAGCATTCTCGCGGTCCGGGTCATCCTGGATCAGGAAATCGAGGTGACCGGAATCAGTTTCGTCACCCCGTTCTTTAACGCCGTCCGCGCGAAACGTGCCGCGGAACTCCTCGGCATTCCTCTTTTGGTCATCGATTTTACGGAAGAGCACCTGGCCATGCTGGCCAGGCCCCGCTACGGGTACGGGAGGAACATGAACCCGTGCATCGACTGTCATGCCCTCATGCTGCGGATGGCGGGACGGAAGATGGAGGAGATGGAATTCGATTTTCTCTTCACCGGGGAGGTCCTCGGCCAGAGGCCCATGTCGCAGACCCGGCAGTCCCTCCACGTCGTGGCCCGCTACTCCGGATTCGAGGATGTGATTCTGAGGCCGCTCAGCGCGAAACTGCTGCCGGAGACGAAACCGGAACGGGAAGGCAGGGTCGATCGCTCCCGGCTCCTCGATATCCAGGGAAGGGGCCGCAAAACGCAGATCGCCATGGCGGAGAGATACGGCATCCGGGACTACGCGACTCCCGCCGGGGGATGCCTCCTCACGGATCCCGTTTTTTCGAAGAGACTGAAGGACCTGTTCGTCCATTCCGGGGGCTTTCCCCTCCGGGATGTGGAACTCCTCAAGACGGGAAGGCATTTCCGTCTGGGCCCCCGCACGAAGCTCGTCGTCGGTAGAAACCAGGGGGAGAACCGTGTGATTCAGGATCTCGCGGGGACGGAGGACACCATGCTCAGGATGCGGTATTTTCCGGGTCCCCTCGTGCTCCTGACGGGAGATGAGGACGAGGAATCCCTGCGGTTTGCCGCGGCGATCTGTGCGCGGTACGGTGACGCCCCGCCGGGGGAAACGGTGGAGGTGGCCCTTCACTCCCGCGGCGCGGTCCGTTATGTTTCGGTCGTTCCCCTGGACCCCCGGGAGGCCGAGGAAAAACTGCTCTAGGCTTTTTCCCGGTGTTCCGGCCTGAGGAGGTCGTCCACGGTCTTCACGGGGTTGAACGTGATGATGGGGACCTCGACGAACAGGGTCGTCCACCGGGCCATTCCCCCGTTCCACAGACCGGGAAGCTCCAGGGCCTTCAGGTCCCTCCCTTCGTGCGATTTCTTCGCGATGATGACCGCCTTCGGATCGGTGAACCGTTCGAGGTCGAATTTCTCCCCCCGGTAATCCCGGATCGCGCATGCCAGATCGACGGGATTGAAATGGGTGGACGATTTCCAGACGGTCTTCTGTTCCTCCGATTCGCCGTCGATCTCGGCCTCCTCGACGATCTGCAGGGACCGGCGTCCGTTCTCCCCGGCGACCCAGAAGGGTCCTCCTCCCGGTTCCCCCTCGTTTTTCACCATGCCGCACACCCGGATCGGACGGTTCAGGGTCTCGAAGAGAATCCCCGCTTTTTCCCTCCCGGGGGCCAAGGGAAATGTCCCGGGCAGATCGAGGAACAATTCCTTTTCGCAGAAACGGGCGATTTCCCCGAGGAGGGCGTCGGACGGTTCCTCCCGTGCCAGGAGGCGGAGGTACCGGAACACCCGTTCCCGGACCCGGAGGAGGCAGCCTCCGAGGATTTTCTTGTATCGGATCGTTTCCCCCTTCAGACGGTCGGGTACGACGTTGTCGATGTTTTTCAGAAAGGCGATGTCGACATCCAGCCGGTTCAGGTTGGCGAGAAGGGCGCCGTGCCCGCCGGGGCGGAAGAGGAGATCCCCTCCGTCGTTCCGGAAAGGCGCGTCGCCGAGGTCCACGGCGATGGTGTTCGTGGCGGGGGCCTGGATGGAGACCGACCAGTCGTACCGGACTCCCAGAAGGGTCTCGTAGGTTTCGGCGACCCCGCCGACGGCCTCCCGGACCTGGGCCTCGTGTTCCCCGGAAACGGTGAAGTGGAGCGCGCACACGTCGTTTCCGTCTCGCACATATCCTGCCGCCTCGACCAGATGCTCCTCCAGCGAGGTCCGGGCGCCGTTCCCGCACGTGTGGAATTTCAGGAGTGCCTTGGGCAGATGGGCGTAGTCGAGGCCCTTTTCCGTCAGGATGTATCCCAGGATTTCCCGGTATTTTCCCTCTTCGACCAGGGCGTCCAGCGGTCGTCCCGCTTTTTTCGTCACCTCGGAAAGGTCTCCGTAAAAGGGGTAGAGGGGAAGTTGCCGCGAAAATTCCTTTCCCGCGCCGGTGCCGTCGAAACCCTCATCCTGGTAGTCCCGGAACCAGTCCCGGAACATCCGGGTCGCCGCCCCCGAGGCGGGGACGAACTTGACGGACCGGAGGTCCCCCTGCCGCGCTTCGAAAAGTTCCTGAAGCTCCCGTTCCTCCGCGCCGGAGAAGACGAGGATGCCGTCCCCCGCCGTGCAGGGCCGGTCCAGCCGCCGGGGGCCCGGAGGGTTCCGGAAGAGGGCCATCTGCTCCCGGATCTTTTCCAGGGGAACGCCCTCCCTTGAAATCCGTTCCCTGTCCCTTGCGGAAAATTCGATGGGGGCCATGGTCCCTCCCTCCTGCAGTGGTCGGATCCGGTTTCACGGCATCGCGGGCGGAGGGAACCGGGGAGATCCCCTTCCCGCCGGCGACGGGCCGACCGTTCGAAGGGGCGGCCATTTCCGGAATGTCCGGGAAATGGTACCACAAGTCGCGCCGTCCGTCGACGGGAAACGGCGCGGCGGGTGTGCTCCCCTCCGGGACCTGTCAAGGACAACTTTTTGGCGGTGAGAAACAATTCTTGACAGGACGGGAAGGATTCCCTTACATTCTTCTTGCCTTACCCGGCGGCGGTCCCGCCGGGCAGGGCGGATCACACATCACCCCGGGGAGGGACCATGGCGAAAATCGACGCTTTTTTCCAGTTGATGCACGAGCAGGGTGCATCGGACCTTCATCTTACCGCGGGTCTCCAGCCGAGTATCCGGATCCGGGGGGAGATCGAACGGATCAAGTATCATCCCCTGGACAGCGACGAGCTTCGGGCCATGCTTTACGAAATCACGGCGGAACACAAGATCAAGCAGTTCGAGGAAACGGGCGATGTCGATTTCGCGTACGAGATCCCGGGCCTTGCCCGGTACCGGGCGAATTTCTTCATGCAGAAGAACGGGGTCGCCGCGGCTTTCCGGGAAATACCCACGAAGATCCAGACGGCGAAGGAACTGGGACTGCCCCAGGTGATCACGAAGCTCGCCACCCTTCCCCGGGGACTGGTCCTCGTGACGGGCCCCACGGGGAGCGGGAAATCGACCACCCTCGCGTCCATCATCGACGAGGCGAACCGGAACCGGAAGGACCACATCATCACCATCGAGGACCCCATCGAATTCGTTCACGAGAGCAAGGGGTGCATCGTGAACCACCGGGAGGTGGGGCTTCACACGAAATCCTTTGCCGCTGCCCTGAGAGGGGCTCTCCGGGAGGACCCGGACATCATCCTGGTCGGTGAAATGCGCGACATGGAAACCATTTCCCTTGCCGTGGAGGCGGCGAACACGGGGCACCTCGTTTTTTCCACCCTTCACACGACGAGCGCCGCCAAGACGGTCGACCGGATCATCGAAGTCTTTCCCCCGGACGAGCAGGGCCAGATCCGGTCCACCCTGGCGGACGGCATCCGGGCGATCATATCCCAGACGCTCCTGAAGCGGATCGACCGCCCGGGACGGATGGCGGCCCTGGAGATCATGATCGCCACGCCGGCGGTCCGGAACCTCATCCGGGAGGCCAAGACGTACCAGCTGCCCTCCATGATCCAGACGGGCAAGAAATACGGCATGCAGCTCCTGGACGACGCCATCATGGAACTCCTGAACCGCGGCGTCATCGGTGCCGACGACGGGTATCTCAAGGCGAACGACAAGGCCCGGTTCCGGCCTTTCCTCAAGTCGCAGCCGACGGACTTCACGGAAGTGTGACGGGAGGGAGGAGAAGATGTTCCGAAAACAGGACATGGATTACATCCTGGATCACATGCTCCGGTTCCGCGACAGGATCTCCGACCTGAACATGACCGTGGGCAAGCCCCTGCAGGTGGAAAGCGACGGGGTCCTCGTGCCCGCGGACCTCGATCCCCCGCTGGGGGACCTGACCCCGTTTCAGACGGAAATGCTCGCCATGGCCCTCCTCAACCGGGACCGTCGCCTCACCGACACCCTTCTCCGGGAGGGCTCCTGCGACCTTTCCTGGGAGATCCCCGGAAAGGCGCGGCTTCGCGTGAACATCTTCTCCCAGAAGGAGAATTTTTCCATCGCCTTGAGAAAACTTGCCGCGGAGGTTCCCACCATCGAGGATCTGGCACTTCCGGGCGCCTTCCTCGAGATGGCGAAGGAGAAAAACGGCCTCATCCTGGTCACCGGCGCCACGGGGTCCGGAAAATCCACATCACTGGCCGCCCTCCTTGAAAAAATCAACGAGGAGCAGTCCGTTCACATCATCACCCTCGAGGATCCCGTCGAGTACCAGCACACCCACAGGAAAGCCACCTTCAACCAGCGGGAGCTGGGGGCGGACTTCGACAGCTTCGCCAACGGGCTCCGGGCGGCCCTCCGCCAGGCGCCGAAGGTCATCCTCCTCGGGGAAATGCGTGACAGGGAATCGGTGGAGATCGGTCTCAGCGCCGCCGAGACGGGGCATCTCGTTCTGTCCACCCTTCACACGGTGGATGCCGGCCAGACGATTCACCGCATCCTCGGGATGTTTTCCACGGAAGAGGAGAACCAGATCCGGGTCCGTCTTGCCGACACGGTCCGCTGGATCGTGTGCCAGCGTCTTCTCCCGAAGGTCGGCGGCGGCCGGGTGGCCGCCTTCGAGATCATGCGGTCGAACATCCGCGTGAGGGACGCCGTCCTCCACGGGGAGGCGGAGGGAAAGACCTTCCGTGACATCATCGAGGCGGGGCGGGCCTTCAACATGATCTCCTTCGACGAATACATCGTCGGGATGTACCGGGACGGCCTCATCCAGGAGGAGACGGCCCTGGCCTACGGGACCACGAAAGGGGTCGTGAGCCGCGGGATCGACACGATCAAGAGTTCCCGGGGCGAGAAGACGACGGGAATCGAGGGGCTCGAACTGGACCGCGGGTACGGAAGGGACAAAAGACGGATCTGAATCCGGAAAGAGGGGAATGAGGCATGCCGTCATACGGGGATGTGCCGTTCGATCTGATCGAAGAGGGGAAGGAAAAGCTCCTCCTTCTGGAGTCTCTGGAGGAAAGGCGGGAGAAGATCCGCGACCTCCTCGCCGGGGAAGGGTACCACGTGCTGGTCCCGGCGGGGGAGGAGGCGGCGCTGGAAAAATTCCGGTTTCAGGAGTGTTCCGTCATCCTGGCCGGGGAGCGTTCCCGTCCGGAGGGTGCCGGGACCCCCTCCGTCCTGGACTACATCCGGCGGATTCCCTCGGGAGAGCGGAGAAGATTCTTCGTCGTTCTCCTCAGCGAAACCCTTCCCACCATGGATTCCATGGCCGCTTTCCGGCAGAGCGTGAACCTCGTGGTGAATTACGAAAACCTGGACCAGCTTCCGGGCATCCTCCGGCGGGCGCAGGTGGCCCACGACGAGCACTATGCCGTTCTGCGGGAATCCCTGAGGCGGGCGGGACGGATCTGAAGGACGGCGGGCGGCCTCTCCGGAAGAGGGAAGGCCGCCCGTGCGGGTGCAAAATTTTTACAAAGCCGTTATTCTATACGAAATCGTAAAAGACCAAATCAACATTTTTTCGAACGGCAAAGGTAAAAGCTCCATAGGCAAGGCGCCCGATCCCATCATACAAGGCGTACTTACGGTGCGCCGCAGGGACGAGGGAAGAAGGGCTTTTTACGAAGCCGTCATTTTTTCGCCGCCAGATAGGCCTTTGCCAGGCTCGTGTTCACGTGGACGACCCCTTTGTTCATGTTCTTCATGGGGTAGTCGTCGCTGATCTCGGGAAGGCGGTCCGCCTCTTCCTGGGTCCGGAGGACGGAACCCGCCGGGACATAGCGGCGGTCGGGCACGGAAACGCCCATGAGGATCGCCCCCGGTTCGATGACGCAGAAATTCCCCACGATAGAGCGGAAAACGAGCGCCTTCATCCCGACGAACGTGTCGTCCCCGATGACGGACGGACCGTGCACCTGGACCTGGTGGGCCAGGGAAACCCTGTTCCCGACGTATACGGCGTACTTTTTCCCGTTCACCTCGAAGAGGTTCTTCTCCACCGCTTTCCCGTCCAGTTCCGTTTCCAGGGCGTGAATGACGACGCCGTCCTGGACGTTTGAATCGTCGCCGATGGAAAGGGGCTGTCCTTCGTCCCCCCGGACGCAGGCCGTCGGGGCGACCATGACGTTTGCGCCGATCCGGACGTTTCCGATGACGGCTGCCAGCGGGTGGATGTAGGCCGTCGGATCAACGGCCGGCTCGGAAATCGTCGCGTTGAAATCGGTCCTTACGTTCTTTTCGATCATTCTCTTCCTGCCCCTCCCTTTTGTTCCTCTGTGTTCATTTCCGGGGAAACGGGTTTGCCGGGGGCCTCCCTTCGCTCCCGTTCCATTTGCACCAGCCGGGGCCAGAGAAGGTCGATCTGCCGTTGCGTCTCCGCCGGGGTCCCTTCGTTGTGGATCACCACGTGGGCGTAACGGAGCTTGTCGTCGATGGGCATCTGGGAATGGAGCCGTTCCAGGGCCTCCCGCCGGCTGATGCCGTTGCGCTTCATGACCCTTCGGACCTGCTCGTCCGGGGGGATGTGGACCAGGAGCACGAGATCCACGTCCTTTACCCACCCCACCTCGATGAGCAGGGGAATGTCGGAAATGACAATGGCGTCCTCACGGTTTTCCCCGATCCCGCGGACCCTGTCCTTCCATGCACGGTACACGGCGGGGTGGACGATCCGGTTCAGCAGTTCCCGCTTCGCCGGGTCCGGGAACACCAGCTCCCCCAGTCTGTCCCGGTCGATGGACCGGTCCCCGGCAAGGATGTCCGTCCCGAAGGAAGCGACGATCTCCTCCCACACCGGTTGCCCCGGTTCCTCCAGTTCGTGGACCAGGACGTCGATGTCCAGATGGACGGCCCCCTTGCCCACGAGAAAACGGGCGACCGTCGATTTTCCGCTTCCGATGCCGCCGGTGAGTCCGATGTTCAGCATGACCCCGCCTTCTATCACAAGGCCCCCGGCGGGGCAACGAAAAAAAAGCGAAAGGCAAGGAGAAAAAAGGGTTTATCTTCCCCGCCGGCGGGAGGGGGATTCCCCCAGGATTTCCCAGGAGCGGGAGAGGGCGATTCTTTTCAGGGCCCGGTCGGGACACACGGCCACCGGTTTTCCCACCGCTTCGAGCAGGGGAAGGTCGTGGATCGAGTCGCCGTAGGCCGTGCATTCGCGAAGGGAGATCCCTTTCTCGGCGCACATCCGGCGGGCGATCCGGAGCTTCTCCGCATGAAAGGGGTGGACGGGGGGCGGGAGGGGACGGAAACGGCCGTCCGATACGGCACAGACCGTCGCCCGGACCGCATCGATGCCCCCGTGACGGGCAACCGGTTCGGCGATCGCCGCCAGGGTTCCCGTGAGGAGGACCGTTTCGTCGCCGTTTTGCCGGTGCCGGGAGATCCGGTCCGTCATTTCCCGCCGCAGGGACGGGAGAAGCTCCTTTCCGACGAATTCGCCGGCCCTTTCGGCCACGTACTCCTCGGAAAGACCGGAAAGATAGGCCTTGTTTTTTTTCCAGACCGATTTCCCGAGGCGGGGCAGGCGGCGCAAGGCAAAAAAGAGGAAGAGGGAAATCTGGGGAATCCCGAGGGCCCCCTTTCTCAGGAGATACAGGAAGAACAGCCGTTCGGAGCTTTCCTTTTCGATCAACGTTCCGTCGAGGTCGATGAAGACGATCGCCATGTCATTGCCGCCGGTTGGACCGGGACCTTCCGATATTGCGGAAGGGTCCGTCGGATTTGATGGCGAACTCGAGGATCACCGGAAGGGCGCGCAGGACGCACAGGAAAACCGTGGCGTACACAAGCAGGACTTTCAGTCCTTCCAGCTCCGGCCGGGTCGCCTCGTACAGGCCGGGGGCGACGAGGGGAAGGGGATAAATGAGCAGCAGGTAGCCGAAGGTGACGGCTTTCGCGATCCCGTAGAGAAGCCGCAGCGTTTTTCCCGAGACGAGGAGTTTCCCGAGTTTCGATTCCACCATGCCGAAGGGCGTCAGACCGCGGGAGGCCCCGTAACTCCGGATGGTGTCCACGAGAAAGCTCCGCGTGATGAAGAGAATGGCGACCCAGACGGGGACCAGGTCGAGGTCGGCGACCACGATCCACAGGACGTTTTCCACGATCCTGTCCGCGGCGATGTCGAAGAGCGCCCCGAAATGGGAGGTTTCGTTCCGAAGGCGGGCGACGAAGCCGTCGAAGGCATCCATGAAAAAGATGACCCCGAGGAGGGGGACGTTCAGGAGCTGCAGAACGGGGGGCGCCTGATAGACGATGATGACGAGAACAAAGAGCAGCAGCAATCGGGACAGGGTGATGAGATTCGCCATGGCATGCCCTGATACGATCCTGGAAAATAGGACAACTGATGGTTAATACATGAATTCCTGCCGTTCCCCGGAAACGGCGAACGGTAGGCCCCCGCCGTCTCTAATATGAAATGATTAGTGATTCCATAGCATTAGGTTCCAACTTTGTCAAGACAAAAGTGACCCGTCCCCCCTCCGGCCGATCCGGGAATCCTGTCCTTTCCGGAGAAATTTCCATTCGGGCTTTCCGCAGGCGGGTCGCGCTTGATTTCTCGGGCGGCTTCGACTATGGAACTCGAAAAAGCCGCGAGGTGATCGCCATGGCGTATGTCTTCCGATCCCCGTCGGGAACGTTTCTCATCGGTCCCGACGAGGAGGACCTGTCCTTGTGCAAGCTTTGCATCGGCGGCCTGTGGCTCCGGTCGTTCGAGACGGAGGAGGCCGCGGCGGCGGCCGTTCGCGACAGGTGCACGGGCTGGCCCGAATGGGACCGGGCGGACAAACCCTGCGGTCCCGACGACCTCTCCGGATGGGAGGAAATCTGACGGCTTCGTGAAAGTTCCCGCGCCGCCCTTTGTCCCCTGACCCCTGCGGCATGCCCTCCGCATGCCCCGGCTCCCGGGACCGGGGCCCGGCCGGCGGGGCCGCGGGAGCCGGAAGCCGCCGCAAATAGGACTTGATCATCCCTCGTTTTCGAGGGTATATACGTGCGAGTGCGGTAAGGAAGGAGGAATCGCCATGTACTGGCAGAAGGAACTGGAAGTGATCCCGAGGGAGGAACTGGAGGCATTGCAGTGGAAGCGGCTGCAGGAGACGCTGGACAGGGCGGGCCGCTCCCCTTATTACGGCTCCTCGCCGGGACGGCCGGGACTTTCCGCGGCGGACCTCCATTCCCTGAAGGATGTGGAGAAACTGCCCTTCACCACGAAGGACGATCTCAGGGAGCACTGGCCCTATGGGTTCATCGCCGTGTCGAAGGACGAACTCGTCCGGATGCACTCGTCTTCCGGAACGACAGGCCGGGCGACGGTGATTTTTCACACGGTGGGGGACATCGCCGAATGGACGAACCTGGTGGCCCGTTCCATGTTCATGACGGGCATGCGGAAGGGGGACGTCTTCCAGAACATGATGACATACGGGCTGTTCACGGGCGGGCTCGGCTTCCACTACGGAGCGGAAAAGCTCGGGGCCCTGGTCATCCCCGCCGGGGCGGGAAACAGCAAAAGACAGATCCAGCTCATGCAGGATTTCGATACCACGGTGATCCACATCATCCCCAGCTATGCCCTTCACCTGTACCTTGTCTTCGAGGAAATGGGCGTGGATCCGAGAAGGGACACGAAACTGAAAATCGCCTTCATCGGTGCCGAGCCGCACTCGGAGAAGACCCGCCTGAAGATCGAGGAGCTTTACGGGATCAAGGCCTTCAATTCCTACGGGCTCTCCGAGATGAACGGCCCGGGGGTCGCCTTCGAGTGTACCTGCCAGAACGGGCTGCACATCTGGGAAGACAACTTTCTCGTCGAAATCATCGACCCCGAGACCCTGCGCCCCGTTCCGGACGGGGAGGAAGGGGAAATGGTCCTGACGACCCTGGTCCGCCGGGGCATGCCGATCATCCGGTACCGGACGAAGGACCTGACCCGGATCATCCCCGGGCCCTGCCCCTGCGGGAGAACCCACAGGAGAATCGAACGGATCAAGGGCCGGACCGACGACATGATGATCATCAAGGGGGTGAACATCTTCCCCATTCAGATCGAGAAGAAGCTCATGGACATCCCCGGTGTGGGAACGAACTTTCTCATCATCCTGGAGCGGGAGGGCTTCAATGACGACATGATCGTCAAGGTGGAGGTTCAGAAAGAGTATTTCACCGGCGATCTGAAAAAGCTGGAGGGGCTCCGCCGGAAGGTCGTCGAGGAGCTGAAGAGCGACATCCTCATCTCGCCGAAGGTGGTCCTGGTCGAGCCGAACAGCCTTCCGAAGACGGAGGGGAAGGCCATCCGGGTCGTGGACAACCGGAAGGACGAGTAAGCGCGGGGAAGGAGGGAACGCGGAAGATGGTTGCCTATCAATTGTCCGTTTTTGCCGAGAACAAGCCGGGACGGCTTGCCAAGGTGACGGGGATCCTCGGAAAGGAGAAGATCAACATCCGGGCCATCACCATCGCTACGTCGGACGTCTTCGGGGTGGTGAACCTCCTTGTCGACGACCCCCAGAGGGCGGTGAAGGCCCTGGAAAAAGAAGGGCTGACGGTGAGCCTCCGCCAGGTCGTGGCGGTCCTCATCGAGGACCGTCCCGGAGGGCTCGACCGGCTCGTCCAGCTTCTGGCGAAGGAGGGGATCAACGTGGAAAACGCTTACGGATTCGTTCTCGAAAGCTGGAAAAGGGCGGTTTTCGTCATCGATGTGGACCAGATGGAGAAAACCCAGCGCGTCCTCGATGCGGCCGGCTTCGAGACCCTGAGCGCGCAGGCATTGTCCAACGCGGAGCCCTTCCACTACATGAAGTACTGACGGCTTCGGAAAAAGTTCCTATGCGGCGTTGCCCTTCTTCCCTCCGTATTTTTTTCCCTTGCCGTTCGAAGAAGTGCTGTCTCGATGTTTGTGCGTCCGACATCTTGTGACGGATTCGGAAGAAAAAACCGGTGAATGAGGAATAGACATGACCCATGAGGATAAGGGACATTACAGGAACAAGCGGCTGTCCGAGGCGGTCCCGCCCCCCGAACTTCTCGAGACCGTGCGAAAGGGTGCCCGGGAGAACCGGCTGTCCTGCGCCGGGGCCTTCCGCATCGCGAAGCGGACGGGATTTCCCCCCGACAGGGTGGGCGCGGCGCTGGACCACGAGGAAATTTCGCTGGGCCGCTGCCAGCTCGGGCTATTCGGCTACGGCAAGGAGAACAAGATCCTCGTCGCGGCGGAAGAAATCGACCCGAAACTGAAGGGAATGATCGGAGACGCCCTGGTGGACGGCCGGCTTCCCTGCGCCGCCGCCTGGGAAATCGCCCGGCGGTGCCGCGTGTCGCGGATGGCCGTGTCCGGCGCCTGCGAGGCGCTGAAGCTCAAGATCAGCCGCTGCCAGCTTGGGGCGTTCTAAGGCCGGCTTTTCCCTTCCTCGTACCTGGCGAGCGTGAAGAGCATGTCCGCCAGGCGGTTCAGGTACCGGTTGATCCTTTCGTTGGGGATCAGCCCCTCGCTTTTCATCCGGGCGGCCCACCGCTCCGCCCTTCTCACGATGGTCCGTCCCACGTCGATCTGGGAGGAAACCACCGTCTGCCCGGGATAGATGAACTCGTTTTTCAGGGGAACCTCTTCCTGAAGGGCGTCGATCCACCGCTCCAGCCGAAGGATGTCCTCATCCCCGACGGTCCGGGCGAGTTTCCCGTACACGCCGGGAAGCGCCGAAAGTTCCGCTCCCACGACGAGGAGATCCTTCTGCACGGACAGAAGAATGTCCTTGATTCTTTCATCGTCCGTCGCCGCCCGGGCAACTCCGAGGGTGGAACTCGCCTCGTCGAGGGTGCCGTAAGTCTCGGGCCTCAAGTCGTACTTCGGGATCCGCTCCCCTCCGAGAAGACTCGTTTCCCCCTGATCTCCCCTGGTGGAAAATTTCATGCCCTTCCCCCTTCCATGCAAGCTTCCAGGATTGTTACAACCCTGTCTTCGTTCTTCCTTGCCTGTTCCAGAATTTCGTCGATGGAAAGCGCCCGGTCTCCGATGCCGTGGGCGTAGTTGTCCACGGAACAGAGCGATGCGAACGGGAGATTCAGCTCGCGGGCGATGACGGCCTCGCTCGCCATGGTCATGCCCACGAGGTCGGCGAACCGGGCCATGAGGGCGATTTCGGCGCGGGTTTCCAGGCGCGGGCCTTTCGTCTGCCAGTAGACGCCCCCGTCGACCGCCTCGATGCCGCAAGCCGCCGCCGCCCGGAGCAGTTTCCTTCTAAGCCCGTCGTCGATGACCGGCGTGACGTGGACGGCCTTTGTCTCGAAGACGGTGGGCCCCCCGGAAAGATCGATGAAATCGTCGGGAACGACGAGTGTGCCCGGTGCGAGACGCCGTTTCAGGGATCCCGTGGAATGAACGGCGATGACCTCTTTCGCTCCCGCCTCGCGGAGGGCGAGCAGATTCGCCTTGTGGTTGATCCGGTGGGGCAGGATGTGTTCCTTCGGGTCGGTGCCGTGCCGGGGAACGAAGGCGATGTCCCGGGAAAGGAACAGGGTGGCTTCCCCGCAGGCCGTGGAGAAGGTCTTCCGGGTCAGGTCCCGGAAAAAGGAGGTCCTCTGGAGAAGAATCGTTCCCGAAAGGATGCCGGTGCGCGTCATGTTCCCCTCCCCCGTGGCTGGGTTCTGTATAGCAAATCCCGGGAAGCCTGTCAAAAAGGGCGGTTCAGGGAACCGTCCCGCGTCCGCCCCGTTCGCCGGAAAAGATCCTTTTTGTTTGACATCGCGCCGTTCGTGCGCATATTGTACCTTAAAAGAGAGGAGGACCGGACCATGTCGAAAGAAAGTCCCCTGGTTCACCCGTCGGATCAGACCTTCGACGATGAGATCCTGAAGTCGGCGACCCCAGCCCTGGTTGATTTCTGGGCGCCCTGGTGCGGACCCTGCCGGGCCATCGGGCCGATCGTGGAGGAACTCGCGGAAACCTACAAAGGTCGCGTGAAAGTGGCGAAGGTCAATGTGGATGAGTGCCCCGGAGTTTCCAGGAAATACGGCGTCCAGAGCATTCCCACGCTGCTCCTGTTCAAGGGGGGGAAACTGGAGGACAGGCTCGTCGGGCTCGTTCCCAAGAATCACCTGGAGGATTTCCTGAAAAAGGTTCTGTAGCGGTGCCTGTCGGGCCGCGTTCGTTCAGTGAGAAAGGTGTACCCATTTTGATGAAACGGAATGTCTTTCGCGGAATCCTTCTCATCCTCCTCCTTGCCGGGATGGGGGGGTGCGGATGGTGGAAGGGGTCTCCCGTACGGGGAGGAACGCCGGAGCGGCTGTATCAGAGCGGCTACCAGAATTATCACGAGGGGGATTACGAGAAAGCCATCGAGGCCTTTCAGCGCCTCCAGGAACAGTACCCTCTCAGCGATCTGGCCCTGAAGGCGGAACTGGGAATCGCCGACTCCCATTACAGCGCGGGGGATTTCGTGGAGGCGGAGATGAGCTATCTGGATTTTGCGAGCCTCCATCCGACCAATGAAAACGTGCCCTACGCCATGTATCAGGGCGGGATGTGTCATTACCGGCAGATGCTCGGCATCGACCGGGACCAGACGGCGACCCACCAGGCCGGGGAAGCCTTCGGGAAGCTGATTTCCCGTTTTCCGGGGAGCCCCTTTTCCGTTATGGCCGAGAAGAGGCTCCGGGAATGCAACGAGCGGCTTGCCGATCACGAGTTCTACGTGGGGTATTTCTATTTCAAGCGGAGCAAGTACAAGGCGGCCCTCGCCCGTTTCGAGACGATCCTGGAAAAGTATCCCGGCACGCACATGAACTTCCGGCTCAATTATCTCATCGAGGAGACGAAGCGCCGCATGGCCTCGGCCGCCGGGAAGGAAGGGACGGGGGAGAAACCGGCCCCGTCCGGGGAGACCGGGACTCCCGCCAGCGGATGAACGTCACCGCCCGGTCCGGATCCGGAGAAGCGCCCTGTCCGTGATCTCGTCGATTTTCCCCGAGGTGTCGAGGGTAATGAGGGACTCCCGGGGAACGCCCTCGATGGGATCGAAAGATTTTTTCTGCGACTCGAGAAGCTCCCACCGCCCGTCGGAGGCGTCCATCCCCGACTGTTTCCTCTTTTCAAGCCTGCGGCGGAGGATTTCATCGGGCGCGACGCAGTAGATCATGAAGAACGGGGCGGAGAGGGAGGTTGCGGCTTCCATGGCCGCCAGGCGGTCCCTGCCGCTCCGGAAAGAGCCGTCCAGGATGACGGACCGTCCCGCCTTCAGGAGGGCCTTCGCCCTCCGGAGCCCTTCTTCGTAAGTCCGCCGGTTCATTTCCTCCCCATAGATTCCCTTTCCGAATTCCTCGTAATGGTGGTCCGTGGGGGAGATTTCGAGCAGCTCCTTCCGCAGGACGTCCATCCGGAGGATCTCCGCCCCGAGAAGGGGCGCCAGGCACCGTGCGACGAGGGATTTCCCCGTGCCCATCCAGCCGCTCATGACGATCAGCGCCGGCCGGTCGAGGCGGATCCCGTAGGAGAAAGCCAGCCGGAAATACCTGCGGGCCTCTTCTTCGATCCCCTTCCGGTCCGCCGGGGCGAGCCCCGGATCGTCGAGACGGAACCCGGTCACCTTCCCCCGGACAAAGGCGAAATAGCACTGGTAGAAGGGAAGGAGAACGGGAAGCTCCCCGTCCCCCGATTCCCGGAGATAGGCGTCGACAAACACCCTGCCGAATCCGCCGTACCCGTGGAAGTCCAGGTCCATGGCAAGAAAGGCCACCTCGGCGGCCGTGTCGAGGTAGCGGAAGCGCTTGTTGAACTCGATGCAGTCGAAGATGACGATTCCGTTGGTGAGACAGATGTGCTGGAGATGGAGGTCCCCGTGACATTCCCGGATCCGGTGCTCCCGGACCCGTTTCCGGAAGAGGGGCTCCCGGGCCTCGAGAAAACCGAGGGCCCACGCGCGAAGGAAGTCGTACTCCCTTCGGAGGATGGTGATTCCCACGTACGGTTCCGTCTGCTCGAAGTTCTCCTCGTGATTTCTCCGGACCGTCTCGAATCCCCCGATTTCATCGATTTCCCCGCCCGTCGACGCCTCTCCGTGGAAGCGGCGGATTTTGGCGGCGATCCTTTCCATGACCGCGGGTTCCACCTCTTTTTTCGAGAGGAGCGATCCCAGCATCCGGTCCTCTGGAATCCGTTTCATCAACACGGCGTATTCCACGACGTTGCCCCGGCCTTCCCAGTTCAAGTCCCCGTTCCCGTCCTCGTGGATGGGCAGGACGCCCAGGTAGACGTCTTCCGCCAGGCGCCTGTTCAGCCGCAGTTCCTCCCGGCAGTAGAATTCCCGTTTTTCCAGGGTCGTGAAGTCCAGAAAGCCGAAGTTCACCGGTTTCTTGATCTTGAAAACCCGGTCACCGGCGATGAAGACGTGGGAAATGTGGGTCTCCACGGTGTGGACGGACTGCGGCCCGTGGGGATAGCGGGAGGGGTCGGACAGGAACGCGATCAGTTTGCCAGATGTCATCGGGAAAAAGACTCCTTGATTCATGGATTCGAGGGATCGACGGCGCCCACGCAGGAACGTCCCGATCCCCCCGATTTTTCGTTGTCGAACAGGGCGGCGGCCGCGACCGGTTTCGAGGAGAGGATTTCGATGCTTCCGTCGGTCGCCTCGGCGGTTCCCAGGAGGGTGGCCGCGGGGTAGACCAGGCTCCCCTTCGCCGGGATGGACGAATAAATCTTTGTGGCCGTGGCCGTGCCCTGCCCGTTCACATAGGTGAGGGTGACCGTCGCCGGGCCGTCGTTGGGGTTGCAGATGAAGAGGGTCGTGTCCCAGACGTCGTCCTGGGCCGCGTGGGGAATCCGGAGCTTCTCGGAGGAAAGCCTGGTGACGGGAACGTCGAACATGACCGCGGAGAGGTTCGAATTCCCTACGAAGGAAATGCCCGAGACGAGCCCGTTTGCCTCGATCCGGATCCAGCCCTCCCGGAGGGTGCCCGTTCCGAGGACCTGGGAAATCTGGCCTTTTTTCGGGATCGTTTCCTCCCGTTCCAGGAGAAGGTTTCCCGATGCGCCGTAAACGAGGATCCTGACGTTGACGGCCGCGGTGGTGCTCGGGTTCCAGAGGGCCACGCCCGTCCACTGGTTCGCCAGGCCGGAATAGTAGGGAATGAACCGGGAATAGGAATAGGAAACGGAGGCGGCGGGTTCCCCGAGATGGACGAGGCCGCTTCCGAAGACGTTGTCTTTTCCGGAGACCCCCTGGTCGATGGCCCGGGAGTCGAGGAGGTTCCTGACCTCCGTCAACGTCCACGAGGGATAGGCCTCCATGACGAGGGCCGCGGCGCCGGCCACGTGGGGACAGGCGGCGGAGGTCCCTCCGAAGTCCCCCGAACCGTAGGATGCGGTGCTCACGTAGTCCGGTCCCACGAGGTCGGGCTTGATCCGTCCGTCCACGGTCGGCCCCTGGGAACTGAAGACTTCGATCGTTCCGGGATTGTTCCACGGAACGGCGCCCACGGTGACCGCGTTGGCGCTGTCGGCGGGGAGGTCGAGGCTGGTCGCGGCGACGGAGTACTCCAACTCGTTCTGGGTGAGGAAGTTGACCTGGAGGGTTTTCGCCGCGCCGTCGACCTTCCGGATCCGGAAGCCGTACAGGACGCCGCGGGTGGGTGTGAAGGCGATGAATTCCGCGGGATTGTCGTTCCCGTTCTGGATGTCCATGCTGGAGGCGACGGGGGACGTCAGATCGCCGACCCGGTAGATGAAGAGGTCGTAATCGTTTTCCGAAGCCCCCCAGGTGTCGTTCCAGTTCATCGCCACATAGACGTCGTCGGTTCCGTAGAGGGTGAACCCGTTGATCTCCGTGTTTCCCTGGAAGTTCAGCCATCCGTCCCCGTCGGGGTCGGAGAAAAGCCCGCCCCAGTGAGCGAGGGCCTGGTTCCCGGCGGAATTGACCCACAGGATGCCGTTTGCGGCCGCGGTGTCCACCACCTCGTCGATGACCCCCGTTCCGTCGAGGCCGCCGCCATCGATGCTCCATCCGACGGAATGGCTGATGACCCGGACGCCCTGGGCGATGCACCAGGTGACGGCGTTTCCCAGTTCCACTTCCGTTCTCGGCTGGGTGAAGTACAAAGAGGCGTTCGGGGCGATGTCATGGACCAGTTCGGCGCAGGCCGCCCCGTGGACGGTGCCCGAGATATCCGATGACGATCCGTAGAATTTCGTCGTCACCGACGAGGGAAGTTCCGAGCCCAGGAGGGAGAGGTAATTCTTGAAACCCACGTCCACCACGGCGACTTTCACGCCCCTTCCGGAATACCCGGCATCCTGCCAGACGTCGGCGCCGATGAGGGAGCGTCCTTCGCTGACGACGGTTCCCGAATCGGACGGTTCATTCACCGGGTCCGCTGCCGCCGGGGACTTGTCCGGGACGGGAGCGCCGCGCGGGGTGTCGGATTTCCCGGGAGGCGCTTCACCGATGGCCCTGGGCCGAAGGGGTGCCCGGATGATGCGGATTCCCTCCAGGTCGGCCATGGATTCCAGGCTCTCCACGGGAATCCAGGCCTGGATCAGGTTTTTGTAGACGAGTTCCACCCGGCCTCCCCGTGCTTCGATCTCTCCTGTCAGTTCGGCCGTTTCCGCCCCCGGGTCGTCGCCGCCGCCGTTTTCTCCGGCCACCACGACCGTCCAGACCCGTCCGTCCTCCAGCCGGAGATCGGTGCCGGCGGGGGTCCTCCATGCGGTCCTTTCCTGCTCCGGTTTCCCGCTTTCGATCAGCCGGTTCAGGGAACGGGACAGTTTCGGGTGTCCGACGCCTGAATCTTTTCCCGGGGCTGCCGCCTCTTCCCCCGGCGATGCGGCGAAAGTAGGGGCATGGAACGGCGGGCAAAGGCCCCAAAGGAACAGAACCGGGAGAAGGAAAGGGAGGATGCCCTTCCGGTGCGTTCGGATCATGGTTCGTTCTCTCCTTCGCTTCCGCCCGTTCCCTTCCCGAAGAACAGGGGGTAATGCTTCCGGTACGTGTCCATAATGACGTCGTATGGTAGATCGGAATAAGTTCCGCGATCCTTTACATACTCCATGTACTTTTTCCCCTCCCCGTCGAAGGCATGGAAAACGGCGTCGTTTCTTCCGTCGAAATCGAGAGGGGGGACGCCTGCTTTCCTGCACAGGCCGATGTTGAAGGTGGGGGTCGCCTTGACCCACCGGCCGTCGAGAAGGAGTTCCGTGTAACCGTGAAAGATGAAGAGGTCGGAGCCCATTTTTTTCCTGAGCTTTTCCGTGGTCAGGTGGTTTTTTACATCGGCGAACCTGAGGCGGCTCGGGATCCCGATCGCCCTGGCCGCCGCCGCGAGAAGGACCGCCTTGGGGACGCAGAACCCCCAGCCCCTCTTCAGGACGGCGCTGGCCCGGAATTCCTCGGGGCGAAAGGCGATCTGAAAGGGATCGTAACGGATGCCGTCGCGGACGGCGTAGTAGAGACCCACCGCCCGTTCCGGCGCGGCGTTCCCGGGGGGAGCGGCCGCCCGGGCGAAATCCGCCACATCCGGCGAATCGCTGTCGAGATAGAAGGTCGGATCGAGATACAGGCGGGATCCCCCCGCCGCCGGATCGGCTTCCTTTTCCATCATGGCTCCTCCTTTTTTCCCCCGTTTCCCGGATGTTTCCCCACGGCCGGGTGTTTTTTCCCCCCGCCGGTCCTCTCCCCCGCCGCGAGGTACTCCAGGAGGATGCAGCTGCTTTCCTCCCGGAGTTCGCAGGCCCTCCGGAGATCGCGCAGGGCTTCCTCCAGGTTTCCCTTCCGCAGGTAGCACTGGCCCCGTCCGTTGTAGCACCGGCCGTCGACGGGACAGATCCCGATGGCCCTGGACAGGCTCTCGATGGCGCCGTCGTAATCGGCTTTCATGAAACAGGCCATTCCCAGGGCGTACAGGGCCCGCCGGTCCGCCGGCCGGAGACGGACGGCAGCAGCGAAGTCCCTTGCGGCGAGATCGTGCCGGCGGTTCCACTTTCGATGGATATCGCCCCGCCACAGGTAGAGATCGGCGTTGCCGGGTTCGCAGGCGATGGCCCGTGTGTAGTCGGCGAGGGCCTTTTCGTAATCCCCGAGACCCTCGAAGGCCCGGGCCCTCTGGCGGCAGGCCCCTTCGTCCCCGTTTTCCCGGTCGATCACCGCCGAGAAATCGGCGACGGCCTCTCCGAAGGCCCCCTTTTCGAGAAAGGCGAGCCCCCGGTTGAAACGGGCCGACAGCAGGTTGGGGTCCGCCGGGTCCCGGAGGGTTTCGATGATCCGGGTGTAGCAGGAAACGGCCTCGTCATAACGGCCGTCCCCGTACAGGGCGTTCCCTTTTTCCAGGATGTCCCTCACGGGAAACGAGGACCCACACCCCGTCAGGACGAGGAAAAGAAGACAGGGGATCGTGACGCGAAGAATCTTGACGGCTTCGTAAAAAGCCCATATGCTGCGTTGCCCTTCTTCCCTCCTCACTGCGACATACCATAAGTACGTCTCATTCGTCGGGATTCGGGCGCCTTGCCTATGGAGCTTTTTCCTTTGCCGTTCGAAAAAGTGTTGAATCGGCCTTTTTACGACTTCATCAATCTTCATCGGGGCCGCCGTTTCCACGCAGAAACATCCGCCAACCTCGTAAAAGCCGGAGCGACGCTTTTTCTGAGGTCTTCAAATCTTGACGGCTTCGAAAAGCCCATATGCTGCGTTTCCCTTCTTCCCTCGTCCCTGCGGCGTACCATCAGTACGCCTCGGTCCTCGGGATTCGGGCGCCTTGCCTATGGAGCTTTTTCCTTTGCCGTTCGAAAAAGTGTTGAATTGACCTTTTTACGACTTCATCAAATCTTGTCATTCTCTAGCAGAACTCGATTCCGATTGCAATTTCGCAAGGCTGCATAAGGCTCTTCGCACTGCGAAAACGCCTATTCACGGAAAAGTGGCCCGGCCGGGAACCGCCCTGGTAAACAAACAAATGATTTCATTATATTGCATTTTCGGCGGGGATGGCACGATCCGTGCTCTGCTGATTTGTGGAAGGATGCCTGCGAAAGGAGACGGGAGCAATGACTGCAAAGGAAAGAGAAACGCGTTCCGCCGCGACGCAGTGGGACACCCTCCCGGGGAACGGCGAGAGGGAAAAATGGAAAGAGATCCTCGAGGACTTTTTCGAGATCCAGGAGGCGCCCCTCAGGGAGTCGTCCCCCCTGGGGCTCGACAGCGAGGATCCGGGCCTTTATTACGATCTCATGGGGTGGTTTTCCCTGGAACCGGGATTTTCCGTGGGCTTCACGCTTCCGGGATTCGAAAGGGTTTTCGCGCCCGTTTCGGCGAAGCCCGTTTTGCCGGACCGTTCCTTCGTTCCTTATTTCTGGGAATGGGGAAGCCTCCGGTACGACATTCCCGGCGGCGCCGCCTGAGGGATTCCGGCGTTTTCGCCCGCGGAGGCGCTACGGCGTGAAGGTCCGCGGCGCGGGACGGACGGGGTCTAGGGGGTCCACAGGTACAGAAGCTGTATCCCCGTCGATAAGCGTTTTCCCATGGCAAGGAGGGAACCGCCGTCCCAGGACGGCGTCAGGGCGGAGGAATAGATCGTCCCCCTGTAGCTCCCCGGGCGTCCGTAGGTGACGATGCTGGCTTCCTTCAGACCGATCCGGGACTTGAGGGCGCCGATCCCGTCGCCGAGGTATCCGATGCGGTCCACCAGCCCTTCTTTCAGGGCCTGATCGGCGGTGAAAATCCGGCCGTCCATGATCCGGGGGAGGTCCTTCTCCTTCAGGGAGGGCCGGCCCTCCAGGATGACCCGGGCGAACCGCTGGTGAAGGGACGCCACGATGTCCCCCATGATCTTCCTTTCTTCGGCCGTGCTGGGCCGGAAGGGAGACCCCATATCCTTCAGATCGCCCGACTTGTAGGTTTCCTCCTCGATCCCGATCTTTTCGAGCAGTCCCCTGGCATTGATCTTCATGGCGATCACCGCGAAACTGCCGGTGATCGTCGTCGGGTGGGCGACGATCTCGTCCGCCGCCGAGGCCACGTAATAGGCCCCCGATGTGGCGGTGTCCATGAGACAGGCCACGACAGGAACCCGCCTTTTCTTTTTCCAATCCAGGATTTCGTGACGGAGGATGTCGCTTGACGTGATAGTCCCGCCGGGGGAGTTCACCCGGAGGAGGAGCCCCCGGATGTTCCCGTCCTGCGCCGCCTTGTCCAGGGATTCCCTGACGGTTTCCAGAAGCGATGGGGAATCCTGGAAGATGCCCCCCGTGATTTTCTCATCGGAGATGAAACCGGAAAGATCGAGGAGCAGGATCTTTTCCGCGCCCGTTCCCTCCAGCACCGTTTCCTCGAGGCCCGTCGTTTCCGGGAAAAGGGGGATCTGAACGAAGGTGCAGCCGGGAACGAGGACTGCGGCCGCCAGGAGGAGGACGATGCAGGCTTTTTTCATGGGGTTCCGGTCCTTGTGCGATCTTTGCGGAAAGACTATCACAGACGGCCCGGAAAGGGAAGGAGGAGGGGAAAAGGCTTGCCTGGATCGGAGGATCGGTGATAAAAGAATGTCCAATTACCTGAAAGTCAATATTGATCGATCATGGCGAAGGATTTTTATGAAACCCTCGGCGTTCCCAGGGACGCGACCACCGAGGCCATCAAGAAGGCTTACCGCAAGCTTGCCCGGAAATGGCATCCCGACGTGAACCCGGGAAACCGGGAGGCGGAACGGCGGTTCAAGGAAATCTCCAGCGCCTATGAGGCCCTGGGAAGCGATGAGAAGCGGAAGCTCTACGACGAGTTCGGCGCGGAGGGCCTCCAGGCGGGTTTCGATCCGGGGAAGGCGAGACAGTACCGGGAGTGGCAGTCCTCCTGGCAGAGGGAGCGGGAAGGGCGGCCGGAGGAGTCCTTCGGACGCCACGAGAATTATGAGGACCTCTTCGGCGATCTTTTCGGTTTTGCCGGAGGGGGGGGGGACCGCGCCTTCCGGGACGGGCGGAAATCGAAGGGGCGGGACCTGGAGCACGAGATGGCCGTCGATTTCCTCGCGGCGTTGAGAGGCGTGGAGACGGAACTGGTCATGGAAAAGACGACCCCCTGTCCCCGTTGCCGGGGATCGGGTACGGAGCCGGGGACGAAACTCATCCCCTGTCCGGCCTGCAAGGGTTCCGGACGGATGGATGTCGCAGAGGGGCCGCTCCGTTTCACCCAGGTCTGCCCGCAGTGCGGCGGCCACGGCCGCGTGGGAACCCCCTGCGGGGAATGCAACGGTGCCGGCCAGGTCCCCGGAAGGGAACGAATCCGGGTGAAGATCCCCCCGGGTGTCCAGGACGGCGCGCGGATCCGGGTGGCGGGAAAAGGAGAACCGGGAAGGAACGGCGGCAGTCCGGGGAACCTCTATTTGAGAATCCGGGTGAGTCCCCACCCGCTTCTGACCCGGAAGGGGGACGATCTGTATCTGGACGTGCCCGTCACGGTCCTCGAGGCCCTCGGGGGAGGGCAGGCACGGGTCCCCACGGTGGACGGGGAAGTGAACGTGAAGATCCCCCCGGGAAGCCAGAACGGCCAGGTCCTGAGGCTGAAGGGCAGGGGAGCGGTGAACATGAAAACGAAGAAACGGGGGGATTTCATGGTCCGGCTTTCCGTCGTGGTTCCCTCCTCCCGGGAGGAGGAAGCGGTGGAGGCCGCCCGGAAGCTGGACTCCTTTTACCGGGAGGATGTCCGGAAGGGGATCAGGTTGTAACCCATGGGAAAGGAATACTGGACCACGGAGGAAGTGATCCGTATTTTCGAACTGGACGAGCAGTTCCTTCTCAACCTGGAGGAAGAGGAGATCGTCTGCTGCTTCAGGGAGGAATCCGCCGGAAAGAAATACTATTCCCACGGGGAGCTGGAGAAATTGCGGCTCGTCAAGGTGCTCGTGGAGGAACTGGGGGTGAACCTCCCCGGCGTCGACATCATCCTTCGAATGCGGCGGGACATGTTTTCCATGCGGAGGCAGTTCGACGCCATCCTGGAAGATCTGGCCCGTAAGATCCGGGCCGAACTGGAGAGGAAGGAATAAGCCGGGCGGATGCCGGTCCCTTCAGCGTTCCTCCTCCTCGGGCGGCAGGCCTTTCCCCCCGAAATAGACCCTGTTCTTTCCTTTTTTCTTCGCCCGGTACATGCTTTCGTCGGTCCGTTTCAGAAACACGGAAAGCTCCTCGTCCGGATCGTATTCGGCGACGCCGATGCTGACGGTCTTCCGGACAGGCGTGATGGACCAGGTCGAAAAGGATTCGTTGGCGAATTCGCTGCGGATTCTCTCGGCGAGCGCCATGGCCGCCTCGCCCGACGTCTCCGGGAGAACGGCCGTAAATTCCTCCCCCCCGTACCGGTAGGCCGAGTCGGTCTTCCGGAGGCTCCTCCGGATGACGTGGCCGAGGCGGATCAGCACCTTGTCCCCCTCCAGATGGCCGAAGGTGTCGTTGTATTTTTTGAAGTCGTCGATGTCCAGGAGCAGGAGGGACAGCGGGTGCCTGTAGCGGTTCGCCCGGTTGATCTCCGACTTGAGCTGGCTGTAGAAGTGCCTGGAGTTGTACAGTTTCGTCAGGCCGTCGGTGATGCTGAGTTCCATGTACTTCTTTTCGCTTTCCTTCAGGGCCTCCTCGGCGAGCTTCCGCGCCGTGATGTCCTCCAGGGTCTCGATGGCCCCGAAAAGGACCCCCTTCGAATCCCTCAGCGCCGCCGCGGTGAACCGGAGCCATTTCCCGCCGCCTCCCAGGGCGGGGAAGAAATCAGTGGCCTCGTAGGCGTCGTCGATCAGCTTCGATTTGAGATACTTCCCCACGTACCACCGGGGGATCTCGTCGAGAAGGCCGTCCACCAGCAGGTCGGCCATGCACGGACGGGCCTTGTCGTAAAAAGCCTTCCAGTGGTTTTTCGTTCCGATGATTTTTTCCGCGCGGATCTCGCTCAGTTCCTCCAGGGCCCGGTTCCAGTAGATGACCTCGTGGCTCCTCCCGATCACGAACGTCGGGATGGGGGACCCCTCGAGGACCGATTTCAGGCGCTGCTCGCTTTCCTTCAGCGCCTCCTCCGCCTGGACCGTTTCGGTGATGTCCTGGAGGGTTTCCATGGACCCGAAGAACCGTCCCTGGGAATCCCGGAGGACCGCGGCGGTGATGCGGAGCCATTTCCCGCCGTTCCCGAGATCGGGAAAAAAGGAAATGGCGTCGTGGGCCTCGTCGAGGAGCTTCGATTCCTGATACCTGTCCCCGTACCAGCGGGGGATCTCATCCAGCCTGCCGTCGGCGAGGAGGTCGGCCATGCAGGGCCGCCGTTCCTTGTAGAACGCCTTCCAGTGGTCGCCCGTGCCGATGATGACGTCCCCCTTGACGCCGGTCAGCTCTTCCAGCGCGCGGTTCCAGTAGAGAATCCGATGGGACCCGTCGATGAGAAACGCCGGGGTGGGGGAGCCTTCGAGGATCGTCTTCAGGCGTTTCTCGCTTTCCCGAAGCGCCATTTCGGCGAGTTTTCCCTCCGTGATGTCCTCCAGGGTCTCGAGAGCGCCGATGAGGTTCCCCTCGACGTCCCGGAGGGCCGTTGCGGTGAACCGGAGCCATTTGCCCGACGAGCCGAGGGCGGGGAAGAAATCCGTTGCCTCGAAGGCCTCCTCGATGAGGTTCGATTTCTTGTATTTGTCGCTGTACCACCGGGAGATCTCATCCTGCAGGCCGTCGGCGATGAGGTCGGCCATGCAGGGCCTTTCCCTGCTGTAAAAGGCCCTCCAGTGCTCCCGCGTTCCGATGATCCGGTCCGCCGGGAGCCCGCTCAGCTCCTGAAGGGCCCGGTTCCAGTAAAGGACCCGGTGGTCACGGCCGATGACGAAGGTGGGGATGGAAAAGCCTTCCAGGATGGTCCGAAGCACCATTCTCCCTTCCGCCGACAGGTCCTGAAGGCCTTCGATTCCCTCCTTTGCCGCCCTTGTCTTGCCTTTTCCGGTCGCCGGTCTCATGGTCCGCCTCTCCGCTTCCAGAATAAGACGAAACCTCCCGAAGGGTCAACCAAATTGTCCCCGGGAATCCGGGCCGGGGGGCGCCGGCCGTCCGATTTGACAAACCGTCCGACTTCCTCCATATAGGGTGAAAATCGCTCCGGAAGGGGTAACGGTTTGACCTATGGCTGAAGGAAGACGTCCCTGGATCGGGATATGGATGCGGCGGACGGGACAGGCACTGTGGAACCTCTGCCTTCTGGCCGTCGGGGCCGTGTTCTGCGCCGTCGCGGTGAACGGCATTCTCGTTCCCCGGGGATTCGTGAGCGGCGGCCTTACGGGCCTGTCCCTGGTGGTCAAATATCTCCTGCCCGCCTGGCCCCTGGGCGGCATCTATCTGGTGCTGAACGTCCCCCTGTTCCTCGTGGGCTGGCGGTTCGTGGGAGGGCGCTTCTTTCTCTACAGCATCGCGGGCATGGTCTTCTTCTCCGCGGCCCTGCAGTGGGTTCACATGGATTTCGCCGTGGAGGACAGGATCCTGAGCGCGCTTCTGGCCGGGATCCTTACCGGGATCGGAACGGGGATCACGCTTCGTTCGGCGGGCTCCGGGGGAGGGACGGACATCCTGGCGGTCATGCTCCTGAAGCACTTTTCGGTCCGTCTCGGAACGACCGTCCTCGTGTTCAACAGCGTCGTTCTCGCACTGACGGCCCTTCTGTTCTCCCTCCAGGGGGCCCTGTACACCCTGGTGTTCCTGTACGTCGCTTCCAAGGTCCTCAACATCGTCGTCACCGGGCTGAGCCAGCGGAAAGCGGTGTGGATCGTTTCCCGGGCGTGGGAGGAGATCAACCGGAAGATCCTGGAGGAACTGAACCGGGGGGTGACGATCATCGAGGGACGGGGAGGATTCACGGGACAGAAGGGGTGCATTCTCTACACGGTCATCACGTTCCAGGAACTGGCGCGGGTGAAGACCATCATCCGCCGTCTCGACCCGCAGGCCTTCGTCGTCGTTTCGGAAACCCTGGAGGTGATGGGCCACCGCATCGGGAACCAGCCCCACTGGTGACGAAGGCCGGCCCCGGCACGAAAAAAAGCGGCGCGGCCCGTCAGGGCCGGCGCCGCCTTCGCGTTGGTTGAATCCGCTCAGCCTGAGCGGAGGATCAGCTGCAGCCTCACCCGCTGCCGGCGCCGGAACCGGAGCCGTCCTGGCTGGTGGACGGGGGATAGATCTCAACGCTCTTTTCCCCGATCATCTTGATGACCGTCGCCTTTTTGTCGGAATACCAGTATCCGATCAGGGTTCCGTCCGGTTCGAGAATTTCCGATCCCGCCGGGAATTCTCTCATGTCGCGGGCGCCGTCCCTGAGTCCCCGCACGGATCGCTCCAGCACCTCCTTGTCGGCGGGCATTTCCTTCCACAGGGAGGAACGGAGCGTGTACTCTTTCCGGATGCCGATGATCCCCCTGGGCCTGTCCTCCGCGCCGGATGTGTAGTACCGGTATCCGTCCACGATCTGATACGTCTCGAACAAGGCCGTTGCCTTGCTGCTCGGGGACAGGCTTCCGTATTGGTTCAGGAACGCCTGCAGCGCCTGGGCGCCGGCAAGCGTAAGCACCGCAGCCAGTATGAGTGTCCTGAATGTTCTCATTCCTCTCGCTCCTCCATGGCGTGTTTCTTCCGGGTCCGTGGAAAGGGAGGTCCCTCCTTTCAGAGATCCCCGAACGGTTCACCCCGGCTTCGCGGACCGGGGCACGGGAAATTCCGGCGGATCGGAAGTTTCCCTAAAATAAGGTTTCAATCGATTTTTGTCAAATAAAACGGAAAATACGCGGCTCGCCGGGGCATGGGGGAAGGATTCCCCGCCGGATGGTTTCGGAGAAGAGGAAAATAGTTGACAGCAGATATTTTATGTGCCAAATATTTACTACCAAAATCATGAGAGGACCCATGACCGCCAGGGATGACCGTCTCATCTTTCTCGTCTTCACGGCCCAACAGCAGTTGCGGAACTATCTGAAGAAGAGGCTTGCCGGCGAGGGGGTGCGCATCACCGCCGCGCAGGCGGCCATTCTTTTCCTTCTCGGGGGCAGCAACGGGCAGACCATGTCCGAACTGAGCCAGGCGCTTGTCGTCGACAACTCCACCCTCACGGGGATGATCGACCGGCTGGAAAGGATGGGTTTCGCCACCCGGGCGGCCCATCCCGGGGACCGCAGGGCGTATCGCATCGAGGTTTCCCCGGAAGGGCTCGCGGAAGCGCGGAAGGCGAAAAAGGTGCTCCAGGAAGTGAACGAGGAGATCCGGCGGGATTTCCCCCCGGAAGTTGTGGAGAATTTCAAGAGGGTGCTGCGCGCTTTCTTTCACAAATTTCACTAGTCTCGGGGAGGTGCGGCGGGATATGGAACGGGAGCCGGCGGAAGGGATCGTTCGGGACACCGGACGTTTTGCTGCGGAGCGGATCGCCTCGATGCGGAATCTGGGAAAGATGGACCATTTCCCTTCCGATCTGTGGCGGGAGATGGGAGACGGGGGAATCCTGGGAATCGGCATCCCCCCGGCGTACGGGGGCTCCGGCGCGGATCCCCTGACGATACTCCTCGCCGGGGAGGCGATGGTGCGCCAGGGGCACAGTCCGGGCATCGCCCTGTCATGGCTCATCCACCAGATCATGGGACATTTCTTCCTTGGCCGTTTCGGGAGCCCGGAACAGAAGGAGACCTTCCTTCCCGGCATGGCGAGGGGCCGGAGAACGGGGGCGCTCGCGATCTCCGAGGCCGAAGCCGGGGCCCGGCCGAAGGAAATGAAGACCTCCGCGACGAAGGAAGGGAAGAACTACCTCCTGAACGGGGAGAAAACCTTCCTCACGAACGGCCCTTTTGCCGATTTCTTTGTCGTTTTCGCCGTCACCGGCGCGGACGACGGCAGGCGGAAGTTCACCGCCTTCCTCGTCCCCGAGCACACCCGGGGGCTGACGAAGACGGCCGGTTATTTCTTTCCCTTTCTCCAGCCGTGCCCCCACGGGGGAATCCGTCTCGAGAACTGCGGGCGGGACCGGTCGTCCATCCTCGGCGGGGAGGACACGGCCTGGGAAACCCTGTCCGTTCCCTTCAGAACGTGGGAGGATGTTTTTCTCACGGGTCTGATTTCCGGGGGAATCGGCCGCATGCTGGAGATCCTCCTTTCGATTCTGAGAAAGAAGGCGCCGGGGCCCCGCACCGACGTGAGGAACTTCCTCGGCGCGACCTGGTCCTCCCTGGAGGGCATCCGCGTCGTCTCCAGGGAGGCGGCGAGGAAACTCGACACCGGCGCCGCCCATCCGCAGATCGCGTCGATGGTGCTGTTCTCCCGCCAGAATATCCGCAAACTGCTGAAGGACTTGGGCGAGTTCCTGAACGGGAACGGCCTGCACCCGGGAGACGAGTGGAACCTTCTCGTGAGGGACCTGGTGCCCATGACGAAAATCGCCGGTTCGGTGCACGATCGAAAAAGGGAAAAAATCGGAAAGGCGCTCCTGGAGGAGAGGAAAAACCATGAACAATTCGGATCGACCCTGTAAATCCCCGGAAGACCTGCTGGCGGCCCTGGAAAAGGCGGAATACGTCTGCAGCAGAAAGATCGCCATGACGCTCCTCGTGGCGCTCCATCTCGGGAAACCGGTCCTGGTGGAAGGGCCGGCCGGCGTCGGGAAGACCGAACTGGCGAAGAAGGCCGCCGAGATCTTCCGCCTGCCCTTCATCCGGCTTCAGTGCTACGAAGGGCTGGACGAATCGAAGGCGCTCTACGAGTGGAAATACGGAAAACAGCTCCTGTACACCCAGATCCTGAAGGACCGGCTCAACGAGATCGTGAACGGGGAGGCGTCCCTCACCGGCGCCGTTCAGAGCCTTCACCAATACGACGACCTGTTCTTCTCTTCCCGGTTCCTGGAACCGCGGCCCCTCCTACAGGCGCTCCAGCACCCCGAGGGGGCCGTCCTCCTCATCGACGAAATCGACAAGTCGGACGAGGAGTTCGAGGCGTTCCTCCTCGAAATCCTTTCCGACTTCCAGGTCTCCATCCCGGAAATCGGAACGGTGAAGGCGACCTCACGGCCCATGGTGTTCCTGACGAGCAACGACACCCGGGAGCTGGGGGACGCCCTGAAGCGGCGGTGCCTCCACCTGTACATCCCCTTTCCCGACGTGGCGCTGGAATCGAGGATCGTGGCCGTCCGCGTGCCCGGTGTCTCCGATGTGCTGAGAAAGCAACTGGTGTCCTTCATTCAGGAGGTGCGGAAGCTCCACTTGAAGAAGACGCCCTCCATCAGCGAAACCATCGACTGGGCCAGGACCCTTCTCTTTCTCCACGCCGAGTTCCTGTCGGGGGAACTGGTTTCCGAAACGGCCAGCGTGTTCCTCAAGTTCGAGTCGGACGTGGAGACCCTTCGGGAGAGCCTTCCCGAGCTTCTGAGAAAAACCGTTCGGGGGGCCTGACCGTGAAAACGGGGCCGGAAGGGAAGGCGCCCCGCTCCGGGGACGGTGTTCCGCCTCCCGCGGCGGCCGGGGGCATGGCGGAGGTCCTTCTCGATTTCATCTCCTATCTCAGGAACCGGGGGAGCCGGGTTTCCCTGTCGGAAACCCTCGACGCCCTCGAGGTGCTGTCCTTCACGGGCTACGGGGACCGGGAGGCGATGAAGCTTTCGCTCGCCGCCGTCCTGGCCAAGTCCGTCGAGGAGGAGGAGATCTTTCATGTCTGCTTCGACCGGTATTTCAGCATCCGGCCCCTTTCGCTGCAGGATCTCTCCCTCGGGCGGGAACGGCTCCTCCGTCCCGGGGCGGGGCTGTCGCCCCTGACCCGGACGCTGCTCGAGGGGGATCGGATGGCCGCGGCGAAGACCCTGAGGGAAACGGTCCGGGCGATGCTTCCCAACGGTCCCCAGTACGCCTTTCAGCAGGCCCTGCTGGTCCGGCGGATTCTCCAGGGCATGGGGATGGAGGCCCTGAACGGAGACATCGCCATGCTTTCCATGGCGGGAAGCCCCATGTCGGGATCGACGGCCAATGCCCTGAGGGCGGCGGGGGAGGAACTCGAGGCCTGGGTGCAGGATCAGGTGCGGCGCCTTTTCGAGTTCCGGGGGGACCGTCCGGCGGAGGAGGAACGCCGGTACCGCTCCGTGGCGCTCTCCCGGCTGGACGCGCGGCAGATGGAGGCGATGAAGGCCATCATCCGGAGGATCGTCAAGCGCCTGAATGACATCTACTGGCGGCGGCGAAAGAGCTGGAGGAGGGGCGGCCTGGATTTCCGGAAGACGCTGCGCCGCTCGGTGCCTTACGGGGGCGTTCCCTTCGACGTGGCGTGGAAGAGGAAGAAAAGGGAGAAGGCCGACATGATGGTCCTGTGCGACGTGAGCCAGTCCGTGAGAACGGTGGTCCGCTTTTTCCTGCTGTTCCTCTACAGCCTGAACGAGGAGCTGGTCCGGATCCGTTCGTTCGTCTTCTGCAGCAACCTGGTGGAGGCGAGCCCCGTCTTCGACCGGTATCCCCCGGAGGAGGCCTTCGACCGGATCCAGTCCGGCGAAGGCCTCGACATCCGTCTCAGCCGGACGGACTACGGCCAGGCCCTCCGGGATTTCAAGGCCTCCGGGATGAAGGCCGTGACGAGAAAGACCACCGTCATCGTCCTGGGCGACGGCAGGAGCAACTTCTACGACCCCGAGGCGGGGATCCTCCGGGAAATCCGCGACCGGGCGAAACGGCTCATCTGGCTCAACCCGGAAATCCGGACCTTCTGGGGGACGGGGGATTCGGCCATGAAACAGTATCTTCCCTGCTGCACGTTCGCCAGGGAGTGCAACACCCTGGGCCACCTGGAGGGGATGGTGCACTACCTGCTGAAGCAATGAGGGAAGGCAGGGGGGCGGACATGAACGACTGGATCGGGACGTCGTCCCCCCGGATCCGGGTCATTCCCGGGGGGAACGGGGGGAGATTTCCATACAGCCACACCGTCTTCATCGACGACGACGTGAAGGCGGTGATCGACACGGGGGCGGGGGAGGCCCCTCTCGGGGAACTTCTGAGCGGGGTCTCCGTGGACCGGGTCGTGAACACCCACTTCCATTTCGACCACATTTTCTGCAATTACCTTTTCGAGAAATCGGAAATCCTCCTGAACGGAAGGGAGGCCGCCTGTTTCCGGGACCGCCGGACCATCGGGCACTTCCTCGGCATCGCCGAGGTTTACGGGGATGCGGCCGTGGAGGACTGGCTCGGCAGGATCTCCGATCCCCGGACCGGGCCGAGTCCCTATTCCCCGCAGAACGACCACCGATGGTGGCTCTCCAGCGCCCGGATCGACGGAACTTACGACTGGGGGGATGTTCTCGATTTCGGAAGGACGAGGGCCCGGGTCGTCGGGGCCCCCGGACACTCCCAGGGGTTCTGCTGCCTTTTCTTCGAGGAGGAAGGGATCGCCTACGTTTCCGACATCGACCTGACTGCCTTCGGTCCCTGGTACGGCGGGACGGACGGCGACATCGACGGGTTCGCCCGGTCGTGCCGGGAGATGGCGGCCCTGGGGGCGCGGCATTACATCACCGGCCACGAGAAGGGCATGGTGGACGGGGCGGCGTTCCGGGAAGGGGTGGAACGCTTCCTCGAGAGGATCGACGAACGGGACAGGAGGGTCCTGGAAGCCCTCCGGGAACCCCGCACCCTGGGGGAGCTGGCGGACCTCGGCCTGGTCTATCCCCGGCGGTTCCACGAAGACGCCTGGGTCCGCATGTGGAATTACCTGATGACGAAAAAGCACGTCCTGCGGCTTGCCGGCCGGGGCGAAGCCGCGGGGGAAGCGCCGCCCGGCCTTCCCCTCCGAAAAAACAATGGAAACGAACCCGAAATGCTGTTACATCCCTTGATGGACGCCTCTTCGGGGATCCGGTTCCGCAGGCGGTGACCGGTTCCCCGGCCGGCGACATCCTTCGTCGCCGTCCGTTCCGGACGGACCCCATTCCGTAAAAGGGGAGGGTGAAAGGAATGAGAAATCCAGCGGTTCGTTCCATGCTCCTCGTTTCCCTTCTCCTCATCCCCCTTGCCCTTGTCTCCTGCGCGGGGGCCGGGAAACAGGCCGCCCCTCCGGAGAAGAAACCCTCCCCCTGCGATGCGCTCCTGTCGATGTTCCATGACGGACAGTATGCCTACGAAGCCGTCCGGGCCATGGGCGGGGCCCCCTATTCCGGCGCCGACGTGGGGGAGTGCCTGGTTGCTGTCCGCGACATCCGCGAGGGGGACGACGAAAGCTGGTATCGCGCCTGGCGGGCCGTCGCCGGGAAACTGGACGGGGAGGGAGAGGCCTTCCGGAGGGCGGGAGACCGAATCGGCGCACGGGAATGCTTCTTCCGGGCTTCAGGGTATTTCCGTTCCGCCGAATTCTTCCTCCATGCGAACCCCCGGGACCCGCGGATCCTGGAAACGTGGAGGAAGAGCCGCGATACCTTTCTCAAGGGGGCGGCACTTTCCGACGCCGTTATCGAACCGGTGGAGATCCCGTACGGGAACACGACCTTGCCCGGATACTTCTGCCTTGCCGGCTGCGGGGAGAGAAAACACCCCCTCCTCATCATCAACACCGGCTTTGACGGAACGGCGGAGGAACTCTACTTCAGCGTCGCCCGGGCCGCCGTCGAGCGGGGATTCCACTGCCTGATTTTCGAGGGGCCGGGCCAGGGCGGGGTCATCCGGGAACAGGGGATCTTCTTCCGCCCCGACTGGGAAAACGTGGTGACGCCGGCGGTGGATTTCGTCCTCCTGCGGAGGGACGTGGACCCCGGCCGGATCGCCCTCATGGGAATCAGCATGGGCGGGTACCTGGCCCCCCGGGCGGCGGCCTTCGAGCCCCGCATCCGGGCCTGCATCGCCAACGGCGGGGTGTACGACTTCTTCGAGGCCTCGATCAGCCACGCCCCTCCGGGATTCGCGAAAATGCTGGACGATCCGGAAGCGGCGAAGAAGATCGACAAAGAGATTTACGGGGCCATGAAGACGAATTCCATGATCCGGTGGGTCTTCAACGACGGCATGTGGAAATTCGGCGCGGCGACGCCATCCGGATACCTGAGAAAACTCCGTGACTACACCCTGAAGGAATGCGTCGGAAACATCCGCTGTCCCGTCCTGGTCGTCGATTCGGAGTGCGACACCCTCATGCCCGGCCAGTCGAAGATCCTCTACGACCGCCTGGCCGGTCCGAAAACCTGGATGCCCTTCACGGGGGAGGAAGGGGCGGGCCTGCACTGCCAGGCCGGCGCAAGCGTCCTCTCCAACGGCCGGATTCTCCACTGGCTCATGGAACGGTTCGAGATGCTGGAGGAGTGACCCCGGTCGTGCCGGGACGAACGGACCCCCGCATGGCGGCATGCCGTGTGGGATTTTTGATTCCCCCGGAACGCGGAATTTTCCTTCCCGCCCCCTTTCCCCGCCGAAAGATCTTGAATCCCCGCCGAAACGGGTGGATAGTTTCTCTTTAGGGCCGGTTGCGGCCGAGGAGGAAACCAATGTCCCGACAACGGACCGATGCGGCGAAGACGGCGGATGCGGCGGATTCTCGAGAGGCGTGGAAGAAAAGTCGAAAGGATCTCCTTCTCGTCTGCCTCACGATCCTTCCCTTCATGATCTGCACGGGGATCGTCTACTCCGTCCTGTCCCTCTACATGAACATGATCGGCCTCACCAAGAGCCAGATCGGCTTCCTCTA